>Ga0209006_10005749_pt1 | contig 11267 bp, 10 predicted proteins | sample JacPin_JW_Ref_O2_FD_188567 | JGI IMG/M metagenome (GOLD analysis project Ga0209006, IMG submission 188567) | Forest soil microbial communities from Algoma, Ontario, Canada - Jack Pine, Ontario site 1_JW_Ref_O2 (SPAdes) (version 2) | ecosystem: Environmental > Terrestrial > Soil > Boreal... | reverse complement strand
CACTTTCTCGGCGCGCGTGCCAAAGATCACAGAAAGCCGCCCGCCGAGGGCGTCCCAGTTTGTCGACTCGTTGTTGATCGCCAGCGCGTCGCCTGGCAACACCTGCACGACGATCAACCGCGGGTCGGGCCGCGAGTTCGGGGAGCCTGGCTGCGGAGCGAGAGCGGGCAGGCCAGTGGGAATTTTGGGCGTGATCACCATGAAGATGATGATCAGTACGAGCAACACGTCGATGAGCGGAACGATATTCGGCGACGAAACCAAGGAATCCTTGCGACCATCGGATGCTACATCCATACCGGTTCTCCATTCGCGAGCGTCGCGAAGCGCCCGCTCTGCTGGTTCCGACATCCCGATTACTGCGGCGCTCCGGACTTGCTGGGGAGTTTCTCCGTGAGCAGGCCGATGTTTTCGATTCCCGCGGCACGAATCTGATCCACCGCGCCGACGACGTCCTGATATTTCGCGCGAGCGTCAGAGCGGACGTATACGGTCCTGTCCGTTCGGCCAGCGACGAGATCCTTGACGTCGCCACCCAGCGTGTTGAGCCCGATTTCCCTGTTGCCCGGGCTGAGGAAGAAGTTGCCGTTGCGCGTGACGGCGACGACGATGGCGTCATCACGGCCTGCGTACGGCATCTTGTCCGCATTTTTCGCCTTTGCCATTCGTACCAGCGATTCAGGCTGCATCAGCGGCGTGATGACCATGAAAATGATCAAGAGCACGAGCATGATGTCCGCCATCGGGATCACGTTGGGCGCAGCCATCAGCGCCGGCGTTTTTGGCTTGTAGGACATCGTTCACCTCTGGGATGAATTGACACCGAGGCGAATCGTTTTGTGCCGAGCGGGTTTGGAGGCTCGGGCCGTTTGTCCGCGTTTCCGCAGGTCAGGAGAGCCTGTTGCCAGGAAGAACCAACAGGGTCATCGAATTTGCAGGGCGCAAAAAATTGAGGGCGCAAATGCCTTTCGGCGTTTGCGCCCTCTAAATCGAGCCGTAAAGTTCGGCTTTTGATCCCCCAGGCTCGGCTTGCGCCGATCTGAGGGCCGCCGCATTTCAATCCGGCGACTCAACAGCCTTGCGGTTGCCGCGTCATCCAAACTGTTGCGTGCAGCCTGCGAGCTTCTCGATCCGGCCGGCGCCAGGAGAGCGGTGAGGCCCTCGCGACATCCAACCGAACCGCCAAGCCTCGGAGATTTGTTTATCCGATTCAGCGCCACATCCGCAGTGAAGCGGCCGCAGCCTCCGAACCGAACCGCTATCTCCCCGAGCCCCGCGAGCCAGCCTCGCGTCACAAACGCCGTGAGGCGCCTGCGACTTCTAGGCTGAATCGCGAAGTCTTTCGACTACCGGTTCCACTCCGAATCGCGTTAGCGGTTAAACATTCGCGATCGCGGGGCTGAACCGTTGTCTCTCAGCTTCCGGTTCAATCTGGGGCGCACAATAAAACGTTCGCGAAATGCCGTCAACTACACCACGCAAAAAAACCTGTGCAAATCTGTGGAAGCGGTGGAAAACTCGCGCGGCCCGGCGCCATGCATGGCCGCGAATTTCGGCGGACATTCCGGATGGCGGAAGCGTGGCGATGGCTTGAGAGAAACACCACCAGGGTGGCAGCGCCAGCAGGAGAGGATTTCGTCGGGCGCGCGGTCGAAATCGCGGGCTTCTTCCCGGCGGGCGAGCGCGTAGCGTCGGGTTTGGCGGGGCGGTCCGTCCGTCGGCCGCCGCTCGAGAGGAGGCACTTCCCCCCAGGACCCCGCGGAAATTCGGCTCGCCGTAACGGCTCGAGCGACCGGCGCGCGCTAGGCGTTGCCGGATTTCGGCAGGAGCCTCGTGCGTTTCTCGCATCACCCGGATCACAGGACGGTTGCGCGGCGCCGGAATCATACGACAATCAGGAAAAGCGGATGGCAGGGAGAAATTTTCATATGGCGACGAGAGAAAGGTCGGGATGGCGGCTAGGCGCGGGGTTTGGGGCGCCGATTTTGATTCTGGCCACGTGGACGATGCTCGCCGGACCGGCGTGCGCCCAAGGCACGGGCGGCTACATGCGCTGCGTTTCGGCAAGCGGACGCACGATGGCCGGCGTATCCACGGACGCAACGTTCAACGGGTGGATTCCGCTGCGTCAGACGACAATGCCGACGGCGGCAGAAATGTCGGCAAAGGCGGCTGAAGATGCCGCGACGGCAGCGAAAGAAGTGCATCCGCCGATCGTGGTGGTCAAGGACCGCGATAGCTCGTCGCTGGCGATTTTAGGTGCCTTTGCCAGCAAGCAGCGTTTTCCGGAGATCGACATCGTGGTCACCGATCACAGCGATCATCCGGCGGCGCGTTACAAATTGACGGATGCGACGATTATCGCAGTGCGTGCGAGCGTCACGGCGGACGCGGCGCAGGAGCCCGTGGAACAACTGCGGATCACGTACGCCAAGATTGAAGTACAGTGACGGCGCTTCGACAAAGGGCGGGGCCGGAGCTTCCGGAAAACGCCGGCAGGATGCCAGCGCTACTTATTTTGCGCTACGGTTTGTTGCCTCGCTGACTGCGAGACCGGTTGCTGCGGAGCCGATTCCAGTGTCGCCGGGTGAGACTGGGAGTACGCGCCCTTCCCTTCCGCAGGATATTTCAGGGCCACCCATTTGTACCAGCCGCCGTCCATCACCTTGATGTTGAAATAGCCGAATTCGGCGAGCTGCTTGATCATGTCGCTGGTGTCGTTGGGGCAGGAGCCGTAGAGCACCAGCGTCTTATTGCGCGGCAGCGGGATTGGGAACTTCGTGATACGCATGGCCCAGGGATAGCTCATGGCGCCGGGGAGATGGCCGTCGGCGTAACCGTCAGCGGGTTGCGTGTCGACGAGCGCGATCGAGGAGTCTTTGTCCTGAACCATTTTCAGGACCGCTTCCGGCGCGACGGTCTGCGGTGCCGCAAGCGCCTCATTGGCGAGCGCAGGATCGACCGCAGAAAGATCCTGCTGTTGCGCTTGGGCGGCCGGCGCTGTGATCGCAAACGCCAACATGGCCGTGCCTGCCGCGAGCGCGAATGAAGTCTTCATGCTGACCTCCGCCGATCGAGTGGGGTGCCGTTTTGCGACTCCCCCGGCATGGTACGCCCGCCAGCCGAACCGAGTCAACGCAAGGTGCGCGCAAATGGAGGCTTCTGGTGTAATGTCAGGCTATGGGAAATAAGGACGCAAAACGCCGCGAGACTAAAAAGCCGAAGAAGAAACAGCCGAGCGCGCACGAACTCCGCATGGCCAGCCGGCCTGTCTTCACCAAGCCAAAATAACCGCTGCTTCGCCTATGCCGGACGCCTGTCGGTGAGCGGCGTTTGTTCGCTTACGCTTGCTGGATCGCTGACGTCGTTCGCGCGCTGCAAGATGGCATTGATCTCATCGTAGAGTTTGACCAGCTTCTTCGGGTCTTTTTCCACCGCAGCTTGCCTGCAGAGCTCGCGCCAACGTTCCTTGCTAACGGACATGGATACACCCCTTGGTCGGGGCCAGGGAGCTTTGATTGTAGCGCAAGCGCCGCAAGAGGCATATCGTATGCGGGCGCGCCACTGAGCGACATCGGGTTGGGGGCTTCGATGAATCTTCGATTCATGTACCTGGCGTTGATCGGCGCTGGCCTGGCCACCGGCGCAGGGACGGCTTGCGCGCAGCAGTCACCGCCCGCCGTTACCGGGCAGCTTTCCACCGAAGCGCGGGCGTACGTTTCGCAACTTCCAGAACTTCCGAACGGCACCGTGCACCAGGTACAGCCGAGCGTGGCCGACCCGGAGATCAAGCGCTTCGATCAGCCGAATATCGCCATGTTCAATCACAGCGTGAAGCGCGACGCTCCCTTGCTGGTGTTTTTCCCCGGCACGACAAGCGAACCGAAAGCCTCGTGGCCGTTTCTTGAGGCGGGCGCAGACGCGGGATATCGCGTGATCGGGTTGATGTATGACAACGGCGTGTCGGTCCCGACGACCTGCGGCCCGCAGGCCGATCCGGCGTGCTCGGACCGCTTTCGCGAAAAGCGAATCTTCGGCGACGGTGTGTCGACCGACATCGACGATCTTCCGGATGAATCCGTCGTCAACCGGCTCGTGAAGCTGCTGGAGTATCTCGATACGAATTTTTCGAACGAGGGCTGGGGGCAGTACCTGGATCACGGCCAGCCGAAATGGTCGCAAATCGCCGTCTCGGGCCACTCGCAGGGCGGAGGCGTGGCGGCCTACATTGCGAAGAAGCGGTCGGTCTATCGCGTGATCAATCTTTCGGGCGCATGGGACCGCGTGGAGGCGACGAAGGAGTGGGCGGGGTGGATTACCTCGCCGAGCGCTACGCCGATGGATCGCTGGTACTGCGCATATCACGCCAAGGAATCGCGTGCCGATGCCATGAAGCTGGCGTATGTGGCGCTGAAGGTGCCGCCGGATCACATTCGCGTCTTGATGCTTGAGCCTGATCCGGCGAACAAGATGCCGAAGGGTGCTGACGTCTATCACGTGAGCATGTCGGCCACAGGCGTCACGCCGCTTGATCCTAATGGTAAGCCGGCATATGCGGCGGATTGGGCCTTTCTGCTGGGAACTGCGAAATAGGCTTCCATCGGCTCACCGCAGAGACACGCAGAGACCGCAGGGAAGGCCCCGAAAAAACTGCGAAACTTTTTGGAGCTGGCCGGGTTTAACCCATTGGAACTTGCGGGCGGGAGTATTGTGTCCGCCGGGAACCTTGTGCATCATAATTCATCATAGCGCAGCCCAAGTTCCGACCTGCCGGGTTATCCACGGCGCCGGAACAATTCAAGTGGAGGGATTGATACATGCGAAGAATGTTGAAAGGCCATCATCTGCTGCTTTTCGCCATACTCATGACGGCCGCCGTCGCGATGCCTGCGGTGGCGTCCGCGCAAGTTGCAGTGGGAGTTTCGATCCGGGTTGCCCCACCGGCGATCCCGGTCTACGAACAGCCGCCGTGCCCGACGGAAGGCTACTTGTGGACGCCCGGCTACTGGGGCTACGGTCCGGACGGCTACTACTGGGTGCCCGGGCTGTGGGCTGCACCACCGCGCGTCGGCTTCCTTTGGACCCCTGGTTACTGGGGATTTGCAGGCGGCCTTTATGGATGGCATGCCGGCTACTGGGGCCCGCACGTGGGATTCTACGGCGGCATTAATTATGGATTCGGCTATGGCGGTGTCGGGTTCGTTGGCGGCGCCTGGCGCGGCGGAGTGTTCGCATACAACACTGCGGTATGGCACGTCGGCGGCGGTTTCCACAACGTCTATGAAGATCGCACGGTGATTCACGAAACCAACATTAACCGCGTGAGCTTCAACGGAGCAGGCGGAGTCGAGCGGATGCCGACGGCGGAAGAGCGCGGCTACATGCACGAAAACCACATCGGGCGCACTCAGGATCAGATTTCGCACCAGGGCGCCGCGCGAGTGGACCGCAGCAACTACGCTTCGGTCAACCACGGCACGCCGGCTCACCCCGAAGGCATGGGCGTGAACGCTCGGCAGGATCGCCAGCAGAACCGGATCAATCAGGGAGTGAAGTCCGGGCAGCTGACTCCGGGTGAAACCAGACACGTCGAGAACAACGAAACCAGGATTCACGACGAAGCCAAAACCGATCGTCAGGAAAATGGCGGCCATCTGACGGGCGCAGAGCACAGTCAGATCGAACATCAGCAGAACAAGGAAAGCCGTCAGATTAACAACGACAAGCACAACGCCAAGACCGACGCGCATCCGCACGGTGGTGGTGGCGGCCAGAAGGACAAGGAAAAGAAGTAACCGGCTCACGACGCACGGAGTCACGAACGGGGCGGCCGAGAGGTCGCCCCGTTTTTTCGTTTCCGGCTACGTAGTTTTGCGGCTCGGCGATTCTAAGGGACGGCGCCGAGGCTCTTCAGGTAGTTGTAGCCGCTGAGCTCACCGGCTTTTTCGAGCATCGATCTCACGTCTTGCGACGAGAGATGCGGGGCGAATGGTTCTCTGCTATCGGCGATCGCATAGGCGGTGACGGTCACCATTGTGGCCCCCTGAGTCAGGTCTTTTTCAACAACGGAATCAAACGTGTCATTGGCCTTGTGATGGAGCGTATCGTAGATGTCCTGATCGTTCCAGAGAACCAGGGTCGGCACGCCGAGCAGGTTGAAGTCGGCGTGGTCGGTCTGATAAATGTACTGCGGATTTGACGAGACCCCGTCGGCGCCTAGACCTTCCAGCAGCGGCGAAATAGCCACGAGAGAGGGCCTTTCATCCTCGCGTCCCATCAGGTACCAGCCCCGAGCGGGCTGCGAGCCGCTATCTGTAACCAGCACGGCGTCGATATTCGGAATTTCGGTGATATGCCGGTTCACGTAGGCATGCGAACCCAACAAGCCCTCCTCTTCCCCTCCGAATAAAACGAATCGGATCGTCCGCCGCGCCGGGCGGTGCAGCGCCTGCATGGCGCGCGCCGCTTCGAGGACGCTGGAGACTCCGGTGCCGTTGTCCTGCGCGCCCGTCCCGGGTTGCCAGGAATCCAGATGCGCCCCGATGATGACGACTTCGTCGGGATGTTCGCTACCGGAAATTTCGGCGACCACGTTGGGGATCTGAACGTTCTCGCGAATGCGATTGGTCAGCGTGAACTGCATCGTAACGCGGCCCTGCCTGAGCAAGCGTCGGATCAGGAGCGAATCCTCCAAACCGATTTGGGCCTGCGCCATTCGCGTGATCCCGCCGCTAAAATCCAGCGAACTCTCCGACTCCGTCCCCTTCGCGCCGCCGGTGCTGAGGATGGCAATCGGAGAGAGAGAACGCAGATGCTGGAGTCCGCGGAGCTGTGTTTCGAGCGTTGGATGGTCGCCGAAACTTGCGCGATCGAACAGCACGATACATCCCTTGATCTGATCCTTTTGGGCATCGAGAGCGTCGATGGTCATGCTCGGGACATACAGTACGTCGGCGGTAATTCCGCCGTTCGGCGTCGACGGGCTCCAGCCGAGCGAATAGATGTGCAGCGGGTGATCGACGGGGCTGATGATGTGGCCCGTAGCGGGGCCATCGGGTTCCCACGTGGCGGGGATGGTCCAGTCCTCGGTGTGTACGTTCGCGAGAAGAAGAGATTTGAACTGCTCGACGGCCCACGCGGCGGCACGCATGTAGTTGGCCGAGCCGGTGAGGCGTGGGCCGATTCCGTCGGCTAGCTGCTCGTCGTACGCGTAGGCTTTGCCGTTCAACAAGGACTCGCCGAGGAGCCGGCGAACGGCTTCGCGGGTTTCAGTCGATACGGTAAGCGTCGCCGAAGCAGAGGAAAACTGTGCGAGAGCCGGCGCGGGAGCTGCGAACAACAGCGCGAGGCATAGAGAGACGCTCGAGCGCGCGGTAGGCATCTAGTTTTGGGGTGCCGGCTTTGCGGTGGCTTTCTTTTTTGCCGGCGGTGGCGCAGGCGTATCGGTGTTCGCAGCTGCGGCCTCGCCTGGCGCGGGCGGCTCGTACGTCCAATCGGTGTCAACGAGCTGCTTGCCATTCAGGGTGTCCTTGAGATCGCGGATGGCGCCCTGCCCGTTAAAAATCGTGTCGGTATCATTGCAGGTTACCGTGCCTTTGTACTTGTACTTGTCGACCAGCATTTTAATGAACGCGTTCACCCAATCGTCCGGATTCTGGATGTCGGCCGTGTCGAAGGCGTCGCTGAAATAAACGGTCGGCTTCTTCTGGTCGGAAAAGCAGTACGAAGTGCGCGGTTGCGGACCCTGGTCCTGCGCGGGTTGCTGGTTCTGATTGTCGGCAGGTGGCGCGTCCTTCCCGCCGCCGTTGGCGGGAGGCGCAGCAGCGGCGTAGGGATTTGTGCTCGGGTTCTGGTCGGAATTGCGGTTTTGGCCGGGCGTCCAGTTCACGTTGACGAGCTGCATGCTTCCGCGCTGGGCGGCACGCTGGTAGGCGTCCTGGACGCGCTGCTGCATCGCCGGGTCAGCCGGCATCTGACGGCAGACGGCGCTGGCGACGGTATCGAGTTTGTAGGCGGCCTTCACGAAATCGCCCCAGGCTTTGTTGATCGCCGCGCTCGGGGCCGCACCGCCACTGGGAATCATCTGGCTCAGATACATCGTGATATGTCCGCCGGCGGCGGAGGTGGCCATGCACTGAAACGGCCCGTCCTGCTGGGCCGGCGCGACCGACGCTGCCAGTCCGACCAGCAAGGGGAGCACAGCCGCTGCCAATCGAGCCCTCAAGACGACACCTCCGCGTCAAAATTCCTGCGAGGCACAAAATGTTAACACAACGGGGCACCTTCTCGAACGGGCAGCGGAGTTCAGGGACGCGGTGGTTTCGTCAATCGGTACGGAGGCAGAGAGACGACAGGATGCACAGCACGAGCAAAACCGATGGTCCCACGACCCACAACTGGGGCGACGAGGCGAAGAAATCCTGGACCGCGTTTGTGGCGCCATATACGAAAAACGGCGTGCAGAGAATCGTGCCGACCAGCGCGCCGGCCCACGCCTTCTTAAGAAGCAGCAGCGCGACCGTGGCAAGCACAAGCGACACGAGCGCAGGTTCGAGGAGGAGCCACGTGGCGTCGCGCCAGCCGATTTTCGGAACGCTCCATGCCGCAGTCCCCAGCAGAAGAACAACGCCCGCGCCCATGCAGATGAGCGCGCGGCGGGAGCTGGGAATCAGCGTGGCTACTCCGCTCAAAATCAATAGCGACGGTCCGAGATTGTATAGCCCCGGATACAGCAGGTCCGAAAGCCTGTAAGTCGGGGCGCTCAAGCCAAGCATCGCGCCAACGAAGAGAGCAAAGACGAAGTCGCACAATAATCCCGTCGCGACGTAGAGAAGACCAGCGAGGGGTTTCATGGCAGTGGGAGTGTACTGTAGAGCCTGCCGGAAGGACGCGATTTTTTGTTAGAGTGAGTGGTCGTCTAACGGCTGCGAGAAGAACATGACCGACACGATCACACCGCTGGTTTTGGATTTACTCGAGTGGATTGCCGTCAGGCATAGGCCATACTCCGAAGTGATGGAGGCGTGGCGAACTTCGTGTCCGCGGCTCACGATCTGGGAAGAAGCGAATGATCGGGGATTTCTCGTGCAGCGAAGAGCCGCTGACGGGGACAATCTCGTCGAGCTGACGATCCTGGGACGGAACTTTCTCAAAGCGAATGGCCGGTCTGGTTCCGCTCGCGAAAGCCGCGAAACCTCTCGAAGCTGATCCCGAGAATATCTCCGCCCTTCCCGCCGGATGCCGACTTCTACGATGTCGGGGGCCACCTAGCGGCTAGAACGGGCCGAATGCCATCGGCGACGGAGGCGTCAAATACGGGACGGGCAGGTCAGGTTCTAAGGCTGGACGAAAACTGGTCGTCGGGACAATTGAGAAAAATCGCGGTGCGGGAGATGATGAACCCGCAGTCCGGTATCAGCAGCGCGTTCCGCGTCCCCAGGTCCTCGCAGACACGCCGGCAAATTCGCACGGAGGAGTCCGCCAAATGAAATTCGGAAAATTGAGCTGGGTAGGGGTGTGCCTGGGTGCGGCGATCACGCAAGCATGGTCGCCGGTGGCTCGGGCGCAGAATTGCGAAGCGAGCCAGAGCGCGGCGGTGGATTGTTTCGTGGGCTACGCGGTGAAAACCGATCTCACTTCCCTGCGCTACGGCATGAATATAACCCAGTTCAAAGCGTACGGCGTGGCGGTTTCGAAAATTCTGCAGGCCGAGAAGGATTCCGTGGTGTTGGCCGGCATGGCCAGCGCCGTGGCCGACGCGATGCCGCCCACCAATGCGAGCGGATCCCAGAATGCGTCCGCGCAACAGACGGCGATGGATTCCATCGTGCAGGCTGAGACTTCCTGCGGCCTGGTGGCGCTGCCTGCACAAGTGACCCAGCAGCAGGCGGAATACTTCTCACTCGACCTGGTGAGCTCGATGAATTCGTCCGGCGGGATCATGCTGTCGCCGGGATTCTTGCTGCGCGTAATCGATTCCTACATTGTGACCGGAACGAGCGGCGGCACCGTGAACTGGACGCAGGTGAATACGCAGCTGGCGACCATGGTCAGCACTCTATCGAGCTCGGGATTGCTGAAACTTCCGGCGTCCGTGCCGCTCGCCAGCGCGCAAACATTCGCGCAGGACCTGGCGCGGGCGGTTTACGCGTACAAGCAGGCGACGGGAAGGACGAGTTTGTAAGGTGCGATACTGCCTGGCTGAGTTGACAATGGGCCGGGTTTGAAATCCACCCCCGCGGCGCCCTGAGGGGGAGAATCGTGGGTGCTGATGCCGTTGCCATGCGGATAGGTCCAGCGTGAAGGGTATCGAACCGGGTCTTACGAGCGGTTTTGCGCAGGTGATGGCCTCAGAAAGGCGCCAGCTGGAAGCGGACGCCGTAAACCTCGTTGCGCCAATTCCTGGCCTGTAGTGCTGGGACATGCACTACATCGTGTTTTTGACAGATGGAACGCGCGACGGCTCAAGGGTTTACGAAGGTGCCGGATGTCCATTCGTTTTCCCGTTTTGTAACCAACGTACTATTTCTCGCGTTGGAGCGCGCCCGTAAATTGGTGTCAGCGGGAAACGCCGTAAACGCCACGAGAAGAACCCCAGACGGCCCGCCGATAAGATCACTGAGGAGAGGTTATGAGCTCGACCGGTTCCACGGTGGAAGAAAAAGCAAAGATGGGCGCGGCCTCCGCAGGGGCGAAAGCGCCTGAAGTTGACCGCCGGCGCCGGCGCCGCGCGAAGATTTCCGCGCAGGTTCACGTCAAGGCTGTCAATTCCCCCGAGCCGTTTGAAGAAGTCTGCATGAGCGTCGATGTCTCGCGCGACGGCCTGCTGTTCACCGCGAGCCGCTCAGGATACTGGAAGGGCCAGCAGCTCGACGTCGTGTTTCCGTACTCGACCGCGGCCGCGGCACTGAATACGGCACAGAGGGCGGACATCGTCCGCGTGGCGGAACAGGCAGGCGGAAAATTTAAGGTTGCCGTGCATTTCCAGGCCGCGAAGTCAGACGCAACGGGCGCGCAAAAGCCCGCGTCGCATGTGGGCGCGGCGAATGGCGCCGTGCCGGTGACGACGAAGGAGCAGTCCGTGGTGCTGGCGGTTGAGCCCGATACGCGTACGGCGGAAACCATGCGCAACATGCTGACGCAGGATGGCTACACGGTGGTGATCGTGCCGACGGCGCAGGAAGCGCTCGAGGTGCTGCGTACGACCGTTCCCGTGGTATTCATCGCGGAAGTCGAGTCCACCGACATGTCCGGCCACGACCTGTGCC
>Ga0209006_10005748_pt1 | contig 11269 bp, 12 predicted proteins | sample JacPin_JW_Ref_O2_FD_188567 | JGI IMG/M metagenome (GOLD analysis project Ga0209006, IMG submission 188567) | Forest soil microbial communities from Algoma, Ontario, Canada - Jack Pine, Ontario site 1_JW_Ref_O2 (SPAdes) (version 2) | ecosystem: Environmental > Terrestrial > Soil > Boreal... | reverse complement strand
AGCCCCACCCTCATCCTGAGGAGCCTCGCGCGTCTTCGCGCGAGGCGTCTCGAAGGACGAGGGTGGCCGATACGGCGCCACAAGCGGCCTATCCTTCGAGACGCCTGCCTTCGCTGCGCGAAGGCAGGCTCCTCAGGATGAGGTTTATCGTGAGGTTACGAAGTCCCGCAGCACTCGGCAACGTGCCGGCAAAACCTACTCTCCCTTCCACTGCGGCGGGCGCTTGTTGAGAAAGGCGTCGAGCCCTTCGCGGAAATCCTGGCTCATGTAGCACATCAGGATGAGGTCCTCGCCTTCCTCGCGCGAGAGCCGCCGCTGCAGCCGCGCCAGCGCCTGCTTGGTGGCGTTGAGGGTGAGCGGCGCATGGTTGGCGATCAGCGTGGCGAGCTCGTCCGCCCGCTTGTGCAGGGCAGCGACGTCCTCGACCACCTCGTTGAGCAGGCCGACGGCGGCGGCCTCGTCGGCGCCGAGCAACCGGGCCGTGAAGATCAGGTCCTTCACGCGCGCCGGGCCGACCAGCGCGGTGAGCCGGCTGATGTTCGACATCGACAGGCAGTTGCCGAGCGTGCGCGCGATCGGAAAGCCGAACCGCGTCGTCTTCGTCCCGATGCGGATGTCGCAGCACGCCGCGATGCCGCCGCCGCCGCCCGTGCAGGCGCCGGCGATCGCCGCGATCACCGGCACCCGGCATTGCTCGAGCTCGCCGAGCACCCGGTCGATGCGCGCCTCGTAGTCGAGCGCGTGCTGCGGCGTCGTGAAGGCGCGGAACTGGTTGATGTCGGTGCCCGACGCGAAGGCCTTGTCGCCGGCGCCGGTGAGGACGAGCACCTTGATGGCATGGTCGCTGTTCGCCTGGCGGCAGATCTCCGCCAGCCGCTCGTACATCGCGAACGTGAAGGCGTTGCGCGCCTGCGGCCGGTTGAACGTCACCCGGGCGATGCCGTCGCGCAGGTCGAAGAGGATGTCGTCGGAGGCGGCTGATGGCTGGTCCATGGTCTGTCCGTTGCGGCGCAAGGTATTCCTGGCCGCAACGTAACCCGGATCGGGCGCGAGCGGAATGTGCGATTCGGCTAGGCAAAGACGCGTTGCGTCGACCGCGTCGCCGCCAGCACCCGCTCGACCTCGTCCGCCGCATTGGCGGCGCCGTCGGCGCCGGCGAGCGCCGCCGCGCGCCGATGCGCCTCCTGGCGGTATGACGGCGCGAACAGCACCTTCTCGGCCGCCGCGCGCATCGGATCGGTCCCGGCGTCGCCCGGCAGCGCGACTCCGGCGCCCCATTCCTGGATGGCCGCCGCGACGAAAGGTTGATCGCCGGCGAGGCCGGGGATCACGACGAGGGGCACGCCGTGGCGCAGCGCGCGCATGGCGGTGCCGTGGCCGCCATGGGTCACCACCATTGCGGCGCGCCGCAGGACCGGATCGTGCGCCGCGTAGTTGAGCACGATCGCATTCGCGGGCGCGGCGATCTCGTTCGGTGCGACGATGCCGCCGGTCGTGGCGACGACATGCACCGGCAGGTCGGCGAGCGCGTCGAGCGCGTGCTGCACCTTGTCGACGTTGCGCTGCTCGAACCCGGTGCTAAAGCTCACCAGCACCAGCGGCGTCGGGTCGTCGTCCGGCCAGGGCAGGGGCGTCGGCACAGCGAATTTCTCGTCCTCCAGCGCCGGGCCGGCGTGCCGCACCATCTCCCAGCCGGGCAGCGGCGCGGCGTCGAACGCCGCGAGGCTCGTCGAGATGATGCGCTCGTGCGGACGCCACAGGTCGTCGAGGGCGGCATGTCCCGCAAAGCCGGCCTGCCGGCGCATACCGTCGAAGGTGGCAAAGATCTTGCGCCACATGTCGAGCTGGCGAAACACGAAGGTGTGGACGAAGACGATCGACGGGCGCCCGAAATGCACCGCTTGCGCCAGCGCCGCCGGAAACATCGCATCGATCAGCACGATGTCCGGCGCCTCCGCGGCGACGATCGATCGCACCTGCCCCTCGACCGCCGGCGACGTGAGGTAGCAGGCCGCGCGGGTCATGAAATGACCTTGCGGATAGCGGTCCACCTGCGCATAGGCCGAGGTGATCTCGATTGCCCGCAGGCCGGCGGTCTTCACCCGCGGCACCATCTCGGGACGTCCCGCGAAGGCGACCGCGTGGCCGCGCTCGGTGAGGACGCGGGCGATGCCGAGGCTAGGCGGCAGGTTGCCGCCGCCCGACCAGTTGAGCCAGAGCATCCGCGCCATGTGACGTCTCCTGTTCGATCACGCCCGAAATCATCCGCTTGACCATCGCCTCGGCGGCCGGCCGGTTCATCGCCATGTCCCGCCGCAACAGCTTCCACACGTAAATATCCGTCAGGACGATCAGCATCGTCAGCAGCTGCTCGCGCGCGGCGCCGCGCCGCGCCGCGAGTTGCGGCGCGAACAGGGTGCGCACCCCGTCGCGGTGGTTGTCGCGGCCCTGGTCGAGCGACGGCCTGAGCGCCGGCCGGCGCTGCTCCTCGTTGAGCCGCGCCATGACGAAATCGCCGATGCTCTCGTAGATATCGAAGAAGACCGCGACCGCCGCGCCGACGTCGCCGGCCTGCGCCGGCTTGACGAACTGGCCGCCCGCCGCCAGCTCCTCGAGCACCGCATAGATCAGCTCGTCCTTGCTGCCGAACGCGCGCAGCACGGTCTGCACCGTCGTCTCGGCGCGGCGAGCGACCTCGTCGAGGGTGAAATCCTCGATCGCGCCCCTGCCGTAGAGCTCGACCGCGCTCGCGCGGATGCGCGCGCGCGTCGCCTCCGCCGTGGCGGCGCGCGCCGTCATCACGTAGGGCCGCGTCTTCTTTTTCATGTTAGTACGACTAACTTCAATTATATTTGATGTCAATATGACTAATACGAAAGTATTCGCCGCCCGGCGGGTTGGCGGAACGCCGACCGTACCGCGCACCCGGACGGGCACGACGGCTGGAAGGTGCGAAGGCGTCAGCTGCCTGTGCGGCCGGCAGCGCTTCGGCGCGAGAACCGGCGCCGCGAGAGGCGCCAGCCCGCGTCAGTCGACCTTGATGCCGGCGTCGCGGATGACCTTGCCCCATTTCGCCGTCTCGTCGGCGACGAACGCCGCCGATTGCTCGGCAGACATCGCCAGGGGCTCGGCGCCGAGCGCGATCAGCCGCGCCTTGATGGCGGGATCGGCGAGCACGGCATTGATCTCGCGGTTGAGCAGGGCGACGGTCTCGGCCGCCATGTCACGGGGTCCGGCCAGCGCATCCCAGATATAGGCCGAATAGCCGGGCACGGTTTCGCCGATCGTCGGCACGTCGCGCAGGACACGCGCGCGATCCGCGCTGGTCACGCCGAGCGCGCGCAGCTTGCCCTGGGCGATGAAGTCGAGCGACGTCGAGATCGGGCTGAACGCCGCCTGCACCTGGCCGCCGAGGAGATCGGGCAGGTAGGCGTTGCGATACGGCACATGGACGATGTCGACGCCGGTCATCGCCTTGAACAACTCGCCGGCCACGTGCGGCAGGGTGCCGACGCCCGGCGACGCATAGTTGATCTTGCCGGGATTGGCCTTGGCGTAGGCGATGAACTCAAGCGTGGTGTTCACCGGCACGGCGGGATTGACCTCGAGCACGAGGGCGGAGCGAAAGGTCGTCGCGACCGGCGCAAGGTCGCGCATCAGGTCGAACCGCAGATCGCGGTAGATCGACGCGTTGGTGGCGTTGCTCGAGGTGAGGACGAGCAGCGTATACCCATCGGGGCTCGCGTGCGCGACCATCTCGGTCGCGAGATTGGTGGCCGCGCCCGGGCGGTTGTCGACGATGAACTGCTGGCCGAGCCGCGCCGACAGCGCCTGGGCGATCAGGCGCGCGGCGACATCGGGTATCTGGCCGGCGACGAATCCGCAGATGATGCGCACCGGCCGCGTCGGATAGTCGGATGCGGCTGCCGCGCGCGCGAAGGCCGGCAACGCGACGGCGCCGGCGGCGAGACGCAGCAGCGCGCGGCGCGGCAGCGGCAGATCGCTCTTCATCGTCGGCATGCCTCTCGGTCCGATCGGCGCGCGTGTACGGAATCGGGACACTAGCGCGCGGTGGATTTTCGGAAAAGCCGGCAATGGAACAATGGTAGGCGGGCCGCGTTAAAAAGCATGCCTCACGATTCTGATGCAGCCTCCCGCGCCCGAGCCGAAGCCATGTTCAAGCGGCGCCAAGAGCAGCAGGCCGACGCGCCGAAAGCCATGGCCGAATACAGAGCGGCCGAGCGGGCGAGGTACGAGCGCATGCAGCAATTGAGAGCGCTACGGCTCGCTCGCGAGACCGACGCTCGCAGCGACTGATCCCCCGCAGCTCAGCCGTCCGGCCCGCCCGGTGACGCGTTTGGCGCGTCCATCCGGGCTGCACCTGCTCAATCGGAATAATCACAGAGCGAGCCCGGCCAGCTTGGTCGCGTAACGTCGCACCGGAATGCCCTCCTGCTCCTGCCTTGGATGCGCCGGGCGCGGCATAGCCCGGATCGAGAACGCGCGAGTGCATCACCCGCCGCGCGTCCGCAATCTCGCTGCACACATTTGTGACACAATTACTACAATCAAATGTCAGTTCGGCGACACGCGGGTGCGTCTCATGAGCTTGGCATCGCAGGCCCGATCAACTTCCCTGGCCTGGTCTAACCCCCTGGCCTGGTGGTGGGGTCTGTTGACCATCGTCAGCGGCGCGAACATCGCGGTGTTGCTCCTGCTGTACGAGCAGCTGCACGCGCAGCCGGCCGCGCGCCTCGACAGCACGTCCGGCATCGAGCTCATGCCCCTCCTCTGCGCGGCCTATGTTTTCGGCTGCGCGTTCAGGTCGTTCCTTCCGCGCGCCGACGTGCAGCGGATCTGCTTGTTCGATACGTGGCTGTCGAGCGTTGTCGTCGGACGCTCCGTCGCGACCGTGGCCGAGGTCTGCTTCGCGGCGCAGTGGGCCATCGTCTTGTATGATCTCGGCACCACGACGGGAGCGGATGCCACCTTGAGCGCGGCGTGGGTCGTCCTGCCGCTGATCCTCATCGCGGAATGCTTCTCCTGGTATGCCGTCGTGACCACCAACTACCTGGGCAGCGCCGTCGAGAATTCGTTATGGGCCGTTGCCTTCCTCGCGATCGCAATCGGCCTCGGCCGGCTGCTGCCGGCGTTTGATGGCCCGATCCGCGTGGTCCTCGCCGTCGCGATCGTCGGGATCGCGGGCTATCTGATTTTTCTCGTGACCGTCGACGTCCCGATGTACCTTGGTCGCTGGCGGGCCAAGGTTGCCGATGGCGGCAAGCATCTGCGACCTCTCGAGGGCCTGCGCGACGTGTGCACGCGTTGGGTCGTGACGCACGACCTTGCCGCGTGGAAGGGCGAGATCGCCTGGATGTCGCTCTATTTCAGTGCGGCGGTGTGGGCGAGCCTCGCGCTCTGCGCGTTCTACTCGCTCGAGAATCATCTGGCTCCCTGTCGCGGCGAATCGGCGATCACAAGCTGTCTCGTCGCAGGCGTCGGCAGCCCTTAGCGCATGTCCCGGCCAAAGCCAGCCCCGGACTTGATCCGGGGCGGGCACCGGTTCGCCGTCGAGGACATGCGCCAATTCAAATGAAGTCGGGTCTCGGCGCGGCCGACCGGATCACCGACGGGCCGTCAATGGATCTCCATCCCGGCGTCGTGGATGACCTTCGCCCATTTTGCGCCGTCGGCCTTGAATCGCTCCGTCGCCTGCTCGGGCGTGATCGACATCGGCTCGTAGCCGAGCACGGCGAAGCGCTGCTTGATGTCGGGCGCCGCGACCACATGGGCGACCTCGCGATTGAGCCGCGTGATGATGTCCTTCGGCGTGCCGGCCGGCACCACCACCGTGAACCAGGTCTCGCCTTCGATCTCGGGAAAGCCCGCCTCCGCCATGGTCGGCACGTCCGGCAGCGCCGCCGAGCGGTTCGCGCCGGTCACCGCGAGCGCCCGCAGCTTGTCGGACTGGACCAGCGGGACGGCCGGCGCGAGCGCGCCGAACGAGATCGGCGTCTGCCCGCCGAGCGCCGAGGTGATCGCCTCACCGCCGCCCTTGAACGGCACGTGCACCACGTCGAGCTTGAGGGTGAGGCGAAAGAGCTCGCCGACGAGGTCGGGCGGCGTGCCGGTCCCGGGCGACGCGTAGCTGTACTTGTTCGGATTGGCCCTGATGAGATCCACCAGCTCCTTGACGCTCTTCGCCGGCAGCGACGGGTTGACCACGAGGATCGCCGGCGAGCTGGCCGCGATCGTGACCGGGTCGAAGCTCTTGATCGGATCGTAGTTGACCTGGTGGAAGAGCGACGGATTGATCACGTAGTTCGCGCCGTCGATGAAGATCGTGTAGCCGTCGGGCGCCGCCTGCGCGGCGCGCGCCGCCCCGATATTGCCGCCCGCCCCGCCGACGTTCTCGATGTAGAACTGCTGGCCCATCTGCTCGGAAAGCTTCGGCGTGATCAGCCGCGCGAACAGGTCGGTCGGGCCGCCCGGCGTGAACGGGACGATGACGCGCACGGAGCGTGACGGATAAGCGTCGGCCCGCGCGAGGCGAGGCCCCGCGAGGCCTGCGGCGGCGGCGCTCGCAAGCTTGAGAAATTGGCGGCGGTAGAGCGTCATGGCGTTCCCCTCGATGTTTTTGGCTTGGTTCTTGGCTTGGCCGGCCGTGGCGGTGTTCCGCACGATATTGCCTAATCGCATGCTTTTCGTCTCGGCAAAATACGGCAAGTTTTCGCCAGGATGTCGCACCGGCGACGTCGGTCAGCCCCCGGTCAGCCGACAGGGCTATTGGATGTGAGGTGAGCACAGACGTCGCGCTCCCTCTCCCCGCGTGCGGGGAGAGGGAGCGCGAGGTCGGTGCTCACCCCACATGCAATTGCCCCGACGGTCAGCCGCCCCGCACTCCGTCGAGATGCGCCGTCTCGTTCACCCGCAGCACCTCGATGCGCCCGCCGACAATGTCGATCACGTTGATGCAGCAGGGCGACTGGGCGAGCCGCCAATAGGACGACAGCGGCTGGTCGAGGAGCTGCATGAGCAGCGCGCGGTTGACGCTGTCATGCCCGACCAGGACGACCGTCTCCTCGGCATGGCGCGCGAGCACGAGGCGCAACGCATCGGCGGCACGGGCGACCACATCCTGCAGCGACTCGCCGCCGGGGAAGCGCACGAGATGCGGCGTCGCGTGCCAGGCGCCGTAGAGCCCCGGCTCGCTCGCCAAAACCTCCTCGTCGGTCTTTCCCTGCCAGCTCCCGTAGTCGATATCGATCAGCGCATCGATCGTCTCGGCACCGACGCGGCAGGCCGTGGCGATCTCGGCGCCGGTCGCGACGCAGCGCGCGAGCGGGCTCGTGTAGACCTTGCGCGGGCGCCAGCCCGCCGCGATGCGCTGGGCGACCGCGCGCGCCTGGGCGCGACCGAGGCTCGTGAGCGGCAGGTCGGCGCGACCGCGAAACCGCTTGGGCTTGATGCCTTCGACATGGCCGTGCCGGACGAGAAGTATCTTGGTCATCGCAGCACCCCGGGGTCTGGAGCTTGCCGGCGCGGTGGCGGCTCGACCGGGCACCTTGCAAGATGCCCCGTTCTCGTTGTCAAGTGAGGCGAGGGCGATGCAGCGAGCCGGGCGAGCACGAAGCAGGACGTTTTCAGGTCGATGGAACGCTATCTCATGGTCGCGCTCGGGGGTGCCATCGGCACCGTCGCGCGCTACTGGCTCTCCGGCGTGGTCGCCCAGATGGTCGGCGAGACCTTTCCCTGGGGCACCCTTCTGATCAACGTGACGGGATCGTTCGTCATCGGATTTTTTGCCGCCCTGACCGGCCCGGACGGCCGCGTCTTCGTCGGCGCGACCGGGCGCCAGTTCGTCATGGTCGGCATCTGCGGCGGGTATACGACCTTTTCGGCCTTCAGCCTGCAGACGCTCAACCTGCTCAACGACGGGGAATACGCCTATGCGTCCGCCTACATCGTGGCCTCCGTCGTGCTCTGCCTGCTCGCCGTCTGGATCGGCGCGGTGCTTGCCTCGATGCTCAACACGATGAAATGGGTATGAGCATGCAGATCCCGCGCGATGCCGTGCTGCTCCGCATCTTCTTCGGCGAGGACGACAAAGTCGGCCATCTGCCCCTGCACGAGGCGATCGTGCTCAAGGCGCGCGAGATGCAGCTGGCCGGCGCCACCGTGCTGCGCGGCCCCATGGGATTCGGCCACTCCAGCCATATCCACACGACCAAGATTCTCCGCCTGTCGCAGGACCTGCCGATCGTGGTCGAGATCGTCGACTCGCAGGCGAAGATCGACGGTTTCCTGCCGGTGCTCGACGAGATGATGTCGAGCGGCCTCGTGACCATTGAAAAGGTCCAGGTCCTGCAGTACGGCGAGAGCAAGCCGCCCGGTTGATCCGGCACGGAGCCTGCACTCCCTCTCCCCCTTGAGGGGAGAGGGTCGGGGTGAGGGGGCGTCTCCACGAGTCGCTACGTCGAGTTCGTGGAGAGACCCCCTCATCCCGACCTTCTCCCCCCGAAGGGGGAGAAGGAGCGCAGGGGCCGTGCTCTCCTTACACCCCAAGTCCGCCGCGGCACGACACGGAGGAATCAAAGTGGCCCTCAACAAGCGTTCCCGCGTCATCACCGAGGGCGACTCCCGCTCGGCCAATCGCGCGATGCTCTATCCCGTCGGCTTCACGGCCGCGGATTTCGCCAAGCCGATCGTCGGGATCGCGCACGGCCACTCGACCATGAACCCGTGCAACGCCGGCATCGGCTCGCTGGTCGATCGTGCCGTCGACGCCGTCAAGGCGGCCGGTGGCATGCCGCAGACCTGGGGCTTCCCGACCGGCTCGGACGGCATCAGCATGGGCACCGAGGGCATGCGCTACTCGCTGCCCTCGCGCGAGGAGATCGCCCGCTGCATCCAGATCGGCTGGGGCAGCCACCAGATGGACGGCCTGATCGCCATCGCGGGCTGCGACAAGAACAAGCCCGGCGCGCTGATGGGCCTCGCCTACTGCAACGTCCCATCGCTTTACGTCGACTCCGGCACCATCAAGCCGGGCCGGTGGAAGGGACAGGATCTCACCATCGTCTCCGCCTTCGAGGCGGTCGGCGCCTACAACGCCGGCAAGATGTCGCGCGAGGATTTCGAGGGGATCGAGCGCCACGCCTGCCCGGGGTTCGGCGTGTGCGGCGCCCAGTACACCGCGAACACCATGGCGACCGCGGCGGCCGCGCTCGGCCTGGGCGTGCTCGACACCCCGTTGATGGCGGCCGAGGACGCCGAGAAGCTCGACTCGCTCGACCGCGCCGCGCAGGTGCTGATGAAGGCGATCGAGCTCGACCTCAAGCCACGCGACCTCATCACCCGCAAGTCGCTCGCCAACGCGATCGCGATCGTGATGGCGACCGGCGGCTCGACCAATGCGGTGCTGCACTTCCTCGCCATCGCCAAGGCCGCGGGTGTGCGCTGGGACATCGACGATTTCGAGAAGGTGGCGAAGCGTACCCCGGTGCTGTGCGATCTCAAGCCCTCCGGCCGTTTCGTCGCCGTCGATTTCCACAAGGCGGGCGGCGTGCCGCAGGTGATGAAGATGCTGCTCGACCACGACCGGCTCGACGGCGACTGCATGACCATCACGGGTCGCACCATCGCGCAGGAGCTCGCGCACGTGCCGTCCGAGCCGCGCCACGACCAGGAGGTCATCCGGCCGTGGGGCAAGGCGCTCTACGCCCGCGGCCACCTCTCGATCCTCAAGGGGAATCTCTCGACCGAGGGCTGCGTCGCAAAGACCTCGGGCATCAAGCATCCGACCTTCACGGGCCCGGCGCGCGTGTTCGATTCCGAGCCCGCCTGCCTCAAGGCGATCCTGGCGAAGAAGATCAAGCCGGGCGACGTGATCGTCATCCGCTACGAGGGCCCGAAGGGCGGGCCAGGCATGCCCGAGATGCTTTCGCCCACAGCTGCGCTGGTCGGCCAGGGGCTGCTCGACCAGGTCGCGCTCATCACCGACGGCCGCTTCTCCGGCGGCTCGTGGGGCTGGCTGGTCGGGCATGTGGCGCCGGAAGCGTTCGTCGGCGGCACCATCGCGCTGGTCAAGAACGGCGACGAGATCACGCTCGACCGGGACAAGAACCTGATCCAGCTCAACGTGCCGGCGAAGGAGCTCGCCGCCCGCCGCAAGAAATGGAAGGCGCCGAAGCCGCGCTACCGCGACGGCGTGCTCGCCGAGTATGCGCGGCACGTGTCGTCGGCGGCCGAGGGCGCGATCGTGGAGTAGACATCGAGCTTTGGTGCGAGCTGCCTCAATCGCCGCAATTGGTGATTGGACATCGGGCTTCGCTTGGCTGGTTCGGTCCATCTGCTGCGGCAGTCACTTGCCCTCGGAAACCCATTTCAAAGTTGCCAGCCATAGATCGTGACCGCGATGCATGAGACTCTCGTCCGTCTCGCGCAAGTGCGCGGCGTCGCGGCCGATGCCGACCTCGTCGGTGACGACACGGCAGGCATCGCCCTGCGGCGTGAGAAACCAAGTGTGATAGAAGCTCGGCGCGGCGCCGGGGCTAAAGCCGTACCAGCCGATTCGAGAATAGGGCACGAACTCGTTGATCCTGCTCTCGAGCGAAATGCCGAACGTGGTCCAGCGAAAAGTCGCTCCGTCCTTCAGGACCGGCCCGCCGTCGTCGACGATACGCACGTCCTTTGAATTCGGGTACCATTCCGGCCATTTCGGCGCCGCGATGATGTGCCGCCATACCTTTTCGCAGGTCGCGTTGACCACGAGCTCATTATGGGAAAATAGATCGGCCCGCGTCGGCTCGAAGCCCTGAGGCCAATGGATATCCGGCGCGCGATTGGCCAAGTCGTCTTTCATGGTCATGGCAGATTTCCCTTCTTCATGCGCCTCAGCGCATCAGCCAGCGATACTTGCCGGGAGTGATGCCCACGAGCTGGCAAAAGCGCCGCGAGAAGTGGCTCTGGTCCGCGAAGCCGGCCGCGATGGCGATCTGTCCGAGCGGCAAATCGCTCTTGACGAGCAGCTCCTGCGCGCGCCGGACACGGCACAAGAAGAGGAAATGACGCGGCGTCATGCCCTCGGATCGCTTGAACGCACGCGCAAAATGACAGCAAGACAGTCCCACCAGCCCGGCGAGCCGCCCGATGCTGATGCTCTCCTCGAGATTTGCCTCGACGTACGCGTGCACCCGCCGCCGCGCGCCTGGCGACAGCCCGCCGCGAGCGAGCATCTGTCTTTCGCCGGCACCGACAACCGCGTCGC
>Ga0209006_10005747_pt1 | contig 11270 bp, 10 predicted proteins | sample JacPin_JW_Ref_O2_FD_188567 | JGI IMG/M metagenome (GOLD analysis project Ga0209006, IMG submission 188567) | Forest soil microbial communities from Algoma, Ontario, Canada - Jack Pine, Ontario site 1_JW_Ref_O2 (SPAdes) (version 2) | ecosystem: Environmental > Terrestrial > Soil > Boreal... | reverse complement strand
AGTATTTTTCGGTGAAAATGTCGATATCCATCACGTATTTCCGCAAGAATGGTGTAAGAAGCATGGCATCAAGCCGAGTGTTTTCGATTCCATCATTAATAAGACGCCGTTGTTTTACCGGACCAATAGAATCATTGGTGGAGTCGCGCCTCCCGAGTACCTTGCAAAGTTGGAAAAAAACAATGAGGCTACGCCCTCGATCGATCGTTCGAAACTTGACGCCTATCTCGCATCTCATCTCATCGATCCGTCGCTCCTGAGAGCCGATGACTTCGACGCTTTCATGGTCGAGCGACAAAAGCGATTGCTGACGCTCATCGAGCAAGCAACCGGAAAGCCCGTGTAGAGCAGCAACGTTCAGGAAGAAGGTGAGGACGTTGAGGGCGATGAGGACACCGTGGAAGCTGAGCTGACAATCGCAACCGCATGAGGTTATGGCATAGATTCCGGGTCGTTGCACTCGTCGGGTTTGGCTGAAATGCTTAGAATGGGTTGGACCTTGACAGCGTGTGCTGGGCTGGGGAGAGGGTTCTGTTGCCATCACACACCGTGTTTGATGTATCTAGTACAGGATTGAAATCTCGTCAAACAGACGATTTAACAGACACTAGAGACTTCTGCGCTGGACATGCCAAGGGGAAAGCAGCTATTCCTGGCGTTTTTCGGTAATTAGGCTTGTCGCTGGTGTCGTTAGGTGCGATTCGGCTGTGACCACGAAATGGGTGGTGACAGGTATATGCCCTACATAGGTAGCGAAACTGGAACACACAGGAGAGGAGTTTTGTACTAAGAACGCGCGGCGCGCCTCACGACTTTGCCCGAGCACCCATCCGCTATATTGACCACCGGAGCGGCACTGTTAAGACCCATTGTGGACCATGCGGTGCGAACGCTTGTTGCAAGCCTCTGCTGCCGCTCAAGAACCCAGGGAGCGAAGTGCTTCTGTGTAATCAGCACACTGGAGTGACCAAGCAAACGTGAAACCTCTTCCAAGGGCATGCCCGCAAGGAGGTACTCGACCGCAAAGGTGTCTCGCAGCATGTGAAGGTGAGCGGGCCTAGAGTTGCCATCAGCCTCCAAAAAGAGCTTGGGATGTGTCTCGGTAGCCTTGTCCAGAATTTTCCCAAAGATTTTGATCCAATTCGAGACTTCGCTCTTGCGTTTGCTGCGACCACTCCAAAAGAAATAGCTCGGATGTGTGCAGGCATTGCGCGGCACGTTGCGCAGTTCCTCGGCCACGTCGTGGGGCAGCAAACCATAGACGGCGGAACTTGCTTTGCCCTTGACCTTTTTCTGATACAGGAAAAAGGAATCATCGTTCCGTAGCTTGTCTCTGGACAGACACGCAGCGTCGCCGGCTCGCAGGCCGCTCCAACGCAGAAGCTTCAAATACGTGCGTGCACGGCGAGCGTTCACGGTATCGCCATTCTTCTTGCCGTCGCGGCTGTCATAGAGCCACGTTGCTTGAATCAATGCATCATATTGTTCGCGGGTGAAAGGCTGCGTCTCATCCTGCTCCGGAGCTACTTTCTTGATTCTCCTGGCTGGATTCTCTTTCATCCATCCTTGTTCGACACAAAAGAAAAAGAACGTGATAACCCGCTGGTGCTGGTTATGCCGGGTGGGTGGGCGCACCGGGCCGCGAGTGGATCCACCGGCGCATGGTCTCGACGTCCAACTCGGAAAGGCGAGCAAACAAGGGCTTCTGTTGCGCACACCAGTTCAAGAGTCGATCTTCCAGGGTAAGGCGGTACTTTGCACGGGTCGCTTCTTCACGGTTCAAACGTTCGACTTCTTTCAAAAACAGCGCGACAGCATCCGTAATCAGGACCTCGCGTGCCTCGCTTCTTCAGACTTTTGCTTCCAGTTCGCGCTGCAGGGCCTTTACGGGACTCCACGAATCGCGGATTTCCTGTGCCGGTCCTCCGCTCTTTCCCAACTGCGTGTCTTTGCGCTGACCTGCCGCGAAGTATTCTCCCTGTAAACGTAGAGGTACTTCATGCAGTGACAGCGCTTCCAGTACGGCTCGCCGTTCTTGGGGCAGGATTCTTGGTGGCGCGTGTAGACGGTAACGGTTTGGGTGGAAAGCGAGGTCAGCGGATGGATGTCTGCCGCTGCTTCTAGACCGATCGGATGAGACCCCATCGACTCAACTCCACAGACTGAGTTTGGAGAGCAGATTTTTGTACCGCGAAGAGCCGAAACCACCGACCTTCGAGTTATGAGTCCGGCGTCACGCGACGAGGTCGACGGTGACCCGGCTTTACGGTTGAGATTCTTGCAGCGAAAAGAGATTTATCGCGCAGTTTCCCGAAGATGCTACGTAGCACGGGATGTCTCGACAGAATGGCCAATCCCTGTCTTCCACTGTGTCGTGGTTTCCGCGCTAGTTCGTCCGCTCATGTCCCTGCTGATCGTGGATCTCGGGTGCATGATTGGGGGCAGCGGGCTATCGCTGCTCGACCCGCTCCTAGAGCCGCTGCCAGTTGTTGTTGCAATCCGGCGTTTTCGGCTCTGTTCTGCTGGGAAACCGTACCGGAAAAAGCCGGTCCAGCAAGTGGAGCCCTACTAAACCGGATGGGTGGTGGCGCGTGGAGCCCAGGTCTCGATTTTGAGAGCTTCGATGGTGGGGCGAGGACTATTGTCCAGTCAAGAAAGTAGAAAAACTCGATCCTCGAGTCAGTTGTGTTCAAAAAGAATTGGAGTCGGTCCCAGCGGGATTGATGTACCGGAACTACAGGTGTGGGCTGAGTCCTTCGAAAAAGGCTGCGACGTTCCGCTATACGCGCTGCAGTATTGGGTGTACCGACCGGTGCCTGTGCCACAGCTCAAGCTCGATGCGCCGCTCAGATCCCACGCGATTGTGCCTGCGTACGTTGAAGCCGCAGCAGACGAGGAACAACCCATGCTGTTGCTGCTCGACTTCGCTGTGATGGCGTATGTGTACTGCGTGCCACTGGGATTTTGTATGCCTGAGGTCGAAAAAGTCGAGCCAACCGCCCATAGATACAACGATGCGTACGCATAAGCAGTGGCCGTGTAGTTCGAGGAGGTTATCTTGCTGTTGCAAGAAGAAGGACAGTCTGCGAAGCTGCCCCATTCGTCTGAGCCAGGGTTGTACCAGAAGAAGCTTTCAGCCCCGCTGGATAAAACCTCAAGATAGGAACGCACCAGATACGCCGGCGCGGGCGCGTTAATCTCCGTGAAGGAATCGCTCGACCCTCTAATGGATTCGTTGGCCAGGGAATCTGCATCCATGCAAGCGCGAATCGGACTATTGGGCGGTGCACACCCGCATGTCGTGTCACTGCTGCATGATTGGCCTCCGGTATTGGTTTGGAAATTTCTTCCCCAACCGCCCTCGTCAATGCGGAACAATTTGCCATTCATGTGGTTGGCTGAGGTCAAGAGACCGGTAAACTGTCCAATTTTGGTAGGCCAGCTTCGGCAGGGTGTGCCGCAAGTGCCCGCGACCTCGGGTTGCCCCGCATGATTGGGATTCGGGTCACCATATATGTGTCCGACGAGCACGTCGGTATAGTCTCCTGCCATATTCGGTTGGCCGCTGGGTATATAGCTGGAAGCTCGCGACACGTATGTGCTGGCTCCGTCATTCAGCGCATCCGTGAAAGAGGGGGTAGCACAGCCAGTAAAGGTAGAATCCACCCACCTCAGAAGTTTGCACGCGTCAGCCTGCATCTTGATTAACGCATCGCATACTGAAGTGTTAGTTGAGCTACAAGGTGTTGTGATGAAATTGCTGGTATCGACCTCATTACCCGGCGACAGGCTACGAAAAGTTAGTTTTCCTTGATAGGCGCCAGTCGATGGGGTGCACGTAGCACACTCATGCATCGCAAGGGCATAGACATACTCTTGCCATTGACAATCCCCGTCGAACAGAGCGGCCCCTGAGCGCACCGCTGAAGGGATGTTTGAACAGACGGTAGTTGTATCGGTTGCATCGCACGGCAATCCAGTAGTGCTATTGCTGGCGCAAGATGTCGAATCGAGCGCCCAGCTCGGCACGTCACCGGCGCCGGTGGTGATCTCGATTTTCGCATTCGGATTTCCAGTGGTTGAACTCAGCACGTCCCCAACAAGCGTGTCTAAGTTCGTCCAGCTATAAGCTCCCCGCGACGTCTCCGTATTTTGCCAGCCGGTCGGGGTGTCCCAGGTACGAAAGCGCCCGAAGTTGGAGCCGATCGCAGTGGGCCAAGGATTATTATCTGGAGGCGTAACGACGTTGTTCGCCGCCCAGTTGAAACCGAAGAACGTGTTTTGTACTTGAGCCCATGCTACGGTTTGCAGGAAAAGAACCAGGAAAACAAGTCTTAGCTTCATCACAATTCTCCTTTGGATTCGTGGTTGCTGTTGCGCCTTGTGGTATCCGATTTCACGGGGCGTTCCGGGAAAACGCAAAAATTTGATTGACAGCGGCGCTTTCGTGCAGGGGTGAAGCGGCAGTCGGAATTCTACGGGACTTCGCGGAAGCCGTGAAAAAATCGGGTATTTGTTCAGAATTCGTAACATCGAAGGGAGCCGACAGGAGCCACTAACTTTGATCTCCATATTGCGCACATGTGGCGGGATCGCACTGATACAATCCCCGCGAGGGGGGAATTTAATGACGCACATGGTTGATGTTGTCCGGGTATTGAAGAAAGAACGCGATCGGCTGACGAACCAACTCCAAGGAATTTCTGCGGCGCTCTCGGCCTTCGGTTCGACATACGCAAGTAGTAACGGCGCTAGTCGAACGATTTCAGCGGCGGGTAAGGCGCGGATCGCCGCTGCTCAGAAAGCGCGTTGGGCGAAACTGAAGGGAACGAAGGGGCAGGTGAATAGCGCCGCTGTCGTGCCAAAGAAGGGACGTACGATGTCAACCGCTGCTCGGAAAAAGATCGCCGCAGCGCAACGTGCGCGATGGGCGAAGGTGAAAACAGCCAAGTAAACTGACACCTAATCCGCTTTCCGAATCAGAAAAAGCCCGTTATCCGTTTTGGACAGCGGGCTTTTGTGTCTAGAGGCGTATTGGAGATCTGGAGAGATTCCGGCGAGTACCGGTCAAACGACGGCACCATCCTCAACGACTAGTATTCGATATCCCAAGGGATCATCCATGGTCGATGAGAAACTACGACCATCGTTCGGGACCGGCGAACGTGTTCCAGCCGGCGGCGAACAAGACCCTGATTTGGCAAGCTTCTTAAACGGCGTACCTTACCTAAATTCTATTACCCAATCGGAGTCCAGCAAGACGCGCTACTAGAACACTTGTTCGAGCTTTTCGGCGTGCACACGTACCACGTGTTTATAGATGTACCGGTTCCGCTGCCACTGGTGTTGGAGTAGAGACTGCCCACTGTGCATCCGGTAGTGGGAGATGGTGTGCTGCTTCCCACAGCCCAGGTGGGCTGCCCGATGGCGGTCGTGAAACGTGTGTATCCGAAGGCGGTGCCGCTTGCGTCAATTGGGTTGCCGAGAACGTAGATCGCGACCGTGGAGGCGGTGATCGAACTGGCCGGACTGGTACGGTTGTCTTGGATAGTGGTTGAGCTTGTGTTCCCACCGTTTGACGCGGCGATGACACTTATATCACTAACGGTGTTGCCGCTGACATTCGCGATGGCAATCACCTTGGATACATTTGTTCCCCCGCGGATATTCAGCAGCACGTCGTTCTGTGCGCTGGCATTCTCGCCCACCAGTATCCCGTTGCCGAAGCCTTGAATTTCCACATCTTCAATCGAACTATTGGAGGTATCGAGAACCACGGCCGATGTGGGAATCGTCCCGCTTCCTGATGTATTTCCAGTGCAAGTCAATCCATGAATTCCCCGCGTTGATACGCTGAGGAGGTGAGCGCAAGTAGTTCCTGCCGCTGCCGTGCTCGATCCGAGTGAGAAGCCAATGTCAGTGTAAGGCCCTGAATTCTGGGACGTGCCCGACAATCCCATGCCCGTTCCAACGATTTGGTAAAGGTTGACGTGCTTCACGTAACTCAAGTCTTCGGAGAAGGTGTTGGAGATTCCATTGACTGATAAACCGTTGCCATCAAGCCAGAGATCCTGGACTCCCACGCCGATGCATCCCGTGGACGGGCAGTTGTAAGCGGCAACCGATGACCCCATCGTGATCAAAGTGCCGCTGAGATTCGCAGAACAGCCGGTCGTACCTGTCACACAAGCCTGGATGGTCGTGACACCATCGGTTGTGCCCGAGCGGGGGCCCGCATTCTCGCCGATGATTCGCGTCTCGTTCGGAAGAGTCCATCCTGCGGGGATGACGATGACTCCTGAGGGCAACAAGATTGTAGCGGGCCGCCATCCCCCGGTCGGAGCGGTACCTCCCCATGGACTTATCGAGCAAACCTGAGTGGTGCCGGAACCCACACCTCGCGCGTCAATCACTGCACCCGCTGTCGGATAGGTAACTGTCGATGATTGCAATACGGCATTGATTCTGGCGCAAACATCGGTCTTCGCGCCGGTCCCGGGAATTACGCTGGCGTCGATGTAGGCCGACGAACCTTGAATGCCAATCGTTCCTCCGGTCCCGCACTTGGCGTAAACTGCCGGGTTACCCGTGCTGCCGCTGCACTGAGCCTGCATCTGGATCGGATGAGACAAGCAAATTGAAAGTACAGCCAGGATTCCGAAAAGCATCCAGGCGCAGTTCATTGTTTTTGTGTTTTGCATAAGTCACTTCTCCTTGAATCATCCTTGAACCATATTTATGTCGATACCATCTGAATAGACGATCGATTACTTCGCCTTCACCCATGCACCACTCACACACACAAAGAGCGTGCCGGTAGTGGAACTGGAACTCGAGTTCGAGTAAAGAGATCCATTCGCCGATGTTGCGTTGCAAGAGCTCCCGGAAGCGGGACTTGTATTTCCGACACCCCATGTCGGATAGGTCGGGCTGGTGCTGAATCTGGAATATTGGATCGGACTGGTCGAAGTACCGAGTTGCTCGCCCAGTATGTACATACCCACGAGAGGGTCGGTGGAATTCGACAGCGACGCGCCCGTTACCTGGTCATCGATCGTTGTGCCGGCCGCAGAAGTGGCATGCAAGATGCTTAGGTCGCACACGTTTTGTGCACTGCTACCCGGGGGACAGCTGCTGGAACCGCCTGTTTGATTTTCGATATTGATCAGGTTGGTTAAGCTGCTGCCCCCGGCAATGTTTGAGAGAACGTCTGCTTGAGCTGGGCCGACCGATCCGACTCGAATCCCATCCCCGAATCCATTGATGTAAACGTCCTCAATGGAAGTGGAATTTCCGTCCAGCGTAATCGCCGCCGCTGGCGGAGTGGTTAAGGAAGCCATGCAGCTAAGTCCATGGATCCCGCGCGTGCCTGCTACTCCTGTAATCGACGCACATTGTGTACCGACGCCGGCATTGCTTCCCGCCGTAAAAATCAGGTTCGAATATGGTCCGGAATTGTTGGCTGAGATCAGGCTGCCGCCTGCGGTATCCGTGTAAACCTTGAGCCCGAGCATGCCATTGGACTGTGCACTCGAGGGCGCATCGTTGAACTCGACGTGGTCGACAAAACTGAGTTCCTGCGACGCTTCATTTTCGACCCCGATGATCAATGAGCCGCCGGTGTAATTCGAGGCGTCGAGAGTAAGATCCCGTACCCCTACGCTCACGCAGTCGGCGGGTCTGGTCGTACCTCCGCCGCAGAAGCAGTAAGTGCCGCTTGTGCACGAGGTGCTGGTGTAAGTAGATCCCAGTTCGACCATGGCATTAACGGAGTCAATGCTGGATGAAAAAGTCGACGCTGTAGCAAGCGTTGTAACACCGGGACCTTCTCCGATGACTCTAGAGAACTCGGGTATGATCCATGTCTTCGAGATGGTGACGGTTCCAGCGGGCAGGAGAATCGTGGCTACGCTGGAGTTCAAATTGGTTCCCTGTACCCATGGTGAACCCGAGGTGCAGTTTAGAGCTAAACCACTAATTCCACGCGCGTCGATTACGGCTCCGCCATTGGGATAGGCGGCATAGCCGTTCGTGCCGTTGCCGGTGAGAATCAGGTAGAGCGTATTGCAAAGATCTGTGCCCTGCGTCACTGCGCTGGCGTCAATGTATGCCGATGAAGCCGAACAACATGTGCTGGACGAGTTGTACACGGCTTTATTGCCGGCACTCTGCGCTTCTGTGCGAGATGGAGCAACCGACATCGCGACCAAAAGGGCCGCAATGGCTGCGCAGAACATCCAGCGAACGACGAAATTCCTTGCGATCCTCATACCATTCTCCTCGTAGGTCAAATCTTTGCCATGAATTACTTTTTCTGCTTGAAAGCGCTGCACTCCATAAACCGGCGAATGTTGAAGCCAGCGTTCAAAGCGTGATTGCCGTCCACGCGCTGCTCACGCAGACATACAACGTCGTGCTGGTAGAGCCGGCCGTGTGTGAAAATATGGCGCCGGTAGGACACGACCCAGTTGGAGCGGAACTGCCCGTTCCCCAAACTGGCGACGGATTCGGCGATGGTTGTGACGTTGTGGCTCCGCTCGTGAAAGGACCAGTGGTGAAGCGAGAATGCCCGCCCGAATCCGACTCACCGAGAGCGTAAATGCCCACGGTTCCTTCGGAAGCGTTGCTCGATTCGTCTACGATTGTGCCGGTGACGTCATCCCGTATTGCATATGCGTTGAAGGCGCTGCCGCCGCCCCCTCCGATTCCAAGTCCAAGGATGGTTAAATCTGCTGCTGAGCCTGAGGTTGTGCATGCCGACATTGAGACTGCCGCGCCGTTGCAGATGTGGACCTCATTCGTCACCGGACCGAGGCCGTAACCACCGGTGAGATTTATCAGTACGTTGCCGGCGGCGCCGGCGCTATCTCCAACCACGACGCCGTCATAAAAACCTTCGAAGTGAACGTCTTCGATCGAATTGTTATCCGCGTCGAGTTCGACGGCTGCCGGGGGCGGAGTTGTATCTGTCGCTGTAGAACTCGCGGTACACGTCATACCATGAATCCCGCGCGTAGATGCCTGAATCTGGACGCAAACCGCGGTGGCACAGCTGACGGAAGCAGCACCGGACGTGCAATTTGCTCCCGCGGTGTAGTTCACATTGGTATACGGACCAGAGTTGGCAGCACCAGAGCCAATTTTTAGCCCGACTCCATCAACGCCCACGCCGGTTCCCATGCCGTTGACCACCACGTGGTCCACATAGCTGAACTGTCCAGCGTACTCGTTGTCGATACCACCAATTCCGAGAACCGATGCGGTAGTCCACTGAGTTAGAGTTACGTCTTGAATAACAATCCCCTCACAACCTGAAGGGCAGAACGTCGAGTTTCCCATCAGAATCATGAAAGGATCTGTCGGCGTAGATGCGAAGTCTTCGGCGATCTGCGTATCGCGTCGATCCCCAATGATGCGGGTACCGTTAGGAATGACCCACTGCACGTTGATTACAATTACCCCGGCCGGAAGCAGGACGGTAGAAGGCGGAGGCAGGCTGGTAAGACCGCTCCAGGGGCTTATCGGGCAGGGATTGCTGCCGCTCAATGCAACGCCCCGCGCATCAATGACCCCACCTCCCGAAGGAATTAGATTGTTGACGTAGATGGAGTTGATGATGGAACAAATGTCGGTGTGTCCGCCGGTCCCGGTGGGGAAAGCGCTGGCATCGATGTAAGCGGTTGAGGACGTAACCGCCGATGTGCCGAACACAGCATTGTCGCCCTCCTGGCCCTGTGCTGGGGAACTGGTCCAGCAGGTAAAAAATGTAGTTAAGGTTCCAATAAGCATCCACCTTGCCGCGGACGCACGAGTGATCCCCATTTGATTTCTCCTTATCCGGCGCGAAGCATCAAGACTAAAGTTAAGACCTTGCGAAGAAATACAGGCCGGAGGCGAAAACTTGCTGAACGCCGAGAGCCTCTCTGACGCAACTCTATAGATCTTTAAAGAGCACAAGAGTAGTCGCGATAGGCTGAGGAAATAACGGAAGTTATTTTTCTTTAACAAAACTGGAACAGGAACGATCCATCCCGCCGCAAATAGAATCCACGGAGTCGGTTCCACATGATTCAACTGAAAGCAAAAACAGCCGTTAGCCGTCTCCATGTTTCGTTATGGTGTTGCCCTGGCGGAATTATCTATCGGGGCCTGACGGCAGATTCTCAGCGGTAAACCTTACGATTTCCGGAACAACGATGAAAACACTAAACCGATGAGAGGGTCACAGCGACTCCAAATTGAAGGCCGCCGCGTTCTTTGCAGGAAATTTCGAGAGGAACAAAACACTAAGCTCTACCGTTGTATCGAGCACTCCGCGCTTCCTTCGGGATTATCGTCCGATCTTCAGGCCAGTCCGAGCGTGGAGTGGTTTGAGACACGCTCGAATCGGGAAGAGGCAGTCCGCCTATGTTTCCCGAACGCTCGCTAACGGTTCGCCTCCTGAACCGTGGCAACTGGAACAGATTCAGTTTCTGCTTGGCCACGCTTCTGTCCAAACAACTGAGCGTTACATGGGGAGCAAACAAACACTTCAGGATGCAGTGAACGATCGACTCGGAATCTCGGTCCCAGGTGAGACCGCTTGAAAGTTTTACGCACAGTCGATTCGGGCTGTTAGCGATAGCGTCCTTTATCATTCATTATTTCTGTCGGTAACTTGAGAGAGGGTTTGGCGTTGTTTCCGTGGCGTTTATAGGGCTTTACCATCCCGTCTAGCCGGCTCCAAACTTCCTCGAGGCCGACTTCTGGACAATGGGGCGTGACGTTCCCGCGAGCGCCAGCCCTCCAGGCTGTCGATTGCTCCGTGAAACGATTGCGCCATAGTGCTCACTATATTGACGAAGGTTATCGGAAGCAGCCCATCCGCTCCGGTGCCCGCCCTAAGCGATTTCGGCTCTGGGGAGAAAGGCCGCAGCACGCATGATGCTCGCGGCAGCGAGAGGATTTCATGGCTAAATCAAAGACAACTCCACCGCCCAGGAACTATGTCCGGCTAGAGGGCAGCGAACGCCGGCCTTCGCCAAGCGCGCGGCTTTTGGGAGCTTAGAAGCGGTATTTAATGCACTAATCTCGCTTACGTGCAAAGCATACCAATCTAACCCGAAAAAAAACAATGGAACCGGTACGATGGCAAACCAGAGCAATCGCGTAAGAATTGCAGTGTCGTCGAGGCCTCGCGACAACCATTCGCCCACTCGGCGAATGCGATCAGCGACGGCATTTTCTGCCCACTCCGGCTTCACTTCGAAGATGACCGAGGGAAGTACAGT
>Ga0209006_10005746_pt1 | contig 11270 bp, 10 predicted proteins | sample JacPin_JW_Ref_O2_FD_188567 | JGI IMG/M metagenome (GOLD analysis project Ga0209006, IMG submission 188567) | Forest soil microbial communities from Algoma, Ontario, Canada - Jack Pine, Ontario site 1_JW_Ref_O2 (SPAdes) (version 2) | ecosystem: Environmental > Terrestrial > Soil > Boreal... | reverse complement strand
CACGGCGGTCTCCGTACGTCACGATGGCGATCCAGCAAGAGCGAGTTCCCTTTCGATCGCTTATACGAAGGACGGAAAAGTCTTTCGAGTGAAGGCGCGATCGGCCGTGATGGCCGGAGGAAGTTGGACGGCGAAACACATCATCAAAGATTTGCCGGAAGCACAACGAAACGCATATGCGCAGTTTTACCGGTCGCCTTGCATGATGGCGAACGTAGCGCTGCGGAACTGGCGCTTCTTGCAAAAAATGGGAATAACCGGATGCAGGTGGTTTGAAGGTGTTGGAAATTATTTTGACGTGCGCCGACAGGCGGTGTGCGGCGAAGTGGAGCCGACGATAAGTCCAGATTCGCCGACTGTTTTGAGCGTGAAAGTTCTTTACTCCTATCCGGGGTACTCGACAGAAGACCAAGGACATCGCGGGCGCGGCGAGATGATAACTACTTCATTCCGAGAGTACGAGCGGCGAATCCGGCAGCAGTTTGCCGATATGTTTTCGGGGGCGGGATTTGATGCGCAGCGCGACATCGCGGGAATTGTATTGAATCGCTGGGGCCACGCTTATCTCAATCCGCAACCTGGCTTTTTCTTTGGGAAGGACGGAAAGCCGGCGCCGCGTGAAGTGTTGCGAGCCGCGCCGTTTGGACGAATCGCTTTCGCTAATACGGATTTGGCCGGAGCGATGGACCATCGGTACTCGATTCTGGAGGCACATCGGGCGGTGGGGCAATTGCTTGACCAAGCGTTGACAACGGAATAATGAATCCTCACCTTCCGTGTCGGCAATCCTTACGCGATCCCAAGAATTACCGCTCCCGGCGGAGTTGTGCCAGCCAGCGGGTGAGGATGGAGTTGGACCCCGATTCAATGTCGAGGAATTCGAGGCCCATGCCGATTCTGGGTTTAACGATGCGGACCATGGCGAGGGCTTCGACGCTTTCGCCTTTGCGCGTGAGCGTGACGCGGGCGCGGGATTTGACGGCCAGGGGCTTGCTGGTACAGACAAAGCATCCGCCGAGAGAGATGTCTGAGGTGACGCCGTCAGAGCGGACCCCGGATTCGAGATCGAGGACTTCCGCGTCGGCGGCGAAGGGAAAACGGATGGCATAGCGGCGGTCGCGGAGACTTACTTTGTGCGACACCCCATCGGCAGTTCGGTCGTTCATGAGAATTAGGTTGCCCAATGTAACTCAGGACGGGGAACAGTGAGCCAGGATGAAGCGGGAGAGCGTTCCCCTCTAACTAATAAGGGTGCCAGAAAGGCCAAAAAATAGGTGAATTGTGGGCGGCCGTAGGGCGAAAAAGATAACAGGCCGGGCGATTTGCGGCGCTCTGGTAGGGAGAGCACGAGATATTAGTTGGTACGACAAGGGAAGTTGATGTGTGCGAGATAGCAAAGGGCGAGAGTGCTAATCTGAAATGGCAGAAATCCCTCATGTTAAACGACACGATGCGAAGCGACGGACTGCGTCAGAGCGACCGAGTAAGTTTCCGCATGCCTGTGGAGGCATCGTGGACGACGAGCGGTGGAGCGTGCGTAAAGCATGTCGCAGAGACGCTGCTGGTCAGCCGCAACGGCGGAGTGTTACGCCTGGGCGAAAAACTGACGGAGGGGCAGGAGATTACCCTGCGGCGGATGGAAGGCGATTTGGTGAAGACCACGCGGGCGCGCGTGATGACGGAGATCGATCAGGAGCCGGACGGTTTTTTGTACGCGATTCAGATTACGGAGCCTCGGGCGGATTTTTGGGACATCGAATTCCCCGCACCGTACAAAGCGGACGAGGCGCTGGCCAGGCTGTTAATGGAATGCGGATTTTGCCAGAGGCGCGAAGTGGTTTATTTGAGTGAGTTGGAGTTGAAGTCATTTGAAGTGCGGAAATGCGTGGCGCGGCTTTGCAAACATTGCGACACGCCTTCGATCTGGATCGAAGCGCAGCCGGAGATTAAGACGCCGGATAAGGGAGCTGCGAATTCTTTGTCGGTGGAAGAGCGAGTGATTCCGCGGCGGAATCGGACGCGGGTGAAGGCGCGGGTTTTGGCGTGTATACGAAGGCGCGGGTTCCAAGAGGAAGTGGCGGTTTGTGAGGATTTGTCGAAGGGCGGGTTGAGTTTTCGTAGCAGGAATGAGTATCCGGAAGGATCGCGGGTAGAGGTGGCCGTGCCGTTTACGCCTGGCAGCGGAGCGATATTTGTGCCGATACGGATTGTATTTTCGCAGGCGATTCCGTCGGCGGGTTTGTACCGGCACGGAGCGGCGTATATTCGGCCGCCCAGCGATTCGGCGGATTGATGCCTTTGCTGAGAAACACGGAACCAAAGCATCATAAAAATCAGGAAACGAACGAGATACGACACGAAGGCTCCTGCCCACAGTATCTCTAACGAGAGACCGATAGTCGTTTCCCGCTCCCAGTGGCTTGGCCCAATCAAATAAGGGACGAAATAGCCGAAGGCCCCGACGGAGAGCGAGGCGATAGCCACTCTCTTACCAATATTCATGCTTCCACCAAGACGGCTGGGAGGTCTCAGTCTACACTGATGGCGGCGGAGTCGCGCTCGTGACGGCGGCGGTGCAGGTAGTGCATCGAGATGTTGAGGTACGCTTGGCCGCAAGGAGTTTCGATGGCGATGACCATGGCCTCGGTGTCGGCGCTGCCGGAAAGGCCTTCTTCATTCATATGAATTTCAGGTGGAAAAACCTTAAAGCGAAAACCCTGGTCGTTTAGAAGTGTCACGGAATTGCCGATGACCATGTTGGCCAGTTCGCAAACAGTTTCACGGACAACTTGGTCGCTGCTTGGGACGGCCTCCCCTGCCAGGTGGCTGGCGACTTTCATGGCGACTTCCGGCGAGAGATCGAGAATGACGCGGCCTTCGATGTCTCCTTTGATGGCGATTAGTGCGGCGACGCCTTTGCGGCGATAGGTATTTTCGTCCATCGAGAGGTCGAGGATTTTCGTCGGCGCCTGAAGCGATTCGGCGAAGACGGCATCGGCGGCGTTGATGAACGGCTGAATGAGTTCCATTCTCATGCGCGGTGCTCTCCTGCGAAGGCGACGGGCGCGCCAGCGGCGTTGGGATCGTCACTAAGAACATAACGGAGAATTTCGTAAAGGACTTCGGGCTTGACGGGTTTTTGTACGAAGTGTTTCGCGCCCTTCTGGAGCGCGGCCAGGATATTCTCCTGGTAGCCCACCGAAGAGACCATCACGATGCGCGCATCGGCATGCTGGCGAACGATGCGCTCGACGGCCTCGATGCCTTCCATCTGCGGCATGGTGATGTCCATGAGCACGATGTCAGGTTTGGTGCGATTGAACTCCGCGATGGCGGTAAGGCCATCGCCGGCTTCCCCGGCCACTTCGCCGCCGAACATCTCAATCATCTTGATAATGTTCTTGCGAGCGAAGACGGAGTCGTCCACCACCAGGTAGCGAACGGGTTGATTGTCTTTCCGTAACAGAGCGGCAAATTGTTGCATGGCCTTCTCCTTCTCCCGGCACGGTGTTAGGTGCGATGGGAAGAAACGGGTGTCCTTTCCGATTTCTCGTTCTTATCGTTTTTATCGTTCTTGTCGAATTTTTCTGAGCCGCCGCGGTCTCCGCCGTAGTTTTGAACCAGGTGGGCGGCAATGCCTTCCAGCGGAATCACTTTGTCAGCGTAGCCTTTGGAGATGGCAGCGCGGGGCATGCCGCTCACCACGCAAGTGTCTTCGCTTTGCGCGATAGTGACGCCACCGGCCGCTTTTAGGGCGCCGAGGCCTTCGGCGCCATCTTCACCCATGCCCGTCATTAATAGACCGACGGCGGTGAGCCCAAATTGCTGGGCGACGGAATGAAAAAGAACATCAACCGAAGGACGATGACCATTCACGGGAGCGCCGTCGGAGAGAACCGCCATATCGCCGCGCGGCATTCTACGAACCATGATGTGGCGATTGCCAGGACAAATCAGCACACGCCCGGCAACGAGGAGATCGCCAGAGCGCGCTTCCTGAACGTCGAGCGCGCAGCACTCATCGAGGCGCTTCGCGAACATTTCGGTAAAACCCTCCGGCATGTGCTGAACGATTAAGATGCTCGCCGGAAAATCAACAGGAATCTGCGAGAGAACGTATTGGAGTGCATTGGGACCCCCGGTGGAAATGCCGATGGCGATGATGCGATTCGGAGGGATCCCGGCATGGGCCGCCTTCTTCTTGCGCTGAGGCGGATCATCGGAAACTACAGCGGCGGGAAGTTTGCGTCCGGCAGCGCGTTTGGCGACTTTTATTTTTTCAATGAGCTGGTCGGCGATGGAATCGAGATGGCCGGCCGCAGCGTCCTGGGGCTTCTGAACGAAGTCGATGGCGCCGAGTGCGAGGGCTTTGAGAGTGGCATAGGCGCCTTCCTTGGAATGAGTGCTGAAAAGAACGACGGGCATGGGAGCGCGGCGCATGATGAGGCGGAGAGTCTCCATGCCGTCCATGCGGGGCATCTCGAGATCGAGAGTGACGACGTCGGGGCGGAGTTCCTCGATCTTTTTCAAAGCGAACGCGCCGTCCATTGCAGTGCCAACGACCTCAATGGAAGGGTCGCGGGCGAGGACCGAGGGAATGAGTTTCCGCATGAGGGCGGAATCGTCGACGACGAGAACTCGGATGCGGGCGCTCATGCGATTGCTCCAAGAGGAACGGCTCGCGAAAGGCGCGAAAGGACAGCCGGGACATTGAGAATGAGGACGACCGTGCCGTCGCCAAGAATGGAAGCGCCGCTCACGAGGTCGCTGGTGACAATGTCGGTCGGTAGAGCTTTGATGACCAACTCTTCTTCGCCGACCATGCTATCGACGACGAGGCCAAAGCGTTTTTCGGCGGCGCCGATCACGATGACAAAATGCTTCTTCTTCGCTGGCTCGGTGTCGATCGAGCGAAGGCGGCTAAGATCCTCGAGACGCACGAGGGTAAGAATTTGGTCGCGGAGCCGGAGCACCTCTCGCTGGTCGATGCGATGGACTTCCTGCTCGTGGATTCGAGAGATCTCAACGACGGACGAGAGCGGCACGGCGAAAAGGCGGCCACCGACGCGGAAGAGCAGCGCCTGAATGCTGGCAAGGGTCAGCGGGGCGCGCAGTTGGAATGTGGAACCGCGAGATTTTTGCGTGGAGATGTGGACGGTGCCTTTTAATTTGTCCAAGACGCTGCGCACAACATCCATTCCTACGCCTCGGCCTGAGACTTCGGTGACTTCGGCGGCCGTGCTGAAACCAGATTCGAAAATGAGGTTGAGGGCCTCCTGGTCGGTGAGGCGCGCAGCTTCTTCCGCTTTGACAATTCCCTGCTTGACGGCTTGTTGGCGGACATGCGCGGGATCGATGCCGCGCCCGTCGTCGCGGACTTCGATGACGACCTGAGTGCCTTGATGGTAAGCGTTGAGATACACGGTGCCGCGGGCGGGCTTGCCGGCGGTGAGCCGTTCGTCGGCTGGTTCGATGCCGTGATCCACGGCGTTGCGCACGAGATGCATCAGCGGCTCGCCGAGCGCGTCGAGAATGCTTTTGTCGAGATCGGTGTTCTGACCGGAGATGTCCAGCGCCACATCCTTGCCGCATTGCTTGGCGACATCGCGGACGACGCGTGGGAAGCGCCGGAAGAGCTGTTCGACGGGCACCATGCGAATTTTTAGGACGCACTTGTGGAGTTCGTCAAGGACGCGGGATTGAAATCCAAGGGCCTCGGCGAGTTTGGCGCGAACGGGGTCGCGGGCGTGCCGCTGGTCAAACTCGGTGAGCGCGCGATGCAGCATGGACTTGCCGATGATTAACTCGCCCACAAGATTCATGACGGCGTCGATACGATTGGCCTCGACGCGGAGAGTGCTCTCAGCAACCGCGGCAACCGCGGAAGGAGCCTGGCCGGATTTCGCAGCCTCGCCGGCATCGCCGTGCTCGGCGGTGTTGGCAACAACCTGCGCGGCCTGGGCATCCAGAAGATCGCCAAGAAGTTCGTGATCGGGCGTTTGGGCGCTTGTGGCGCGTTCGACGCGAACGTCGGAAACGATGGTCGGAATCCGGCAGCGTTTTTTGATGGCATCTTCAGGCTGCACGCTGGCGAGAGCGGCCTCGACAATTTCGACGGTTGCGGCGGCAAGATTGTCTTCCGGCCGGAGAGCGATCAGTGTGCCGCAGCCGTGGAGCACGTTGCGAATGAGTTGAAATGCCGCGGCGCGCATGAGGCTGTCTGGATCGACGCGCAGGGCGACATTGTAAACGGTTTCTCCGCGGTGAACGGCCTCGGAGATCATGAGTTGTTCGTATTCCGTCCACGCAAACGTCGCGGGCACAGCCCCGGGGGCTTGAGGGACTCCGACAACCGGGACTGCCGCATCGACCAGCAGACCGCGGATCAGACCGTGAACCTTTTCAAGCGACGGAAGCTTCTTGCCGCGCTGGTAGGCAGCGAGCATGCCTTCGAAGGCATCGGCGGCGGCGAGAACAACCTCGGCGAATCTAGAGCCGTGTTTCTGCGCGACTTGGGGTGTGAGGATATCTTCGAGTTCGTGAGAAAACTCGCTCAGCTTGTGAAAACCGCAGGCAGCGGAATCACCCTTGAGCGTATGCACGGCGCGGCGGACGCGACGGATGACTTCCTCGTCGGCGGGATGCCCCTCGAGCTGGAGCCCTGCTTCGTTGAGCGATTGCAGCAGCTCATTCGCGCTCTCGAAAAAGATAGCGCGAAGCTCGGGGTTGCGATCTTCGGGAGACTTGCTCAAGAATTTGCCTCTACGCGTTGATACGCGGTGCCATTGTTTTCATGGACCATGCGGAACTTTTGGGTTAGACCGAAAAGGCTCTCTGCATGGCCCACGAAAAGGTAGCCGCCAGGATTCAAGCAATGCCAAAACTTCTCGATCAGGCGCTTTTGCTCGGCTTCGTCAAAATAGATCATGACGTTGCGGCAGAGAATGATGTCGTTGCGCCGCGGCAAAAATTCGGTTTTGAGATTGTGGAAGTCGAATTGCACGAGGTGCTTCAGCTGTGGCTTGATGGCATATTTATCACCGGATTTTTCAAAGTAACGCAGGCGGCAGGTGTAATCGACCGGCTCCATTTGTTGCTCGGTGAAGACGCCTTCCTGGCCGACGCGAAGGCTGGCGTAACTGATGTCCGAGGCGACGATTTCGAGTTTCCACGGAGGAGGAATCAGCGGCTTGGGAGACGGCATATCGAAAGGAAGCGGATTGCGCAGATAGTAGTAGGCCAGAGCGTCGCAGATCAGGATGGCGACGGAATAAGGTTCCTGGCCGCTGGAACAGCCGGCACTCCAGACGCGAAGATTCCAGTCGCGGCGTTCCTGCTTCTTGCGCAGCAAATCCTCCAAAACGCGTTTCTGCAAGAGATCGAGTTGCGGTTTATTTCGGAAGAAGCTCGTTTCGTTGACGGTGAGGTTTTCCAGCAGCAGTGCCAGCTCAGCGCGGCCTTCGCGGCTAGTCAGCAAACGGTAGTAGCTATAGAAAGAGTCGAGCTGACAAACCTTGAGTCGGCGTTGGAGGCGGTCTTTCAGGAAATGAGAGCGGCGCTCGTCGAAAAACATGCCGCATTCCTGATAGACGAGTGTCTGCAACAGCTTCAGTTCAGCTTCCGTAAGTTGAATCTGGGCGGTTAGCGTTCCCATGAAATATGCGAAAGTCCGGCATTTCGGCTGTCTCCGATGAAATCGGCGGCAGCGTTACTTTGCAGTGGCGACGGTTTCCGCGGCCTCCTCGAGTCGTTTGAGCTCCGGCCGATGCAAAAGCTTGGAAATATCTAACAAGATGATGAGGCGACCTTTCAGTTTGCCCACCCCGGTGACGTATCCGGATTCTCCGTCGGCAAAGACAGAGCCGGGGGCTTCAATTTCGGATGGCGGAATCTTCAAGACCTCTGAAGCAGAATTGACGATGAGGCCGAGTAATTTGTTGTCCAGCTCCACCACCAAGATGCGATTCTTCTTATCCGAGGTAATCTCCGTGTGGCCGAAGCGCTTGCGCAGATCCATTACGGGGATAATCTTCCCGCGCAAATTGATGACGCCTTCAACCGTGTCTGGGGCGCTGGGGACCGCCGTGATTTCCGGGACGCGAACAATTTCGCGCACGGCGCCAATGCGCACGCCATACGTTTCATTTCCGATGCGGAAACCGACGATTTGTAAGTCCTTTTCCATTAAGCGATCTCCGCTACGTTAGGAACGCGCGAGTTCGGCGTATTCCAGCTCGCGATCGCGACCCGAATTTTTGTGGGTGCGGCGCGGGGCGTCTTGCTCTGAGTGGCGGCTGCGGCCTTGCGCGGAACGGTCCAGAACAAAACGGTCCATGCTGTCGAGCAGGTTGCGAGAAAGTTTGAGCATCTGCTCGGCGGCGGCGGAGAGCTCGGTCGAGCTAGAGGCGGACTGCTGCACGAGCTCGCGCATTTTGTCCATGGCGCGGACAACGGCTTGCGCCCCGGAGGCTTGCTCTTCGACTGCCGAGTTGATTTCCTGCGTAATTTCGGTCAGGCGGCTCGTGGCCTTGGCGATTTGCGAGGAGCCGACCGATTGTTCGCTGGTAGCAGCGCCAATTTCCTGGGAGAACTTGTAGACTTCGGTGACCACGTTGGAAATTTTGTGGAGAGCAGTGCCGAGTTCGTTGCCTAGGCTCAGCCCTTCTTCCACGATGCGCGTGCTGCGCTCCATGTTTTCAACGGCCTGGCGCGCTTCGCGCTGGATGCTCTGAATGAGGTCCGCGATTTCCTTTGTGGATTGCGTGGATTTTTCGGCGAGTTTGCGAACTTCGTCGGCGACAACGGCAAAGCCCAAGCCGTGCTCGCCTGCTCGGGCCGCTTCGATGGCGGCGTTCAGCGCGAGGAGATTGGTTTGCTCCGCAAGGTCATCAATGACTTCAATGATCTTTCCGATGTCATCGGCGCGGTGGCCGAGAATGTTGATGATCTCCGCGGAGGACTGAATGGCTTTATTGGTGCGGTTGAGGCCGTCGGTGGCTTTTTCCATGGTCTGGATGCCGGTGACGACTTCTTCGCGCGAGCGATTGGCGATATCGAGCAGGACCTTAGCCGTGTCTGCGACGCGCTGGATCGAGGTGACCATCTGGTCGATGGAAGCGGAAGTTTCCGCGACGCTGGAAGCTTGCACCTGCGTGTTCTTCACGACGTTTTGCACGTTGATGCTCATCTCGTGCATCGTGCTGGTAACTTCCTCGATCGCAGAGGAAGCCTGGACGCTGACCTTCGCGGATTCGTCGGCCGCACCGGCGACCTGATTGGAGCCCGCGGAAACCTGCCCCGCGGAGTCGCGCGTCGTGCGGACCAACTCCTGGAGACCATGGGACATGCGGAGGAAAGCATTGCCAAGAGTGTCTCGCTTGGAGCGGGGGACGACTTCGACGGTGAGGTCGCCCTCGGCAACCGACATCGAGACGTTGGCCATTTCTTTCAGGTAGGCGACCATATTGTTGAAAGTTGTCGCCAAAGCGCCGATTTCGTCGTTACGGTGGATGTCGATGTTCTGATCGAGGTCGCCGGAATCTCCAATTTCGCGCGCCACGGTGATGAGGTGCGTCAGCGGTTCGCTAATGGACTTGGCGGTCTTGTATGCAGCCCCGATGCCGAAGATAAGAGCGACGAGCGTGCCAAAAATAGTAAACCCAAAGCTAACGGAGCTAGCCCGGTCGGCTGACGCAGCAGTTTCATCGCCGGACTTCGTGATGTCCGTATTGGTTTGGTCCAGCACAACCGATGATTTGGTGAGCCAGGAAGCCGGATCCTTCTGTAGATAGAAGATTTGAAGGTCGGAGACTGTAGCGTCGCCGGAGTCCACCTGATGACGCTTGGCAAGGAGCGGCTTGGCAAAATTGTCAGACCAACTGGCTTCGGTGGTTTCGACTTGCTTGAACGCGGTCTTGACGTTCTCGCTGGTCGTTTGCGCCTCACCGCGCGTGATAAGGTCATTGATGTCAGTGAAACCCTTGTTGACCTTTTCTTCGTCGCGAGGGTCACCGCTCAGAAGAAAATTGTCCATGTTGTGGCGGTTCAACATGATTTGGTAACGCACCGACTCGATCATGCGAATATTTTCGCGCGCTGACTTGGCATCCGCGCGGGCCGAGCGCTCCCTAAGGCCAGCAACGATGTTGACGATGAACAGCAGGCCCAGAATGCCCAGAATTACGCCAAAACCTAAGTACAGCCTTTTCCCGATCGTCATTGCAAAATGCCTCCACTCACCCCGGCGACGCGGCTTGGTGAAAACCGCTCCTGCCGTTTTCTGCGATTCCCCTAGTTCCCGCCCTGGGCGCTGAACTCAAATTCAACAATCTGCGTGGTTTCCTCCGGCGCAGGAGCGAATTTCCATTCCTTTACCGCGTCCTGGCAGGCTTGAACGAGCAGCGGATGACCGCCAATGACACGAGTGCTCTTGACACGGCCGTCCGGTGTAATCACCACTTCGATTTTCACCTTGCCGGAAACGCTCATGCGCTTAGCAAGTTCAGGATAGGCAGGAGCGACCTTGGACTTGACCTTGCGCTTGCCCTCGTCTGTGGAGCCCGTCTGCCCGAAGCTGCAGGTTCCCAAGCTCAGACCGACTGCCGCCAGGGCCGTTAGGCGCACAAATTTTCTCCGTACGGATCTCATCGACACCACCCCTCTCGAAAATGGGGAAACCCCGTGGTAGAGAAGGCACGTGGGCTGCCACAGCGAACGCGGCAGGCGAGGCACTGAGCCGCTGAGCTTGAAAGGCGGCAAGTGGCTTAGAATGAGGAGCTAATGTCGATTGTTAACGCGAAGAGCAGAACGGAAGGAGTGGGAGCCCGTCTCAGCGCGCGTGGTCTGTTTGTAGCGAGGTCTCATGCTGAGACGCTGTGCACAAGGAAGTCAAAGCGAGAGTGGACGATTCAGCAACGCTGTGCAGAACGGCGGTTGACTCAGAATGAGATGAGTCGCTAGGGTAGTAGTGAACGACAGAACTCAAATTGAGACGCGCGTCCTCCCCCAACCCGTGATGCGACAGACGAAACCTATTCGTGGCCGGCATCTAACCGCTCGGTTGAGTAAAGCTGCCCCTGTGACTCCCTCTACCAAACAAGCGGAAGAGTTGATGGAGTTGGCGGTTGACGCCGCTCAGTCGCGCCAGCTTCCGGAATTCCTGGAACGGTTTGCGCGGCGCGCGGCGCGCATGCTCGATTCAGCATGGGGCGGAGTGGCGGTGTTTCGCGGGCGAGAAACAGACCTTTACTCCGCGAGCGACAACGAAAAAA
>Ga0209006_10005745_pt1 | contig 11270 bp, 9 predicted proteins | sample JacPin_JW_Ref_O2_FD_188567 | JGI IMG/M metagenome (GOLD analysis project Ga0209006, IMG submission 188567) | Forest soil microbial communities from Algoma, Ontario, Canada - Jack Pine, Ontario site 1_JW_Ref_O2 (SPAdes) (version 2) | ecosystem: Environmental > Terrestrial > Soil > Boreal... | reverse complement strand
CGGTGACTGCCAACCGCAATGCAACGCTGCTCGCCGAGCAGGCGCGCCGGCTTGGCGCGCGATTCGCGGCGGTCGCCGATCCGGCCGAATACGGCGCGCTGAAGGAGGCGCTGTCCGGCTCGGGTATTGAAGCGGCGAGCGGCGCCGAGGCGTTGGTCGAGGCTGCCGAGCGGCCGGCCGATTGGGTGATGGCGGGGATCGTCGGCGCTGCCGGCCTCAAGCCGACCCTGGCGGCGATCCGCCGCGGGCGTATCGTCGCCTTTGCCAACAAGGAGGTGCTGGTCTGTGCCGGCAGCCTCTTCATGCAAGAGGTCGTGACGCACGGCGCGACGCTGCTGCCGGTCGACAGCGAGCACAACGCTATCTGGCAATGCTTTGATTTCGAGCGCGTCGAGGGTATCGAAAAGATCACCCTGACCTGCAGCGGTGGACCATTTCGCGAGCGCAGTGTCGCGGAGATGCGCGACGTTTCGGTCAAGCAGGCGATCAACCATCCGACCTGGAACATGGGCGCGAAGATCTCGATCGACTCGGCGACCCTGATGAACAAGGGGTTGGAAATCATCGAAGCGCACCATTTGTTCCGGCTGCCATCCGAGCGGATCGACGTGGTGATCCATCCGCAATCGGTGATCCACGGGCTCGTCACCTATCATGACGGTTCGGTGTTGGCGCATTTGGGCACGCCTGACATGCGCACCCCGATCGCCTACGTCCTCGGCTGGCCGGGGCGCACGGCCGCGCCGATGGCGCGGTTGGACCTTGCCACGGTCGGCCGGCTGACCTTCGAGCAGCCCGACCCGGAGCGCTTCCCGGCGCTGCGGTTGGCGCGCGAGGCGCTGGTACAGGGCGGGGGCACCCCCACCGTGCTCAACGCCGCGAACGAGACCGCGGTACACGCCTTCCTCGAAGGCCGCATCGGCTTTCTCGACATCGCCGCCACGGTCGAGGAGACGCTGACGGCCTTTCCAGTCGGGGCGCTTGGCTCACTCGATGACGTACACCATATAGATCGTGAAGCCCGGACGCTGGCGGCCGAGCTGGCGGCGCGGCGCGCCCGAAATCATCCCGCCACAGGCACGGATCGGTCATGAGTTATCTGGCACCGTTTCTCCACGGTGGGGTTTGGTATGTCGGCATCTTTCTGGTGGTGCTGACCGTCCTCGTCTTTGTCCATGAGCTTGGCCACTATCTGATCGCGCGTCGCAACGGCGTGCGCATCGAGGTCTTCTCGATCGGCTTTGGCCCTGAATTGTTCGGCTGGTTCGACCGCGCCGGTACGCGCTGGAAATTCAGCGCGATCCCGCTGGGCGGCTACGTCAAGATGTTCGGCGACAGCGACCCGAGCTCGACCTTGGGGGTGGCGCGGCTCGGCGAGCTGACGGCGGCCGAGCGGGAGGTGTCGTTCCACCATAAGCGGCTGTTGCAGCGAGTGGCGATCGTCGGCGGCGGGCCGTTGGCGAATTTTGTCTTTGCGATCACCGTCCTGGCGTTGCTCTTCGCCACCTACGGCCAGCCCTTCACGCCGGCTGAGGTCGGCCAAGTGCAGGAAGGAAGCGCCGCCGACAAGGGCGGCATCAAGGTCGGCGACACGATTGTCAATATTGACGGCGGCGCGATCGGACGGTTCGAGGACGTGCAGCAGATCGTGCGCCTCAACCCCGGCGAACCGATGACCATAACCGTGCGGCGCGCCGGCGAGCCGGTCACTCTGCATGTGACGCCGGCCCGCACCGAAATGACTGACCGCTTCGGCAACCGCCATGAGATCGGACTGCTGGGGATCGGCCGCAGCGGGGTCGAGTACGTCAAGCGGAACCCGATCGCGGCCGTCGCGCAGGCGTTCGGCGAGACCTGGAACCTCACGACCTCGACGCTGCAGGCCATGTGGCAGATCGTCATCGGCACCCGCGCCAGCGACGAGCTTGGCGGCCCGCTGCGCATCGCCCAAATGTCGGGCGAGGTTGCTGAAGGCGGGGTCGTGCCGTTGCTGTGGTTCATGGCGGTACTGTCGATAAATCTTGGATTGATCAACCTGTTTCCGGTGCCGGTGCTTGACGGGGGGCACCTGCTGTTCTATGCCGCTGAGGCGATTCGCGGGAAGCCCTTGGGCCAACGCGCCCAGGAATACGGTTTCCGAATTGGGTTGGCCTTGGTGTTGACGCTGATGGTGTTCGCCACCTGGAATGACCTCGTTCACCTGCGGATCGTCGAATTCGTCAAGGGTCTCGTGACCTGAAGCTTGGGTCGATCACGAGATAAGAACGCGTCGTGGGGTGGGGATTTTGCGGCAGAGACGGGTGAGGAAGCGCTGGTCGACACCGGTTGCTGCCGCAATCTTCGCGGTCGCGTGGCTCGTGCCCGCCATCGCCCAGAATTTGGTCACACCGCCGCCCCCGGCGCCGCCGCCACAAGCTGAGCCGAACCTTGTTGCGCCGCCGCCGCCGACCCCGCCGCCCGTCGCGGCACCACCCGCTGCCCCGCCCCGGCCGATCCCGCTGCCCGCGGTCGCGCGCAGACCGCCGGTCCAAGCGGTGGCGCCGAGGCCGCAACCGTCTGCCGTCCGCTCGTCGCCCGGACCTAACCTCGGCACCATCTCCGACATTCGCATCGAAGGCCTGCAGCGCATCGAGCCGGAGACGGTCTCGTCCTATCTGCTGCTGCAAAAGGGCGACCCTTGGGACGCCGATCGGGTCGATGCCTCGCTGAAGGCGCTGTTCGCCACCGGGCTCTTCGCCGACGTCAAGCTCGAGCGCCAGGGCAATACCCTCGTCGTCAAGGTCGTCGAGAACCCGATTATCAACCGCATCGCCTTCGAGGGTAACTCGAAGCTTTCCGACAAGGATCTCAACGGCGAAATCCAGCTGCGCGCGCGCGTCGTCTATACGCGCAGTCGCGTGCAGAACGACGTGAAGCGCATTCTCGATCTCTATCGTCGGCACGAGCGGTTTGCCGCCACGGTCGAGCCCAAGATCATTCAGCTGTCGGAGAACCGCGTCGATCTCGTATTCGAGATCAACGAGGGCCCGACCACTGGCGTGCGCAGCATCAATTTCGTCGGCAACAAGGCGTACAGCGATTCCAGCCTGCGCGGCGTGATCGATACCAAGGAAAGTCGCTGGTACCGCTTCCTGTCGAACGCCGACACCTACGATCCCGATCGGCTGACCTATGACCGCGAGTTGCTGCGCAAATACTACCTGGCGCAGGGCTATGCCGATTTTCGCGTCGTTTCGGCGGTCGCCGAGCTGACGCCAGATCGCGACGGCTTCGTCGTCACCTTTACCGTCGACGAAGGCGAACGCTACAAATTCGGCAAGATCGATGTCGACATAAAGCTGAAGGACCTGCCAAAGGAAGAGGTGCTGCCGCTGCTTACCGTGCAGTCGGGCGATTGGTACGACGCGAATGCGGTTGAGAAATCGATCTCGACCCTGACCGATGCACTGGGCAATCGCGGCTACGCTTTTGTCGAGGTAAAGCCGCAGATTACGCGTAATCGCGAAGATCACACGATCGACATCACGTTCCGTGTGCAGGAGGGGCCGCAGGTCTATGTCGAACGGATCGACATCGTCGGCAACGTGCGCACGCTCGACAAGGTGATCCGGCGCGAGATGCGGCTCGTCGAGGGCGATGCGTTCAACACCAACAAGCTGCAGCGTTCCAAGGACCGCATCAAAAATTTGGGCTTCTTCAAGAAGGTCGAAACAAACACGGCGCAGGGCTCGGCGCCGGACAGGACCGTCGTCACAGTCGAGGTTGAGGAACAGTCGACCGGCGAATTGTCCCTTGGCGTCGGCTTTTCGACGACCGATGGCCCGCTCGCCGACATCAGCCTGCGCGAACGGAATTTCCTTGGCCGCGGTCAGGACATTCGCATCGGCACGGTCGTGTCGTTCCGCTCCCAACAGATCGATCTGAGCTATACCGAGCCGTATTTTCTCGACTCTAACATTGCGGCCGGCTTCGACCTGTTCGAGGTCAAGACCAGCCCGACCGCGTCTTTCTTCTCCGGCTCGACCCCGGCCTACCAGCAGTTCTCGTATGGCGGGTCGCTACGGGCCGGTTATCAGCTGACCGAGAACCTGCGGCAAACCCTCAAGTATACCGCGCGGTCGGACGACATCACCGATGTCCAGAGCGACACGTCATTGTTCATCATTTTGCAGCAGGGAACCCACCTGACCTCATCGGTCGGCCAGGTTCTGCTATACGACCGCCGCGACAACCGTATCGATCCGACGAGCGGCTGGTACGCGTCGGTGGGGAACGATTTTGCCGGTGTCGGCTTTGGCGTCGACTACGTCCGCAACAAGATCAACGCAGGATATTATTACCCCATAGCGCCGGGCTGGGTGCTCGGCGTCACGGGCGAGGCCGGCGATATTTTCGGCTGGGGCGGCCAGCAAGTGCTGCTGCAAGACCGCTTCTTCGTCGGCGGCGACAATCTGCGCGGCTTTGCTCCCGCCGGCATCGGGCCGCGCGACGTGGTTTCGCAAGATGCGCTTGGCGGGAACAAGTATTACGCTGGTTCGGTGACCCTCGGCGTGCCGCTCGGGCTGCCTAAGGAGCTGGGAATTTCGGGCCGAGTGTGGACCGATTTCGGCAGTTTGTGGGGTAATGACCAGAAGAACCTGGTATTGACTCCAGCCCAGTTAGCGCTTTCCGGTACCACGACGCAGCCGCAGATCGTCGACAACCCTGCCCTTCGGGCGAGCGCCGGCATAGGCGTTACCTGGGCGTCACCGGTGGGCCCGGTACGGGTCGATCTGGGGCTGCCGGTCAAGCGCGAGAGCTATGACAAGACCCAATTCTTCCGGGTGAGCTTCGGTACCAAGTTCTGATGTCGGTTTTTTCTACTACGAGGTTGCGATGGTCGTGATTCGCGCCAGGCTTGCGGTCTGGGCTTGCCTAATCGGTCTATGCTGCGCCGTTGGCAGCGCGCTGGCGCAGCAGCCCCCGGCCAATCCGCCGGCGCCGGCTCCGGCTCCGGCTGCGCCGGCCACGCCCACGAGTTTGGCGGTCATGGTGGTCGACGTGCAGGCCCTGCTGCAAAATTCCAAGGCCGCCAAGATGGTGCGTGAGCAGATCGAGGGTAAGCGGGCGGAATACGCCAAGGAGATATCGCACCAGGAAGAAACGCTGCGGCAGGAGCGGGATGCGCTGCAGCGACAGCAACCCACGCTGACCGCCGATCAACTCAATTCCAAGGGCCGCGAATTCCAAACCAAGGTCAACGAGCTCGATCGCGACGTGCAGGCCAAGCGGCAAGCGCTCGAACGTTCGAATTCCGATGCTTTGCAGAAGATCCAGGAGGTGATGGTCAAGATCATCACCGAAATTGCCAAGGACCGTAAGGCCAACCTTGTCTTCCAACGCAGCGAGTTGGTGCTGTTCGACCAGGGCTTCGACGTGACCGACCAAGTGTTGCAAAAGCTCGACGAGCAAATGCCGACCCTGACGGTCAATTTCGTCGCGCCGGTAGCCGCAAACGCGGGGGACGCGGGTGCGGCGGGCGGTCAGCCTGCGGCGCCGGCCCAGAAGCCGCCGGCCAAGAAAAAGTAGGCCGCACAGCCTCGCCGGTGCCGCGGTCCATGGCGGATTCCCGCTTTTTCCAGCGAGCCGGGCCGCATTCGCTCGCGGCGTTGGCGGAGCTCAGCGGCGCGCGGCTCGCTGGCGCGACGGACGGCGGCCACCTCGTCGAGGATGTCGCGCCGCTCGAGACCGCCGGTCCCGCCGACGTGACCTTTCTCGACAACCGCAAATACACCGATGCCTTTATGCAGTCGCGGGCAGGCGCCGCCTTCGTCACCGAGGCAATGGCGGCACATGCCCCGCCGGGGATGGCGCTGCTCATCTCGCGCGAGCCTTACAAGGCGTTCGCCCGCACGGCGCAAGCCTTCTACCCGCAGGCGATGGTCATGCCCGCCCGCGCGCCGAGCGCGGTTATCGATCCGACGGCCACCGTCCCCAAGGATTGCGCCATCGGCGCCAATGTCGTGATTGAGGCGGCGGGCCGCCTCGGCGCGCGCTGTCAGATCGGCGCGAACACGGTGATCGGCGCCGGGGTCGAGCTGGGCGACGATTGCCGGGTCGGGGCCAACGTCACGCTCAGCCATTGCCTGATTGGCGCGCGGGTCGTGCTGCACCCGGGCGTGCGCATCGGCCAGGCCGGGTTCGGTTTTGCGCCCGACGCCGGCGGTCCGATCAAAATTCCGCAGCTCGGCCGTGTCGTCATCGGCGACGATGCGGATATCGGCGCCAATACGACGATCGACCGCGGTTCGGGACACGATACGGTGATCGGACCCGGCACGATGATCGATAATCTGGTGCAGATCGGCCACAATGTCGTGCTTGGGCGCGGTTGCATTCTGGCCGGGCAGGTCGGGATTTCCGGCAGCACCAAGCTTGGCGATTTCGTCATGGCTGGCGGCCAGGCAGGATTGGCGGGACATTTGAATATCGGTGCGCGCGCGCGGATCGGCGCGCAGGCAGGGTTGATGGAGGACGTCGCGCCGAGTGAGACGGTTATGGGGTCTCCAGCGGTTCCGGTGATTGCGTTCTGGCGGCAGATCGCCATGATACGCCGCCTTGCCAGGAAGAAGGATGGCGGATGAGCCAGTCGGCGTCCGCGATGGACGACAGCATCGAGATCGATCGCCAGCGGATCATGGAGATGATCCCGCATCGTGACCCGTTTTTGATGATCGACCGGGTCACCGACGTCGTCGCCAACGAGCGCGCAACCGGCGTCAAGAACGTGTCGCCGGATGAATATTATTTTCGCGGGCATTTCCCCACGCGCCCGGTGATGCCGGGCGTACTGATCATTGAGGCCATGGCGCAGACCGCGGCGGTCCTGGTGGTGCACACGCTGGGGCCGGCGTCGGAGGGCAAGCTCGTCTATTTCATGAGCGTCGACAATGCCCGGTTTCGCCGTCCGGTCGTACCCGGCAGCGTCCTGCAGGTTCAGGTCACGAAGCAGCGCAACCGTGGCAATGTCTGGAAGTTCGAAGGCAAGGCCAAGGTCGGCGGACAACTCGCGGCGGAAGCGGTTTTTGCCGCGATGATCCTGGACGACTAGGCCCGATTGTCGATGCCAGATATCCATCCCACCGCGATCGTCGCGCCGGGCGCACGCCTGGCGGACGACGTCGTCATCGGACCCTATTGCGTCGTCGGAGAACATGTTGTGCTGGCGCTCGGCGTCAGCCTCAAATCGCATGTCGTAATTGAGGGGCGGACGACAATCGGCGAGCGGACGCGGATTTTCCCATTCGCTTCGATCGGGCACGAGCCGCAGGATTTGAAATATGACGGCGAGCCGTCGTCGCTCGAAATCGGCAGCGACAACACGATCCGCGAGCACGTGACGATCAATCCCGGCACCGCCGGCGGCGGCATGGTTACGCGCGTCGGCAACAATTGCCTGCTGATGGTCGGGTCGCATGTCGCGCACGACTGCCAGATCGGAAATTATGTGATCATGGCCAATAACGCGACCCTCGCCGGCCATGTCGTCATCGAGGACCATGCGCTGCTCGGCGGGCTCTCGGCAGTCCATCAATTCGTGCGGATCGGACGGCACGCGATGATTGGCGGCATGTCCGGGGTCGAGCGCGACGTCATCCCCTACGGTCAGGTGATGGGCGACCGGGCGCGTCTCAACGGCCTCAACATCATCGGCATGCAGCGCCGCGGCTTTAGCCGCGACGACATCCAGGGGCTGCGCAGCGCCTATAACTGTCTTTTCGCGAGCGAGCGGACGCTGATCGAGCGCGTCGACGAGGTCGCCAAGCGGTTTGGCGGCATCGGCCCGGTCGACGACATCGTCGCCTTCATTCGGGCCGATTCGAGCCGTGCGATCTGCCAGCCGAAAGGGGCGAATGGCGGATAGCCCTGCCGGCGCGCCGGAGGGCTGTCTCGGCGTCATCGCCGGCAGCGGCGGATTGCCCCGCCGCCTCATCGAAAGATGCCGCGCCACGGGCCGCGCGGTCTTTGTCCTCGCGCTCGAGGGCGAAGCCGACCCGGAAACCGTCGAGAATGTCGCGCACGCCTGGTGCCGCATGGGCGCGGCGGCAAAGGGGCTCGGCCTGCTGCGCGAAAACGGCGTCACCGATCTGGTGCTCGCCGGCAGCATTCGGCGGCCGACCCTGTCCACGATCCGGCCGGATTGGCGGGCGGCGAAGTTCTTCGCCAAGGTCGGCTATCGTCTGCTGGGTGACGACGGGCTGCTGTCGGCGATCGGCAAGGAGCTGGAGATCGAAGGGTTTCGGCTGATTGGCGCGCACGAGCTGCTCGACGACGCGGCTTCGGTCCCGAAAGGGCCACTCGGCCGCCTCAAGCCGAGCGCCGAGGCGGAGGCCGACATCGCCCGCGGCATCGAGATCGCGCGCGCGATCGGCGCGCTCGATATCGGGCAGGCGGTCGTCGTGCAGCAGGGGCTGGTGCTCGGCGTCGAAGCCATCGAGGGAACCGATGCGTTGCTGCGGCGCTGTGCCGGATTGCGCCGCCACGGGCCGGGCGGCGTGCTGGTGAAGGTCGAGAAGCCGGGTCAGGAAACCCGCATCGACCGGCCCACAATTGGGCCGCAGACCTTGCGGCTTGCCGCCGAGGCCGGCTTGCAGGGGCTCGCGGTCGAGGCCGGCACGACCCTGCTCATCGACCGCGACGAGGTCATTCGCGCCGCCGACGCGGCCGGCCTCTTCGTCGTCGGCGTGCGCGTGGCGTGACGGTGGCGATAGGTTCCGCGCCGTACATCTTCATCATCACCGGCGAACCTTCGGGCGACGCCCTTGGCGGTGCGCTGATCGCCGCGCTGCGCCGGCGCGTCGGCGATGGGCTGCGGGTCGCCGGTATCGGCGGCGAGCGGATGCGCGAACAGGGCATCGAAAGCCTCGCGCCGCTGTCCGATCTGGCGATCGCCGGCGTAACCGAAGTGGTGCCGCGAGCTCCCGTCATCTTCCGTCACGTGCGCACCGCGGTCGCAGCAATCCGCGCCGAGCGCCCGGATGCGGTGGTGACGATCGACAGCTCCGGGTTCAGCTGGCGCATCGCTCAGCGGTTGCGGCGCCGCGGCGAGCGCCTGCCGCTCATCCATTATGTCGCGCCGATGGTCTGGGCCTGGCGCGCCGGGCGGGCGCGGCGCATGGCGCGTTGGTACGATCATCTCCTGACCCTGCTGCCATTCGAGCCGCTCTATTTCGAGCAGGTCGGGCTCGCCTGCACCTATGTCGGGCATCCCGTGATCGACAGCGGAGCGGGGCAAGGCGACGCGGCGCGCTTCCGCGCGGCGCACGGTATCACGCCCGACGAACTGGTGCTGACGGTGCTGCCAGGCAGCCGCGGCGGCGAGGTGCGGCGGCTGATGTCGATCTTTGGCGAGGCGTTGCGCCGGATCGAAAAGGCGGTCGGACCGTTTCGCGTCGCCGTGCCGACGGTGGAGACCGTCGCCGACACGGTTGCTTCCGGGGTGCGCGACTGGCCGGGGCAGCCGATCGTGCTGCGCGGCGAGGCGGCAAGATACGATGCCTTCGCGGCGAGCTGTGCCGCGCTTGCGGCGTCCGGCACCGTCGCGCTCGAACTCGCGATGGCTGGTTTGCCGATGACGGTCGCTTACCGGCTCAGCCGGCCGACGGAAATCATGCTCGATCGCGTGCTCAAGGTGCGGCAGGTCAATCTCGTCAATCTGATTCTCGGCCGGCCGCTGGTCGCCGAGCATCTCGCCCTCGATTGCACGCCTGAGCGGCTGGCCACGACGATGGTCGAGCTGATCCGGGACGAACGGGTTCGCGCCGCGCATCGGGAGGGCTATGATGCGGCGATGCGGCTTCTGGGCGCCGGTAATGTGTCGCCGAGCCTCAGGGCGGCCGACCAAATTCTGGAGATCATCGCCGCGCGCCGCCAGCAACAGGCCCACTAGCAGGAGACTTCAGCGATGCCCGAGAATTTCCGCTTTCTGCACACGATGATCCGGGTCAAGGATCTCGACAAATCGCTCGCCTTCTACACCGAGCAGCTCGGCATGAACCTGATCCGCAAGCGCGATTACCCCACCGGCAAGTTCACCCTGGCCTTCGTCGGTTACGGCGACGAGGAGCACAACACGGTGGTCGAGCTGACCCATAACTGGGATCAGGCGGAGCCCTATTCGCTCGGTTCCGGCTTTGGCCATCTCGCGGTCGGCGTGCCGGACGTTTACGTGACCTGCGAAAAGATGTCGAAGGCCGGCGTCAAGATCCCGCGTCCGGCCGGCCCGATGGCGCACGGCGGCTCGGTGATCGCCTTTATCGAAGACCCGGACGGCTACAAGATCGAATTGATCGAGCGGAAGTAACCCTCACCCGCCTCGCTGTGCTCGGCACCTCTCCCGCATGCGGGAGAGGGCTTTCAGCCGGTGCATTTAGTCTCTCTCTCCCGTACCACGGGGGAGAGAGGGAGCTCAGTGCCGCTCGGCGATCGGCATGTAATGGCGCAAATCGGAGCCGGTGAAGAGCTGGCGCGGACGGCCGATCTTGGTGTCGGCATCTTCGATCATCTCGGTCCACTGTGCGATCCAGCCGACCGTGCGCGCGATCGCGAACAGCACAGTGAACATCGAGGTCGGGAAGCCCATCGCCTTCAGGATGATGCCCGAATAGAAATCGACGTTCGGGTAGAGCTTGCGGCTGATGAAATATTCGTCGTTGAGCGCGATCTTTTCGAGCTCCATGGCGAGGTCGAGCAACGGGTCGTCCTTGATGCCGAGCTCGGTCAAGACCTCGTGGCAGCTCTCGCGCAGCACATGGGCGCGCGGATCGTAGTTCTTGTAGACCCGGTGGCCGAAGCCAAACAGGATCTCGTGGTTGTGCTTGTCCTTGACTTGGCTGATGAATTCGGGAATGCCCTTCGGGCTGCCGATCTTGGCGAGCATCTTCAGCACCGCCTCATTCGCACCGCCATGCGCCGGGCCCCACAGCGAGGCAATGCCGGCGGCGATGCAGGCGAACGGATTGGCGCCCGATGAGCCGGCGTTGCGCACCGTCGCGGTCGAGGCGTTCTGCTCGTGATCGGCGTGGAGGATGAAGATCCGGTCCATCGCCTTTGCCAGCACCGGATTGACCTTGTACTCCTCGCACGGCACGGCGAAGGTCATGTTGAGGAAGTTCTCGGCGTAACCCAGCGAATTCTTCGGATAGATAAAGGGCTGGCCGTGGGCATATTTGTAGGCCATGGCGCCGATCGTCGGCAGCTTGGCGATCAGCCGGTGCGAGGCGACCATCCGC
>Ga0209006_10005743_pt1 | contig 11271 bp, 16 predicted proteins | sample JacPin_JW_Ref_O2_FD_188567 | JGI IMG/M metagenome (GOLD analysis project Ga0209006, IMG submission 188567) | Forest soil microbial communities from Algoma, Ontario, Canada - Jack Pine, Ontario site 1_JW_Ref_O2 (SPAdes) (version 2) | ecosystem: Environmental > Terrestrial > Soil > Boreal... | reverse complement strand
TGTGATATAAATTCTGGACCTAATTTTTTATTTAATAGAGACATGTCACATTAATCACAGTCACAGTACAACATGTCTTGGCTCATCAACTCACAGTCAATAATCGATACGTTGAACACGACCAGTTCAAATAATCGTTTGGTCATTCTCATTCTCGGTCAACCAACGATTAATCAAATTAATTCAATAATTAATTCAATTCATCTTTCAAATTCTTTAATCATCATCGCCAATGACCAACAACCCCCTATAATTCCATTAACTGCTAAACCTGCAGTTAGATCTTTCCATTCACTTGACCTCGTTCAATCTCTACAACGTGCAGAACGTATAGCTCGTATTTGGAGGAAACATACCACTTCAGGTGTCGTACATCTACAACACAACGATGACGGCGCTTACATTCATATCAATAACAACAACTCCAAAAACTTGGCCAAACTCCTCTCTCATATACCCCCTGTAGTCCCTTCACAACGTCCCTTTGATGCCCTATTCAACTTTCTATCTCCAAATATTCCAGACACCTCCATTCTCAAACAAACCATCCTCATTTCCACCATAACTCATCCTTTTCTCTGCGCCGCAGCACCACCCACCCCTTTACAACCTAATCCCAAACGGTCCTTCTTTAGTCGTACCAAACCAACCCAACAACTCGTCACCCCGGAACAACAACAGCAACAAAAATCTCATCTCGTTCACGTCCTTCCTCACTCCCCGCTCCATTACCAAACTCCCCCTTCTTCCTTCTCAAACGGTTTAGGCAATATCTATCAATTCTCTGCCATTAATACCCGTTCGAGGCTCATCGACTCTATCAACGCTTTCCTATTCAACTTTTCTTATCCCCCTCTTTCAACTATCGAACGTGCAGCTTCATACCTCATCACCGCATCCACCCTCAACGCCAAAATACAATACGCACCCCCTTCCACAAACGGAAACGAAAACAAACTCTTCATCTCCGATATCATCCTCCTCGGCCTCCTCGACCCTCAAAGCAACGCATCAAAAACTCAAAGACAGATTCAAAAACAAAAAACAACAGACCCTTCTTCTTCTTCCTCACCCCGTACATGGATCGAATCCGAGAACGATATCATCGTTCTAGGTTCAGGCTGGTCTAGCGGTAACCCCGCCAGACTCAACAAACTCAGCCTCGCAGCTCGTCCCGGATTAGGTCTCGGAACAAACCCACGCACACCAAGACACCGTGCTTCCCTCGGACGCGTATCCCTCTCACCCACCACCGCTATTACTACCCCTTTCGCTCTTAGGAGCGTCTCTACACCCAATGTTGTTGGTACACTCGCCCCGCCTGGTACTGCTGTTCCTGGCCATCATCGTCAACCCTCCTTGCCCGCTACCCTTTCTTCCAGCTTGACCGCCAAGGAGTTGGCTATCAGGAGGCATTCCTCCATGATCACAGATGGTAGTCCGACAACGCCCTTGGAAGGTCAATTCGTCAAGCAACGCAAGGCTCTACCCTCTTGGCCTGCTCAATCCACGGACTCCGATTTTTCCGTCGTCGACGATAACAAACAAATGTCTTTACAAAAACGAAAGGGTGTCCCTTCTTTGCACGTTATCGTACCTACACCTACCATGTCTCAGAAATCTGGGACCAACTTTTTTTTGCAAGACTCGGAAAAGGAAAAGGAATTTCTCGTCATCCCCCCTCTCTCTCCAAGAGACGATACGACGGATTCCTCCGCGGATGAGTCCCCTAACAATACCACCGCAGCTACCAGTCCCGGTATAGCGGAGGAAGAGGTTAAGAGACCTGAACCTGCCTTGGTCTCCGACAGAAGAAACGAGCATGGGAAACCCACCCCCGCGTGGTTGAAGATCAAGGCTGGTAGGAGGATGAGTGGGTTTCTCAGTGGTGGTAAGTCGGAGGCGGTGATGGAAGATACTGGATCCACGAACAGGAGGTGGAGTTTCAATCCTTGGTCCAAGACGAGTCAGGCCTGGCAGAAGGAGAGGGAGATGGATTCGTGGGTAATTGCTCCTGGTGTTTGAATTTTTTTCTTCTCCTTTTCTTTTCTCTTCTTTCAACAGACGGACAGGAAACATGGACAGACTCCCCCCTGAAATGTTTTACCACCACCACACGGACTTGGAATTCTCGTACTATGTAGCCCAGTCTCAACTATATAATAGCACCGATGTATGTACAATCAGTAAAATCTTTCTTGCAGCGACATTACTCCTGTCCCTCCACGTCCCTCTTTCAGTTCCTTGCTTAATGCTCTGGGACATTATTTCCATAAAAACGTACATCCAAGGAAGAAAAAAAAAGACTTACTGTGTTTTTTAGAGTCTTGTGGAGGTAGGCTACTGGCCCGTCGTTCTGAGTGGACGATGACAGAAACCGTTCAGTCTCTTGTCATAAAGAAGAAAAAGGACGATTTGCTTACTAGATCCGGTAGGAGGACCAGCAGGAGGTGTAGCAGGAGGTGTAGCAGGAGGTGGAGCTAGAGCAAGTCGATTACTGTGGTCCTCTAATGGTGCATGAAGTTGATCTGCAGAAGAGAAAGAATATACTCTTGCCACCATGAGGTGGGGAACCGAACTCACTCAGAGGTATATGGAAAACAGGGTGCTCTTGGTTCATGGGTGAACTAGGGGGTGCCAACTGCATGGTAGGCATGAGGGGGGGTATGAGGTATGACTAGACCAGAAAGGTGTACCGTTGGTGGGAAATGGTGTTCTGCGCCCGATTCTAGTGTACTATGACTCCCACTGGGTGCGGGGTCGCTCGTGTGACTCTCTCCGGATCTCCTTTGGAGGAGAAGGGGTGCTGAGTGTATAGGGAGAGCGAGGACGACGGTAGTCGAGAAGAGAAGGGCGATTAAACACGAAAACTTCATGATGATGATGATGGGTTTGAGGGCAAAGACCAGCTCTGAGATGAAAGATGATGAAAAGGAGACCAGCTCTGATCATAATTGTTAAATAACAAGAAGCATCAGCTTTTATATCACCTGAGGTAAATCAAATTTGAAAAAAAAAAGTTTGGTTGAATTCCTGATCTGTGCGAGACGAGGCTGTCTTACATGGTCAGGTCCGTGCAGCAAATCTTTCCATCGATGCCGAGTACATTCAGGGTGTTGGAAGTACTTGTCCGGGACACGACAATGTCTTCCAAACGTGCGACGTCAAACACATGTCCAAATCGGTGGATAGTGGACGAACCGGAGGGCGTATTATCATGCGCCTCTTCCAAACGTACTATGACTGCATTGGCATGGCTACAGGTGGCATCTTTGAAATTCTGAAATTCTGCTTGCTTGTGATCGCAAACGAGATGAGTCCGAACCGATGAGTAACCATCTTCGTAGTCGATATCGCCGTTCAAGATGGCCAAGCTTTGGCTAACTCGTGAGTTGCTGTCCCACTTTTTCTTTTGGTCTTCAAGGAGAACAGAAAGCAGCGGATGCAGTGGCATCAGGCACGGCGCCGGCAATGTAGATCATTCCTAAGCTAGAAAATGAATATCAAATAAGGAAATGAACTTACTCGACAACCAAACGCGGAACACCACACCGAATAACCAATGATACCACTACCAAAATAGACCGTCAACCCGATGATGTTGCCAACCCAATGGCATTACCAACCCCTGACTCTAACGCAGGCTCGAAGTGACGAAAAGTGGAACAAGCAGAGTTGGCGACAAAATTTACTATCCAAAGATACGTACGTCCACGACATTCTGAAATCAAAACAAAAACGCGTTACCCTGGCCACTCCTTGACTCATTGTTCCGTTATCTTGTTGCCTTGCCCCCAGAAACTCTCGATCGACGGTATTGATTTAGCGATAAGGCACATCACGTCTCCGTTCACCTTGCCACTCTTGATCCAGATCCCTATATCCCGCAGCTTCCACTCCGGATAGGACCGCGAGATCATGGCCTCAGGTGTGATTTCCTAGCCCACCCCACATACGTCATTTCAGAAGAGTGGGTCTGATGAGAAAGGAAAGACTCACGCAGGTGATATTCGGCAGGCGCAAGCTAAGCTCTCTCAACCCTGGCAGATTCGCAGCCAGCATATCGAGGAGTGGCGGATCCAGTCTGTGTGTCTCAATGCACAGGCAGACGAGCCTTGTGTCTGTTGCACGGCGTGAGAATATGCCGAGGAGAGCCGTGAGATCGTCATAGGAGAGTCGGTAGCGCCGAATGGCGAGCGTCGTCAGTGTACTCACAGAGCGCTCAACTAGGGACTGTAGTGCAGCGAACCCTGCCGAAAGATGGGTTGGGTATAATACTAAGGACCTGAGGTGTGGTAGGATTGCATCGTTGTCGGAAATAACCTCTTTGAGCCATCTGGCGAGAGGGTCATCTTTCTGCATGTAGACGGGACTTGGTGTGCTTATTGGAGTGAAATCAAGGCTGGCGGTGCGGATTGTTTTTGAATGGCGCAGGAGGAAATGCGTGAGGCAGACATAGTCAGAGAGAAAGGCTGCACGGAAAGGTACATGGATGGAAAAGTGGCAGAGGAGGGGAAAGGAATCGACGAGGTCCGCGAAGAGTGGGGAAAGATCGAGCTGCACTGATCGTGACGATATCGAGATGCCCCGGAGTTGCGGAGCAAGGGAGTTGATGAATGGAGCGATCGTATGCTGCAAAACGAACGCATCGGTTTTGTTTGGGCCAAACTGTCCGCATACTTGAGCGAAATTGAGACGAAGCTCCTGCAGCTTCAATGCAGGTGGTGCTGTCATCATATCCAAATGCAGGACAAGCTGTTTCACGCCCTCTAATGTCCCTCCGAGCGTCAGTGTTTCAACTGCTGCCCTGCACGCTTCCCAGGCTATTGGGAGGAATGGCTCGAAATGTCTTGCTGCGGGGTGCTGCCACCAGTCGATTGTGAGCTCCGTCACATTGGACATGTGCTTGACCGCCGCTACCAAAGCCTGTAGCATTTCGTTGATGGCGTGGCCTTTATTGAACGTTCCGCTGAGAGGAAACTTCCCCAGACTTTTTAGGAATGTATTGAATAATCCTTTCTGCAAGAGGCTTCTGTTCCAAGACTGGTCCCAACGTAAGTCACCACACTGTGCGTTGAAATATGGATTCACGTATAGGTAACGAACATGCTTTGCGATTGCTGGTTCCCTGTTTAAAGAATCCATATATCATTTCTGAATGGTTTCATCGGTGTTGAGCTCACTTCAATCGAGCCAGCCGGCGTACTGGCACATGGTAGTCAAGGTTCCCGATGTGAACTTTGCGATATCTGGCGTCCATGATGGTGTTGTAAAAAAAGGAATTAAGACCAATTAAATTCTTGAACTCGTCTTCTGGGATGTATTCTGCGATCAGTAACCATATTTCTGGCGGTATGATGAGCTTGGCCATCGCGGCTGAGCATAAATTGGCAAACACCTCAGCGGCCCGGAGAGGGCCGAACAGCCATTTCGCTCACGATGGTGAATAAGACAGCGTCCAAGCGTAAATTCCATGCGTACGATGCTACCACGAGGAAGAAAGCAAAACTCTATTCACTGGATGAACTGCCATGGACCATTTCCAGTTCCGGTGATGATATTGGGCTCGAAGAGGTCGAAAATGTCCAGGTCGTTTACGAGGACACGGACGCCGGAAAAGTAGCCAAGTTCAAGGTGGGTACAACAACGGCTCCTCTGTGCCAATTTTCATTTATATATGGGACAATAGGTCATTGGTAGCGCAGAACCTGAAATCAATCATGATGTTGAATCGGACCTGACAGAGGTACATCCACCTCTCAGTCCATTTCATGGTGAAGAACCGACAGAGACCGCAGGGGAGGATTCATTTGATGGTAAGTCTTTCACCATCTCTTTTTTTTTCTTTTCTGACGTCTGTCGCTAGCCAATCTACTCCCAAATTGGGGGAAATACTCTTTACATCCTCAACTGCTCAAGGCCCTACATAATCAGGGTTATCTTTCCCCAACTCCAATACAAGCGGAAGCAATACCATTCGCGTTGGCTGGTCGAGACGTTGTTGGAGTCGCAGAGACAGTCAGTGGGATCAGACACCGTCTAGTTTTATTCTCAAGTTGTTGTCATAGGGTTCAGGAAAAACTCTCGCATATGGACTCCCGATACTTCATCGTCTTTTGTCTCAGCCTCGAACAGGTACTTCGAAGCGGCCACTGAAGGCACTCGTCCTGGCGCCCACCCGCGAACTTGCATTACAAGTCTCATCGCACCTGAACACCTGTCTGAACTCGATCATTCGGTGTACCAGTCCCGATCCGGCCGAATCGTTGCACACATCCGTGGAACCAGGAAGTCACAAACATCCACACAAGAATTACCCGCGTGTTAGTGTTGCGGCTCTAGTCGGAGGAATGTCTTCACAGAAGCAACGCCGGATACTCGCACGTGGCGTTGATGTTCTTGTGGCAACGCCAGGTCGGCTGTGGGACGTTGTGGAAGAGGTGAGTCCTCGTCCCAGAATTCCGTTTTGTGTGTACTCAATTCGAGTTTTATAGAATGACTGGTTAGCGTGTGAAATCAAGAACTTGAAGTTCTTGGTCCTTGACGAGGCCGATAGGATGATCGAAGTGGGACATTTTGCCGAACTGGACAATATTTTGCGATTGACTTTGCGCGATTCCCGGTTCATCTGAACTTTCCTCTCATGGAGTGTCATGCTCATAATGATTTGACTAGCGAGGAAGATCGACTCGAGCTCGAACCCGAATCTGGCATTGAAGTGGACAAAGGCTCTCAAGATGAAGAACTCAAAGCTGCAAGCGATCTGCAGACTTTTGTTTACTCCGCGACTTTGAGCAAGGATCTGCAGCGGAATCTGAAGAGACGTTCCAAGCGCACAGGAAACAAGTCCGAGGGGACTCGAACCAAATCTACCTCCTCTACACTTGGTAGTCGTGAATACGCTTATGGCTCTAGTCGCAGGCTGACAATCTATTCGTTCAGACGATCTCCTTCTTCGCCTAGATTTTCGAGACGACGATCCCAAGGTTATTGATATTAGTCCGGTGGACGGTGTTGTATCCACTCTTACAGAGAGCAAAATCGACTGTCTCACTGCCGATAAGGTACCGTCATGTCTCTGCAATGCACATATTTACTGACATTCTCACTAGGACGTCTATTTGTATTACTTCCTGCTGCGATATCCTGGTCGATCTTTAGTATTCCTCTCATCAATTGACGGAATAAGGAGACTGATGCCATTGATGGAGCTGCTCGCCGTGAAGGCCTTCCCACTTCATTCACAACTAGAGCAGAGGCAACGACTCAACAATCTCGACAGGTAAATACGTATGGTTAACACCCTCTGTTACATCGGCTATATAGTGTATGATAGGTTCAAAATGACCCCAAGCTCGGTTCTCCTCGCAACAGATATTGCAGCGCGAGGGCTTGATATCACAGCCGTGGACCACGTTATTCATTACCAGATCCCGCGGTCAGCAGACTCGTATATCCACCGAAATGGACGAACGGCGAGGGCAATGAGGAAAGGCTTTAGCATGCTTATGTGTGCCCCTGACGAAAGAAGGGTGTTGAGGGCGTTATTGGGTAGCTTGGGTCGACGTAAGTTTGTGGCATTCTTCCTCAAGCTTAGAGGTTATCAAATGAACCATTCTGTTCGTTGACAGAAGATCGTGACATACCAGAAATGTCAATCGAACTCGATCTTCTTGACAAACTCAAGGCTCGGGTGCAACTCGCGCGGCAGATCGATCAAAGCCAACATAAGATCAGGAAAGAGAACCATAATAAAAAATGGATGAGGGAAACTGCGGATGCAATGGAAATTGAACTGGACACGGATTTTGCTAGGTAAGTCCGATTCATAGGTAGCCTTCGTGTCTGAATTGACGACGATGGTTACCTTTTTAGTGAATCTGACGACAAGCCATCTAAACGAGAGAGAAGAGTCAAGGATGCAAAGGTTGTAGCGTTGAAGGCCGAACTCAAGCATCTCCTCGCGCAACCTCTGATTGCAAGAGGCGTTTTGAAAAATTACATCACATCCGGTAGTACACCGATAGTTGACGATCTTCTTGCGGGTGAATGTGAGCTTCTCTTGGATTTCTTGCCCTCCAGGTCTAACCCATTTGGATTGAAGACAATAAGGCGATGCTGGGTATGAAGACGACTGAAGCAGCAGATAGCATCGTCTCTGCGAAGCGGAAGAACCGTAAATTTGGGAAGTCGGAGCTGACTACCAAGAAGAAAGGCAATATCCAGTGATCCTCGAATTAGCACATAGTCAAAATAATTGGGACAGTGGCTCGCAGGGTGGTCAGCACGAGGGAGACCTTAGAGGTAAATTCCTAGACATTACACCAATAGTAAATCGCAAGCTTGATGGAAAGTTCGGCATTAATATATCGTATTCACCACAGGGTGAGAACCACTTGAGATATAGTGGCCAATGGACGGAAAAGAATGTATCATCTGATCAGCCACGGTTCAGCGTGTGATATCAGGAATGAAGCAAAAGCTGACATAGGTGGTTCGGCTCTCTAGTTGACACAATCCCTCTCACCACCCATTCTATTCTGTCCCATTCCAACCTGACCTCTCACCCAGACTTAATTTTTGCTCATACTTGGCCAATAACAACCGCTCCACCCAACCCCCAGGCGGGAACTGCTTCTCCCACTGATTATGCAGATGGACCCCAAACACTTTCCCTAATGCCCTGTCCAGTCCACCTCCTTCTTCCAACCCAAGACCCAGCGTCCATCTGCCCTTGGAGTTGTCCGGAACGAAAGGATCGGGAAGCCGGTTGTCCAGCCGACAGGATCGTCCGTCCGTAAAACAGAAAGGAAGCACTTTGAAGGGGGGAATCGATGCTGCGACGAGCCGCCTCCAGAGCTTGAAATAGAGGAGGGAGCCCCAGTCGGTAGAGCCTGCGCGTGGAGGTTTGGAGGAGACCATGATGTGGAATGCTTCACAGAGATAAGGTGACTGCTGGCGAAAGTGCATTATGGCGCCGTTGAGTGGTTGGTAGATTTTGTCTAGCGAAACGTAACTCTCATTAGCGGTGCGAAAAAAAAGAGACGACTGCTGTAAACGTACCATAGCAATCCCACTGAGACACGAACTCGTGCTCTAACAGCGGTTCCAGATCTCGAGTAAACAGGGAATCCATGTCGACCCACACACCGCCGTGTGTCCAGAGTAACAACAGCCTGATCAAATCACCATCTACCCAAGCCTTCGTGTCTTTCCTCATCAACATATCGTTTCCCTCCAACGCGGTCCCGACTGCCAACTCTGCGATGTTCACTACGCGCAACGCAAATGCCTCAGGAAACCGGTTCAGATACTCGCCCAGAATCTCGTTCGAACTAAGATCCCCATTCGACCACAGTATCAAGCGCGAGTGCGCGAGATCCTGCGTTGCAAAGAAGGACTTGAGCATCCACTCCTGCCGTCGTCCGAACGGTACCAGATCTGTCCGCCAATAAGTGTGAAACAATGTCCGTTGCCTCTCTACTTCGCCGCCAATGCCTTGTATGGTCCCTGCAAAGTCGTAACAGTCCAAACCCATCCTTAACGGCATCCCAGCCTGCACCTCGTATGTCTTCTTCCCATAAAATACGTCAGATAGATTATACTTTGCACTGACCCGAGAGGGGTCGAAACATCCAGCAAGAGGAAATATCGGGTCGATCTCGCTGTGAATCCACTGTCGCGAGTAGAAAGCAAGCTCGAGATGGGGTTCGTAGAGTACAAAACCGATCAGGACAGCGGCCAGGGACAATGGAAGGGCTAACTTGACCAAGGTGATCAGCGAACGGGGTGGGACGTGGAAGAAATGTTTAGCGTTTGGGGAACTATGGGACCTGCGACGAGTAGGGGAAATCGGTGAATAGGTTGGAGTGTAGATATCATTATGGGAGAAGGACGACGTGTACGGTGAGGAAGATGAGCGCGGTGACGAGGAAGACGATACAGATGAAGATGAGCGGAGACGTGATGTAGATTCAGAAGAGGCGTACATTGGTAGACGTTCATACACCCCTCGAAACATGATGAAAGACTGACTGAAGAGGTTGAGTATAGCGAATCAGTCGCTGGTTTGCATGCAACTTGTGATCAGACTGAAAGCTAGTATAGTGACATGCATGCGCAGTGTATTTCATTTCATTGATCAACATAAACAACTGCATAACTTTCATCTCCCAATTCGTGGGTTAGATACTGGTGGGGCATCGGGAGGGATAAAAATATTCTCGCGATACCACCGTAATTCTAAAACAGAACGTTAAAAGCACTCGAGTGCGAAAGGTTTTCTGACTGAGGGATACCTCTGATAGATCCACGAATGTCATCCAAGGCCCTTTCACCGAAGAGATTGAATCAGTTGCATCAAACACACATACTGCAAGATATCTACCGATGATTGCTTTCAAGTTTGGGCAAAATTCGATTCGGATACCACCGGCGGGATAACTCCTATCCATGAAAGTATAAGTAGGATCGCATACAGCCCAACTGCAACTCACTTTGATAGAGGACACATCTACTCCAGAGGGTAATTCATGATTATATCGCCATCTCATACCGCATGGAGGACTCACCGACGATGCTTGATATATCGTGTAATTCGTTAGCTTCGGAAGTTTCAAGAAGAAAAAGAAACAGGTGACACCGATAATGAAGCCACTCGATCAGCTCTGGCATCTCCTCGACCAGAAACGATCTATCAGCATGGATTGAGTTTCCAGCTAGGACGCCAATTCGCGGATACGGTATCCATTTTTTGACGTAGCTGAGAACTTCATGCGACACGAAGGCCTTAGAATAAGGCGAAGCTAAACAAGCCTGAGTGAGTCCTGTCTAGGAAACGAGCACAAGTGATTGGCAAAGGCAACAACACTCAAGCAAAACCTACGCACTGTTGCATGTTGCCTCGTACACCATTCATCCATTCTATTTCAATCTTGAATCAGTAAGGCAGAAATATCACATTCACAAGACTCACCGATCCAAAATCTCCTTCTCGGTTCGAATCACAAATTGAATGCCATTATCGACAAGTTCCAGGTTTCCGTTAGTGATAATAACCTGATGCAAGCGTTGTGTTAAATAAAGCGGGATGTACGCTCGGACCGCTAGGTAGGCAAACACATACCGCTATCTCCAAGATTTTATCCCGGCGTGCATCAAGCCCTGTCATTTCACAATCCACCCAAACCAGGGGACCAGCGTAAAAGTCAAGCGGTGTGTGAGATTCCATAGTACTATATTGTTGTCGAGACGTGAAAGAGCAGGGTGCCA
>Ga0209006_10005742_pt1 | contig 11271 bp, 6 predicted proteins | sample JacPin_JW_Ref_O2_FD_188567 | JGI IMG/M metagenome (GOLD analysis project Ga0209006, IMG submission 188567) | Forest soil microbial communities from Algoma, Ontario, Canada - Jack Pine, Ontario site 1_JW_Ref_O2 (SPAdes) (version 2) | ecosystem: Environmental > Terrestrial > Soil > Boreal... | reverse complement strand
TCCCGCATGACCCAAATCTTTGGGTTCGACTCGGTACCATACTCAGCATTGTTGCGGATGGTTTCCCAGTTCCAGCCGTTATAACGGTTGGAGTCAATCTTGGCGCCATCGTAAATATAGAGCTGTTTGGTAAGGACATTTGCAGCGCGCACAAATTCCACTTGCTTGGTTTCACGGTCGTGCAGGGTTGTGGGACGCGCCAAGGTGTAGAGGTGATATTCGTCGAAGGCTTTTTCGGTGACAGGCGCTTCCATCCTTCCGTTTACTGAGACCGCGTCTGCCATCGCCTTGAAAGCGTACCCCTGCCCCGGCTGGATCTTGTTCACATCCCCGGCCATCAGCTTGATTCGCGCATTCTCGAAGGCTTTGCCGCTTTGATTGTCCATGGTGACCCAGCCAACCAGATCGACGGCGTTTCCTTTCTCGGGTGCCACGATGTTGTAATCGGCCTCCCAGGTGAGGCCGCCGGTCACGTAGGAAAATTCGGCGCGCAGGGGCCCGGGCTTGTCTGAGGTCAGCAGCCATTGAAGTGTCGGTTTGAGGATGGTGTCGTCGGTGAGCACTGGGAAAATGGGAGTGCCGGGCAGTCCAAAACGAACTTTGCCTTCGATTTCGATGATCGGCTGTTCCGATCCCTGCGCATAGGCCGGCTGGCCGTAGCGGTTCATCGCCATAAAACTCTGCGGCACGTAACCGCTGCGGATAATCTTGCCGGGGATGACTTCCTGCTTGTCTCCACGTTGTACCAGGAAGTCAATCGTGTTGCCCTCGTAGAACGAAAGCAGCAGCGATTCCGATACTGGGTCGGCGCGGTAATTCTGTTCCAGCACCTGCACCGGATGTTTTCCAGCGGGGTCTCGCAGGATGACGGAATCCGGCTCGAGGTGCATGGTGATGTCGGTCATGCGAACGCTGGTGGTGCCCGCCTTTAGATCAAGCGGAATGTCTTGTCGGACAACCGCGAAGTTCTGGTTATAGATGGTGAGCGACGGCGCTGGTGTTTCGTCGGCGGCAAAACAGACCGCGCAAGCGGCAATCAGGCAAGCCAAGTGGCGCATTCGGTTTTCTCCTGCTTGAAAACTGTCTCAAAGCGTACCTCTCAGGGAACGCTGCTGGGAGTGCTGCTTGCGGCACAGTTATCCGAAGCGTCTGGCCGATAGGAACCGAGCATTGCGTTCGCCGGTTACCCGGACCCTCCCCGAGATTCCCAGAAGCTCCCGCTCGTACATGACCGCCGGGCATCTGCCCCTGGCTCTTCTGGCTCCCTAGACTGGAGATTCCTTCAGTTCCCAACGATCTTTGCCTAAGGACGGCGACTTTTTACATGTAGGTGCGTAAGTGATTGAAAGCTCAGGCCTTCCAGCGGAAAGCGTCGGGCTGGGGAAGGCAGAGATGGGCTAGAACGCGATAGGCGAACTCGCGGGCCATCTCATCTAAGGTAGTAGGCCGGTAATAGAAGGCGGGGATGAGAGGAAAGATGGTAGCCCCGGCGTCGGCGGCCCGGTACATGTTGCGAATGTGGATTTTATTGAGCGGCGTCTCACGCAGGCAAAGAACCAGGGGACGCTTCTCTTTGAGGCAAACGTCGGCGGCGCGCTCGATCAGTTGGGAAGCGATGCCGTTGGCGATGCGGGCCAAAGTGCCCACGCTGCAGGGGAGCACGATCATGGCATCGGCGGGGTATGAACCGCTGGCCACGTTGGCTCCGATATCGGCGTTCGATTGTTCTTTAATTTTGATTTTGGACGATGGATTGGCGGATCGAGGGTTTCGCTTTGATTTTGGGGAGGCCTTTTCCGGGCCCAGAATCTGGCCGAGAAGATTGGATCGTCCGCGGATGCCGAGTTCTTCCGCCATGACGCGCAGGGCGGAGTCCGAGGCAATGAAGTTGACTTGCTTGACCCGATTGTCTCGCTCGACGGCCCGCAGCAAGTGCCGCAGAAAGACTGAACCACTGGCGCCTGTGGTCGCGATGGTCAAGTTTTGCGGCGGGTGATTCGGCAACAAGCCTCCGGCAGGGCGACGCAAACGGCCCGAGTTGGAGCATAGGGAGAGACAGAACAGGAAGTCAAGGCAGGGAAGCGAGTATCTGGAAGCTGCGAGAACTGAGAACGGCTTTTATGGCATCGACGGCAAATTTGCGATCGCGCCGCAGCCTGGCGCAACTGCACGCGCTGGCGGGAGTGGAGCGCGAAATTCGCGCTCAGGATTCGCACAGCCGCCGAAAATATCTGCGCGAATTCAATGAAGCCTATCGCAGTTACGATTCCGTATTGGATTCGCAAGCGATTCGGAACGCTTTGCACAGCGCTGATGTGGTGCTTATCGGCGACTACCACGCGTTGCCGGGTGCACAGCGTTATGCGGCGTCGCTGATCGAGGAGCGTGCGCTTACCGGGGATCGGCCGGTGGTGCTGGGAGTGGAGACCATTTTCGCCCGCGATCAGCACATTCTTGACGAATGGTGGCGGCGAGAAATTGATGAGAGCGAATTGCGACAGCGCGTTCGCTTCGACATCGACTGGGGCTATGACTGGCGTCCGTTCTACGAATTGCTGGTAGCGGCGCGCGATCACGGCGAGGCCATCTATGGCCTGGATTGCATGCCGCGCGAGAATCTGCGAAAAATTGGGGAACGGGATCGCCACGCCGCGGCTAAGATCGCAGAAATTCGCGGACGGCATCCCGATGCAGTAACGCTCGTGTTATTCGGCGAGTCGCATCTGGCTCCGGGACACCTTCCGCTCGCGCTGCAGAAGCAAATGCCCGGCACGAAAATTCTTACGGTGTTGCAAAATATTGACGCACTTTATTGGCGCGCCGCCGGCGAAGCTCTCGACAAAGTGGATGCGGTAAGGGTGAATGACGACGTGGTGTGCGTTTTCAACGCTACGCCGCTGGAAAAATACGAAAGCTACCGGCTGTGCCTTGACCAGTGGAGCCGCTGCGACACCGGGCCCGATTTCGCGCCTACGATTTACAACCTGGTAGACAGCCTGGCTGCGTTTCTGGAAATCAACCGCTATTCGCCGCACAACGGCACGCAGCCGAAATTTCTGGTCGATATGCTGCCCGAGGTGCACGGCAATCCCTCGGATGCAATGCTGCGCCGCCTGTTTGCACGGAAGGGAATGAGCGAACAACAACTGCGAGCGATGCTGGCCAGCGTGGAAGAACGCGGGAGCGCATATTCGCCGCAGCTGAACGCATTCTGCATCCGGCAATTTCAAATGATGCACGCTGCCGAAGACGCAGCTCGCTTTTTGCATCACGCATGCCGAGGCTTGCCCGATCGCATCAATGATATGGGCGCCAAAAGCGCAATTGAGTCTTCTAGTGTTGCGCTTCACGCCGACGCTTTCTATGCGCGAGTTGTGGAAGAAGCTGTGGCCTATTTCGGATCGCGGGCGCTTTATCCGTCAAGGCCTGAGCCTGAAGGGGATGACTTTGCAGCCTTGTCGCGAGCCGCGGTTGAAAAGGCTGCACAGACGGCCATCCGCGGGAGCAAAGAAAAATTTGAAAGCCTTGCGCAGAGCTGGGGATACCGCATTGGAAGCCAAATCTACTCGGCCTATCTGGCTGGTAAGGTGAAGTCTGCCGCGGTGCGCCGCTTGTTCCTGATCCACCTGGATGAACCTGGACTGGCCCGCAAAGTCTGCACGGCGGTGATCGCAAAGCTTCGCTCGATTGCGCGTAAGGAACGCGCTTAACCGTTTCCATTCCGAAGTGCTAATCTAGACCTCCGCTTGGCGAATGCCGAGTGCCGAACATCGATTGCCGAGCTGCGATGAACGCCGAATCCATCCGAAAATTGTTCGAAGAAGTACGCAAAGGCAAAATTACGCCGGATGAGGCGGTCGACCGGCTTCGCCATTTGCCATTCGAGGATCTCGGCTTTGCCAAGGTGGATCATCATCGCTCTTTGCGGGCGGGCATGCCGGAGGTGATTTTCGGGGAGGGAAAAACTCCGACGCAGACGGCGGAGATTTTTGCGCGGCTGGCAAAGCACGGAGGAAACGTGCTGGCTACGCACGCCGATAAAAAACAGTTTGCTGCGGTGAAAAAGAAAGTGCGCGCGGCTGAGTATCGTGACTTGGCGCGGGCAATCGTGCTGCAGCGCGACACGCAAACCTGCGGCAAGGGAACCATCGCAGTGGTTTCGGCGGGAACCAGCGACATTGCCGTCGCTGAAGAGGCCGTGGTCACCGCGGAAATGATGGGAAACCATGTCGAGCATTTCTACGACGTGGGCGTCGCCGGAATTCATCGGTTGCTGGCGAATCGCGTGGCCCTGACAAAGGCGCGGGTAGTGATTGTGTGCGCGGGCATGGAGGGCGCTTTGCCCAGCGTGGTGGGTGGTTTGGTGGGCGTGCCGGTCATTGCTGTTCCGACCAGCGTGGGTTACGGCGCGTCATTCAAAGGATTGACCGCGCTGCTCGGCATGCTGAATTCCTGCGCGTCAAACGTGAGCGTGGTGAATATCGATAATGGATTCGGGGCGGGGTATGTGGCGTCACTGATTAATCGGCTCTGAAAAAAAAGGGCACGGCTCGCGCCGCGCCCTCATCACCGCCAACCACTTTACAATCCAGATTGACCTGAGTCTTTCTCCACCGTCAGCTTGTTGTCGACACTGAAGGCGCCGAAAATCTGATTTGCCCTCATTCCGGCGACTTGTTTATCCATCGCACTGTCGACCGCGCCATACAGCGTGACGTGGCCGTTGTCCACGATGATGCGAATGGGGCGCGCCGGATCGATGGCGTACTTGCTCAGCACGGGATCGCGATAGATGACGCGGGCCGTGCGAATGCGTATACCGTCATCGAAAGGTGAAACCGGCTCCAGGGAAATATTTGCAATCACATCCTTCACGCCGGGCATGTTGTAAATATCGGCCAGAGCTTCGTCGCGTCCAACTCCGGTAAGGTCCTGGCCTTCAACCGTGACTACTCCGTCTTTCACGCCGAGCGCGAAGTAGTCGAACGTGATGTCGTAGCCGACACGAACGTACGACAGCTTGCGATCGAGTTTCGCTTCCAGTTGCGCGTCGGGAATATTAGGTCCGGCAACCGTGATCAGGTTGCGTACACCCTCGACGTGAGAAGTTTTCTTAGCCAGCTTAGCGGCATCGACTTTGCGCTGGTAAAGATTGACGTTCCCGGTGAGGGTAACGACTCCGTCCAGCACACTGGATTTGATATCGCTAAGTTGTTGTTTCGCCGCGAGCTTGTGCGCGACGGCAGTTTGAATTTGATCGTCGTAGCGGGCAGCGGCCGGGGTTTGCGCGGCTAGAGTTGCGCTTAACAATCCCAGAGCCATCACGCCTACAGCAAGCGTGCCACCGATAGATTTCCATGTTTCCTTTGTCATAGGTCACCTCCGACCTTTGTTGACGAAACTTTACGAACTAACCAGTTGGTTAATTATAAGATGCGCGAAAAACAGTCATGGATGCACATCCAGGGCCGGCAGGGAAGGGCGCACGAACGGTTAATCGATCACTTGGCGAGCGCAGGGCCGGCCGCGGCAGGAGGTTGTTGCGTCATCGAGGTTTTCTTTTCGGTCTCTTTGCGCAGAGCTTTGTGCTCCAGTGCGGACAAACGAATGACCGTGGCAGCGGCGGTATAGCGCACGTGAGAATTCACGTCGTAAAGGCTGATTTCAATTTTTTCTTCAAGCGAGGGATCGCCGCGCTGCGCGAGCGCTTCCAGGGCAGCAGCACGAACGATCCAGTCCTTGTCGTTCAATGCCGATTTAACCAGAGCGATTCCGGTTTTCGGATCAGGATCGTGGGCTAAAAGTGTGGCGGCAACCGCGCGCACGGGATGCGGATCTTTTTTATGGGTATAGCGCCATGCATCCCATCCAATGCCGGCAAAAGGCACATATCCAATCCCCTGCTCCAATCCGATCATGGCCAGTTCCTTGGGATTGTGCAGCGTGTCCATTTGCTGGGTAATTAGTCCGTCCCCTTTTCTCTCGCCGGTCAACACGTCGTAATAGATGGAGTACGCAGAGGTATTGTCTTTCAGATCGCGGAGGGCGTGCGCGGCCGCCATGACGACGGAGATCCGTGTATCTGTCAATAGCTTTTGCAGTTTAGCGATCGATTCGGTGGCGTGCATCTGACCGAGGGCGGTGGCCGCGGAGGCGCGAACTTGCGGGTTGTCGTCGCCTAATGCGTCCTCGGCAAGCTTCCGGGCGCGGGTATTGTCACGCAGCAATCCCAGGGCACGAATGCCAATGGAGCGTTGCGCTGCATTTTTCGATTTGGCCGCGGATTCGAACATGGCCCAGGCTTTTTGTTGACCGGTGACGGCAAGAGATAAGGGAACGCTGGATGCTGCAAGGATTACGGCGTAGAGGAGGGAAGATGAGAATCGGGGCGGGTGATTGGCGGACACGGAGACCTCCGGGCGGGTCATGCCACGAAGCGGAGGCGATGGCAATGGCCGGCACTAGGATGCAGGCGAGAAGGAAAGGGTCAACGCGCGAAATCCGTTGGAGGCTGAGCCTTCCGATAAAAAGTGGCGGCGGACGCCTATTTACTCCTTCTGGAGCTTTTTGATCGAGGTTTTATGTTTGCGCGACCGCGCTGGTTGACCGGTTTGCCGCGAAAGACCCGGGCGAAAATCTTATCTATATTTTTTAATTGTCGTGGCAGGTCGAAGGCGTGTTCGATTTGCTTGCGCGGAACTTTACTGGTGATTTCTTTATCGGCCAAAACTAACTGCTTGAAATCCAAACCTTCTTTCCACGCACGCATGGCGTGAGCCTGCACGGCCCGGTAGGCGTGTTCGCGGGAGACTCCGTGCTCTACCAAGTCGAGCAATAATTGGCCGCTGAAGATAAGTCCGCGGGTGCTCTCGAGATTTGCCAGCATGCGCTGGGGATAGACATACAGGGTCTCGACGAGATTAGTGGTCTTGTTGAGAAGGTAATCGATCAGCGTGGTGGAATCGGGCAGGATTACACGCTCGGCGGAAGAGTGGGAGATGTCGCGCTCGTGCCACAGGGCGACATTTTCGAATCCAGCTTGCGCATTGCCGCGCACCACCCGGGCCAATCCGCTGATTTGCTCCGAGGTGACCGGATTGCGTTTGTGCGGCATGGCGGAAGAGCCTTTCTGCTTTTCGCTGAAAAACTCTTCGGCTTCACGGACTTCGGTGCGTTGCAGATGGCGGATTTCAGTGGCGATCTTATCGAGGGTGGAAGCGATCACGGCCAGCGTGGCGAGGTAGTGGGCATGGCGATCGCGTTGAATCACCTGCGAAGAAACGGCTGCGGCCTTCAGGCCCAGGCGCGCGCAGATTTTCTCTTCAATCTCCGGAGTGAGATGGGCAAAAATTCCGACCGCGCCGGAGAACTTTCCCACGCGCATGTCTTCGGCGGCGGCCTTGAAGCGCGCAATGTTGCGTTGCGTCTCCGAATACCAGTTGGCCAGCTTGAATCCAAACGTAATGGGTTCGGCGTGAATTCCGTGCGTTCGCCCCACCATGGGAGTGTCTTTGAACTCCCAGGCGCGGCGTTCGAGCACTTCTGCGAAGCGCTCGAGATCCTGCAAGATCAAGGCAGACGCCTGTTTGATGAGCAGGGCCTGCGCGGTATCGACCACATCGTTCGAGGTCAGTCCATAGTGAAACCAGCGGGCGTGTGGGCCGACGATCTCTGCCACGGCAGTGGTGAAGGCGATGACATCATGGCGGACCTCGGCCTCGATTTCATGAATGCGCGCCACGCTGAAATCCGCACGCTCGTGGATGGCCCGGGCCGCTTCTTTCGGCACCATGCCGGCTTCCGCCAAAGTCTCGGTGGCGGCGACTTCGACGGCCAGCCAAGTGCGAAAGCGGTTCTCGTCGTTCCAGATGCGGCCCATTTCGGGACGGGTATAACGCGGGATCAAGGCGGTGCGCCTCCTCTAGGGTCAGTATGCTGGTGAAACCGGGACAGAGGATTCTAAATGGCTGGCGGGAAAGAGGCCAGCGCAGCGGGCTCGTGGGCTGTTTAATTCAGGAGCGAGCCAAAGCTCGACGCAAGGCGCGGCTCGCCCAGGATTCCCTTAGACCTCGCTCGGGGCAGACTCTCACTGCGTGAAGAACGCTTATTCGGAATGACCATCAATGTTTCTAAGGGCGGCCAAAGTTGGAGCCAGGACGGCGGCTATCCGATTTGCGTTGGCAGCCAAACAACCGCCCGTACGGCTCTGGCATCGGAATAGCCGCTGCAGGAAGTGGAGCCGGCGTGCGCCCCGTCGCGAAACCATCTCGGTTCGTATCTGTCCTCTTGCTAATTGTTTTCGGAACCATTTTTTCATTCAGCCAGGAAGCAGAAGTTTACGAAGGTCCCAATCACGCGCGTAAGCGAGAGGAAGAATTCTGGAAGTTGCGCGGCATAAAGCCGGGCACCAACGCCGGCAGACTTCGGCTGCGCGCGCTGGCCAATCGAGAAAAGGTCAGGGCGCGAGACCTTGCCGCTCGCCACCAGTTCGGCGCCACCTACGGTGCCGGTCTCACCAGTGTTCCCTGGGCGTCGATCGGTCCAACCGCGGTTTTGGAAGCCGGTGTGCGCGATGCGGGCCGCGTCGACGCACTCGCATTGGATCCTACGAATGACAACATTGTGTATGCGGGCACGGCGGGTGGTGGAGTGTGGAAGACCACTGACGGTGGCCAAAGTTGGATTCCGCTCACCGATTCGCAACCAGCTTTGGCAGTCGGCGCTATCGCAGTCGATCCGAACAATCCGAACACAATCTATGCGGGTACGGGCGAGGCGTTTCCGGCCTCCATCGCGACGTACGGTGTGGGAATCCTGAAATCGACCGATGGCGGAAATAGCTGGACGAATATCCAGGGCCCCTTCGTTCCTTATGGTGCGGGCTCGGGCATGGACATTGCGGCTATCGCTGTGTCGCCGCTAAACAGCAACATTGTTCTCGCCGCCGCTCCCTTCACAACCGGATTTCAGGCGGCGGGTGGCTTGTACCGGTCGACTGACGGGGGTGCGACATGGACGAGCGTGCAGAGCACCGAAGTCAGCGCGGTGGCGTTCGATACAAACCACCCCGGCGTGGTGTTTGCCACCTCCGGAGCGGCAGGAAATGCATACGTGCTGCGATCCGCCGATTCCGGTGGCACTTGGACGACAGCCTACACTATCGGCGGGACGACTGAGCACACTACGTTGACGATTGCCCCAACGGACTCCACTATCTACGCAGCGTTCTCCGAATACACCTCGCAAGTCACCCTGAAATCTGTGGATGGCGGAAACACCTGGAAGGAGGTCACTGAAACTGTGCAGATTTCGGGAGAGCCTTTGTGTGTCGCCCAGTGCTCCTACAACCTAGTGCTGGCCGTTTCTCCTAGAAATTCCCAGGAGGTCTATTTCGGAGCTCTCTCTCTGCGCCGTACTCAGGACGGGGGAGCGACCTGGTACGAAATGGGGGCGGCAGTCCATTCGGATCAGCATGCTCTTGTTTTTAGTCCAGCCGGAGACAAGCTTTACGTGGGGGATGATGGCGGGGTCTGGACTTCGACCAATCCCGATGCCGCTGTAGGTACCCTCGCGTTCTCAAGCCTGAACAATGGTCTGGCAAACTTGCAGTTTTATCGGGGCATATCCATGTTTCCCGGCAACCCCAATCTGACTCTAGGTGGAATGCAAGATAACGGCACGGCGATGTATCAGGGACAGTCGCAGTGGCCGCAAGTTTGGGGCTTTGATGGTTTTGCTACCGCAATCGATCCCGGAAACGCGCAAAGCATGTACGCCACGAGCCAATACGGTGGTATCTGGCACTCGCAGGACGGAGGGCAAAGCTTTCAGCCAGACATGAATGGTTTGACCGGCACCCAGAGCGGTTTTTTTACCCTGTTGGCCATGGATCCAAACGATTCGCAGCGCCTCTACACCGAGAACGACGATTCTTTCGAGCAGGTATTCCGTACAGTGGACGGTAGTTCTACTTGGGAACTCGCTGACTCAAACGTTCCTGATGGCCTTACCTCCATCAACGTTTCAGCGGCGGATGGCAATGTAGTCTGGCTATCGACGTACGGGCCGCTATTCGTGTCGACGAATGCCATGGGCAGCGCTGAGCCCACTTGGACGCAGGTAACTCTTCCCACGGGCCGGGTTGTGACGAATATCGTGCCCGACCCTCACGACCCCACCGTCGCGTATGCGGCAATCTCTGGTTTCTTATCGTTAGAGCCGGACAGCGTGGGACACGTAGTGAAGCTGAGCCACACCGGCGCAACCTGGACGAATATTTCCGCGAGCTTCCCGGACATTCCTGCCAATGACATCGCCGTGGATCCGGCGATTCCTAATGTCCTCTACGTTGCCACTGATGTTGGAGTATTTGTTACATCGGACGGAGGAATAACCTGGAACTCGGTAGGAACCGGCCTACCGAATTCTTACGTTACGGGATTGGCGCTCGATGCGAAGACCCGCATCCTGCGCGCGGGTACGCATGGACGTGGCATGTGGGATTTGCGACTTCCCACTCCGCCTGGATTTACGATTTCGCCCAGCGGCATGATTTTTGCCAGCCAGACGATCAACACGACCAGCGCGGCGCAGTCGATCGTGGTCACAAATATTTCCGGCGCGGCTATCACGCTGGCGAGCGCCGTAATATCTGGGCCCTTCGCGGAAACCGACAATTGTGGCAGTGCACTGCCGGCGGCGGGCGCGTGCAGCTACAACATCACCTTCACTCCGACTTCAGCGGGAGCGCAAACTGGCAGCTTGACCGTTTCCAGTTCCGGTACCGGCCAGTCGCAAACCATTGCACTCAGCGGAACTGGGGCCGCCACGATCGCGGCGACCTTCAGCTTGTCGGCGGCGAACGGTTCCTCCACGTCGCAAACTGTGACCGCCGGACAAACCGCGACCTACAACCTGATAGCTGCGGCGACTGGAGGTTTTTCCGGTAGCGTGACGCTCACCTGCAACGGCGCGCCCGCCACCACTTCCTGCATGGTGAATCCTTCTAGTGTCGCTTTTTCCGGGTCGGGTACGGCGAATCTAGCGGTGATGGTAACAACTGCGTCAAGGAGTTCCGCCAGTCTGCCCACGGGGATCTTCGACAGATATCGCCCGCAGCGTTTTATTTTGTTTGGTGTGCTGCTGGCGTTCATTGTAACCATTGCGGGAAAGCGGCGTTCCTTCGGCTACGCGTGGCAGGCGTGCATCCTCGGAGTGGCGTTGATCGGTTTGAGTTCCTGCGGGGGCGTGAGTGGGAGTGGCGCGTCGAAT
>Ga0209006_10005740_pt1 | contig 11276 bp, 5 predicted proteins | sample JacPin_JW_Ref_O2_FD_188567 | JGI IMG/M metagenome (GOLD analysis project Ga0209006, IMG submission 188567) | Forest soil microbial communities from Algoma, Ontario, Canada - Jack Pine, Ontario site 1_JW_Ref_O2 (SPAdes) (version 2) | ecosystem: Environmental > Terrestrial > Soil > Boreal... | reverse complement strand
CTGGTGCCCGTATCCGGAGATCAACGACGTCGGCCTGACTGCGATCGAGCGTGTAATTCGCGGCAAGTCGGAGATCGGATTTGCTCTGCGCGTTGGTGGCGGACTCTCTACCGAGCCATATCTCGGTGCGCCCTTAAACGCCTTCGTTCGCTGGAATCAGGTTTTACCGGTGGTCAAAGGAATTGCTGAGTTGTTTCGCGAATCCGAACCTTTGCGCGAGCATCGCGAGCGCGCCCGGCTGAAGTTTCTATTCCTGCGCCATGGTTGGACTCCCAACGATTTCCAGAAAGATCTCGAGCGCCGCATCGGATTCAAACTCGATCCTGCTGAACCCCAGAAGCCGCCGTCGGATGTCTACCGGGATCACATTGGCATCCATCCGCAAAAACAGCCCGGCTACTGCTATGTGGGATCTGCAGTGCTGCGCGGTCGGATTACTCCGGAGCAAATGGAAGCGGCCGCCGATCTTGCTGAGCGCTTCGCCGGCGGTGAACTCCGGACCACTAACATGCAAAATTTGCTGATCGTCAATGTTCCGCGTTTGCAGGCGGACGAACTCGCCAAAGAACTGGATGCGATCGGACTGCCGGTTCATGGCTCACCCTTTTTCCGTGGAACCATCGCCTGCAGTGGAAGTGAATTTTGCAAGCTTGCGATCACTGAGACGAAAGCTTTCTCGCGCTGGCTTGTGGACGAACTCGAAGAGCGCCTACCTGGTTTTGATCAGCACCTGAAGTTGCACGTCACCGGCTGCCCCAACAGTTGCGGCCAACACTGGATCGCTGACATCGGCATTGAGGGCAAGAAACTGAAAGTCAACGGAAGCATGGTGGACGCCTACTACTTCTGCCTGGGCGGAGCGGTCGGCCTTCATCAATCCATTGCGCGGCCGGTTGGTTATCGCTGCCTCGCCACCGAAGTGCCGGAAGCGATCGAGCGACTTCTGCGCCGGTATCTCGCTGAAGGCAACGCCGGCGAAAATCTCAGGCAATTTTTTGCACGTCACAGTGACGCCGAGCTGCGCGACTACCTTGCTGGACAGACCATCGTGGCCGTTGCCCGTGATCTGCCCGAGGGCCGCGTGCCCAGCGGAATAGAAGGTTGAAGAAAAAATGAGCAGCTTATTTCCCATGTTTCTAAAACTCGACGGCAAACGATGCCTTGTCGTCGGAGCTGGAAGAGTCGGTGAGCCAAAAATCGGCGGCCTCATCGACACTGGCGCGGATATCCATGTGGTCGCACTGGAAGCTTCCGAGGCTGTCCATGGATGGGCAAACGCCGGCAAGATCAGGCTTGAGCTTCGCGCCTTCGCGCCGGAAGATCTGGACGGAGTTTTTCTTGCAGTGGTAGCTACTGCGTCGTCTGCCCTCAATGAATTCGCATTTAGCGAAGCACAGCGCCGAGGAGTCCTCTGCAACGTCGTCGACGCTCCGGAGTATTGCGATTTTTATTATCCGGCCGTTGTGCGGCGTGGCGATCTGCAAATTGCAATCTCCACCAGCGGGCAAACTCCATCTCTCGCTCAAAAAATTCGGCAACAACTCGAACGGCAATTCGGTCCCGCATATGCGGCGTGGGTCGCAGAACTGGGCGCAACGCGAAAGCTTGTTCTAGGCAGCAATCTTGATCCACAACGTAAACGCGATTTATTGCAATCGCTCGCCAGCCGCGACGCTCTGCAGGCGGCGGTGGCGGAGGAATCCGCGGACAACAACAGGAGGGTACCGGCATGAACGGCAAGGTTTATCTGGTGGGCGCGGGTCCGGGAGATCCTGACCTACTCACGGTGAAAGCTCTGCGGCTGTTGCAAAGCTCCGATGTCATTCTGTACGACGATCTGGTCTCGCCTGAAATATTGCAACTGATCCCGCACAGGGTGCAGGTGCAGAACGTGGGCAAGCGCTGCGGATCGAAAACGATGCGCCAGGAGGAAATCAATTTTCTGCTGGTCGAGCTTGCCGCTGCGGGCAAGCAAGTGGTTCGTTTGAAAAGCGGGGATCCACTGATTTTCGGCCGGGCGGGAGAGGAAATAGAGGCACTGCGAAAATCGAATATCGCATACGAAATCGTTCCCGGTATAACTTCGGCTCTGGGAGCCGCAGCCGCAGCCGGGATCCCGCTGACTCATCGGCAAACATCTTCCACGCTGGTGCTGACGGCCGGTCATCGAGCTCCTGAAAACGCGGACGCAGAATGGAAAACCTGTGCTGCCTCCTCGTCGACCTTGGTGGTCTACATGCCCGGTCACGATTATGCCGGCGTGGCAAACCGTCTGTCCAAAGCCGGGTTCACGCGAGGCACTCGGTGCGCCATTGTTTCCCGCGCAACCACACCTGAGCAGCGAGTACACCGCACCACGATCGCGGATCTTCCTCTATCTCCGAAGCTCACTGCGCCAAGCCTGCTGATCGTAGGCGAGGTGGTGAAGTTTGCAAAAGAAGATACGCACGAACCAACGGCCGTACTCCACAAAACCGAAAGCACAACGGACGCATTGAAAGAGTATTCCGTGCTGTAACCCTGGTCCGCGAAAGGGACACCCGATCATGAAGGATAGAATCGCAGAACTGAAAGTCGTAGCCGAAGGTTGGAATCCCGCCCGTGTTCTCCAGTGGGCCTTTGACACCTTTGGCAACACCGTGGCCATTTCCTCCGCCTTCGGTGCAGAAGGTATGGTTCTGATCGACATCGCTTCCAGGATGCGCCAGAAATTCCGCCTCTTTACATTGGATACGGAATTCCTCTTTCCCGAGACTTACAACCTGATGGATCGAGTTGAGCAAAAATATGGCGTCACCATCGAAAGGGTATTGCCCTTACTATCTCCGGAAAAACAGGAGCGCGTTCACGGGGCAGCGCTGTGGCAGCAGCAGCCCGATCAATGCTGCAATATCCGGAAAGTCGAGCCGCTGCGGCGCAAGCTGAGCGAACTGCAGGCCTGGATCACCAGCATCCGCCGCGATCAGACCGCTGCCCGCTCGGGTGCGGGCAAGATCGAATGGGACGATAAATTTGAACTGGTCAAAATCAATCCCCTCGCCGACTGGACTTCAAGTCAAGTCTGGCAATACATCCGCGAGCACGACACACCCTACAACGCGCTGCATGACCGCCATTACCCGAGCATCGGCTGCACCCATTGCACGCGAGCCGTGCATCCGGGCGAAGATCCGCGAGCCGGCCGATGGTCTGGTTCTTCCAAGACCGAGTGTGGCCTTCACATTATTCAGCCGCAATTCGGCACGCCGCGGCTTGATGCTTGAAGCGATAGCGCTCTGGCACTATTTTCCTTCCGATGGTTGAACTTCGAATGACATCGCAATCCTGCCCTGGGATCGGTACGTCCATTTGATGAATTGATTGTGTCCCGCGTCACACCGGCCGCCGGGCGGTTGGCGCTATCTTTTCGGAGGGCCCGAAGTTGGGCATTCGAACAGATTCCCATGAAACCGATCCGTAAAGTAAAAGTACGTCCCTCCTTGCCGTCGCAACTGCTGCCGCTGTTAGAGATTGGTCATAACCTGCGCTGGAGTTGGGATCACGCTGCCATCCAGCTGTTTCTACGCCTCGACCGCGATCTATGGGAAACGTGTGGCCATAATCCGGTTCTTTTGCTGGGAACCGTAGATCAGCACGCGCTCGAGGCAGCAGCGTCGGATGATTCTTTTCTGGCACACATGAAGGGCGTGTACGAACGTTTGCGTTCCTACCTTTCTTCAGAAGGCAGCTGGTACAACCGCGAGCACGGGAAAGACGATCTTCTGGCTGCGTATTTCTCTGCCGAGTTTGGAATCACGGAATGTTTGTCAATCTTCGCAGGTGGTCTGGGGGTGCTTGCCGGAGATCACTTGAAGGCAGCGAGTGACCTTGGCCTGCCACTGGTCGGCGTCGGACTGCTCTATCAACAGGGATATTTCAGGCAGTACCTCAACGCGGCCGGGTGGCAGCAGGAAGCCTATGAAGATAACGACTTTCACACCCTACCGATCAGCCTGGTGCCGGATGTAAAAGTTCAGGTGGAGTTGCCCCACGGCCTACTCTGCGCGCAAGTGTGGTCAGTTAATGTAGGCCGGCTCAAGCTGTTTCTCCTTGACACAAACATGGATGAGAACAGCGCGGAAGACCGCAAGATTACCTATCAACTGTACGGTGGCGATCTCGAAATGCGTCTCAAGCAAGAGATTCTTTTGGGGGTCGGAGGTTATCGAGCGCTGGAGGCGATGGGCTTGCAGCCGACGGTCTATCACATGAATGAGGGCCACTCCGCCTTTCTCGGGCTGGAACGTGTGGTTCGCTTGATGAAGGCACAGAAAATTTCCTTCAACGAAGCAAGAGCCCTGGCATCGGCAAGCCTCATTTTCACCACCCATACCCCTGTGTCCGCTGGACACGATTACTTTCCGCCCGGATTGATCGACCGCTATTTCAAGAATTACCTTCGCGATTTAAGTATTTCGATCGATGATTTTCTTGGCCTCGGACGCCAGAATCCAGCAAATCATTCCGAAGATTTCTGTATGACAGTGCTGGCGCTCCGTCTGGCCTGCTTTAGCAATGGTGTCAGCAAGCTCCACGGGGAAGTGTCCAGACGCATGTGGAACAACATTTGGCGTGGCGTTCCGGAGTCGGAAGTTCCCATTGGACACGTCACCAACGGAGTTCACTTTCGCAGTTGGGTTTCGTTCGAAATGAACCAGCTTTATGACCGCTATCTGGGGCCGAAGTGGCGGGAAGAACCCGCGGACGCGAAGCTGTGGGAACGCGCCGAAGCGATTCCGGCGGGCGAATTGTGGAGAACGCATGAGAGGCGCCGGGAAAGGCTGGTTTCTTACGCCCGGCGGCGACTTCGTGCTCAACTGGTGAGTCGTGGAGCACCGCAAGCAGCCATCGATGATGCCGATGAGGTCTTAAGTCCGGACCATCTCACGATTGGTTTCGGGCGTCGCTTTGCCTCCTATAAGCGCGCCAGTCTTTTGATACGCAATCCCGAACGACTGCTGCGCATCTTGAACAACCCCTCGCGTCCCGTCCAGATCATCTATGCCGGGAAAGCGCATCCCCATGACGACACCGGCAAACGTTTGATCCAAGCTATCGTTGAGTTGGCGGGACGGCCAGAATTCCGCCGCAAGATTGTTTTCCTCGAGAATTATGACGTCGCTTCCGCCAGGTACATGCTGCAAGGGTGCGACGTCTGGCTGAACACGCCGCTTCGGCCGCAGGAGGCTAGCGGCACCAGCGGGATGAAGGCGCAGGCGAACGGCGTTCTCAATTTGAGCACCCTTGATGGCTGGTGGGATGAGGCATGGGCGATGGGCGTCCACCACGGCGCTGAGATTGGTTGGGCTATTGGCCGAGGAGAAACCTATAACGACGCATCCAGTCAAGACGAAGTGGAATCCGAAGCTTTGTACGATCTTTTGGAGGGCGAAATCGTTCCCGCGTTTTACGAGCGCCGTACGGATGGTTTGCCCAGCAAATGGATCGCTCGCATGAAGTCTTCGATTGCCATGCTGTGCCCGGAGTTCAATATGCACCGCATGGTCAAACAGTACACCAACGAATACTATTTGGTGGCTCACAACCGTTTTCGTCAGCTCAGCGCGGAAGGCGGCGCGAAAGCAATGCAGTTGGCCGCCTGGCTCGATAAAGTGGAGAAAGCATGGCCTCAACTCCGCATTGAATCGCTCGGCGAAACCGTCCCTGAAATCGAGCTTGGAGCGCATCTTGAGGTATCCGCCCGAGTTTTCTTAGACGGATTGGAGCCGGCGGACGTAACGGTCGAAACGCTCCTCGGGCGAATGAGTGCTGACGGTGAAATCACAGACTTCGTTGCTGTTCCCATGCAATCGCATCACGACGGTGCCGCCGGCACGTACGTCTTTCATTCAGTTGTCCAACCTACTTCGCAGAGCGGTATGTACGGTTACGGGATACGAGTTTTGCCCAAGCCGCCCGATTCCCTGAGCCCCTTCTTGCCCGGCTTGATTCTGTGGGCAGGAGACAATCTTCCCCAGAAAGCCGAGAGTTTTTCCGCCAGGTCAGGAAGCGGGACTTGAACCTGGCACCTTCTTAAACCAGTCGTCTCCGCAATTGCTCATTTTTTATTGACGCCCTACGCTTCCTAAGACCACCCGTGGTTACTTAAGTTACCTCGGTCATGTTGGGCGTGCAGCAAAATGAGATAAGCTCGTGGACTTGGTGCGCAGTGAATGACAATTCTTGAAAAGATGCCAACGGTCGTGACCGTGGCAGTTCTGGTTGGCATCTTTGCCGGACTCAAACGGCATGGGCGCTCCGCCCGCTTACAACTTTGGTTGGTTGCGTGGTCACTGGTCTTTATTCACTTCGTGGCGCAGATGCTGGAACCTGCCAGCGGACCCGTCAGCATGCTTTTGCTGGCGATCGATATCGCCACCTTGCAAGCCTCCGCCGTGATTTTTGTGGTCTCCGTTTCGTCCGTTGGTGAGGACAGATATAGGAGGAACCTGTTTCTTCTGACAGCTCTGATACCGGCCGTCACCTATGGCGTGCTCGATTGTTATGACTTCCACGCACGCTGGCCTTTTGTTCTGTGTTTACTTTTCTCTCTCGGAGGCGGATCTTTCTTTCTCTTTCGGACTCACAGAAAGCCCCCTCCCTGGGGCATGGTAACTGCAAGTCTTACGGCGGTGGCGGGCCTCTGGGCAACACAAGCTGCTCTGCGCGGTTCCTTCGATGAGGGTCTCATTGTCCTTCTCGGACTGGGGTTTGCCTTGCCTGGCATATTTGTTTGCTGGAATTATTGGCGCGTTTCTCCAGGAACGCTGACGGTGGTCGTCGGATTTCTTTCCTGGGGTGCGGTGTTTCCCGTGGGCATGTTAATGGAGCGCTTCGCGCCCGGCGTGAATGTACCTCCCGAGCTGTGGAATGTTCCCAAGATGTTTGTGGCCTTCGGGATGATCCTTGCCATGGTGGAGGACAAGTCTGAGTCCATTGAAGCGATGCAGCGAAAGGAGCGCGTGCTGAATCGACAGATGGAGCGTTTCTCCGCCATCACTTCACAACTCTTGAGCGGCGCAAACGTGGATGCCCTTTGCACTGAGATCACACTCGCCATCACAGAGGTTAGCAACTTCCGGGTGGCAGCCATTCATTTGGACAATGCAGGCCAGGGGTTGCGGTTAGCGGGCGCCAGCGGTCTCGGTCCTCTGGCCCTGGCAGAGTTGGAAAGTAAAGCACGAGCATGGACTCCAGAAGACGTGAAGGACTTCTGTAGCCGGGGTCGCCGCATCGGGAAAAATTCCTTTTTGCTTTCTGCGGTTCAAGCGGCGAAATACGGTCCGGTCAAAAGTCAACTGACTTACGATGTGAATCCTCACTGGAACAGCGGCGACGAGCTACTGATACCTCTGGCTTCGGTGAGAGGAGGCTGCCTGGGATGCATTGCCCTCGACGATCCCAGAGAGCCGGAGGAAGTGAATGCCGAGCACCTATCGCGGATTGAGCTGCTGGCGGCGGATCTCGCCGTTGCTCTCGAACTGAAATCGCTGCAGAGGCAATTGGTACGATCAGAGAAATTAGCGGCGCTCGGTCAGTTGGTCGCAGGAGTGGCTCACGAACTCAACAATCCTCTCACGGCGGTAATGGGTTATGGGGAACTGCTGGGGGACGATATAGCTCCAGGCGCGGTGCGCGACCGTTTGGATAAGCTCGTGGCCGAGAGTCGGCGCATGAAAAAAATCGTCGAGAACCTGCTGCGCTTCTCGCGGCAGAGCACATTGGAACGCCGCACAATCCATCTTTTGACACTGGTTCAAGATGTTCTGGCGCTCCGTGAGTACCACCTTCGAACACAAAATGTCGAAGTCCTGGTAGACGTCTCGCCCGATTTTCCGCAGGTTGTGGCGGATGAAGACCAATGCAAGCAGGTGCTGCTCAATTTATTTAACAATGCCATCGATGCAGTTGAAGGCAGCTCCGGGCCAAAACGGATTTCCATTCGAGCCGTTCAAAAGGGAGATCGCGCTTCCATCGTGATGGAGGATACGGGGCCTGGATTCTCGGATCTGAATCGAGCCTTTGATCCTTTTTACACGACAAAGCCGGTGGGAAGAGGCACGGGCCTCGGCCTTAGCATTTGTCACGGAATCGTGAAGGAGCATGGCGGGGAGATCAGGCTGGAAAACGTGCAGCCGAACGGAGCCCGTGTGACCGTAGATTTGCCGATGCAAGAAGGTTCGTATTCGAAAACGGGGCGCAAGGCCTTGTGGGGCGCAAGCCGACCGCCCTTACCCTTCGGTTCTCCACAAACTTCTACACCCGCCACGAAAACAACCGCACGCAGCTAAGGCTTCCCCTCCATGTCTCCTCCCGTCCGTCCCTGGGCAGGCTGATGTCCACTGGTTTGAATGGCTGGCGCCCAACGGAAATCGAGAAATTTCGAAGTGAAGCTGGAATAATACCGAGACAAAGCCCATCCCCCTGTTCGATAATCATGCGACTAGTTATCCGTCCATGCTTTGCTCGACCTGCAAAACCGAGGTTCCGAAATCCGCCTCCCAATGCCCTGCCTGCGGCTCGGCCACCCCGGTGGACGCGGATGCGACGCAGATGTTCGTGGAGGGCGATGATCCAACCAGAATGTCCATGGGGGGCGGTGAAGATCTCACTCAGGCCACGCCGGAGCCTCGTGGCTGGTCAAAACCGTTCACTCCCTCGGATGCGACCGGCTACAGAAGGACCTCACTCACATCAGGCAGCATTCTCGGGGGCCGTTACGAAATCTTAAAGACGCTGGGTGAAGGCGGCATGGGTTCTGTATTTCAGGCTCATGATAACGAGGTCGACCGAATCGTGGCGCTCAAGGTGATTCGCCCGGAACTGGCTGGCAACGCGGAAATCCTGCGACGGTTTCGCCAGGAGTTGGTGCTGGCACAGCAGATCACGCATCGCAACGCGGTCCGAATCTACGATCTCGCGGTCGCCGACGGCGTGCGTTTCATCAGCATGGAATACATCGAAGGCCAGGAGCTAAAGCAGGTCCTGGACAAGCGCGGCAAGGTGCCTTACAGAGAAGCCGCGGACATCATGCTGCAAGTCTGCTATGGCTTGGCGGCCGCGCACCGGCAAGGTATTGTGCATCGCGATCTGAAGCCGCAGAACATCATGATCGATAAGCACGGTCGCGTGGCGGTGATGGATTTCGGTTTGGCGGGCTCCATGGAAACCGCGGCGCTTCTGGCGCAAGCCGGGCCGGCCGCGGTGCCGTCACTGTTGTCTTCCACCACGGAAACAGCTGCCAGCCTGACACGCGTCGGCTCGCTGCTGGGCACGCCGCGTTACATGTCGCCGGAGCAGGCACGAGCGCAAAAGATTGATCTGCGTTCGGATTTGTTTACCGTCGGACTAATTCTCTATGAGCTTACCGTCGGCAAAATGCCGACAGGGAACCTGGGTCTTACGGAATTGCTGGTGGATCGCGGCAATCGACAAATTAAGGCCCCCATCGAAGCCGATCCACAGATGCCGCGCTCATTGAATGACATTATTGTGCGTTGCGTGCAGCTCGATCCGGCGGCGCGCTACCAGACGATCGCGGCGCTGATACAAGATTTAGAACTCTGGCTCGGAGTCAGGAAGAAGCAAGCGGCCAGTTGGAAAATGCTTTCCGTTCTGGCGGTGTTGGTCGTGCTGCTCGTGGGATCGGTGATCTACAGTTTCCGTTCCAAAGGGCCGGCAGTGGCCCATGCGCCCGTGAAGATTCTGATCTCTGATTTCAACAATCAGACGGGAAATCCGGTCCTCGATGGAACTCTCGAGCCAGAGCTGAGCACCGCGATGGAAGGTGCGTCTTTCATCACTTCGTACAATCGCGGCAATGCACGCAAGACTCTTGCCAAGCTGTCGGGTGCGACGAAGCTGGACGAGAATTCTGCGCGTTTGATCGCACAACGCGAAGGGGTGGGCGTGGTGGTAACAGGTTCGATCGCGAATGAAGGAAGTAAGTACGTTGTGTCTGCGCAAGCGATCGACGCCAGGACGAACAAAGTGATTGACAGTGCGAGCGCCACGGCTGCAACTCCGAACGACCTGAATAAGGCCGTAGCGCGCATTGCCGCCGGTTTCCGCAAGGCGCTCGGCGACGCCACGCCCAAATCCGCGCAACTCGCAGCCGCTGAGACTTTTTCGTCGCAGTCGCTCGAGGCGTCGCAGCAGTATGCATTGGCGCAGGAGTTGCAATGGCAAGGTAAGTGGGACGCGGCACTGCAAGCCTACGGTCGCAGTACGGAATTGGATCCAGGATTGGGCCGTGCTTATGCGGGGATGGCAGTGATCTTGGCAAACACCGGCCGCAAGCAGGATGCGGAGAAAAATTTCAAGCTCGCGCTCTCGAAAATCGACCGCATGACCGACCGCGAGAAATACCGCACCCGCGGCGCTTACTACTTGATGGAGCGCGATTACGACAAGGCCATCGAACAATTCAAGGCACTGGAGAAACAGTTTCCGGCGGACTCGGCCGGCATCGGCAACCTGGCGCTCGCCGAGTTTTACGCCAGAAACATGAACGGTGCGGTGGACGATGAGCGCCGCGTGGTGGCGATTTATCCGGACAACGTGCTCTATCTCAATAACTATGGCCTCTTCGCCATGTATGCCGGCGATTTCGACACCGCGATTCGCGAATCGCAGCGACTCCTGGAGCTCAACTCAGGATTCGAGAAAGCCTACATCTGCCTGGGAATTTCGCAACTTGCCAAAGGCGATGACGCGGCTGCGGCAGACACATATAAGAAGGTTGCAGTACTCAGCGCCTGGGGAGCTTCCGCCTCTGGAGTGGGACTTGCGGATATAGCGCTGGATCAAGGTCGTCCCGACGATGCGCTATCGATCCTCGAACCAGCCGTGCGCGCGGATCTCGCTGCAAAAGATACCTCGCGAGCAGCCGCAAAATACATCATGCAGGCGCAAGCATGGCTGATGAAGGGGCAGAACGCTAAAGCGATCGCGGCTGCCGACCAGGCGGTAATCGGCTCTACGGACGAAAGTCTGCTCTATCCGGCTGCGATGGTTTTTCTTGAAGCTGGAAAGAGCGACAAAGCGATGGAACTGAGCCAGAAGTTGAGCCAGCGTTTGGAGCCCGATCCCGGCGCTTACAGCAAGCTGATCGAGGCGGAGGTCCAGATGAAACGCAAGGATTATCGCGACGCCGTTCGCATCTTTCAAGACGCGCAGAAGATTTCCGATACCTGGCTCGGACGCCTTGGATTGGGGCGCGCATATCTGGAAGCAGG
>Ga0209006_10005738_pt1 | contig 11280 bp, 10 predicted proteins | sample JacPin_JW_Ref_O2_FD_188567 | JGI IMG/M metagenome (GOLD analysis project Ga0209006, IMG submission 188567) | Forest soil microbial communities from Algoma, Ontario, Canada - Jack Pine, Ontario site 1_JW_Ref_O2 (SPAdes) (version 2) | ecosystem: Environmental > Terrestrial > Soil > Boreal... | reverse complement strand
CTAATTGGGGCCGGCTTGTGGCCGCGATCGGGTACTCCGGCGCTCAGGTCGATCCGGGACGCATCGACATTCGCTTCGGCGAGTTGCAGATTTGCCGCGACGGCGGGAGAGCGGCTGAATTCGACGAAGCGGCCGCGCACGCGTACATCAGCCAGCGGGAGTTTTCGATTTCAATTGAGCTGAATCAGGGGAAGGGCTCGTGTGTTTTCTGGACAACTGATCTGACACACCAGTACATAAACATCAACGCAGACTATTCAACTTGAAGGTCGAGGCGGAGCTTCCCCGGTTCCCAAATGCGAGGGACCCTGGGGCACACGCTGATTGCTCGACTTAAGGGCCGGAGCGCAGCTTTCCCAGGTCCCCAAATGCGAGGGACCTGGGGCACCCAGAGCTGGATGATGAGACGGACTGAGGGCGGTCGGACTAGGGCCGGGCTGAGTTCTTAGGAACGTCGAACTGTTATGAGGGTGATGAGGCTGCCCAGGACGACGCCTGCGGCGAGGAAAATGCCGGCGGCCTGAAGCGGGTTCTTCTTGATTGCGTGGCGGGTGTCGTGGATCGCGTCCTCGGCGACATCGCGGCCCTTGTTTACGGCGCGCATCGCCTGCTGAATGCCATCTTCCACGGCATCGGTCACAATTGACTTGATGCGGTTTGCGTCATTGAGAATGTCATCCACTGATAGTTTGTCGACTGAGATGTTTGCCATGAGCTTGCTCCTTGATCTAGCTGCGTGACCTACTTATGTGATGTGAGCGGGACGGTTGCCGTTGTATAGCCGGGCAATTCAGGGGCCTAAAGGCCGGGGCGTTCGGGCCGGTTCGGGCTATGTGGACAGGAATAGGGTCGAAAGGCGCCTACCCCATCTACTGTATCCCAAAAAGGTTGTGGCTACCTGGCGCGAGGATGAGTGCGGTCGTAGACAGCGGTTAATTGCGCGGTGGTGAGCTGGGTGTAGCGCTGGGTGGTTGAGAGGCGCTCGTGGCCGAGCAGCTCCTGAATGGCACGGAGGTCGGCGCCTTCTTCGAGCAGATGAGTTCCGAAGGCATGGCGCAGGGTGTGCGGGTGAACGTCGGATGAAAGCCCGCGCAGGATGGCGATGCGCTTGACGATACGGCCGACGCTGCGGGTGGTGAGCCGAGCGTGGCCACCATTCGCGATGCCGCGCAGTCGCAGATTTAGAAAGAGCGCCGGGGTGTTCAGGGGCTTTTTACCGGCGTCGGCGGCGAGGCGGGCGGAGCGTTCGACGATGTAGGCGCGGAGCGCGTCGGCGGCTGTGTCGCCTAATGGAACGTAGCGCTGCTTCTGTCCCTTGCCGCGAACCAGGATCGCTTCGTTGGCCCAGTGAATGTCGTCGAGATCGAGCGTGGTGAGTTCCGCGTTGCGGATGCCGCAGCCGTAGAGCATCTCGAGAATCGCTTTGTCGCGCGAGGGCCAACTTGAGGCGTCGTCGAGCACGGTATCGACCGCGCGATTTAACTGCTCGATAGAAGGCACGCGCGGGAGATGTTTGGGCAGGCGCGGAGTGGATACGAGCGATGCGGCATTCTGCTCGATGTGGTGAGCGCGGGCCAGCCACTTGAACCAGCTCCTTATGGAAGCGAGCGCGCGGGCTGCGGAAGCCTTCGACAGTCCGCGATCGTAAAGCGTGCCGAGATAAGAGCGGATGTGCGTGTGTTCGATACGGCTGACGATCAAGCGGGGATGTTTAGTGGAGAGCCAAGCAGCAAAGTCATGCAGCTCGCGCCGGTAGGCGCGCAAGGTGTGTGACGATGCGCCGCGCTCGGCGTTGAGGACGTGCAGGTATGCGTCGACCAATTCCGCGATTTTGAACGCGGCAATTTTGGGGCTGGCCGGATGCGAGGCAGCTGGTGCCGAAGCGGCGGGTTCGGAGGCGACGGGCGGAGCGGTTGTTGCGCTCATTGTGTTTCCTCGCCGGCGCTGTGGGGCACGACAAGACGAGGGCCAAGGGGCGGGGTGGTATCGGCGTTGGAGACGGCCAAATGCCGCGATCCGCGTGGATGATGCTCACGGTGCACGGCCTTGAGGCGACCGAGCGCCAAGTGTGTATACACCTGCGTTGTGGAGATATCGGCGTGACCCAGCATCATCTGCACGGTGCGCAGGTCAGCTCCGTGCTCGACCATGTGCGTTGCGCAACTGTGGCGCAATCCGTGCGGGCTGGTGGATTTGTTCGACCTTTTCACCATGCTCCAAATCCATTGCCGGGTGAGCGGCATGCCACGCAGAGACAGGAAGAGCCACGCGCGGTCTTGCCTTGCTGCTCTGCTTTTTCGCGCCGAGCTGATCCGTTCCAGGTGCGGACGGCCCTCGCGCAGATACTGCTCGAGTGCTTGAATTGCCGAGCGCCCCAACGGCACAATCCGCTCCTTGTCGCCTTTGCCGCGAACTTGTACGCGGCCCGAGTCGAGACCGAGATCGCTGACGCCGAGCGACGTGACCTCAGAGACGCGCAGGCCGCCTGCATAGAGAAGCTCAAGAATGGCGTGGTCGCGCAGCGCTGTCGCTTTGGCCTGTGGATGCGTGGCCGCCATGTTCGCGCGCTCCAGCATTTCTGCCACTTCAGGCTCGGCGAGCGATTTGGGCAGGACCTTCCAGGCTTTTGGAGACTCGATGTTGACTGTTGGGTCGTGATGGATGCGGCGATCCAAAAGAAGCCATTTATAAAAGCCGCGCAAACAGCTCAGCTTGCGCGCTGCGGTGCGGGAGTCGATGTTGTGATTGCGCAGGTGATCGAGAAACGCGGAGACATCGGCCTCGGCCGCTTTAAGAAGCACGGTGTTGCGCTCCTCGAGCAACTCGGCAAAGATGCGCAAATCGCTGAGATACGCCTCGCAGGTGAGCGGGCGAAGTCCTTTTTCCACACGAAGATAGGCTGCGTAGTCGTTTAAGAGAGCGAGATTGTTTCTAGCGTTCACACCTACGATTATCGGCGTGCCGAAGTTGCGACGGGAGAGAGAGAGGACGTTACCGTACCTTCTTCACCACGGGATCAACATTACTAATACGAGGAATGCTAACGAGCGCCCGCTTAAGACCTCTAAGCGGGCGCTCGCAGATTCTGCGTGATTGGATCAGTAGCCCGGAGGCGGGGGTGGTGGACCGCCGCGGAAAGTTTGATCGTAGCCAGCGCGGAAGCCGTGCCGGTACTCCTCAAATGCTGGAGGGGGCACGGGCGGGTTGCGGAATCGAGGGTGACGCTGCACGTCGGGTGCGAAGCCCTTGGCAATGTCGCGGCGTGCGGCTTCAACTCCATTTTGATAGCCCTGTTGAGCGGCTGGACTGAACTGGGCCGGCGGCGGTGGGGGAGCGTATACGATCGGCTGCGGGTGCGAACAAGCGGCCAGCGCAAGTGGAAGAGCCAAAGCAATGAGGCCTGCAATCTTTCGGGGGGTCATTTCTCAAAACCTCAACAGTTGGATTGGATGTCGCGCCCTTGCTGCGGCGCGACGGTTGGAGGTTTGAACCCCAAGTTGCTTAAAGTGTTGCGCGGTGCCCCGCGGGATTGGCAGCCCAAGTTGCCGATGGAGACTCGTTCGCCCCTTCCCATTCCGGCTCCTACAACGAAAGTGTTAGCCGGCAGCCATTGAAGATGTAGCCGGCGGAAAACTTTCGTTCCCTATCATTCTGCATGCGAACGAATTAGATTGCTTCTAACTATATAAGTTTCAATCTCTCGGCGAATCATGAAGTGGAAATGGCAAATCCCGGCGGTTCCAGGCGTTGTCATTGCCATTCCAGCTATTTTATTGGGCGCAGGAGTTGCGTTTTGGATCGCACCTGGCATCGTTTCACACGGCAGCCTGTCGCATGCGCCGGGCGCTTCTCTTTTAACTATCGCCGCTGTAGGAATTCTGACTCTGATTGTCGCTGTGCTCGTTCTCCTAAATGCGCTTGGAGAACGGCGCTACCAGATGGAGCGCGAGCTGCTCGAAGCTTTTCTGGAACATATTCCAGACAATGTATTTTTCAAGGACCGCGAGAGCCGATTTGTGCGCGTCGGGCGGGCCATGGCCAAATATGTCGGGCTGTCTAATCCGGCGGAAGTAGTGGGCAAGGCCGACTGCGACATCTTCAGCGCGGAACATGCGCGCGAAGCTTTCGAGGACGAACAGCAGATTATGCGAACCGGTCAGGCGAAGATCGGGATCGAGGAAAAGGAAACCTGGCCGGATGGCCACGAGAGCTGGGCGCTGACTACCAAGGTGCCGCTGAAGGATAAGCGCGGCGGGATTATTGGGACCATGGGCATCTCCCATAACATTACGGATCGGAAGCAGGCGGAAGTGTGGGTGCAATACATGTCTCTGCACGATTCGCTAACCGGTCTGCCCAATCGGGTCCTTTTGGAAGACCGTCTTGGTCAGGCAATCGCATTGGCTTCGCGCAATCAAAAATCCGTGGCCGTGCTCATGTTCGATCTGGATCGTTTCAAGAGCGTGAACGATTCCTTTGGCCACTTTGTGGGCGACCGCCTTCTGCAATCGGTATCTGTGCGGCTGCAAGCCTGTCTGCGCGAGAGCGATATTGTTGCGCGGCTCGGCGGAGATGAATTCGTGATTGGCATCGGAATGGCTGACGGCAACCGAGAGATTGAAACGGTTGCAAGAAAAGTGCTGGCCGCGTTGAACGATCCGTTCGATATCGAAGGCCACGAACTACAAATGAGCGCGAGCATCGGCATTTCGGTATTTCCGGTCGACGGAGACAAGGCGGGGACGCTCATACAATTCGCCGATTCCGCGATGTATGAAGCGAAGAAGAAAGGGCGCGGGATCTATTGTTTCTTTGCGCCCCAGCTTACTGAGGTGACGCGGCGCCGGCAGAAACTCGATAAGGATTTGCGTCACGCATGCGCGCGCGGAGAGTTTGTTCTGCATTACCAGCCGCTGGTCTCAGTGAGTTCAGGGCAGATCACGGGGGTTGAGGCGTTGTTGCGCTGGAATCATCCGGAAGAGGGGCTGATCCCTCCCGGCGAGTTCATTCCACAGCTGGAAGAATTGGGATTGATGGTCGAGGTGGGGACTTGGGTTTTGAGGACCGCCTGCCTTCAAAATGTTGCCTGGCAAAAGGAAGGACTTCCGAAGGTTAGGGTGACGGTGAACGTTTCATCGCAGCAGGTCTACCGCGGCGATATCGTCGAGACCGTGAAGAAGACGTTGCGTGAAACAGAATTGGAACCCAAATGGCTGGACCTGGAACTTACTGAAAGTCTGACGCTGGACGACTCGGAGGCTACGGTCAAGGTGATGCGGGACCTGAAACGAATCGGAGTAGGCCTTTCGCTGGATGACTTCGGCACTGGCTGGTCGTCGTTGTCTTATCTCAGGCGATTCCCGATTGATCGGATCAAAATCGATCGATCGTTTATGCGTGACGTGGCCACAAAACCGGCTGCTGCGGCAGTGGTGAGCGGCATCCTGAGCCTGGGTCGAAATCTGGGCCTGGAATGCGTCGCCGAGGGAGTGGAAACGCAACAGCAGCTTGACTACCTGAAGAGACAGCGGTGTACAGAGATGCAGGGTTTCTTGTTTAGCCCGGCGGTGCCAAGCGCAGAATGCGCAGTGCTGCTACGCGCGGGGAAGTCTGCAGTCACGGACGTCGCGGATTCGCCCGACGACCGCTTTTATCCGGGGGACCATTCGCTTAGTTTGGTTAACTAGAACAGTTCCGCGATGCCGGTTCAGACCCCAGACCCATTAAGACCCGAGGCCTTGTTCACCAACTCCATGTGTAGCCGAGTCCTGTGGTTGTGTACCAGGGAACCGTGGGGATCTTGTTGTAGCTCTCCTGAATCCAGAGACTGTTGTGGTCGTTGAAGTGAATAACGACGCCCAGCGCCTCGCCATCGTAGAAACGATTTTCGACGTGCGCGTATCCGGTGAAGCTGGTCAAGCCTGCCTGAACCCATGTGTAGCCTGTTACGACTTTGGTTTTGGGCAGGTTGAAGTTTTTCATCACGCCCAGCGCTTCAGTGTGCGAGCCAAAGTTGGTGTGGAAGAAGCCGTGCGTTCCGGCGTTCTCGTAGGTGTAGCCAAACGTCAGCTCATCGCCGATGGGATCTCGGTGCAAGAAGCCGAAGGTGTGGCCGATACCGATATTCAGGTTGACGCGGGGAACGAGGCCGGGGCGATCGAAGTCCGAGCCCGGCATGATGAAGAAATCGGTTGACGTGCCTGCAGACATTCCGGCCATTGGAGCGCCGGAGCCGGCGGGCGGCTGCGCGGGAGGTTGTGTTGAGGTTGTGGTTTGAGCGGCGGCTCTGATTGTGAGGAAAAGAAGAATCGAGCAAAGCCGCAATCCGCAGCAGAAGACTGCGCGGGAGGCCATTTTGTTGGCTCCTGGATCGAGGCGGGCGATACACGATTTAGGTGATCGTCCGTCTGCGTAACGCGCGCCGAAACGGCGGCGTCCTTAGTGCATTGCAGCATCGCGGGAATAAACGAAGCATGAAGAGAAGAGACGCGCTACCGAGATGCGGGACGGGCTGGGCTGTTTGCTGTCGACTGGCTAACGGACGTGCTGGTGAGTTTTTTACGGACGCAGCGTATAGGTGGGTCAATCCGCGAATGAGAGGTTAGATACAGCCACGGCCGGCGAGGGCTGGGCAGGGAAGCGCCGGAGTTGGCGACGATACGTCCGGAACTGACTTCGTGCCGTTATCTCGCGGCTATGCTGCCGGGAATGCTACCTCGTCATTCATCTTCCTGTCGCGATGCCGATGCGAGGACAGTTTTAGTTTCACGCGAAAAGTCGATTCAATCTTTTCGTGCGATTGTTCGCGATTCAAGACTCCGGCCAATCCCATTAAGGCCTCGGAGGCGCAAGCCGGGCACTGCTCTGCGCAATTTCCGACGCAGTTGCAGTCTTCGCAAAGATACGCGCTGGCCAAGGGCATGTACTGAATTGAGAGAAGTGTCATCTATCAACCTCGTTTATCTAGAATTGGACAATATTGGTCATCAATGAATCGATCGCTTTGCCGCACGCGCTGTTACAGCGCAGTAGTGCGCGGCTTAGTAATTCAAAAAAATAGTGTGAATCCGCAGTCCGAAAAGTAGGGGAAAGGGCTGCAAGCCGACTGTGCAGTTCCGCTCTGACGAGCAATGTCCGGTCATGAACTGGGTCCGGTGATGAACTGCGTTCGGTGATGAACTGTCGATTTCAGGATCGTATGTGGAGCCGGTATCGGCAAGACAAACGAGGAGCTTTCACATTACGTGAGACGGGCCAACGCGGTCCCACGGTAACCTGCAGCGATGGCATTTTGAGCCTGCCCAAGCCCCGATTCTGCGACTTCACATTCATTTGCAATGGGTTTGCGGCGGGTAGTCCTACTCCCCTGTTAGTACCCTTACACCTTTATGCGGGTGGTTTCTTCGCGGATGTGTTGTACCGATAGGTGAACCATAAGATGCGGGGATGAGTGCGCTGCATCACTGCACCTTGAGCGTCACGATTTCAGGCTTCAGTTGTCCGTCTGATTTCACCGTCAGAATTCCGATGGTGACTGGAAGCTCAAAGCGGCGCGGGCCGCAGGAGCCGGGGTTGAAGTAGAGGACACCTTTTTTCGTGACGAAATTTGGAACGTGCGAATGGCCGTGAAGTACGGCGGCGAATTTTGCTGCCGCTGGATCGAGGTGGAGTGTCTTGAGATCGTGGAGCATATAAATATAGAGGCCTACGTGAGGAGGGTTCTCGATGAAGACGACTTCGGTTTCGGGCAGTTTGGCGCACGCACCTTCTCGGTCGATGTTGCCGCGAATGGGCGTGACAGGAGCGATTTTGGCGAGTTCAGCCAATATAGAGGCATCGCCGACGTCGCCGATATGCAGTATGCGGTCGACGCCCTTGAGAGCGGGAGCGACTTCAGGGCGAAGGAGACCGTGGGTATCGGAGATGATTCCGAGCTTCACGTTTTAAGGATAAGCCTCGCCAGCGGAGGTAGGCTGAGAGAAGGCACGTGCGCAAATTGCGATGAACGAAAACCCTGAACCCAAGCCCGGCCGAACCAACTGGCGGCAAACGCTGGCAGCTTACACCGAGCCGCGCGTCTTGCAGGTGCTTGCACTTGGTTTTTCAAGCGGCTTGCCGCTGCTGTTGACTTACTCAACTCTTTCTGCGTGGCTTTCGACGGTGGGCGTGCGGCGCGCAGCGATCGGCGCTTTCGCGTTGGTTGGTACGCCCTATGCATTCAAGTTTGTGTGGGCTCCAGTGATGGATCGCGTGCCTCCGCCATTGCCTTTGGGGCGGCGGCGCGGTTGGGGAGTCACCATCCAGATTCTCTTAATCGTCGCGATTCTTTGTCTGGGATCGAGCGATCCAAAACACAACTTGCCCAGGATGGCTGCGCTGGCGCTGATGGTGGCATTTCTATCGGCGAGCCAGGACGTTGTGATCGATGCCTGGCGAGTAGAGAGCACGAACGCGGATCAGCTGGCTGCCGGGGCTTCAATGACTCAAGCCGGCTACCGAATCGGCATGCTGGTTTCCGGGGCGGGCAGTCTTTTGATCGCGGACTATGCCGGGTGGTTCGCGGCCTATGCCACCATGGCGGCGCTCGTCGCGGTAGGACTCGTGGTGTTCTTGCTGGCCCCGGAACCGAAGGTGCCGACGGAAACGTCGCGCGCGGCGGAATCGGGCTGGGATGCGGTTCGCCACGCGCTTTCGAGGGCTGTCATCAGTCCGTTTCGCGATTTTATGCGGCGGCCCCTTTGGCCCGTCATTCTTATCGCCATCTTCGGGTACAAGCTGGGCGAGGCGATGGCGGGAGTGATGTCGACGCCTCTCTATATATCGTTGCGATTCTCTTTACCTGAGATCGCTGCCGCATCGAAAGTGTTCGGATTTTTCTCCATCGTGGCCGGGGTGATGCTGGGCGGAGTCGTGACGACGCGGTACGGAATCCTTCGCTCGCTGATCCTTTGCGGGATATTGCAGTCGGCGGGGAACCTGTTTTTTGTTCTCCAGGCTGTGGGTGGACATCACATCGGCTATCTGGCGTTATGTGTCACCGCCGAAAACATCACAGGCGGAATGGCAGGGACCGCGCTGATCACTTATATTTCGAGCTTATGCTCGCCCGGTTTCACAGCGACGGCGACTCAGTACGCGCTGCTCTCATCGATTACATTGCTCGGCCGAACCGTTGTGGCCTCGTCGGGAGGATGGTTGTCAGAGAAGATGGGCTGGCCATGGTTCTTCGTGATGACGAGCGTCGTGGGACTGCCGGGACTTCTTCTTTTCCCCTTGGTCGTACGGCGCAACGATCTCAATGAGGGAAGGCCCGCTCTCGATAGCGCGGAGGCGGAGCCGGAAGATCCCGTCCCGTCTTAGATATGTGACAGGGGAAATGTGATCGGGCGACGCATTTCCATGCGGGATTTCGCGGCGGTTGTCCCCGTAGAAAACAAAAAACGTGCGGAGGGCTGAGCCACTGAGCAGCACTCAAGAAAAGAATACAACGACATGGGAGCGGGAATGGGGTTCAAGTGGAGATGAGAGTTCTTGCACAGGGGGTTTTTGTGTTTGCGGCGCTGGCGATGCCTGCGGCTGGCGAGGCGCAATCGAATTCGCCGGCGCATGATCGAGGCTCAGGCAACATGCATGCGGAGGCCGGGCGAATTTTCGCGCTGGCTAACCAGGCGCGCGCGCAGGAGGGAGTGGGTCGACTGGATTGGGATCCGGCGCTGGCGGACGCAGCCCTGCAACACTGCCTGCGCATGGCGGCTGAAGGGCCGATTTCACACCAGTACAACGGCGAGCCGGACCTGAGCACGCGAACGGCACAGGCGGGGGCGCACTACAGCGTGATTGAGGAGAACGTGGCGATGGGGCCGTCGGCCGATACGATCCACGAGCAGTGGATGCATTCGCCGGGACATCGCGCCAACCTGCTTAGCCCGGATGTGGATCGTGTGGGTATAGCGGTGGTGGCTGCTCATGGCTCGCTGTATGCGGTGGCCGACTATTCGCGGGTGGTGGAGCAGTTGAGCGTTTCACAGGTGGAGGCGCGAGTGGCCGCGCTTATGCGCTCGAGCGGAGTGGCGATTCTGCGCGATCCAAGTGCGGCACGAGCGGCTTGTATGACCGATGAAGGAATGCCGCGGTCTGAACCAATGGCGCGCTTTGTGATGCGCTGGCAGGATGCGGACCTGACACAGCTTCCGCAGGCGCTGACGGAACGGCTCGCATCGGACAAATATCGCCAGGCGGCTGTGGGCAGTTGCCCGGCGCAAGTGGCGGGTGGGTCGTTTACGGCGTATCGCGTAGCGGTGTTGCTGTATTAACGCGGGCGGTCACACATCATCCGAAGTCCTGGTGGTCTTTCCATAGCGCCTGCACGGGAAAGCGTGGAGGGCCGCAGACGAAGATGTCAGGATGGTCGACACTTTCTTCGTTCTTGACGCCTTCGGAGTTGCCGTTGTGGCCCGCCCAGCGGCAGCCGGTGAAGATTGAGTCGGCTTGCTTGCGCGTGAGCCCGATGACGATGAGCGTGGTGGGCGGAGGCGTTGGATAGCCACGGAACCATTCGGAGTTGGTGGTGCCAATCGGCTCAGGCAATCCATAGGCGCGACCGAGGACATCGATGGCGCCGTACTCGCCGTAGTTGCCGGTGGTGATGCCGAGGTGCGCCTGCTGGTCGGGCGTTAGCGAATCGCGAATCTGGGCGACGGTGCTGACGAGATCGTTCCAGCCGATTTCTTCGCGTAGGTCGTAGCTGTGGCTGAGCGCGTATTGCTTGAGCGGGCCACCTGTTGCAAGAGGAAGAAACAGCGCACATACGTAGGCGGAGATACAGGCGAAGCCCGCGAAGTAGACGGACGCGACCGAGAGCCGGCCCCAGCGCGGAAGCGTGCGCAGCCAGCGCTCAGCGAGGACCGCGCCCATGGCGAGGAGCATGGGATAGGCCGGGGTCATGTAATAGTGGCGGCCCTTGCTGGCCCAGAACACAACGAGCGGGACGAGATACATAAAGGCGAGCATGCGGTAGCGGCGGTCGCGCAAGTAGCCGAAGAGGCCGGCGAGCCAGAGGGGTGCGGCAGCGAGGTTGGCGCAGATGAAGAATTGTCCGGTGAGAAAGCCTTCTGCGCGGCCCTGGGCGACGTCGCGCATATGGATGTGCTTGAGAAAGGTGTAGGAGATCCAGTCATGGCGGGCGAGCCAGATGAGGTTGGGCAGGAAGATGAGGAACGCGAGAGCGACGCCAGCCCAGAACCAGCCGGTGGCGAGGTAGCGGCGCGCGGGAGTGAGGAC
>Ga0209006_10005737_pt1 | contig 11281 bp, 11 predicted proteins | sample JacPin_JW_Ref_O2_FD_188567 | JGI IMG/M metagenome (GOLD analysis project Ga0209006, IMG submission 188567) | Forest soil microbial communities from Algoma, Ontario, Canada - Jack Pine, Ontario site 1_JW_Ref_O2 (SPAdes) (version 2) | ecosystem: Environmental > Terrestrial > Soil > Boreal... | reverse complement strand
TCGCCGTGATCTCCTCTTACACGCAGATGCTAGCGAAGCAACTGCAAGGCGATCCGCAAAAATCCGGGCTGCTGGAAAAAATCACGCGCCAGACTTTCCGCGCTTCTGAGATCGTCAATAACCTGCTGAATTTTTCGCGCACCAGCGGAACTGAGTTCACTGACGTTGACATCAATAAAGTTATCGGCGACACCCTGGCCCTGCTCGAACACCAGTTCAAGACCGCGAAGATTCACGTGCATTCCGACCTCACCGCGTCATTGTCCCCGGTTCAGGGAAATCCCAACCGCTTGCAACAGGTCTTTCTCAACCTGTTTCTCAACGCGCGCGACGCAATGCCAAGTGGCGGGCGGTTGAACATAGCCACCAGCAATGGAGACACAGTGAGGGTGCGGGTTTCTGACACTGGATCGGGAATCGCTCCCGAGCACATTCAGCGCATCTACGATCCGTTTTTCACCACCAAGAACGCGCCCAAAGAAGGCCAGAATCGCGGCACCGGACTTGGGCTCTCCGTCACCTACGGCATTATCCAGGAGCATGCCGGCAAGATTCGCGTGGAGAGCAACCCGGGCGCGGGAACAACATTCGCACTTGATTTTCCCCTGAGCAGGAAGGCAGTGCATGTCTGAAGCGGCGGTAATTTCGCGCAACGCGGTGAACGCCCATACCTCAACGGCCGGTTCCGTCCTCATCGTCGACGATGAAGCCGAGATTCGCGAATCGCTCGAGACTTTGCTCACGATGGAGGGCTTCGCGGTTCAGACTGCGGCCAGCGGTGAAGACGGCCTGGTCCAAATCGGGGATCGGCCCTTCGACCTGGTCCTGCTTGATCTCGCCCTTCCCGGCCGGGATGGAATGGAAATTCTTTCGGAGATTCGCTCCCACGATCCCCGCCTGCCGGTCATCATGATCACTGCCTATGGCACGGTCGAAAATGCCGTGCGCGCCATGCAATCGGGCGCGGCCAATTTCGTCCAGAAACCGTGGGACAACGAGAAGTTACTGGCTGACGTTCGCGCCGCGGTCGGCTGGCGCCGCGCAGAAGAAGAAAACATCCAGCTCAAGCGCGCGCTGAAGCAGCGCTACAACTTCGAAAACATCATGGGCAAGAGCGAGCCCATGTTGAAGATCTTTGACCTGGTCGCACAGGTCGCGAACAGCCGCTCGACAGTGCTTCTACAGGGCGAAAGCGGTACAGGCAAAGAAGTCATTGCGAAGGCGATTCACTTAAACTCGCCGCGCCGCGACCGGCCGTTTGTTCCGGTGAATACCGGCTCCATGCCTGCCGACCTGCTCGAATCCACTCTCTTCGGCCACGTCAAGGGAGCGTTCACCAGCGCCATCGCGTCGAAAAAAGGTCTCTTCGAGGTCGCTGACAAGGGCACATTGTTTCTCGACGAGATCGCGACGATGGGCCTGGAGACTCAGGCAAAGATCCTGCGCGTGTTGCAGGATCGGCGCTTCATGCATCTGGGCGGCATCCAGGAAATTCAGGTGGACGTGCGCATCATCGCCGCCACCAACATCGATTTGCGGCAGATGGTGCGCGAGGGACGATTCCGCGAAGATTTGTTCTACCGGCTCAACGTCATTACCATCGAACTGCCTCCGCTGCGACAGCGGAAGGAAGACATTCCGCTGCTGGTTGAGTTCTTCCTGAAGAAATATGCCGAAGAGAATAGCCGCTCCGTGCCCCGGGTCACGCCGGAGGCTTTGCGGCCGCTTATGACCTACTCGTGGCCGGGCAATGTGCGCGAACTTGAGAACGTGATCGAGCGCGCGGTGGTGCTTTCCTCAGGCCCGGATATCAGCGTTGACCTTCTACCTGATTCCATGCTGGGACGCAGCTCCGCCTTTGGCATGCACGATCCCACATCCGACGCGTCGCTATTTGAAATCGTTGGAGACTTCGAAGGCCGCGTTATCACCGACATGCTGGAACGCTGCAACTGGAACCAGACCGAAGCCGCCGAGCGCTTCCGCGTACCACTGTCCACGCTGAATCAGAAAATCCGTAGACTGAATATTGAGATCAAGAAGAAGGGCCGAGGGTAGGGAGCAGTTCTCGGTTCTTCAGGTTCCGCGGCGTCGCGGGCTCCCGGCTGAATGTCATGGCGTGATCTCGAAGACCGTTCCAGCGTTGAAGAGCGTATTGCCCGTCGTTGTTCCGTAGAGATTTCCCGCCCCGTCGAATGCCAAACCTGAATCCACGGTAAAGCCGTCCTTGCCGCCGTTGAAGGTATAAAGAACAGTCTTGGACCAACTGCCGGACTTCTGCGTCAGTTTGAAAACAGTGCCGCCGGTTACCGAACCGCCTGGGGTCGTGCTATAGAGATTGCCGCTGGAATCGAATATCAGACCGCCGTTTGGTGCGGCATCGCCCGTACCCTGAAAAACCATAGAGAACCTTCTCGGTCCAGGTCGCTGCGAAGGTCCGTATCAGAATTCTTGATTGCATTGAATGCCTCTTCGTGATCCTCGAGTGAACCCGGCGACCGCAATCACCGCAGAGAGCCCCGTGGAATCGCGGTTCCGCGAAGTAGAAAGGGAGGAAACGACTCCCTACACCTTCCTTCTGACTTACGACATTGTCAATCGGGCTGGGGACGAGGCAAGTTGGCGAAGAGGCCGATTTTCCGCATCAACCGCGGGCACGGATGATAGGGCCCCATAGTTGATAACGGACGACTGATAGCTGGCAGCCTTCTCTGCTATAGTTCGATCAAGCGACGCCTCGGACCTTCGAAGCGTCCGTCAAAGCGCATGGCACTGACCTCGCCCACTGAGTTCGCCAAAGAGAAAGTCCAGGCAGTTCAGGAATACACGCTGCTTGCCGCGCAGTCCGTTGGCAACATCTTCCGTAAGCCTTTTTATTTCGCCGACATGGTGCAGCAGGCCGACCTGATCGGCGTAGGCTCGCTCCCCATCGTCGTGCTGACGGGCTTTTTCACCGGGGGCGTGCTGGCGCTGCAGACGGCCAACACGCTGCAGCGCTTTGGTTCGATCACGCTGATCGGACAACTGGTCTCAACTTCGATGGTGCGCGAACTGGGACCGGTGCTCACCGGACTCATGGTCGCCGGGCGAAATGCCTCCGGCATGGCCAGCGAACTCGGATCCATGGTGGTCACCGAGCAGATCGACGCCATGCGCGCGCTCGGCACCGATCCGATGAAGAAACTGGTAACGCCGCGCGTCGTCGCGACCGTCTTCATGCTATTTTTCCTCAGCGTCATTTCCGACCTGGTCGGGCTTGCCGGCGGCTTGATGGTGGCCAAACTCTTCCTCAGCCTCGACGCCCATCAATACTGGAGCAACGCCTGGCAGGTGCTGGTAGTGCAGGACGTTTTCATGGGACTGCTGAAACCAACCCTCTTCGGTTTCATCATAGCCACGGTCGGGTGCTATTACGGAATGACTGCGCGCGGAGGCACGCAGGGTGTCGGACGTGCGACCACGCAAGCGGTAGTGGCCGCTTCCGTCATGATTCTGGTGATGGACTTCTTTGTCACCAAACTGCTGATTTCTGTGCTGTCTTACAAGTAACGGCGCAAGTGATCGTACAAGTGACGTCATGCCCACTCCAACTTTGCCCCTCGATAGCTCTGCCGGCCTCAACAGGCCCCCGGCGAAACCTGTCATCGTCTTCGAAGATGTACATCTGTCGTTTGGGGAGAATCGGGTTCTGCGCGGCGTTTCTTTCCATCTTCCATCGGGAGAGACGAAGGCTTTATTTGGCGTAGCCGGCGCCGGCAAAAGCACAATCCTCAAACTGGCACTCGGGCTTCTAAAACCAGATTCCGGACAAATCACAGTTCTGGGAAACGAAGTCAGTCAAATGGACGAACAGGAGATGTTTCCCCTGCGCGGCCACCTGGGAATGGTCTTTCAGGAGAGTGCGCTGTTTGACTCGCTTACGGTGCGCGAGAATGTCGCATTCCGCCTTATCGAAGAACATGGCGTCTACGATGACGACGCCGACCGCCGAGTGCGCGAGGCTCTGCGCTTCGTCGAACTCGAACACACGCTCGAAATGTTTCCTTCTGAACTTTCGGGGGGCATGCGGCGCAGAGTGGCCATCGCGCGGGCCATCATCACGCATCCGGAACTGCTGCTCTACGATTCACCGACCGGTGGCCTCGATCCCGTCACGTCGAATACGATCGTGGAATTGATCATGAAGCAACGCGACGTCTACCAGACCAGTTCGCTGCTCGTAACCCACCGCCTGCAGGATGCCTTCACTATGGCGACTCATCAATTCGATAAACAAGCGAATCAGGTGCGAGCTCTACCGCGCGGTCAGTATTGCGACGTGCCTATGAGTTTTCTCATCCTGCGTGAGGGCAAAGTCATCTTCGACGGCGATGTGCATCAACTGGCGCGCACGCACGATGAGTACATCAAGGAATACATTTCTTAGCAACTGGCTCCCTACTTCCCTGCCATCGCTTTTTCCACTTCCTCGGCCTTCGATGGCAGAGCGGCGCTTAGCTTGATCAGCTTTCCATCCGCGTCGACGTAGTAGTCGTCTTCGATGCGCACTCCGATATTTTCCTCGGGAATATAAATTCCGGGCTCGATCGTAAATGCCATGCCCGGCGCGAGCGGGACTTTATAATCCCCCGCATCATGTACATTCAGGCCGAGGTAGTGCCCCAGGCCGTGGATAAAATATTGATCCAACGGCTGCCCGTGCAGGTCCTTGCCATGCGTCTTGATATAGTCTCGTGCCACTTTGTCGAGCGAATCTGTGCCGCCCGTCAGCATTGACTTGCCGGACTGAAACGCTGCCATGGCGGCCTCCTGCGCGCCCAGCACGATGTCGTAGATTTCGCGCTGCCGCGCGGTAAAGTGTCCCCCGATTGGGAGGGTTCGCGTGATGTCAGCGGCATACATGGAATACTCCGCCGCCGCGTCGATCACCACCACATCGCCTGCATTCATGGCGTTGGTATTCGCCGAGTAGTGAAGAACCGTCGAGTTGTGGCCCGATCCAACGATCGGCGAGTACGAGGGCCGCTCGCAACCGCGTCTTCCCCACTCATAATCCATCAGCGCCGCGATTTCATATTCGTGTACGTTAGGCTTAACAGCTTTCATGGCGGCAAAGTGCGCGGCCACCGAAGCATCGACTGCTTTGCGTAGAAGAGCTGCCTCGCCCGTATCCTTCACGGTACGTAGCGACGCCAGCAGGGGCTTTACATCCTGGAAGATAACAAGCGTGCTCGTGCGCTTCAGAAAAGCCAGGGCCTCCACGCTGCTCGATATTTCTCCAGCGGAGTCGTCGGTGTAAATCATGCGGTGCCCGCTGGAAATCGCCTGGGTCGCCTCCTCGGGCAACTTGGCCATTTCCTCAACATGGTCAAAACCCGTGACGGTCACCGCGTCTGGAGTATCCGCCCCCAACTGTGGCCCGGTAAATTTTTCCCGTCGAAGATTGCGCGGGGGGAGAAAAAGAATCTCAGTGTATGCCCGAGCCGGAGAGTCGCCCTGGGCCTCAGCCGCAGGCGCAATCATTAGCGCCGCGCCCGGGATACCCAATCCCGAAAGATAGTAGAAATTGTCTTCCTGGCGAAACGTATACACGTCGTCGCGGCCTTCCATGGGGGCGAAAAGCACGACAGCTCCGCCGGCTTTCTTGGCCAGCGCCTCGCGCCGGGCGTGGTAGTCGGCATTGGGCTGGCGCTCGAGCGCATTTCCGGATGAAGCCAACAAAACAAATGCAAGACTCAACCATAAGACAAAGATACGTCTTCGCATCGAAGCTCCTGTTTGCTCAGTTTCGATTGATGTCACGACAATGGGTGCCACCGCTCGCGATTTTCGAGAGGCGTGATTCCGGACGATGGTATCAGGCCGCGTTACTTCGGGGCGCTGGCCAGATTCTTACCGGCCTGCACGAACGCATCCACGTTAGCCTTATCAATCAAGCCCGATCCGGTATCCACGAAGCTTGGGATCGGCGCAAAACTGTCTTTGGACCAATCCGTGTCGAGCGATGGCGGCTTGTGGTGATAGAGATTGTCGAGCATCTGCAATCCGACGAAGGCCATGGTATAGGGCTTTTGCGCGATCGTGGCCGCGATGACGCCTTTCTGGATCCACTCTAGCGTCTCCTGATCGGTATCCATCGCCATCACAACTTTGCCGGTCACGTGATAACTGCTGAGGACGCCTGCGACTTCTTTACCTGATTGCGCCTCCAGACATACGAAGGCATCGACCTTGTCCCGCTCTTTGCCGACGACCTGTGCCGTCGTATCGAATGCGATGCGAGCGTCGCCCTGGATATCGACAACGCGTGTGATCTTGATCTCCGGCGTCCGGGCTAGCGCATCTTTGTAGCCGCGCAAACGATCCTGCAGGTTCGGCTGATCGGGCATGGTGAAGACGACCACGTTGCCTTTGCCTTTGAGTTCCTGCGCCAGGCGCTGGCCTCCAGTGAACCCAGCCTGGTAATTGTTGGTACCGATGAAGAACAGTCTCTTGCTGGCCGGCGCGTCAGAGTCAATCGTGATCACCGGCACCCCGGCTGCCACAGCTTTGTCGATACTGTCCTTAAGCAACGTGGGGTCCGTTACCGCGAGAAGAATCCCGGAGGCTTTTTTCTGCAAGGCCTGATCCACGGCATCGCGCTCGGCTTTTGGATCGTAGTTTTGCGGGCCATCGAAGTCGGATCGCACTTTCATTTCCGCTGCGGATTTCGCGAAGCCGGCTCCAGCTGTCTTCCAGTATGGCACCTGCAGATTGGCGGAAATGAACACATAGTATTCATCGGAGTCGTGTGACGAGCCACAGCTGAGAACGAACATCAGCAAAATTGCTAGAGCGGAATAGTGCAGAGCTTTGTGCGAGAGGAGCACGGCATCCTCCTTGAAAACACTTGCCTGTAGAAATGGAAAGCTGAACCAGAAGTCCAGCGGCAGGATTGTAAACGAGCCGTCAAGCGAAGACCAGACTCCGGTAACGTCTCGAGGTCATTACCACGGAGGGCACTGGCTGTTCAGGCGAAGAATCAGACTCCCACCGGAAACGGCTTCGTGTGCGTGGTTGTGCGAAGGGACGCGCCGCCGAAGCGCCCCTGCAGCAGCGACATCAATCCGGTGTACCAATATCCGACGACGAACAACAAAAGAAACGGCACTGTTATGTAGTTTTCGTTGTCGATGGCGTAGTAGACGGTTAGCGCGAAGTACGAGCCAATCAGTAATTCGATCCATGGGATCCAACCCAACCGTTTGCGGTATTTGGTCGCCCCCACTCTGTCCTGCTTCGAGACGACGCTGTATTTCGGCGTGCGCGCAAACGCGCTCTCTTTTCCGATGAGGGCCTCAACTACCGCTTTCGTGTTCGTAATCGTCAAGCCGATCCCGAGTGCCATCAAAAACGGCAGATACAACAAGGCTCGCGGCCAGCTGCGGGGGAACAGCTCGCGCTGCGAAACGAGGTAGAAACTCGAAATGGAAAAAGTCGACGCCATGAACAATGGCAGGTCGATGTACAGCATCTGAAACCATCCCTGATAGAAGCGAATGATCATGGCCGGCAACAAGAGCACCGACAGCATAATCATCAGCGGATAGCTGAGGTTCGCGGTCAGGTGATACCAGGCTTCAATCTTGGTGTGCAGCGGGGCGTCGCTGCGCATCACGCGCGGCAGGATCTTTTTTCCGGTCTGTATCAGTCCCTTGGCCCATCGCGCCTGCTGCGTCTTGAACGCGGTCATCTCCACCGGCAGTTCCGCCGGACATTCCACATCCTGCAGATAGATAAACTTCCATCCCTTGAGTTGAGCGCGATAGGAAAGATCGGTATCTTCGGTAAGCGTGTCGTGTTGCCACCCTCCAGCCTCTTCGATCGCCGTACGCCGCCAAACTCCTGCGGTACCGTTGAAGTTAAAGAACAGTCCTGTCCGCGCGCGCCCGGAGTGCTCGAGCACAAAGTGGCCGTCGAGCAGGATTGCCTCCACTTCAGTCAGAAAAGAATAATGGCGGTTGAGGTGCGTCCACCGCGTCTGCACCATACCGATCTTGGAATCAGTGAAGTGATGAACGGTCCGCAGCAGAAAGTCTTCCGGCGGCGTAAAGTCGGCGTCGAATATGGCAATGAATTCTCCCTTCGCCGTCTTCATTCCTTCGGCCAGAGCCCCTGCCTTGAAGCCTTCGCGATTCGTCCGATGAAGGTAGCTCACAGGCTGGCCGACTGCCGCATAGCGTTCCACCAGTGCTCGCGCGACTGCAACCGTCTCGTCGGTCGAGTCGTCGAGCACTTGAATGTCCAGTTTCTCTCGCGGATATTCCAGCTTACAGATCGACTCCAGGAGGCGCTCTACAACATATTGTTCATTGAAAATCGGCAGCTGTACTGTGATCCGCGGCAGTTCTGCAAAATGTCCCGCCGGATCGGTCGTGCGGTTCTTGCGGTGCTTGTAGTAAAGGTAGACGAGCACGTAGCGGTGCATCCCATAACCAGCCAGCAGGATGAGCACGGCAAAATACGGGATCAGCAACGCGACGTCGAAGGCGTTCGCGTGGTAGAGTCCACGAAAAGTTGTGTCCAGAAAATGCTGGCGGATATAGCGCCCGACACCCCCGGGCGCAGCCCAGGCCGCCACCTTTGTGGACAACCCACTGAAGAACATGAATTCAGAAGTCAATACTGAGACCGGGAAACCCTTTATTCTACCGGATCACGCGAAAACTCCACGGCGCCGGGAACACTCCTAGCCCGCCTTCTTTTGCGCTTTGATCTTCGCCCATCTTAGTTTTTGGGCAGCAGCAATCCGCTTGCGAGCGGCGGCCGACATGGTCCGCTTCTTCGGCGCACCAGCATTCTTTCCCTTCTGCGGACCACCTCCGGCTTTTGCCGGACTCGCTTTTGGGACCGATCCGGCCTTCGCCTTTCCTGCCGCGGACGCCTTCCCGCGAGTTCCCTGTCGCTTTCCGTAGACCGCACTGAATGCTGAAATTGCGGCGGCGATTCCGTGAATCTGCCGGTTCAACCGTTCTTGCTCTTTCTTTAACTGCCGCACAATACCGCTGCCGTCGAATTCTGTCATTGAGTTCCCTCGCGGGCGGATTGTATCAAACAACCCTTCGTTTTCCACGAAACCTACAAGAGCAAAGCCTGTCAAATACAGCCCGAAAGGTATGCCCCCCGACCCGCAGCCTCAATATGATTCAAACTGCAAGCCACTAGGAGGCTGACATGCTCTATTGGGCGGTTGTATTCTTCGTAGTCGCACTGATTGCAGCAGTGCTGGGATTTACCGGCGTAGCGATAGCGGCCGCGGGCATTGCGAAGATCATCTTCTTTATCTTCCTTGTTCTGTTCTTGCTCTCGCTGGTAACACATTTGTCAGGCAGGGGCGCAGCAAGTCGCTGAGTTCATAACGGTTGAATGCCAGATTCCCCATCCTTTTTCTTTGCATAGGATGGGGAATTTGCTTCGCGCTTCACCCGCGAAGCAGCGGAAAATAAACCGAGCCTCTCATTTCCCAGTCCTTATCAATCGAAAATGGCGGCATCATCGTTACTTGCTGACTCGCGTAAACCTGCGCCCTTAGAATTTCGCCTTCCTTGCCTCCTGCCGAGCGGTGCGCCTTTTTCATTTTTCGACCGACTGAAACACAATCTTTACATAGAACATCTAGTGGTGTAGCCTTCTCCCATCGAACTCCTAGTGGAGGCCCGCCGTTGCGCAAGAAGAACGAGCTCAATGCTGAAATGCTGAAGGGCACGCTCGACATGATGGTGCTGCGAACGCTGCTTGCTGGTGACGCGCACGGTCACACTATCGCCAAAGTGATCGAGCGGACATCCGAAGACGTGCTGGCGGTTGAACAAGGCTCTCTCTATCCTGCTCTGCACCGGCTGGAGGATCGTGGCTGGCTGTCGTCTTATTGGGGAACCAGCGAGAACAATCGCAAGGCGAAGTTCTACCGGCTGACGGCCGCAGGGAAAAGACAGCTTACGTCGGAGACGAGTCGCTGGCGGCAAATGGCGCGGGCCATCACCCTTGTGATGGGCCAGAAGCCGCTGGCTTCAGGCAGCGAGACTCAAGGAGACAACGAATGAGCTGGCGCAAGTTTCTTCGACGAAGTCGAGCCGATGCCGAGTTAGCACGAGAGATTGATTCCTACCTGACCGAAGAGATTGCAGAGAACATTGCGCGCGGGCTGTCGCCGGACGAGGCTCGCCGGCAAGCCCGCATAAAATTTGGCAATCCTGAACAGGTTCGCGACAGCCTGTGGCAACAAAACACACTCGCCTTACTCGACAATATCTGCCGTGATCTGAAGTACACCGCTCGAACTATGGGACGGTCGCCGGGGTTCGCGCTGATTGCCGTTCTGGTGATGGCTCTGGGCATCGGCGCGAATGTGGCCCTGTTCACTGTGGTGCACAGCGTATTGCTGAATCCTCTGCCTTATCGCGAGCCCGGGCAACTGTTCACCATCTATGAGCACGACAAGCAACATCTGGACTACAGCGAATATTTGCCGGTAGCCGGGGGCAGTTTCGCCGAGTGGCAGAAATCCGCCCAGCCCGTCGCGCAGATGGCACTGGTGTCACCCTGGCAGCAATACAATGTTTCGGCTGAGGGTGGAAAACTTCCCGAACAGATCGGCGCGGGTTGGTGTTCGTGGAATTTCTTTTCCACACTTGGCGTAACTCCGGCTCTTGGCCGTAACTTCACTGCCGGGGACGACCGTCCCGGCGCCGAGGCAACAGTCATGCTCTCTGCCGCTTTTTGGAAGCGGCGTTACAACGGCAACCCGGCAATCCTCGGCAACAAGATATGGCTCGATGCCACTCCCTATACGGTCATTGGGGTCTTGCCTTCGTCATTTGCATATGCGAGTTGGATGGCCGGCAATACAGCGCAGGTCTGGACTCCTGTCGGACACGAGGCCACCGCCGAAATGCTGCACACCTTTGACGATCACGAATTCCTGTCGATCGCGCGGCTACAGCCCGGCGTCACGCTGCCGGGGCTCTTGAGCCAGTTGAACGCAGTGCAAGGGCAGATCAAGATTGACCACCCCGGGCCGGCGGTCCACGAAATGGTCGCAGGGCGTTCCATGCTGGACGATTCGGTTCAGAACTACAAGACTCCACTTTACGTGCTGCTGGCTGCGACCGGGTGTGTGCTGCTCATTGCCTGCCTCAACGTCGCCAGCCTGCTGGTGGCGCGCACTGCCGCGCGAAGCAAGGAGTTGGCCATTCGCACCGCGCTCGGTGGGGGAAGGATGCGCCTGCTGCGCGAGCGCCTG
>Ga0209006_10005736_pt1 | contig 11282 bp, 12 predicted proteins | sample JacPin_JW_Ref_O2_FD_188567 | JGI IMG/M metagenome (GOLD analysis project Ga0209006, IMG submission 188567) | Forest soil microbial communities from Algoma, Ontario, Canada - Jack Pine, Ontario site 1_JW_Ref_O2 (SPAdes) (version 2) | ecosystem: Environmental > Terrestrial > Soil > Boreal... | reverse complement strand
CAGATCGCGTGCGGGGTTGATGGCATATCCTGTCGTGCCGCCGAGCGAGAGCCCGATGCCCCACACCAAACTTCCGACGAGCCACGGGCCCAATCCCGCTGCAGGACCATTCATGGCCACGCCATGCGAGAAGATTGAAGCCGCCACCAAGACCAGCACCGCAGTGCCAAGCATCTCGCTGAAGATGTTTGCCAGCGGACTGCGCACCGCCGCATTAGTGCAGAAGACGCCGAGCTTGGCAGCGGGATCGGGTGTGAGTGCCCAATGTGGCGCGTACTGCAGAGTCACCAACGTCGCGCCGGCCATCGCGCCCAGCAGTTGCGCTGACCAGAAAACGAGGAGCTTGCTGAAGTCTCCGCTGATGACGTCCGCGGCGAGAGTAATAGCAGGATTCAGGTTTGCGCCGGGACTGCCGAAGGCCTGCGCGACCACGACGCCGCACAACACGGCGAGCGCCCAGCCGGTGGTGATCACCATCCAGCCGGAGTCCGCTGCGTAGGACTTGCGCAGCGTGACGGCGGCATTCACGCCGTCGCCCAGCAGAATGAGAACCAGCGTGCCCATGAACTCGCCAAACCAGATTGAATGCATCGAATCTTCCTTTTGGGCTTTCCTTTTCTTGGGTCTTCCGTTTTTGTTACTTTTGTCGTAGTAAGCGCGACCGGCCTCGACGGAACGGAGTTGGGGCGCAGCCCGCAATGCAAGTTTAGGAACGCAAGCATTGTCCACTGTCGGACGTAGGATCGCCAAGCGGCACCGGCCATATGATGAAGGGCGATTCGAGAATCGGCGCCCAGAACTCGAATACACTGTCCTCATGGCGCTCGAATTCACAACTTCATACATACAAGACTCACTCTCGCTTTTCCGCTACTACAAGCGTTTGGCCGAGCGAGCCATGGAGCAGTTGACGGACGAGCAGCTCTTCGCTGCGATCGACAAAGAGGCCAATTCGATCGCCGTCATTGTGAAGCACATGGCGGGCAACATGCTCTCGCGCTGGACCGACTTCCTGACCAGGGACGGCGAAAAGCCTGAACGCGATCGCGACAGCGAATTCATCGCGCCGCCCGGCACCCGCAGTCAGCTGTTGGCCCTTTGGGAAGATGGCTGGAGTCGGTTGTTCGCGGCGATTGAGCCTCTCACTGAGGCCGATCTTGGCCGCACCGTCACGATTCGTGGCGAAGGGCACTCCGTCATGCAGGCCATCAACCGCCAGCTGGCGCACTACCCCCATCACGTGGGCCAGATCGTGCTGTTGGCGAAACACTTCGCTTGCGACCACTGGCAATCGCTCAGCGTCCCGAGAAATAAGTCAGCCGATTTCAATCGAAAAGTGGCAGCCGGAGAACTCAGCCAGCGCTAGAGCGAGCACGATAGCCGATTATTGTGACCTTGGCGCGGCCTTGGTGGCCTGGGTAGCCTTGTAAAATGGGCACAGCATGGAATGACAAACTATCCGTTCGACTTGTCTAAGCGTCCAAGTGCCTTGAAGATACCAAGGGGCGACTTCACGGAGACGCTACAAGGCAAATGGTGCTACAAGGGCAATCGATAAGGGGCAATTAGGCCAGGAGGCTGTGATTCGGATGAAGATTTGGATGCAAGGCGCGCTCGTAGTGGCCGTGGTGGTTCTTTTGTGTGGCGCAATGGCCCAAGCGCAGACCGATGTGGCGTTGAGCGGCTACCGGACTTTCGCCAGCAGCAGCACCAGCGCCAGCAGCAATGGCGTCGTCACCCACCAGACGCCGGCTGACTCCGAGGGCGGGATGTTCGAATGGCGCCATATTGTCAATCCGCTGGTTGGCTTCGAGTTCGAGGTCACATCTAATCCGGCGAATCAGACTTATGACAATCCCAATGCCACACTGCCAAACTGCTATCCCCTCGGACCGACCACCGCAGCGCCCCCCACATGCATACCGTCGCTAAGACTTTCAGGCGAGGCAACGCAATTCGGCGGGGTCTGGGTAGTATCAAAGAAGATAGGAAACGTTAGACCCTTTTTATTGGGCGGTGCAGGCTTTGTCGTCACCGTTCCCGGAAAGAGCGTGTATTCCGTGAACACCGTCATGAGGCCGGATTTCATTTATGGCGGCGGTGTGGATTGGAGCTTTGAGAAGCATTTTGGTCTTCGCTTGCAAGTGCGCGGCAACATGAGCAAGGCGCCGAATCTCTCCGACGTCTTCAACTCGACGACCAAATACACGCAAATCTACGAACCGATGGGCGGGATTTTTTATCGCTTCTGAGGTTATTCATTTCCGCGAACAGGAAAGTTCTGCGTGAGCGGCACATGAGCAGCAAAGGTAGGAATGCAGCAGCCGGAATCGCCCCCATCTACGCTTATTGCTGGACCGGCTCTCTTGGCCGGGACAGCATCGGATCCTGCATCAGCTTCATTACCTGAGCCCCATGCCGCTGCGCAGCCGCCGGATCGGGTTCCACGCTGGCTCGAACGCCTCGAATTGTCCTTGCGCGTAATTCTGCGCATCTTCATCGGATTGTTCGTGTGCTTCCTTCCGTGGTTAGGTCACATCGTAGTTCAATTTCCTGTGGTGCTTATTTTTCTCCCCGGGGCGCGCATGCTTTGGGACCAGAACCCGATCTTCCAGTTGTTCCCGGCGCTTGGCGATTTCGCTACCCTCGGTGCAGTGCGTGGTATCGTGTCAGGTCTCGGCCTGTTGAATATTTGGATTGCGTTTCAAGACGCCATTCGTCACTGGGATGGTTGAGTTATGAGTGAAAAAGAAAATCCGAAAGGTACGCCCGCTGCTGAATTGCCCAGCGTGAGTGTTCCAAGTCCATCTGAGGCTGTGCCTCCTGCAGTCATTCCCGGAAACGGAGGGCCGCCCCTGCTGGAGCGCGCACCGCTGGCCTACGAGAATCCAGCATTTCTCAACAGCCCCGAAGGGCGCCCCATCCGGATTGTGGCGGAGTTTCTTGAACCTCTGGCGCGGTTCCGCCGTGAACAGATCCAGGACACGGTTGTCTTTTTCGGCTCAGCGCGATTCGGCGGACGTGAAGAAGCCGATCATGAACTAGAACTGCTGGACAACACCGGCTCAACTCAACCGGCTCCCAGCGAAGAGCAGCCCGCAAAGCCGAAAGAGATCGCTACGGGCAAAGCTACAGACCTGCAGCGCAAGCGCGCCGTAGCCGCGGTTGAAATGGCTCGCTACTACGAAGATGCACGGCGACTGGCGCAAATGCTGACGCAATGGGTCAAGACCATCCCCTCGCGCAAGCACCGCTTTGTTGTCACTTCGGGCGGCGGTCCGGGAATTATGGAAGCGGCCAATCGCGGCGCTTACGAGGCCGGCGGCAAAACCATCGGCATGAACATTCTGCTGCCCTTCGAGCAAAGGCCGAATCGCTACATCACACCCTCGCTCAACCTGGAGTTCCACTACTTCTTCATGCGCAAGCTCTGGTTTGCTTACTTGGCCAAAGCTCTGGTGGTATTTCCCGGAGGCTTCGGCACGCTCGATGAAATGTTTGAGATTCTTACCCTCGTCCAGACCCAGAAGATGACCAAGAAGATCACGGTGGTGATCTATGGACCGGAGTACTGGAAGAAGGTATTCAATCTTGAAGTGTTGGTAGATATGGGCGCCATCTCTCCCAAGGATCTCGATCTATTCCAATATGCCGACTCACCCGAACAAGCTTTCGAAATGCTGCGCAAGGGGCTGACTGAGAACTACCTTATCGCGGAGGCCGCCGCGGCCGCGCGTGCCGGCAAAAAAAAGACCGGGAATGATGACGATCTGATGGCCGGTTGGAGCGTGGACGATTTTCTCGGTCCCGAGCTCGCAAAAACGCGGAAGTAGCCCAGCCCCCGAATCGCTTTGGGGGTTGCGTCTCGGTGATCCTTTCACTCAAAATTCACGCGAATTTTTCAACGCCGAAATCCGATTGGAAATCCAAATGCCTCGGACGGGCGTCTACCCGCGACATTGGAATCTTCGCCAAATCCGGCATAGAATTTAGATGGAGGGAATACGCACGTGTTTTGCCCGCATTTCCGGTATTTTGGTAACTTCCTTGATTCGGTCGTTGCCTTAATTGAAGGGCAATTCGCGTGCTGTTCACTGGATATTCACGGCTCCTGACCCATACTTGCTGTGGAAATCCGGAAGTCCGAGGAGTGGACATGCCAAGTTCAGCGATCTCGTATTTGTGGCGCGACAAGGACGCCCCCAAAGGCTTTCGGACTGGTGTTTCGTTGCACAGTCATACCAACCAATCGCGCGAGACCCTGGATTTCCTGGCCAACTTCGGCAATCAGTTTCCCGTGATGCGCCCGCTGCTTTCGCGATTGGAGCGGCGCGCCGAGCAATTGCACGGGATTCGCATCGACTACGCAGCCAGCTACTGGACACCACCTATGACGCCGAAGCTGGCATTCGATCTCGAGATGCGGCAGATCGAGAAGCTCGGCCTCTCGCCGATGGTCTCGATTACCGACCATGACAACATCAAGGCGCCAATGCTTCTGCGCACGGTGCCCAGCGCTCGGCAGATTCCTGTGTCGGTTGAGTGGAGCGCGCCCTATGGCGGTTCGCAGGCATTCCATCTCGGCGTTCATAACCTTCCCAGCGCTCGCGCGACGGAGTGGATGGCGACACTTAATGATTTCACCGCGCGGCCCAGTGATGCGCGCCTCACGGAGATTCTTGCCGCCCTGCATCGCGAGCGAAACGTGCTGGTGGTCTTCAATCACCCCATGTGGGACCTGTATCTGATCGGCAAGGAAAAACATCAATTCCTGGTCAACGAATTTCTACAGAAGAATGGCGCCCACATTCACGCACTGGAGCTGAACGGCCTGCGCAACTGGGACGAGAATCGCGAGGTTCGGCGCCTGGCCGAGAAATGGAACATGGTGCTCATCTCAGGCGGCGACCGGCACGGAGTGGAACCGAACGCCAACGTGAACCTGACGAACGCCGCCAGCTTTACCGAGTTTGTGCACGAGGTTCGCCGGGAACGGAGGAGCAATGTGCTCTTTCTTCCGCAATACGCCGAGCCTTGGAAGCATCGGCTTCTGCAATCGACCGTCGACGCCGTGCGCCACTACCCTGAGTTTCCGCAGGGCTCGCGCTCATGGGACGATCGAGTCTTTCATCCTGACGCGGCTGGAGTTGTGAGGCCCCTCAGCGGACTCTGGCCGAAGGGGTCGGCACCGCGCGTTCTCGGCGTGGTAATTGCGCTGGTGCAACTTATGGGCCAGGGGCTTGTGTCCGGCGGATTGCGCCTGGCCTGGAGCGACTCGAATCAGTTGCGCCTTGCGCTCGGCGAGCATGAGTTCTGACAAAAACCAGCAGAGTTAGCGGAGTTGGCGTGGCTAGCAGAACCGGCAATGACACATCCGCTGCCTGGAATTATTCCTCGCGCTCGTCGATCTCAGCCGGCGAAGCTTCAGCAACAATGGCGCCGGTCCCGCGCGTCGCGTACTTTCCCGATTCGTTTCACGAAGTCAACGGAGTCGCCCACACCAGCCGCCACTTTGAGGGCTTTGCCCGGCGGCGCAATCTTCCCTTTCTCTGCGTGCGCGCGGGCGACCGCACGAAAGCCGTCGTTGAAGAGGGCAACTTATGGACGCTGGAGTTGCCGCGCGGCCTTCTCTCATTCGTGCTCGAAAAAGACCTGCGCCTCGATCCTGTTTTCTTTCGGCATATCCCGCTCATCAACGAAACGTTGGAGCGCTTCAAGCCAGACCTGATCCACATCACGGGACCCAGCGAGATTGGAATTCTTGGCGCCGGGCTGGCGCACCATTTTCATTTGCCGCTCGCCGCAAGCTGGCACACCAATGTTCATGAATACGCAGCTCGCCGTGCGGAATGGTTTCTGCGTTTGCTGCCGAAGGAGCAATCCGCGGCAACCGGCCAGAAAATCGAGGACCTGACGTTGGCGACGGTGGGAAGGTTCTATTCAATTGCTAAGGTCTTGTTCGCGCCCAATCCTGAGCTCTGCGCGCTTCTCGAACGCATCACCGGCAGGCCTTGCCGCCTTATGCCGCGCGGCGTAGATGCGGAGCTCTTTAACCCCTCGAAACGACTGCGCGGATCGGATGACCGCGAGTACATTCTCGGATTTGTGGGGCGGCTCTCCATCGAGAAGAACATTGGCCTGCTGGTCGAAATCCAGATGGAACTCGAGAAGATAGGCGTGAAGAACTTTCGCTTCGTGATTGTGGGCCACGGCGGCGACGAGGCGTGGCTGCGCGAGCATCTGCCGGGAGCAGAGTTCACCGGAGTGCTGCGCGGGGAAGCGCTTGCAACCGCCTGCGCGAACATGGACTTGTTTGTCTTTCCTTCGCATACCGACACGTTTGGCAACGTTGTTCTGGAGGCGCTGGCCAGCGGCGTGCCGGCCATTGTGACACCCGATGGCGGCCCGCGCACGATCATTGGCGATCGTCAGACCGGGCGCGACGGCAACGCTGAACGTGGCGAGACCGGCCGCATTGTGCCCGATGATCAGTTCGCCGTGGCGATTGCCGAGCTGATAGACGATCCCGTCCGCCTCGCCGAAATGAGGAAGGCCGCGCGCGCCTACGCCCTCACTGCCAGTTGGGATTCAGTGTTCGAGGGGATTTATGCGGCGTACGAAGAGATTGTGCCTGTGGCCAGCTGAAGTTCCGGAGTGGGTCAGGGAAGAAGCGATCCTGTTCGCAGATCGAGCGCAAAAGGTTTCTCGCGATCGCGAATCATCTCCCAGCCCGTTCCGCGCAGAATTCCGCCGTGATTTCCAGTAATTGTCACGCCTTCGTCAGATAGCTTCTCCGATTCCCAAGCTTGACCGTCGTGGCCCCAGGCAAGAATCGAATGATGACCGACGAAGAGCAGCACGCTCTCCGAGACCAGTGGCCGAATCTCCAGCACAGGCCGATAGGGAATCATGACGAACCGCTCCGGCATCGTGGTGTCGATCAGGTAAGCGTATCCTCCCGCGACCGCGCAGAGTTCTTCTGGTTTTGGAGTGGACCATAGCCCGGATGGGACTGCCGGATCGCGAAAACCCAGCGCGCAGGTGGCGAGAAAAGGCTGCGCATCAGTCGCGTCGGGCCTGACGAGCACTTCCAGCGCGCCGCGTTCTACTTCCTCAGCAGCCTGCGGATAAACGAAGTGGCGCGGAGGCAAAATCAACGGCCGCGCAGCCAGGACTTCGGCCTGCCAGCGATGAGGAAAGCTCAGGTCGACACGCGGGACGGGATGTGGAGCGGGGTTCGTGTCGGGTGCCAGTGCAGTCACGGCTGTGCCTTGTATTTGAGAATCCAGCGCAGTTGCTCCTCGGTATCGGGAATCTCGCAGCCACGCGCGGCCTCAATTGCTCTGAGAGCTTCTTTCGCATTCCAGCCGATGTGGATCAGTGTGCACGCTGCCGTCACTGTCGATCTGCCGATGCTTCCCCGGCAATGCACGCCGATGCGCTCTCCGGCGCGAAGACGATCAGCCAGCCTCGCTACAAATGCGCGGAAAGAGGCAACGTTGCCGGGCACGTGAACGTCGGGAATCGGGTAGGAAAGAAAGTGTATGCCCGCTGCTTCTGCAAGAGGTCCTTCGTCTCTCAAGCCGAGCCATGAAGCTTCGTCAGGCTCCAGCAGAGAGACGATGACATCAACTCCGCTTCGCTTGTAGCGCAGGAGCTCGTCGCTGAGCCAATCGTCGCCGCGCGGGCGCAGCACGATGGCAACGCCGACAGGCGGTGTTCCCTCGATCCAGAAAACATCGTTCAAGTGTTCAAGCTCCGCAAGCCGCTAGACAGCGGCATCGTCGAATTGATGATAGATGGTCGGCGTCGGAACATTAGTGCGGCAGCGCTCAGACAACTTTGGCTTGAACGTGGAATCGACGCCGTGACCCGCGCGACAGCATCGAGCATCATCCGTCACAACAGCGCCTTCGCGGGAAAATCCTCGTCAGGATGCGAGAATAGAACCAGCGCCGGGTAACAGTGGCCTACTCCTCCCGCGCATGGGGCCCCTCGAAGATGCTGCGCGTCTTATCGACTCATCTGTTTCTGAACCATCGTTTGCATCCGGGCCTGCTTGAGCTCGCGGATCGCTCCGGCGCGCAGGCAGTGGAGATCTTCGCCGCGCGACAGCATTTCGACTACACCAGCCGCGAAGAGATAGCAGAGCTGGCCGGGTGGTTCCGGTCGAACGCGCTGCAACCGTTTTCGATGCACGCCCCGCTATATGCTGATCGCGAAATGGGCCGCGCAGGCGGTCTCGGCGTGAATGTGCTGCACCCCGACAAGGCCCGCCGCATCGACGCGATGGATGAGGTCAAGCGCGCGTTGGAAGCGGCCGAACACATACCCTTTCGCAATCTCGTGGTTCATCTCGGCGAGCGGGAAGACGCATGGTCGCAACGCACTATTGAGTTTGCGCTCACTGCTCTTGAGCACCTTGGCGCGTTTGCCCGGCCACTTGGCGTGAGGCTGCTGGTGGAGAATCTGCTGAGCGAGGCAACCACGCCCGAACATCTGGTTTTGATTCTCGAGATGGGTCACCTGGCCAACGTGGGAGTCTGCCTCGATCTCGGCCATGCGCACATCACCGTTGGAACCGTGGACGCAATCGCCACTTTAGGCGAACGCATCGCATCGGTGCACGTCCATGACAATCATGGCTTGAAGGACGAGCACCTGTGGCCCGGCGACGGAACAATTGACTGGCCGGCAACGGTGAAGGGGCTGAAGGCGCTGGCATCGCCGCCTGCAACCGTGCTTGAGATCAGCTATTCACTGGCTGAACCGCAAGCTGAGTTGCCTGCCCAGATTGAGAAAGCCTTCACGCTTTTCGAGTAGGACACTCGGTCATCTGATTGCAAAATGCAAATCCCCAGGCTTGCTTGCGCCTGGGGATTCGCATTTTGCGCCACATAAATCGGGCTTGAACGTTGGTGAAAAAAGGTCGCGCTAGTCTGACGCGATGAGCTCGCCGGAGACGATGGGGCGGGTGCGAGGCAATTGGCCGCGCGATGCAGCAATGCCAACTGCCGCCAGCGTGGCAGAGAAGACGATCAGCTTGGCGAAGTTGCCGGGACGCGTTTCGGGCAGCACTCTCCAGAGAAGCAACAGAACGCAATGGGCGACAGTGGAGGCCCAGACCGAACCGTAGAAATAGCGGCGCTCGACCCCTTCACCTTTGGTTGACGGCCCGACCCGCGGCAGCTTGCCAAGGATTCCGAGTAGCAGAATCAGGGCGCAGAGCGGCGAGTAGGCATAGTAGTAAATCTGCTTCAGGTGCCAGACGCCAGTGGCCGAAGCCAGCACCAAGCCGGTGAAATTGAGCAGGGTGAAGTTGAGAACGGCATTCCAGGCGAAGGTGTAACAGACGCGCCGGTACAGCGGATTCGGCCGATCTTCATCAAAGCGAAGGATATAGGGGCACGGCTCGACGCCTGGAAGGCGGCCACGGAGGCCGGCAATTCCTGTGCCGATGAGGACCACGGCGAGCCAGGACCAATTGATCCAGTGGAAGCCACGAGAAAACATGCTGAAGGTGAGTGGTCCAGGGGCTAGAAAAAAGACCCAAATCCAGATGGGCCAATGCGCCAACCGGTAGATGCGCGTGTTGCGCGCTCGGAATTGGCGCTCCTCAGCGAACTCTAATTTTCCGTTGTAAGACATCTCGGTGAGTCTCGCAGAGGAGGAGTGAGCGAGTCAAATCGAATCTTGGGGCAGGGATTCGAGTCATTACTGGATGAACTGCAAAGCTCCGGGATCCATGCCCGCGGCGCATTGCAGGGGGACCATGTGGCCGCAGCCCGGAATCACAAGCAGCTGCGATTGCGGGATGAGATTGTGCATCTTCTGGGCCTGATTGACGGGGACAATCTGGTCCAGTGAGCCCCAAACAATGAGGACCGGCATCTTCAGTTGGGGCAGGAGGCTGTCGGTCACATCCTGCCCCCTCTCCATGGTGGCCAGCGCACGCTTGATCACCCAACCGTTGCGGTTGAAGTTACGCAGATAATCGCCCGCGATGAATGGCGGGATTGTTGGTGGATTTGGCATAAGCAGGGCGTCGAGCTGGTCCAACTGCGCAGGCGACGTTGGGACGAAGAGATTGGTGTCCCATGTGGGCTTGATGTTGAGACCGGCGGAATCAATGAGGATGAGGTGGGAGACGCGCTCAGGATGTTCAGATGCAACTAACTGGACGATCCATCCGCCCATGGACCATCCGGCGATGTTAGCCTGCTTGATGCCGAGGGCGTCCATGAAGGCCACGACGACCGCGGCTTGGTCGCGCACGGAATAGGAAAAATCGGCAGGCTGCTCGCTGCGCCCAAAACCGAGCAGGTCGGGCATATAAACGCGGAAGCCGGCCTTGGCCAGAACCGGGCCGACGTTCCACCAATCTTCCGCGCGGCCGCCCAGCCCGTGAATGAGAACGACGGGCGGGCCACTTGCGGGTCCAGTCGCAAGGTAATGCACGCTGTAGCCGTCGACTTTGATATTGCGGCTCTCGATTCCGACGAAATGCTCCTGCAGATAGACGTGCGCGTTGAGGTAGCTGACGGGCCGCAGATAGAATCCGAGCCCGGCGATTGCCGGCAAGGTGAGCAGCGCGAGAAAAACCCAGGTTACCCATTTCATAGGTCTATTCATTAGTCGAGCGCCTCTCATTGAGCGGCTGTCCAACTTTAAGCTGTTCCGGTTTAAGCTGCTCTGCGCGCTGCCAGCCCTTTTCCAGAACGCGCACGGTGACTGGGTCGAGGACGAGAGCGCTATGGCTGTTCCATTCACAGCGCTCGACCCAGCGGACGGCGTCGGCGTCAGATGCCGCGCGCAGCTCGCCTCCGGTGACTCGGCAAAGATAATCGGCAATGACATAGTGATAGCGCACGCGGTCGCCCTCACGATGAATGCGGTCGAGAAGCTCGATGAGCTCGATCGGTTCGACCTCGAGGCCGGTTTCCTCGCGAACCTCGCGGATGACGCCTGCGGTCAATGCCTCGCCGACTTCGAGCAGACCGCCGGGGAGCGTCCAGTGGCCTTTCAGGGGCTCGGTGCCGCGGCGAACCAGGAGCACGCGTCCATCCTGCACGACGACCGCGCCAACACCGACGAGAGGCGTTTGAGGAAACTCGCGTTCAATGATGCTGTCCATACTTGAGGCCATGTCGATTTTGGAGGCGACAAGCCAATTCTGTCACGGCCGACGATGCTTTGCGTGCCGCAAATCGGCGTTTCGAAGCGCGAATCGCTTGCCTGCCTCTATCATCAAATAAACAACCGAAGGAGCCGAGTTGGCTGAA
>Ga0209006_10005734_pt1 | contig 11283 bp, 10 predicted proteins | sample JacPin_JW_Ref_O2_FD_188567 | JGI IMG/M metagenome (GOLD analysis project Ga0209006, IMG submission 188567) | Forest soil microbial communities from Algoma, Ontario, Canada - Jack Pine, Ontario site 1_JW_Ref_O2 (SPAdes) (version 2) | ecosystem: Environmental > Terrestrial > Soil > Boreal... | reverse complement strand
GGCGCCCGTCATGTCGTGCATGGTCATTTACTGAATGGAGCCCGTGTGGCGGCGAGCCAGGTTCAGGCCGTCCTCACGGGTAGCGGCGGTGGTCTCCCAGAGCTGACAGGAGCATGCCACCGTGTAGGCGCCCTCGTCGTTCGGGATAACCGACTGGGCGACGCAGGCCATGCTCGACATGGCCATCTCGTGCATGAAGTCGGTCGGTGAGTCGTGCAGGACCTCACTCATGCCGGCACCCCGGTCGGCAGCGGCGGCATACCCGGGAACAGCTCGCTGAACGCACCGACGGTGACGCGCTCGCGGATCGCGGGGTCCACACCGTCGAACAGGCCGTGCAGGGTCTCCTGCGTGTGTCCGTAGGTCCCCTCCATGTGCGGGTAGTCGCTGCCCCACATGACATTCCGGTAGCCCATGTAGGTGGCCGCGGCGACGGCCGACTGGTCGTGCTGGAAAGAGGCGTAGACCTGCGAGTAGATGATCTCCCGGGGCGAGCGGCTCAGCTTGGGGCGCACGGCCATCGCGTGCTGCCGGTAGCCTTCTTCGATCCGGTCGGCGATGAACGGCACCCAGGTCGCGCCGCCCTCGGAGATGAGGATCTTCAGGTCGGGGTGCCGGTCGAGCGCGCCGGAGGCGACCATCTTCACCACCGCCCGCTGGCCGCCGAAGGTGGTCTCGGTGTAGTTCAGCACGGCGCCGCCCGGGCCCCGGTACACGATGCCGGCCGAGGCGCCCTTGCTCAGGTCGAGCGGGTCGGTGCCGATGTGGAACGCGAGCACGATGCCCGCGCGCTCGGCGGCGGTCCAGAACGGCTCCCACTCCGGCTGGTGGTAGTCCTTCTGCAGCGGGTGCGGGCTGACCGGCAGGAACACCGTCCGATAGCCCATCTCGGCGACTCGCTCGAGCTCGCGCACCGCGTCGTCGATGTCGAGGGTCGAGACCTGGGCGGTGGCGATCAGGCGGTTCGAGCCCTTCTCGATGGTCTCCCAGGCCCAGTCGTTGCTGACCCGCAGTGCCTCCCGCAGCACCTCGGGCGTGCGGAAGGACGAGCTCCACATGCCCAGTGACGGGAAGACCACCTCGCACCAGATGCCCTCCTGGTCCAGGTCTTTCATGCGCAGCGGGACGTCCCGCGCGCCCGGCGCCCGGTTCGAGGCCTCCATGAACTCCTTGGCCGTGCCCGTGGGCAGCTTGCGGCGGAACGACATCCCGTCGATGTGCACCGTCTCCCACTGGCCGTCGGGGTCCCGCTCGGCCCGCGGCACCAGCTCGGCGAGCCGCGGCGGCAGGCTGTCGCGCCACAGCTCATCGGGCTCGAGGAAGTGTGAGTCGCCTGAGTTCGCCCAGATCTTTTCCATTGGCTTTCCTCCCGCTAGTGCGGTCTAGTTGCTAGTTGCGGCCAGCTCGAGCAGCGCTGGCACGTCCGCCAGCGCCCGGAGCATGTCGTTCAGGTGGGTGCAGGTGCTCGTGCCGGCGAAGCTGGCACGAACGTGCGAGCGCAGGGTAAGCAGCGGCTGCCCGGCGAGGCGGCCGGCGCTGGCGGCGGCCGCCGGGCACTCGATCCAGGGCAGCACTCTCGGCTCGGCGGCGCACGTGGTCACGTTGCCGCCGTCGATTCGGGCGCTGAGGGTGTACTCGTGGATGACCGTCTCGGTTCCGTCGGACAGCACGTAGCTGTCCCTGAACATGGCATCCACCGTCGCCGAGGGAGCCGGGCCGGCCCCGTCTGCGGCCGTGACCGGCCCGGGCCGCACGTCGATGCGACGGGCGCGCCGCATCGAGCCGGGGGCGAGCGGTCCGGTGGCGTGCCAGGCGTCGGGGTCCTTGTCGTCGCCCAACGCGGGGGCGTCAGGGCCGGTGACGACCGGCGGGCGCCCGTCCGCGCCGACGCCGTTCATAATCGTCCCGCCGGTAGCGAAACCAGCGCACATATCGGGCATAAAACCTGGCCTGCCGGACATCGCGGGAAGCTCCTGCCCGGTCCGGAGCGCGGCGCCCACGGCGTGCCCGGAGACGAGCGTAGCCACCGGGAAGTCATCGAGCAACTGGTACAGCAGTGTGTCGTCGGTGTTCAGCGACGGGTCGGTCTCGTCGAGAAGTCCACGGAAACCGGACGACACGCGCGCGCCAAGCAGACCGTCCAGCGGCCGCCGCGCGCTGGTGTCCAGCTCGGTGAGAAGACGGCCACCCAGGAAGTCGATCACCCCGCGGCACGACGCCAAGGCCATCACCCGTCCTGGGCCATGACTGCCTGTCAGCAAGTCACGACCGTGTCCGGCCAGCTCAAGCGGGCCTTGCGGTCCCGCCGGCCGAAGCATGTCGATGGTGGTCGTCCGGCGCACGGAACCTGGCAGCCGCAGGGGCGTGCCGGAGGTCGGCTCGTGGATGCCATGCCGCGGGTGCAGGTCGCGCACCGGGAACAGCACGGTCACTAGCTCACCTCCAGTGGTGAAAACGTCATTTTCATGATCACCCTTACAGGCTAGACTTGTCAAGGAAGGAGGCCCGATGCCCGAGCCGACGACGGAGAGGGACCGCATCATCGACGCGGCGTACCGCTGCCTGCAGGAGACCGACGGCGCCACCGTGTCGGTAGCCGACATCCTCGCGGTAGCGGGCCTGGGAACCCGGGCGTTCTACCGCCATTTCGGCTCGAAGGACGACTTGGTACTGGCGATGTTCCGCCGAGACAGCGAGCGGGTCATCGCTGAACTCGAATCGGCCGCCGCGGCCGCGGCATCGCCCGCCGAGGCGCTGCGCGGGTACGTCAGCGGGATGATGCGCCTAGTGTCGGACCGGCGGCGGATGCGACGGGTTCTCGTGATGACGTCCGATGAGGCACGGCGGGCCCGCGGCTACGGGGCGGAACTGCGTCGCAGCCAGGCGACACAGGAGGCCACCGTGGCCCGGATCCTGGCGCAGGGGCGTGATGATGGCACATTTCCGCTGGTCCGGGATGCGCGAGCCGATGCCAGGTCGATCCGCGCCGCGGTCGGGCAGGCCTTCGACGAGCAGGTAGCCGGGATGGCGCCGGTGACCGCGGACGAGGCAGCGGAGGAGGTCGCGGACTTTGTCCTCCGCGCAATCGGCTACTCAGCAAGTCCGGCGGCGGACGTCCTGTACTCAGATGCCTTCGACACGTAAACGAAATGTGGTCTGGAGCTAAATAATTTGACCGATTGCGCGATAAGATTTTCTCGTGGCAACTAATCGGCTACGGATCGCGGACACTCCAGCGTCCAGCGAGCCCATCGGCACCTCTATCCGCGCGCCGAAGACGGCGGAACTCATCTCGTCGCACCTGCGTCGGCAAATCGTCCGCGGCGAACTCAAGCCGCAGGACGCGCTGCCCTCGGAAGCCCAGCTCATGGTGCAGTTCGGCGTCTCCCGGCCGACGTTGCGCGAGGCTTTCCGCATACTCGAAACCGAAAACCTGATTACGGTCCGCCGCGGTGCCCGCGGCGGTGCGCAGGTCACCTGGCCCGACATCTCGGTGGCCGCGCGCTACGTCGGCGTCCTGCTGCAGATCCAGGGCACCACGATCGAGGACGTGTCGATCGCGCGGACGGTGACCGAGCCGGCCTGTGCCGCGCTGCTGGCCCAACGGCGCACCGCGGACGACCTCGCGGACCTGCGCGGCGTGGTGGCGGACCTCCTCGCGGGGACTGGTTCCGGCGGCGTGCCCGACCCGGTCGGCTGGACGCGCCTGAGCTACCGGTTCCATGAGCTGGTGGCGCAGCGCTGCGGGAACAACACCCTCGCCATCCAGGTCGCCGTTCTGCAGGACATTGTGGCGACCCACCTGGAGACCAGTATCTCGGGGAACCTGTCCGAGCCCACCCAGCCGCGGCAGTTCCGGCTGATGCTGCGTTCTTACGTCAAGCTCACCGACCTGATCGAGGCCAAGGACTCCGATGGCGCGGAGCGCCACTGGCGCGCTCACCTGGAGGCCGCGGCCAAATCGATGAGCCGGATGGTGCCCCTGGACCGCCAGGTCGTTGACCTGTTCTCCTGAGGCCGTCTTACTCGCCTTGCTCTACGACCAGCCCGCGGCGATGGCTGGCCGCCGCGGCAGCGATGACCGCGCCGCGGCGTCTCAGCTCTGACGAAGCGGCCGGCAGCACGGCAGGCCCGTCCTGCCGCGAGGGCAGGATGACAATGGCCTTGCCCGGCGCGGTTACCTCATCGTGCTGATTGGCGGCCCGGAGCGAGAGTTCGACGACGTGGTGGCCGTCCTCGATCCGCTTATCGGCCACCTCCCCGCTGCACCAGTGGGTGTCGCCCAGGAAGTTGAAGCTGCGCAGTTGGTTCTCCAGTCGCCACAGCCAGGCGTCGTCGCCCATCCAGTTGGTCACGACGTGCGCGAGCCACGCGGTCCGCATCTGACCGTAGTCGTACGGTGCCGGCAGGCCGATGGCCTCAGCCCGCTGCTGGTCCCAGTGCAGCCGCTGCACGACATCCGGGACGCCGTATTCGTCCTCGATGTAGAACGCGGGCATGCGGCGCCGCAGTTTCCAGGCGTAGCGTAGCGGCCCCGGCCCGTACCCGCCCCAGCCGCGTGCCATCTGGTTGGAGATCACGTCAAGCACCGTCGTCGGCCCCTTCACGACATGCCCGATAGACTCGCCGATCTCGACGTCCTCCCACCAGCGGGGTTCGGCACCGCGGATGACCTCTTTCTCATAGTCAGCGTCAATCCGCTCGATGTCCTCCGGGGTGTACCGGGCGCGTTCCCTCCCCGCGAACTTACCCCCCTTGCGGGAGGCCCCGCGCTCGATGTTCACGTAGCTCTCGTCGCGGGTGGCGAACGGCAGGCCGGAACGGTCGACGTAGAACGTCCGGTTGGTCTCGGCCACCGAGCGGCCACCGCCGCCGAACGACGAGGGACGCTCGCTCACCTCAGACAACCACGACTCCTCGAAGATGTCGTCACCGGCGTAAACCGGCTTGAACCACTCCCAGCGGACACCCGAGTAGTACTTGCCGACGCCGCGGAAGACACCCTTGAAGAGTTGCTTGACCTCCGGGTCGGTCGGCTTCCTGGTCTCGTTGACTCCTGCGCTCACGAGGAAGGTGGGCGGTGCGATCTGCCCCCGCCACCGGGTGCCGTGAGCGTAGTCCGGGTCATGGAACAGCGGGTTGTCCTCGCCATTGCCGAACGCGAAGTGGGAGATGGACGTCCGATCCGCGACCGGGTTGTAGTTCTCGCTCAGCGCCGGCGTGGGGATGCCGATCCGCCGGCGGAGCCGCTCGATGTCCTCGTCAAGGATCTTCCCCTCGGTCACCTTCGGCGGCGTCTCCCGGCCCGTTCCCTCGCCTGTGGTCATCGTTCCCTCCGACATTGACTCAAGCGACCAGTCGCCTTGGTCCGTTCGGCCCTCGACTCCATCGCAAAGGTTATATTACGCTGACTTAGTTAGCTAAATAAAATCAGCGAGGAGCTGGCATGAGCGAGCCATCAATCGACGTGTCGGCGCGATACCGGGACCTCCTAGCGCTCCCCGTCGGCCACCGCCTGCTGCAGTACCGCGGCTCGTGGATGACGGTGGGGCAGGTTGGCCGGCTTGCGGGCGGGCTCGACACGGTGCTCGGTGACGCCGGGCTGGGTGCGGGAGCGCGCATCGGACTCGTCAGCCGCAACCGTCCGCCGCAGGTCGCAGCGATCACCGCGATCCTGTCCACCGGCCGGACGCTTGTGCCCATCACCTCGATCCAGTCCGACAGCATGATCGTCGCTGAACTTGAGCGCACCATGGTCTCGGCGCTCGTCGCTGATGAGGAGGACTGGTCGCGCGCGGGCCTGGCCGAGCGGTGCGGCGAGTTGGGCGTGCTCGGTGTGCTGGTGTCGGGATCGATTGACGAGCCGGTCCGGGTCATCGACGGCCTATCCGCCGCCACGGCGGAGCGCGAGACCGATCCCGGGATCGCCGTTCTGATGCCCACCAGCGGCACCACGGGGCCGCCCAAGCGGATCGCCTACAGCTACGCGCACCTCAACGGCGCCTTGGAGCGGATCGCGAAATACGCACCGGCCACGTCACGGACCCTCTCCAACCCCCTGCGGGCGCAGAGCGGGGTAACGATCGCGACGCTCGCGCTTGCTCACGTCGGGGGATTCTGGGCGGTCTTCCAGGCACTGGCCGAGGGGCGGGCGGTGAGCCTGCTCGACCGGTTCGAGCCGGCCGCCTGGGCCGACCTAGTCGAGGAGCACGGCGCCCGGACCGCTGGCCTGCCGCCGACCACTCTGCGCATGGTGCTCAACGCGGACATCCCGCTGAGGAAGATCGTCACCCTCCGGGCAGTCAGCTGCGGCACCGCTCCGCTCCCTCCCGAGCTTGACGACGCGTTCACCGCCAAGTACGGGATCCCGGTGCTCACCGCCTACGGCGCGACCGAGTTTCCCGGGGGCCTTGTCGGCTGGACGCTTCCGGACTACAAGCAGTTCCACGAAGCCAAGCGGGGCTCGGCCGGCCGTGTCCGGCCAGGGATCAAGGTCCGGGTCGTGGACCCGGACACTGGCGCCGAACTGCCGCCGGGCCGCGAAGGGCTCATCTCGGTGAACTCGCCACAGGCGACCACCTCGACCGAGGATGGCTGGGTCCGCACCACCGACTATGCCCGGATGGACGAGGACGGCTTCGTCTGGATCCTCGGCCGGGCCGATGACGCCATCAATCGCGGTGGCTTCACCATCGTGCCGCAGGTGGTCGAGGCTGCTCTCCAGCGGCATCCGGCGGTGACGGAGGCGGCGGTCGTCGGCGTCCCGGACGAGCGGCTCGGGCAGGTGCCGGTCGCCGCCGTCCAGCTTTCCTCCCCAGCCACTCCCGAGGAGCTCATCGAGTGGTGCCGCGAAAACCTAGTCAGATACCAGGTGCCCGTGCGGATCCGGGTGGTCGACGACCTGCCCCGCACCACGTCCCTCAAGGTCGCGAAGGACGGGGTGCGGGCGGTCTTCGGTGTCGTCCGATGAGCGGCGCGACCGCGACTGGCGGACCGGGCGTGCTGCCTCGGTCCGGCCTCTGGGAGCTGGTCACGCGACGGGCAGGCGAGACACCGGACACCGTGATGGCGGTCGACGAACTGGGCCGTTCGATCACGTTCGGCGGTTTCCGGCAACGCGCCGAGGAGGCTGCGGCGGGTCTACGGGAACTCGGTGTCCGGGCGGGGACGACGGTCGTCTGGCAGCTGCCCACCTCGATCGAGGCGACGGTGCTCATGGCCGCGCTGGCCCGCCTTGGTGCGCTACAGGCCCCCGTGCTGCCCATCCTCCGCGAGCGGGAGCTCACCTTCATCACCCGGCAGCTGATCGCCGATCTGCTGATCGTGCCCGGCCGGTGGCGCGGTTTCGACTACCCGGCCATGGCCCGGGCGATCAGCAGCGCCAGCGGTTGCCAAGTGCTCGTGAGCGACCCGGAGCACCTAGATCCGGCCGCACCCGGGGGTGTCGCGCTCCCCTGGGCGAACCCGGCCGTCCTGCCTCCGGCACCCGTCGTGCCGGCCGCGGGTGAGGATCCGGTGCGCTGGGTCTTCTACACGTCGGGCACCACCGCCGACCCTAAGGGCGTCAAGCACTCCGATGTCTCAGCGGTCGCCACCAGCATCCACCTGCTCTCCGGGCTAGCGATGGGAGCTGACGACGTCACTGCGCTGGTCTCTCCGATCACCCACGTCGGCGGGATCATGACACTCGCGGCCCAGCTCATGACCGGCTTCAGGACCGTCCTCATGCGCGCGTTCGACGCGACGCTGACCCCGCGGCTGGCCGCGGGGCACGGGATCACGGTGCTGCGGGCGCCGGTGCCGGTCGTCCGGGCGTGCCTCGACGCGCAACGGGCTCACGGTCCCGAGCCGCTCTACCCGGATCTCCGTGCCTGCCAGTGCGGGGGCGCCGCCCGTCCGGCGGACCTGAACGAGGCGGTCCGCAGGCTGTGGGGTCTGCGCGGGGTCCTGTCCAGCTACGGGATGACCGAGTGCCCGGGGGTCACCGCCATCTCCCCCGGCGACGCGGAAGACCGCATCCGGGAGACGTCCGGCCGGCTCACTCCCGGCACGGAAGTGCGCGTCGTCGATGCCACGGGCAGGCTGCTTGGCCCGGAACGGGAGGGCGAGCTGCTGGTGCGCGGTCCACAGCTGTTCTCGGGTTACGTCGATCCCGGCCTGGACCTGGACGCCTTCGACGCTGACGGCTTCTTCCGCTCCGGCGACCTGGGCAGCGTCGACACGGACGGGTACGTTCGCGTCACCGGACGGGTCAAGGACATCATCATCCGCAACGGCGAGAACATCTCGGCCCTGGAGATCGAGAACGTCCTGTCCACCCACCCGGCGATCGCCGACGTCGCGGTGATCGGGTTGCCCGACGCCCGCACCGGGGAACGGTGCTGCGCCGTCGTCGACCTGGCGGCCGGGCAGACGTCGCTCTCCCTCCGGGAGGTGGCGGACTTCTGCCAGGCGGCCGGGATCGCGCGGCAGAAGCTCCCCGAACAGGTGGAGCTCGGCCCGGTCCCCCGCAACAGCCTGGGCAAGATCGACAAGAAGCGGCTCCGGGCGCAGTTCACCCCTGGTTGAGCGCCGGTGCCGGACTGATCAGCTATCCGCCCAGAGGTCTCTCGGCAGGCCAAGGACGCCCTCCGCGATCTTGTTCTTGTGGATCTCGCTGGTGCCGCCGCCGATCGTGGCAGCACGCGCGCTGAGGTACCCGTACAGCCATTTCCCGTGGTCTGGGGCCGAACGGGCACCGCGGTCGAGCACCCCGGCGGGACCGGCGATGTCCAGCGCGAGTTCAAAGAGCTCCTTCTCCGACTCCTGCCCGAAGAGCTTGGAGATCGACCCTTCGGGACCGGGGTTGCCTCCGGCCTGCACCTTGGCCACATTGCGCATGCCGTTGACGAGCAGCAGCTGGGAGACCGCCCAGGCACGGGCGATGCGATCCCGGACGGCGGGGTCCTCGGCCGGCCGACGGCCGTCCGGGCGCTCCAGCGAGCAGGCGAGCCGGATGATCTGCTCGAGGCTGCGGGAGTACCGTACCTGGGCCCCGATGAAGAGCGTGAAATGCTCATGCGACAGCGTCGTCCGGTTGACCGTCCAACCGCCGTTGACCGGGCCGATGATGTTGTCGACGGGCACGGTGACGTCGTCGAAGAAGATCTCGTTGAACTCTGACGTCCCGGCGATGTTACGGATCGGTCGGACGGTCACGCCGGGCGAGTCGAGGGGGATCGCGACGACGGAGATGCCCTGGTGCTTGAGCGCCTTCGGGTCGGTGCGCACGAGCGTGTAGATCCAGTTGCACCAGTGCGCGCTTGAGGTCCAGATCTTCTGACCGGTGACGACGATCTCGTCCCCGTCGATCTCGCCGCGGGTGCGCAGGGCCGCCAGGTCCGAGCCCGCTTCCGGCTCGGAGAAGCCTCCGGCCCAAAGGTCCTGCCCGTACCGGATCCGGTCGAGGAATCGCTCCTGCTGCGCGGATGTGCCGTGCTTGATCAGCGTGGGACCCACGATCGTCAGGCCGCGGTGCCCGGGCAGTTGCGGTACCGAGCGGGCCGCGAGCTCGGCGTTGTAGATGATCTGCTGGGCGAGGGTTGCGCCGCGGCCCCCGTACTCGGTCGGCCAGTGGATGGCGACCCACTTCCCCGACGCCATGGTGGCCTGCAGCTGACGCAGGAACGTCCTGCGCTCGCCGGGAGCCCGTGGCAGGCGGAACCCGGGGGTGCCCCAGCCACTGGGGAGATTCTCGTCCAGCCAGGTGCGCAGCTCCTCGTGGAACGCGTGGTCGCCGGCGAGCTCGATGATCGCTTCGAAGGTCATGACGCGCTTCCTGCCTTGACGAGGTGCGGGTCCAGTAGCGCGTTGGCGATGGCCGAGAAGTGCACCGTGGGGTTGCCAAGGACGAGTTCGCAGCTCTTGGCCCTGCGCAGCAGCAGGTGCAGGTCGTGCTCCCACGTGTAGCCGATGCCGCCGTGCATCTGGATCGCCGTCTGGATGACAGAAACGGCGTTCTCGGTGGCCACGGCCTTGGCCATATGGGAGGCGAGCTCGACATCCGTGCGACCGCTATCCTGCGCCCAGGCCGCGTTGTAGGCGGCCGACCGGGCGTTCTCCACACTCAGCAGCATCTCCGCGACACGATGCTTGACCGCCTGGAATCGCCCAATGGGCTGGCCGAAGGCTCGCCGCTTCCCCGCGTACTCGACGGTGAGGCGCAGCGCCCGCTCAGCGGCACCCGTCGCCTGGGCGGCGAGCAGCAGCCAGGCCAGCCGGGACGCTTGCGCGACCAGTGACTCCCCCGGGTCCGCGCCCAGCGGCCCCGCCGGAGCACTGTTAAGCGTCAAGGCGCCGAGCCGCTGCGTCTGGTCGAGGGACGGCTGATCCAACAGGTCGACGCCGGCCCCGGCCACGTTGACCAGGAACCACGCGGGGCCGCCGGCAGTGTCCGCTGGCAGCACGAGGCTGGAGGCGGACGCCGCCTCGAGCAGGTCATCGACAGACCCGCTCACCCGCCAGCCGCCGTTCTCCTCCACGGCAGTGAGGCCAAGGTCGAACCCGCGGGCGGCAGACACTGCGGCGAGAACAGCGTCCGCGCCGCCGGTGACCGCCGGGACCGCCGCCAGGGCTTCCTCCGTGGCCAGGCGGGTCAGGAGAAAGGCCGCCAGCGAGGAGGTGACCACGGGGACGGCGACGGCAAACGCCCCGATCTCCTCGGCGACCAGCGTCTGATCGAACAGGCCACCGCCAGATCCGCCGTGCTCTTCCGGCACGAAGATACCGACGAGACCCAGCTCGGACAGGCGCGCCCAGATCTCCCGGTCCAGGGGCGGCCCGCTGTCGAAGGAATCACGCGGCCGGGCGCGGCCGGCGAACAGCTCGCGGAGCATGAGGCGGAGTTGCTCTTGCTCCTCGGTCACCTCATAGGACATCGGACCCGTCCTCCGTCGATCTGTTCTCCTGAGCTGGCGCACTCGGCGACCAGCCTGCGGCGGTGGCGCTACTCGTCGGCGTAATGCGGGGGGCGTTTCTCCAGGAAGGCCGCGAGCTGCTCCCCGTGGTCCTGGGTGAATGCCGTCAAGATCTGGGTCCGGTTCTCCAGGTCGATGCCGGCCTGCAGGCTGCCGATCTCAAGCTGGCTCCAGGCCACCTCTTTGGTCATCCAGACGCCCATCGGGCTGTTGACCGTGATCTCGGCCGCCGTGGCCAGCGCCGCGTCTACCACGTCGCCGTCGGGGACCACCCGGTTGACCAAGCCGATCCGGGCGGCCTCGGCCGCGTCCACCAGCCGGCCGGTCA
>Ga0209006_10005733_pt1 | contig 11284 bp, 11 predicted proteins | sample JacPin_JW_Ref_O2_FD_188567 | JGI IMG/M metagenome (GOLD analysis project Ga0209006, IMG submission 188567) | Forest soil microbial communities from Algoma, Ontario, Canada - Jack Pine, Ontario site 1_JW_Ref_O2 (SPAdes) (version 2) | ecosystem: Environmental > Terrestrial > Soil > Boreal... | reverse complement strand
CTCAGCAAAGCTTGCAGGCGTTCGATTTGGACTGGCTTGGTCAGGTGCTCGTCGAAGCCGGCTGCGAGGGCGCGCTGTTTGTCTGTTTCCTGGCCGTACCCGGTCAGCGCCACGAGCATCATGGTTTTTGCGTTCGGGAGCATCCGGATGCGCCGCGCTACCTCGTAGCCGTCGATGCCCGGCAGTCCTATGTCCACCAGCGCGATGTCGTATGCGCCATCGCGGACCGCGTCGATTGCGGCTAATCCGTCCGCAACGATGGTGGCCTGGTGTCCGAACAGCTCGAGCAACATCGTCAGCGCCTCGGCGGCGTCGTAGTTGTCCTCGACGATCACGACCCGGAAATGGCCGGGCGCCTGGGCGCTGATCGCGGTCGCGGTTGGCTGGGGGCGGGTGATTGCCGCAATCGGCAGGTGAATTTCGAATTCGCTGCCCATCCCAGGCCCTGCGCTATGCGCTTGAACGCTGCCGCCATGCATCTCGACCAGCCGCTTGACGAGAGTCAGCCCGATGCCCAATCCGCCGTGCGAGCGATCGAGCGGACGCTCGGCCTGCGTGAAGAGATCGAATACTCGCGGCAACAGGTCTCGCGAGATCCCGATGCCGGAATCGCACACGCGCAAGACGACCTCATTGTCGGTGCGCTCCGCCAGCACGTCGATACGGCCGCCGGGCGGAGTGAACTTCGCCGCGTTGTGAATGAGATTGGTGATCACCTGGCGCATGCGGGCCGGGTCCGCCTCGATCAGCGCTTCCTCAGCGACCGACGATATCCTCAACGACACCTGATGCTGCCCTGGTTCGACGAGGCATTGGGCTTCTTCGACCGCCTGCTTGACGATGCTTCCGACCTTGAGCGCTTCCTTCTTGAGGGCGATCCTGCCCTGCGTAATTCGTCCGACGTCGAGCAAATCGTCGACCAGTCCCGCCAGCTGATCGGTCTGCCGGCGCGCGATGGTCAAGGCGCGATCGCGGCGGGTGTTATCGAGCTGCGCAGTAGCGATAGCGTCCAACACCGCGGACAGCGGGTTGCGAAGCTCATGCCCCAGCATCGCGAGGAACTCGTTCTTGCGTTGATCGGCCTGCGCAAGTTCAGCGAGCCTGACCTTCAGCTCCCGTTCCAATTCGACGCGTTCAGTCACGTCGCGAATGAAGCATCGCGTATAGATGAACTTGCCGTCCTCCCATAGCCCGCTCGAATGGATGAGGACGTGCTTGACCGATCCGTCTTTGCATCGCAGCGCCGCCTGGAAGTCGTAGATAACTTCGCCGCGCATGAGGCGGTCCCAGAACTCGTCGAAACGCTTGCGCTCGACGTAAAATTCGGCGAGGTGATGGCCGATGTACACGTCCGCCGTGTATCCCAGCAGCTTGAGCTGGGCCGGATTTGCCCACAGGATTTTTCCCTCGGGACCGACCTGGTGGAGACCTTCGAGTGCGTTCTCGATGAAATCCGAAAGCTCTTTTTGACGCAGGTGAAGCGATTTTTCCGCTTCCTTGCGTCCGGCTTTTTCGGCGTCAAGCACGCGAGCTTTTTGTTGCAGCAAGCTGATCGCGCGAAGACGTTCGGCGTCGGTGGCCAGCGCGCTATAACTCTCGGCGGGCAGGACCGGAGTATGATTCGCGCATACTTTGAGAAACAACGACGCGTCGGCGTCGGAGCCGAAGCTGTGAAGCGGATAGGCACAGCACAGCGCCAGCGGGTGCGTCTTCATGAACGTGTTCCACATCTCCTCGAGGCGGACGGCAGCCTGCCGGTTTCCGTCGGCCCATAGGAGCGCAACCATCTCGCCGAATGCGCGGAGGTCGCGTGCTTTCGTTACGCGGCCGAGAACGCTTTCGATGGCGCCTGTGAACAAAGCTTCGTCCGGCCATTCGTCGACCATGAAGGTCGAGAGCACCTGGGACGCCTCGCAGCAGATGAAGCGCCCTTCTCTACGAAGCTTGTCGAGATCGACGCCGTGATAGGCGAGACGTTTTTCCAAGCTGATGCGATGCGATTCTGTCCCGATATACACGCAACTGTCGCCGAGGCTCAAACCGTCGGCGAACCAATGCGTGAGAGAATCGATGAGGAAGCCGTCATCCTCGTAGAATTGAACCAGATGCGAATGAGGATTGACGTCCGCCCACGCGCCCGGCGACGCAAATGAGGCGGAAAATGAGGATGCGAATGAGGCTCCGTTGAGGCCGAGCTCGAATTCACTCGCGCTCATCGATAACTCCGGAGACTGGCCATTCCCGCGAGCAGGCATATCGGCCTTGCAGCTCGGGAGACATGATCAATCTGGTACATTGGAGCAAGACCTTAGGCGTCCACCCACGCGATCAACTGACGCGTACGATTTTGCCTAGAAGCACGCAAACTATGGGCCAAAATCGAAAAAGCAGCAAAATCGATGCTTTTAAGCAAAGGGGCAGATGGGAGCGTCGGTAACCAGAAAGGTTTACGTGGAAAATCAATTCCTGCACCTGCTTTTTGGGTCGCTGGTTTCCATAACCTCACCCCTAACCCTTCCCGAGCGGGAAGGGAACGGAATGTGAGAAGCTTTGTCGCAGTTAACACCATTTGTAGGGGTTCATAGATAGTCGCGGTACCATCGGTAGCTTCGTTCCGTTGAAATTGTTTTGGTTCGCGCATTGCGTCCGAGGAACCTTCCCCCCGGAGCACGAAGGGGGACCCGAATGAGGGAGAGAAGGCAGCTTTGGCGCATACGTTATAGGTAGCATAGCGAGTCTGCCGGGGTCAGGTTGAATAGTTCATCCCGACCCGGCGCAACCTACCTCGGCGATACTTTCTGGAGCCTAAAAGGTGTGTGCGCGCTCGGTGTCCGCTACAATCAGTACCGATGCCCGGTGATAGCGAATGCGAAAACGCCAACATCCTGGTCGTTGAGGACGACGAAGACGCCCGGGAAGCTATGGTCGCCCTTCTGCAGATGAAGGGTTATCGCGTGGTGCCGGCGGGCAATGGCAGGGAGGCGCTGGATTACCTGGACCAGGGACCGCCGCCCGATCTGATCATCCTCGATTTGTGGATGCCGGTAATGGATGGCTGGCAATTCCGATCGGAACAAACCCGGAACCCACGACTGGCACACATACCGGTGATCGTCGTCACCGCTTTGAGCGATCGCGCCGACGTCGACGCCAACGAAGTCATCATTAAACCCGTGGATGTGGATCGCTTACTCACCACAGTAGAGCATTATTGCAGGCGGGAGCCGACGCCATGAACGAGACACAGAACCCCAACGCCGCGGAGCAGAAAGAAATCGCAGCCCTGGAACAGCGGGAAGCTCAAGCGATACTCGGCGCCGACGCCTCGACGCTGCAGACGCTGTGGGCGGACGACATGGTCGTCAACAGCACCGCGAATCTAATCGCGGGAAAACAAATCCTGCTCGAGATGGTTAGAAATGGACGGCTCAAGCTGCGCATCTACGAGCGCCGCCCGGTTCGCATCGAGGTGTTCACCGATCTGGTTGTCACCACCGGCCACGAGGTCTCTCAGCTGATTGGAGATACCGCGGTATTCAAGCTTTTCACCAGCTATATGAACGTGTGGACGAAACGCGGCGGAAGCTGGCAGTTGCTCGCGCGTCATGTCGGAGTGATCCAGAGAGAGAGGCCCGAGCCTATTCAGTGATCGAACTCCAGGCTAGGTACCCTGCGCCGCCTTGTCTATTCCCGAGCGACGAGTTTCTACCAGCCGCTTGATGATGGCCGCCAATTCCGCGGGATCGACCGGCTTCATGATGTGACTGTCGAAGCCTGACGCGAAGACCTCGACTCGATCCTCGACGCGTCCGTAGGCCGTCAGCGCAACCGCGGGCAGATGCTCGGTTGTTCCCCGGCCTTTCTCGCGCGACCGGATTTCCTTGATAAGCCAGTAGCCGTCGCGACCGGGCATGCCGATGTCGGAGACCAACACGTCGGGATACGACTCCGCCAGAACGGCGATCGCACCCTCTACGTCTTCGGCGGTCTTGACGCTGGCGCCCACGCTCATGAGCAACGACCGCAACGCTTCGCGGGTCTCCGGGTCGTCGTCAACCACCAGCACGGAAATGCTTTCGAGACGTGTAACGTGGGCGAGCTGCGCGATAGCTGACACGTTCGGATGCCGGCGCATGGGACTCGCCAAGCCGGCGGTGGTAACCGGAAGCGGAAGACGGACAATGAAGACGCTCCCCAGGTTGGGGCCGTCGCTGTGGGCGGTAACTGTGCCGCCGTGAAGATTCACGATGTGCTTGACGATCGAGAGGCCCAGGCCCATCCCGCGCTCGGCACTGTTGGGACCGCCGCCCTGCCAGAAGCGATCGAAAACATTTTCGAGTGCGCGCTTGTCGATCCCCTGGCCGTTATCGGCGACGACAATTTCCAGGTGTGAATTGATTCGCTCGAGGCGCACCTGCACCTTGCCGCCCTTCGGCGTGAACTTGATGGCGTTGGACAGGAGATTCCATACAGCCTGCTGCAGCCGTTGTGCATCGCCCATGATGACGTCGGCGCGCGGATCGAGCACGACTTGCACTGCGATCGATTTCGCCTCGGCGGCCGGACTCATACTGTCGACCGCGGCGCGCACGACCTCAGCGGGATTGGTCGGTTGCACGTCGAAGCGCATCTGACCGCTCTCGATGCGGGAGATGTCCAACAGGTCCTCGATTAGCTGCGCCTGCGCCTTGGCGGCGCGCCAGATCGCGTTGACGCCTTGATCGACTTTGCCCTCGAGCATCCCGGTCGTCAGCAGCGCGTTGCACCAGAGCAGGATCGAATTGAGCGGGTTGCGCAGTTCATGTGATACGACGGCGAGGAAATTCGTCTTCGCCTGATTCGCCTTCTCGGCGTCTGTCAGCGCGGCTGCAAATGTATCGCTGGCACCCTGGATTTCTCGCCATGCGATCCACGTCAGCACCACCACCAGAATCAGCGCGACAATCGGGATACTCCACATCGCGATCCTGTATTGAGAATCGCGCCGTGCGTCTCTGGCTATCCGCAAATCCTGTTCGGCCGCAGAAATCGCGTCGAAGTCACTCAAAACTTTGGTGCCGATCGCGGCCGATCGGCGGGCAAGCTCGGGTTTCTCCGCGTCGGCCGAGTTCTGATCCGCGCCATTGACGGCTTCGAGCCACTGATTCTCGAGGCCGTTGAGGTCTATCACCCGCTGTTCCTGGCTGGGATTGTCGGAAACGAGCCCGCCCAGTTGTTTGATGATTTGCTGGCTCTTGTTCCAGTGTTGCTGGATCGGACCGCGGTCGTTCGGATCCGAAGAAAGCAGGAAACCCCTGAACGCAATCTGTGCGGACAAGAACTCGGCTCTTGCAGTTTCAGCCTCGAGCATTACTCGATCCGTATGCTCGACCCAACCCGTCTCGCTCACCTGGCGATCCAATTGCAACAGCAAAGCGATGACCGCCAGAGCCATCAGGATGGCTGGAACCACGATGGTGGTGGTGAGGCTCTTTTTCAGTCGGTTCGACGGCACGCTGACTTCCGCGCTCTCGGGAACCAGTCTTTTTAGTCTGTGCAACGCGACTGCGCAATGAGCGCGCGACCCATTCGCACCACGAAAAACATTCTTCGCGCCCGTCTCGCCTGGCGGGAATTTATTACCGCTGTAGCAACAATTACACGGTTCCTGACAGCTATGGCCAAAGTGCCTGGAAAGCATAGCCGTCCTGCCAGTTCCTATGGCATCTGCCTTGCTTTTATTCGTTGGGACAGAAAACGTCACACCACTCTAACCATCAGGAGAAAAGATATGATCAAGAAGATTCTGCCGATCGGGGCGCTTGCGATCGCGTTTGCCGGCTCGGCATGGGCACAGGACGCGGCCACGCTCCTGAACAAGGCCAACCAGATGAACTACGAAGAGATTGAAACGGCCAAGCTCGCGCATGAAAAGGCGGGCGACAACCAGGCGTTGTTGACCTATGCCGATACGATCAAGGGGGATCACGAAGCTAATGAAGAGTCGGTCACTGCGCTATCACGCCAGAAGAGCGTGAAGCTCGAAGGAACTAACACCGAGAAGGTTGACAAGAGCCCGATGCGAGACCTTAAGGGCGGCGCTTTCAACGAAGCTTATCTTGCGGATCAAGTGCAGGGACACAAGGAAGCTCTGGGCGAGTTCGAGCGCGCGCGCGGGCAGTTCAAGAGCGATCCCGACATGGATCTCTATGTCGAGCAGAGTATCCCCGTTCTGCAGGCGCATCTGAAGATGGCTGAGAATCTTAAGCGGCACATCTCCGAAGCGAGCACCGAAAACCCGGCTAACAACAAGAGCACGACGGGTGGCATGGGTTCGTCAGCGCGAAACGACTAGCCACCTGGGCAATAAGACCCCGCGGGCTTAAGGCTCGCGGGGTTTTTTTCACCCACAACTTCTCGCAAACCAAGGAGACCAAAATGAAAAGCGTGATTATATTCGGCGCGGTTCTCGTGCTGCTAGGACTTATCGCCTTTGCGATGCCGTCCTTCAATACCGAGGAGACTAAGGATGTAGTGAAACTTGGCGACGTGAAGGTTCAGGCGAGAACTGAAGAGCCCCATTTCATTCCGCCGCTGGTCAGTGAAGGAGCTATGTTACTCGGCATCCTGCTAATCGGCGCGGGCGTGGTGATGAACCGTCAGTAGATGAGTCTACTGACGGTCATCGCCGTTGCCTTACAAGCAGTCCTAGACTCGTCCGAGTAATGCCAGGACGAGAACTATGATCAGAACGGTTCCGAGGGCGCCACTGGGATAGTAGCCCCAACCCGCGCTGTACGGCCAGGCTGGCAACGCTCCGATCAAGAGAACGACGAGTAGGACTAATAGTAAGAGGTTCATAACTGTCCATCCTTATGTGGTCTGCCGCGATTCAGTGGCGGCTTCATCTATGCAGATGACCACGGTTTGGGGTTTTACAAGACGTGGCCCAGCACGAACCAGATAACAATGATCGAAGCTGGAACACCTAGAAGCCATGCAATCGCATAACGCATTTTACTACTTCCTTTTATGAATTCGGTCGTCGATCCATCAACGAATCGATAAGTGCTTAAATAGCAGGAAGCGCGCCAATAAATTTGCACAGAAAAACCGCACCAAAACACTAGAGATCGCAGGAAAGATTTACTTATAGAGAGGACATTTCTTACTGAGTTCGCGAGTTCATTGGGTTTATTTGTCAGCTGCTCACTAGCTATCGTCTTCTACCGCCGGCCGGGTAACCCCGCTGTTATGACAGGGAGCACTGCATATGACCGACCTTTACCGACGACCCGATGAATACGATCTCGAGCATGTGGGGGATGAAGAGGACGTAGTCTTTTACGTAGGACTCGCGAAAAGCCTTAAGGCGAAATCGGTCCTGGAGCTCGCGTCCGGCACTGGCAGAATTACAGTGCCTCTCGCCCAAGAAGGTGCGCGGTCGGGCTTCTCCGTGGTCGGGCTTGACAGTGAAGCCAATATGCTGAAGCAGGCGCGTGACAAGGCCGCGCACATGCCGGCGGCGGCGCGCAAACGGCTCAAGCTGGTGCATGGCGATATGCGTAAGTGGCACGGCCGCGAGCCGTTCGACTTGATCGTGGTGCCGTGCGCATCGATTACCCACTTGCTCGAGCTGCAGGATCAACTGGACGTGTGGCGGCAAGCCTTTCAGAATCTCGCGCCAGGAGGGCGATTTGTGGTCGAGACGGTTATGCCGAGTTTCTCAGCGTACGCCGACTCGTTCTCGAATCCACCCCGGACGTTGGTAGAGATAGATCGCGACGTCACTGACGAGCATCGAAAGATCAGACTGGTGCGGCGGAAGACCGTAAACTATGTGCCAAACGAGCAGCGCGCGCAGATCCTCTTCCTCTACGAAAAGTATCATCGCAAAATTCTTGTCGAGTCGTACATCGACGACTTCGAAAGCCACGTATACTTTCCGCGTGAACTGCGCCTGCTCTACCTACACGCCGGCTTTGAGATTGAGGATGTTTTCGGGGACTACAATCGGCGGCCGCTGCGAGCGAGCTCCCAGCTCATGATTATGATTGGGAGAAAGCCTGCTGGCGGCTGAAGCGATCGAAAGGGCGCGGATGAGAAGCTAGGATTTCTTCTTCGGAACTTTGGCGCCGGCGCGACGGGCCTCGGAGAGGCCAATCGCGATTGCCTGCTTCCGGCTTTTGACCTTTTTGCCGGAGCTGCCCGATTTCAGGGTTCCCCGCTTCATCTTGTGCATCTCTTGTTTGACCGCTGCGCCGGCCTTTTTCGAATATTTCCGACCGCTCGATTTCCGGCCACTCGATTTCTTGGGGGGCATCAGATGCTCTCCTGAGGTCGCAAATTCCTAAATGATTGAGAAAAAAGAAATCCGGCAAGACCAGCGCCGCAAACGGGGGGAGGACGTTGCAACGACCGACCTTGCCGGACGGGGGAAGGAGACTTTACTTGTTGTCCTTTCCGCAGCAGTCCCGATAAAGTTTGCCGGAACCGCACGGACATGGCGCATTCGGATTCGGTTTATTCGCCATGAATGGAACCTCCAACAGAATTCGATGTGTTATGTCGAAGCAACCTCTGTGCCATCAAGCGAAGGCGAGAATCTCGCTTATTTGCAGCAATTTTTGTCTATCGGCTTCCGGTAAAAGTGAGAACTGTGTAATTCGTGCTGAAAATTTATTCCGATCATTCGGCACGAAAGTGGCCGGTAACTTGCAGCGATTTTTGTCTATCGCTTCCAGCAAAAGTGAGAACTGTGTAATTCGTGCTGCAAATTTTCCCATCGTTCGGTACGAAAGTGGCCGGTAACGCGACGTAAGTCGAGAGGATCGGAAAATGCTCATAGCATTAACCATGCACACATGAGGCAGGTAAATGCGTTCAATAAACAGCTCGTGCCCCTCGTCCTCGTCCTCACAACCTCGAAACACCTGCGGGCGCATGGTGGCGGCATTTGCCGCGTCGATCATCGCCGGCTCCGCCGCGCTTAGCGGATGCGCTTCGACGAAGACGGACTACGGCGACCGAACATTCTTCCGCGACGAGCAGGGTCTCGACACCCACGGGCGCAAGACCTGGTTCGATCACCTGGTCGAGCTCGATCCCGGCGCCCTCAAAACCCATCTTGCAGCCGACTACGAACAGGCGGCGCCTGAGAAGATCGCGGTCCTGCCGTTCTCCGACCGCGGCAACGCGCAATACGTCGTCGATAAAATCCCGCTGACGCATCGGACCGATGGGGAGCAGGCCGATTGGGCGTGGACCGACGCGAATCGGATGAGGCGCGCCGTCAACGGATACCTGGCGTCGCGGGAGTTCGTCGAGGCGAACATCATACAGGTCGACGAAATCCTGAAAGAGCATGGAATCGATTCAGAGAAAAAATTAGAGCAGGTTCCTCCCCAAACGCTCGGCAAATGGCTCGGTGTCGACGCGGTCGTGTACGGCGATGTCCTCCATTACGATGCGTACTACGCCTTTCTGCTGTCGGCATGGCAGGTCGGGGCTGACGTGAAAATGGTCTCCACGCGCAACGGTGAGGAGCTGTTCTCCGCCGATGGCAGCCGCTACAGCGTGAACTTTATGCCCGCCTTCGATCCGATGGACATAGCGATCAACTCGGGCCTCTCCCTGCTGGAGCTGCGTGACGTAACGCTCGCGCGCGCTGAGGAAGAGGATGCACGCGAAATCGTGCTGCGAATCCCGCGATCCGAAAAGCTGAAGGGCGAGCTCATCGAGGAAGCGCGACGTCTGGACGAGCTCGAAGCCAGCGCCAGCGATATTCACTGAATTTCGTAGCTCAACGACGCCGATATTCTTGGACAGAAAAAGGGACGCCGCCGAGGTTCGCGGGCTTTTGGGCGCGCGAGTCGGCGGCGACTCCATCACGAGCTGACTGACTAGTAGGACGACCCTGTCGAGTTCGAGTTCGCCACCATCAGGCGGTTGTTCACGCTCTTGACGCCATTGGTCTGCTGGGCGACCTGGGCCGCCTGCGCCGCCATATCTGGCGACGGGACATTGCCGTTTAGCGTCACGACTCCAGCCTTCGTGCGGACGTGGATGTCCGACGCGGGGAGCTTGTCCTTCTCAAGCGCGGCTTTGACTTCGGCCGTGATGGTCGTGTCTTTCACCGCACGCTTGGTTCCATGATACGCGTCTGTGGCAGCCGCCACAGTGTCGGAACCGGCATTCTCCATTTCATGACCGGCGGCACGCATCTGCTGGCCTGCCGGCGCGTTCGGATTGGAGGTTGCCGGTGCGGGGTTGTCCTGGGCGAACGCAGGAACCGACAGGACCATACCGAACAGAACCGCCGGTACAATCAGTCTGAATGAGTATTTTGGGTCCATAAATACCTCTGGTTACTAGTTCATTCCCTGCTGCTTCAGCCACTTTTCGATGGCCTCGCGCTGGTCGCCCGAGCGTTCCTGGATTTTGCCGACGAGTTTCTCCATGCTGCCCTGAGCCTGGGTCAAATCGTCATCGGTCACCTGGCCCCATTTGCGCTTGATCTCGCCCGAGAGCTGCTTTAACTTTCCCTTCATCTGATCGGTATTCATAACGGATCGCTCCTTTAAGTGAGTGTTTTTTCACGACCGATGGGTCGCGTTGTAGTTAAAAAGGGAGCAAGGACAGGGCCAGCGGCTAAGTACGTGACCCACAAGGTTTTTTGGATCCTTCAGGGGAAATTTCTTCACGTTCCCGAACGCGCGCACAACGCGAGTTTTGGCTCAAAAAAGTCCGAAGTGACTGCAAATAAAGGCCGGTAACTGTTACCGGAATCCGAAGCCAGAACCTCAGCTCGCTCCGGCTTAATTGCGCTAATCATTGGCAGACGACTTGCTTTTAAAAGGATGACATCAATCTTGCGTTAATCTTCCGCACGGAAGAGGTTTCAAAATATGAATACTTCACGAGTAGACGTGGACGGCCTGATCGAGGAAGGCCGCGAGAAATTCAATGACTTCTCGGAAAAAGGGATGGACTACGTCGCGTCGGCGAACTCGTTCCTGACGGACTTCATCCGCGAGGAACCGCTGATCGCGATTGCCAGCGCGTTCGCGGTCGGCTACGTCGCGGCCCGGATCCTCAGTCACTTGTCTCGGCGGTAAAGGCCCATGGAAGCGCATTCGCAGCACCCTGACTACGCCGAAGAGCTTAGGGAAAAGATCGCAGAGCATCCGCAGCGATCGTTAGCCTTGGCGGCGTTGACCGGCTTTGCGATAGGCGGAGGCCTTAGCAGCAGGACTTCGTTCCAAATCATTCTATTGGTACTCCAGGGGTTACTGGGCGACAGGCT
>Ga0209006_10005732_pt1 | contig 11285 bp, 10 predicted proteins | sample JacPin_JW_Ref_O2_FD_188567 | JGI IMG/M metagenome (GOLD analysis project Ga0209006, IMG submission 188567) | Forest soil microbial communities from Algoma, Ontario, Canada - Jack Pine, Ontario site 1_JW_Ref_O2 (SPAdes) (version 2) | ecosystem: Environmental > Terrestrial > Soil > Boreal... | reverse complement strand
CCAATCAACCCACTGGGCTCGCTGAAGTCGAGAATGCCGCATTCGCCCCCGGGTCGCAAAACGCGGGCGATCTCCCGTAGACCTGCATCGTAGTCGGCGAGATTGCGAAAGCCGAAGGCTGAGGTGACCAGAGCGAAATGCTCCCCGGGAAACGGGAGGTTGAGAGCATCGGCCTCGACCCAGGCAGGAGGTGGGGATTTGCGATTCGAGACTTTCTGCAAAGACTTTGAGTATGCCCGCCGCAGCATGGCATGGGAAAAGTCGGCTCCTAAAAGTTGCAGATCGCGACTCCCTGCCTGCTTGCGTAAAGCGAATGTCATGTCGCCGGTGCCGCAGCACAGATCCAGAATTCGAGCGCCGGGCTGGGCGAGTATTTGCGCGAAGGTGCGCGCGGTACGGCGCCACCACAGGCGATCGATATTGAACGACAGAACGTGGTTGAGCAGATCGTAGCGCGGCGCGATCGAGGTAAACATCTCGCGGACGGCGAAGGCCGCCGTATCGGCATCCTGCGCGCCTTCGGGGGCGGCGCCGATTACGAGTTTGTGGGAGCCGGGCATAGGGAATTTTTGATTGTCGATTGTTGATTGAAAATCGGTAACGCCGAGGTTCAAAAGATTTTAATCAGCAATCAACAATCAACAATTTCAACTTCACGCAATCATCAATTTCGTTGTCTTTTTCCCCATCCCCCGCGGGACAGGCGGCGCAATTCCTCGACGGCCCCGATCACTACTTCGTCGGGGACATCGGCGGCAATTTCGACTTTTCCAATCTCGCGCGGCAGGACAAAATGCACCACGCCGCTCTGGGTTTTCTTATCGGCTTGCAGGCGGGCGAGAATTTTGCGGGCGCTCACTTTCACTTCCGGCAGGCGGCCTAGGCTCAGGACAGCATCGGCGATGCGGCCCGCAGTCACGCTGTCTGTGCGCCCAACAGCTAGAGCGATGTTGGTCGAAGCAATCATGCCCCACGCAACCGCCTCACCGTGAAGCAGAGTGGCATAGCCGGTTTCGGCTTCAAGGGCGTGGCCGATAGTATGACCGAGGTTGAGAACGCGCCGAAGGCCGCCTTCGTGTTCGTCGGCGGAGACGACCTCAGCCTTCAATTTGACGGATTGGGAGATCACGCCCTCAAGTTCTACTGGATCACGCTTCAGGATTTGAGCTCGTTTCTGTTCGAAGCGCAGAAAGAGATCGAGATCTCCAATAATTCCGCACTTGAGGGCTTCGTAGAGGCCGGCGCGAAACTCGCGGTCGGGCAGTGTTCGCAAAACCTCAGGATCGATCAGAACGGTGCGAGGATGATGGAACGTACCCAACAAGTTCTTCCCGGCCCCAAGGTTTACGCCGGTCTTGCCACCGACCGATGCATCCACCTGTGCGAGCACAGTTGTGGGTATCTGCACCAACTCTACGCCGCGCATGTAAAGCGAGGCGAGCAGACCAGTGACGTCGCCCACCACGCCGCCACCGAGAGCGATCAGCACGGCTTTGCGGTCGGCACCCAGGCGAGACAATCTTTCTGCAAGAGTTTCAATCGTCTTGAGCTTTTTTGCCGGCTCGCCGTCGGACATTTGAATGATCTGCGCTTTGAACCCAGCCGAAACTAACGATCGAAGCAGCTTTGCGCCCCAGCGCCTGCGCACGGGCGGAACAGTCACTATGAAAACTTTGCTGGCTTGCGGCAGCAACTCAGCGAGCAGGGCGCCGGAGCGAGCGAGCAACCCGTTTTCGATTTTGGCCTGGTAAGGCCGCGGCGTGACATGGATGGTGACTTGCGCCATGGGAATTCCATCATAGCGTATGCACGGCGGAACTTTGATCGGATGGACATTGGAAGTGGTAACATTCTGCCACTTATGAAGGGTCTTCCAGCCGAGACCGATTTCGTAGTCATTGGCGCAGGGGTCGCCGGGTTGAGGGCAGCGGTCGAACTGGCGTCCGCCGGACGGGTGCTGTTGCTGGCGAAAAAAGAGTCTCTGCATTCCAGCCCTGCCAGCGGAGTTTCGTCCACCCTCAGCGACGAAGACGAGGTGATTCTTCACCTGAAAGATTCCTTGATTGCGGGCGATGGACTTTGCCAGCCGGAAGCGGTGAAAACGCTGATCGATGAAGCTCCAGAGCGCGTGGAGGAGCTGATTACATGGGACAAACAGTCGGACCGGCGCAAAAGCAAACTGGTATTTGAAAGCGAAGCCTCTTACAGCCACAGCCATGTTCTGCGCGCTCCGGGCGATTCGGTGAGAAGCGAAATCACGCGAGTGCTTCACGCCAAGGTGCGTGCTAGCAGGAACATCACCGTGCTTGAATTCGAGTTTTCCACAGAGCTTCAAAGCGATGAGCAGGAGGTGACCGGGGTTTCAGTGATCAGCAACAAGGGATTGCCGGAGGAGATAGCTTGTTCGGCAGTATTGCTGGCAAGTGGTGGGATGGGACAACTTTATCGCAACACGACGAATTCCGACACAGCCACAGCGGACGGAGTAGCGATGGCTTTCCGCGCAAGTGCCGAAGTTAGTGATATGGAGTTCGTGCAGTTTTTTCCGACCGTGCTGTATATGAAAAAGGCCCCGCGCTTTCTGTTGGCGGAGGGTCTGCGCACCGAGGGCGCTTATTTGCGCAACATCGAGATGGACCGGTTCATGGGGAAATACCATCCGCTGGCGGAGATGGCGCCGGGAGACGTGGTGGCGCGGGCCATGATGCACGAGATGGAAGTCAGCGGGGCCAAAGATCCGTTCGTATATCTCGACCTCACCCATCTCAGTGCCGCCAGAGTGCAGAAGCGGTTTCCTCGCATCTACTCGGTCTGCATGGAACACAATATCGATATTACGGAGGACGTGATTCCGGTTCGCCCGGCCGCACATTGTTCCATCGGAGGAGTCCGCACGGATATGGAAGGGAGGAGCAGCCTGGCTGGACTTTATGCAGCCGGAGAAGTGGCTGCTACGGGCGTGCACGGGGCGAATCGCTTCCCCAGCAATTCCCTGCTCGAAGCGCTGGTGTACGGGGTACGAGCGGGAAAAGCGATGCGCGAAGAACTGAAGACAACACACAGGGTGGGTAAGAAAGAAAAAAAAGCTGCATCACAAAACGGGCCGGTCGATGCGGGAATGGAAGAACTGATCGTGCAGATACAGGACGCGATGTGGAAGAACGTCGGCATCGTGCGCACGCGGATGGGAATGCAGGAGGCGATCAAGGTGCTGGAAGGGATTGCGCCGAGAGTCGCGCACCCGCGCACCAGGCGGTCCTATGAAGCAGCCAATCTTCATGCGGCCGGACTGTTGGTGGCGCGATCGGCGCTGGCGCGCGAGGAAAGCCGTGGTGCGCACTATCGCATCGATTATCCCGGCCATGATGACAAGAAGTTTTTGAAGCATTCCGTAGCGAAGGGAGCGGCGCTGAAATTTGTTTAGTTTGTTTAGGAAGGTTTGGCTGGGAAGGCAATCGAGGCTGCGATTGAGAGCAAGAGGACGAGGGCGACGACGCTTAGCGTGAGATAAGTTGGAACAGCTAAATAGTTAGCAGCGATCATCTTCAGCCCAACCAGGATCAGCAGTAACGCCAACCCCGTATGCAGGAAGCGGAAGACTTTCATCAATCTCGAAACCGCAAAATACAGCGAGCGTAAACCGAGAATGGCAAACACATTTGCCGTGTAAACAATGAATGCGTTCAGTGTGACCGCGAGGACCGCCGGGATCGAGTCGACCGCGAAAAGCACGTCGGTGGTTTCGATCACAGCCAAGACCACCAGCAGGGGGGTAGCATACAAGCCGGCATTCCCTTTCCAGCCGCGCACGAAGAAATGACCACCCTGAAAGTCATCGGTCACTGGGATCAAGCGGCGAAGTGCGCGCACGGCAGGGTTCTTCGCGGGATCGACTTGATGCTCGCCTGAATATCCCAGGCGAATTCCGCTGTAGATCAGCAAAGCTCCGAACAGATACAGAATCCAGTGGAAGCGTTCAATCAAGCCGACTCCGGCAAGAATAAAGATGCCGCGCATGATCAGGGCGCCGAGGATTCCCCAGAACAGAACTTTGCGCTGATGCTCCTCGGGCACGGAAAAGTAGCGGAAGATAACGAGGAAGATGAAGAGATTGTCGACGCTGAGGGAGAGTTCAAGCAAGTAGCCGGTTGCGAATTCAAGAGCAGCCTGGCGGCCTTGCCAGAAAAAGAGCAGTCCGGCAAAAACGGCGGCGAGGACGATCCACATGGCACTCCACGCCAGTGCCTCCCGTGAGCGAACCACACGGCTGCGGCGGTGCACCACCAGGAGGTCGAGCACCAGCATTCCGAGCGCGAACAGATTGAAGAGAATCCAGAAATAGAGCAAGTGAGCGCCGTTGCAGGAATTCACGATTGGTGATTGTCGGTTGTTGATTACTGAATGCCGATTGTCGATTGAAATGCTTCTAGTCCGATAGCTTTAATCAGCAATCAGCAATCAAAAATTGACCCTACTTGGGCGGCAGCGGATCCATCTTGTCGATGATGCGAATCGTTTCCAGCATCGTGCCGCCCACAATTTCCAGGCTCTTCGGACTGAGCTTATCCACGGTGTCTTGCGTGGTGTGCCAGAACACATCGTTATAGCCGTAGTTGAAATCGATAAAATCGGCGCACGCCACGCCGCGTTTTACGAAGGGAAGGTGATCGTCATCCACCACCATGGTGCGGGCAAAAAAATGGGATTGGTAGCCCAAGCGACTAGCCGCCTCATATACGACATCTTCAAGCCACGGCGTCGAGTTGGAATCGCGTTCAATGTTCAGATCCGCATCTCCCACCATATCGGCGAGCAGGAATGCTTTGATCTTTTTCAGCGTTCCATCGGCTTCCCATTTTGTCGCCAGATGAGTAATGCCATATAGGCTGTCTTCCTCGAAGGGCATTTCCCGTCGGAGACCGCCAGAGCCGTCCGGTTTTATTGCTTCTTCGGCATCGTCCCATACCAGCCAGATGCTGTAGCCCTGGCGTGGCTTGGCGCGAAGCTGATTGGCGAATTCCAGAAGCAGCGCGCTGGAAGAGCCGCCATCATTGGCCCCGATGAATGGTGTATTGCGGAGCGGATAATTCGTATCGTAATGGCTGGCTATGACGATGATGCCATCTTTGGTGCCGGGAAATTTGGCGATGATGTTGTGTACCGGAAGTTTGCCTTCGGGTGTGTCGGCTGTGAACGCGTCGTTTTCGACAGTGTCCCCCTTCAGATGGGATAGGGTGTACTCTTCGACTTTTTTGTGATTGGCGCTGCCGATGGGCCGGGGGCCGAATGCGACGATTTCCTTCAGATATTGCATGGCCCGTGCTCCGTCGATTTTGGGCGGAGGGCCCGCGTCGGATGGGAACGAAGGTTTTAGGACGGCGGGGTCGGCCGGAGAAGTTGCTGCGGGACTCTGCGCCCTAACCGCCGCGACGTCTTTTCCGCGGTCACAGGCGAGCGAGGCTATAGCCAAGCTTAGCAAGCCGACTGCGAAAGAAATATTCCTCGTCATTATCATTCGTCGCTCGGCGAATCGGAGGAGGCAGGTTGTGGAGGTTCCGGCCATTTTATGTTGCCTGTTTCTCTTTGCGCGCACGCCGCTGCTTCGGATGAACCATCCATGCGATGCCAATGCTGATGGCATAGAGCGCCACCATGGGCGCGGCGAAGATACACATGCTCAGGATGTCAGGTGTGGGCGTGACGATGGCGGCGACAATGAAAATCAGCAGGATGGCGTAGCGGAAATTCTTCCACATGAAACCGGCGGTGATCATGCCCATCAGAGCCAGGAAAAAAATCAGAATCGGCATCTCGAAGATCAGGCCCATGCCGAGGATGATGCTGAGAAATAACGATGTGTATTCGGAGATGGTGATCATCGGCTGAAATTGCCTGCCGAAGTGCACCAGAAACCCCAGCGCTTGCGGGTAAACAACTTTGTACCCGAAATATCCCCCAGTCGAGAACAGGGCAATAGTTGATACCATAAACGGAACCACGTATTTTTTCTCGTTGCGGTAGAGCCCCGGCGAAATGAACATCCACACTTGATAGAGCACGAACGGCGAAGTAAGAAACAAACCGGCCATCGCTGCAATCTTCAAGTAAAGGTTGAAGGGTTCGGTGGGGTTCAGGTAGACCAGTCTTTCCGACAGGCCGTTCGCTCTGAGCACGTCCATGATCGGACGCTGCATCACATCGTAAATGCGTTCGACCTTCCACCAGCAGATGAAAAATCCTACGGCTACGGCGGCGATCGAATAAACCAGACGGCGGCGCAGCTCCTCCAGGTGATCGAGGAAGCCCATGGTCGGCATGGCATCGCGTTTCTGCTCTTCGCCGGACACCTCGGTGGCAGTTTCAAACATGAGAAGCCTGGGAGGTGGAATCGCTGGGCTCGACCGATTCGGCGGAAGAAGAAGAAACTGAGCTGGTTGGTGGAACGGCGTCGGGGGCGGGCGAGGTTGCTTCCGGAACAGCTAAAGTGGCGGTGGATTCAGTGTTGTGCGGAATCGTTCCGCCAACCGCGGGATTCACGCTCAAGCTTGCGACACTGCCCGACGATGCCGGAGCGGGTGCGAACTCCGACTGCTTCTTCTGTTCTTCTCTTTGTTCATCTCGCTTTTGTACTTCCAGGTGAGCGATCTCAGTTTCGATCTGCGACTTGAATTCGTTCGAGGCACGGCGCAGTTCGGCGAGCAAACGTCCGGCCTGGCGAGCCATCTCCGGCAACTTCTTGGGCCCGAACACAATCAAGGCGAGGAAGAAGATGAAAACGGTGTCGGAAAAGCTCATGGAGTCATCATAATGCGTGGAGGCAAAAGGCGGCAACGTGAGGTGCGTCCTTCAGCCTCATACCCCGGTACGTCATATGGGGATTAAACGTCTCTGAGTTGACCGTTTAAGGTTTTAGGAACCGTAGTCCGTTTCAGCCGCATCAGATGAAGCAGGTGGTCCTGACTGCGGTTACTAGTGGTGACCATTCAGGTCCGGAGCAGTCTAATCAAGTGATATACTGCGTCTATTCAGCGCGGTAGCTGGGGTAGGCCGACAACCCTAAACCGAAGGACAATTTAATGGCACGTAGTTCTCGCCGATCACTCTTCCTGGTAGTTTTGTTCCTGCTGGCGTGTGGCTTTCTGGGGATTCTTTTCGCCCAGCGCAGCGGACAATCTTCTTCGCCCTCGAGCGATTCCGACGTCAAAGACAGCCTCAAGCAATTTACTGACGTTTATTCGATCATCGAGGACAATTACGCCGAGCCGGTTAATCCGGACAAGGCGATTTATAACGGGGCGATTCCCGGCATGCTGCATGCCCTGGATCCGCACTCGAATTTCTTCGATCCCAAGTCTTACGCGCTGATGCGCGAAGACCAGCGCGGCAAGTACTACGGCGTGGGCATGACGGTCGGTCCGCGCAACAACAAGGTAATTGTCATTTTTCCGTTCACCGGTACGCCTGCGTACAAGGCGGGCATTCATCCCGGTGACGTGATCATTGCGGTCGACGGAAAGTCCACGGAGAACATGAGCACGGGCGACGTGGCCGATCTGCTTAAAGGGCCCAAGGGAACCACGGTGCACATCAGCATCTCGCGCGAGGGCGTGGAGAAGCCGATGGAGTTCACGCTGATTCGCGACGAGATTCCGCGTTACAGCGTAGACGTGCATTTTTTGATTCGCCCGGGGATCGGCTACCTGCACGTCACCGGATTCAACGAGACTACGGAAGAAGAAGTCTCAAAGGCTCTGGATGAATTCGGCGATCTGAAGGGATTGATTCTCGACCTGCGAGGGAACCCCGGCGGGTTGTTGAGCGAAGGTGTGGGAGTTGCCGATAAGTTCCTGAAAAAGGGCCAGCTCATCGTTTCGCATCATGGACGAGCGTCGGCGGAGAAGCGTTATGTGGCGCAGCATGGCAATGGAAACAAAGATTATCCGCTAGTCGTGCTGGTGAACCGCTTGACCGCATCCGCGGCAGAAATTGTTTCTGGCGCGATTCAGGATCATGATCGCGGGCTGATCGTGGGCGAAGTTACGTTCGGCAAGGGACTGGTGCAGACTGTTTATCCTCTGTCCGAAAACACAGGACTTGCCCTGACTACCGCGCATTACTACACACCTAGCGGAAGGCTGATCCAGCGCGACTACAGCAACATTTCTCTTTACGACTACTACTACAACCGAGAGGCTGAATCCGGCAGCAATGCTAATCGTGAAGTGAAGCTTACCGACAGCGGCCGCACCGTTTACGGCGGTGGAGGCATCACTCCCGACGTGGTGATTCCTCCGGTCAAGAGCAACCACTTTCAAGACACGCTGTTGCAGCATTATGCATTCTTCAACTTCGCCAAACGCTATGTCGTGACTCATCACCCCACGAAGAGCTTCGAGGTTGACGACGCAACCATGCAGGATTTCCGTAAGTCGCTCGATGAAGCCAACATCTCTTACACGCAGGCTGATCTGGTCGATAACAACGACTGGATCAAATCGAACATCAAGGCCGAAATTTTTGTCGACGCGTTCGGCCAGGATGAAGGCATGAAGGTGCGTGCCGAGTCCGATCCGGAAGTGGTGAAAGGACTTGAGCTTCTACCACAAGCCAAGGCGCTCGCGGACAATGCCAAACGTATTGTCGCTGAACACAATAACGCTGGAGCATTCAATCGCTAGTTTCAAGGTATTTTTTTCCAAGGCCCGGGCTGGTCCCGGGTCTTTGTTTTTGGCGAGCGCCGGTCCGAGAGCGCCTTCAGTATCATTGACTTCATGCACGGGCTGTGTGAAAATCCGCCCAAATGGGGCGGGCGATTTCGGCTGCCCAGGAGCCACTTATCCCTTCCCGGCAGGATTCCGTGTCGCCCCAGACCGAGCTTAGTCGGCGATGGCGAAGTGCCGTGGGCTGGCGAATCCTATTGCAGGAATCGGGCGCAGCGTGAGGACAGCCATCCTCGTATTGGCGGTAGCGCTGGCGCTGATCGCCGGGTGGACCGACTGGCGCAGCCGCAGAATTCCGAATTGGCTGACGATTCCGGGGTTTCTAATTGGAATCGGGGCGAATGTGCTGGCAAGCGGAATGCTGGGATTGAAGACTTCCCTGGTCGGCGCTGGGCTTGGATTGCTGGTGCTGCTGCCGTTTGTCTTTCTGCGCAGCCTGGGCGCGGGCGATTGGAAACTGGCTGGCGCATTGGGAGCTTTTGTCGGTTGGGGAGTATTGGTAGATTTGCTGATGGGGTCGGTTCTGGTTGCTGGCGTCATGGCGTTGGGGCTGGTGATTTACAAGCGAAAATTCATGGAAACCATGCGCAATATAGGAAGGATTTTTTCGTCGCTGATCATGTTTCGCATGCCGGCTGCGGAAATTTCATTGGATAATCCGCAATCGCTGAAGGTCCCCTATGGCGTAGCCTTGGCGTTGACGACCGTGGTTTTTGGTGTCGGGAAGATTTGGGGAGCACGATAGCGATGACTTGGGTAGCGAACTCGGTCCGGACGGTATTAAATCGGCTGGCGTACGATACGCGGGGTACGGAAATTGCAGAAGCCGCAGTGGTGTTGCCCCTGCTATTCGTCATGCTAATCGCGGTGTTCTGGTTTGGGCAAGCCTTCCGCATCTACGGCACACTCACGCATGCGGCCGAGTCAGGAGCGCGAGCGGCGGTGGCTCCGGCGTGCGCGACTTGCGCCGCCACAACGCCCACACAGAACGCGGTGACGGCGGTTACCAATGCAATGAATGCCGCACATTTGAATACCGCCCAACTGGTGGCTCCCGGGAACTGGACTCCGCCCGCCCTATGCGCGTGCGGAAGTGCCAGCGCCGCTTGCGCCACTCCAGTAGCCTGCGACCCCACTACCAGCATCAACGTTTGTGTTCAGCCCAGTGTGCAACTGTCTTACCCCGCGCAAGGAGGGGAAGGCACTTGCGGCACGTCGGTCAGCCTTCGTTACGCGTATCCTTACCACTTCAAGCTGCCTTGCTGGCCGCAGCCGTGTTCATCGCTCGATCTGCAAAATATGAGCCTGCCCGCGCAGGCACAAATGCGTTTGGAGTCACAATGATTCGTGCGCTCCATGCAGGTCTTCATCTGTGGCCACTTTGCCGCGGTGACAGGGCTGCGCAGATCGTAGAATTCGCCGTTTCGTTGCCGCTCCTCGTCGTGTTCGTGGTGGGAATTTTCGACTTTTCGGGCGCGCTCTCGCTTAAGCAGAAATTGACCAATGCGGCGCGTGAAGGGGCGCGGATCGCGGCTGCCGATCCATCGAATGATCTGGGCAATGCGGTGCCGGTTTCGGTGAGCGACGCGTTTCAGGTATTCGACAATTACCTGAATTCCCAAAACGTGAACGATTGCGGATTGTCGGGAAATATGACTCCGAGCACTTCCGGCTCTCTCACCTGGACTTCCGCCACACTCACCGGCTGTCCGGGCGGGACGGGCCTGCAGCTCACCGTCAACCGGGGATGCGTCACCAAGCAGGCAATCAACGGAACCACAACGGATCTAGTGAATACCTGCGTCAGCGTTCAATACCCGTATAGCTGGCGATTCAGTAAGGTCATCAAGGTTCTGGTTCCGACCGCCAGTTACGCGAATGTAATCTACATCACGACCGCAGCAACTGCTCTTAACGAGAACTAAGGAATTATATGCATCCACCCTTCATTCAGCGTCCGGGACGTAAAATCGCTGGCCGGGATCGCGAGCAGGGCGTTACGTTGGCGCTGGTGGCCATCGGGATTTTCAGTGTGATTGCCATGGCGGCGTTATCGATTGACGTGGGCACACTGTACGAGGCTAACGCGGAGGCGCAAAGAGCGGCAGATGCGGCGGCCCTGGCGGCGGCGCGAGTGCTTTCAGCGAGCGGACTTACGGGAGATCCTGCGAATACCTCGGGAACCTGGTCAACGATTTGCGCGACGGCTACACAGACAGCCCAGGCCGTGGCCAATCAGAACATGGTGGGAGGCGCGGCGCCTTCCAATGTGAACGTCTCATTCATTTCCGGCGACCAGCAGAGCGACTGTACGGGCAGCGGGCCCGGCGTCAGCTTTGGTTGGAATCCCACGGTTACGGTGCAGGTGAAGCAGGCTAGCTTGTCGACGTATTTTGCCCGTATCTGGGGCAGCACCGGAAACAGCGTGAGCGCTACGGCCACGGCAGAAGCATTTAATCCTTCCAACTCGGGTGGCGCGTTGCCGGTGCAGCCGCGCTGCGTAAAGCCGTGGGTGGTGTCGAATTATGAGCCATGGGTCGGCGGGAACAACTGTACAACGGCAAA
>Ga0209006_10005731_pt1 | contig 11286 bp, 9 predicted proteins | sample JacPin_JW_Ref_O2_FD_188567 | JGI IMG/M metagenome (GOLD analysis project Ga0209006, IMG submission 188567) | Forest soil microbial communities from Algoma, Ontario, Canada - Jack Pine, Ontario site 1_JW_Ref_O2 (SPAdes) (version 2) | ecosystem: Environmental > Terrestrial > Soil > Boreal... | reverse complement strand
CCCGCGGTTGGATCCTTGAAGTCCACCTGCGGAACTCGGTAAGTGCGGCCGGCGAATGCCGGAGTACGACCGTGATCCATGCTGAACAAAGCGGTTTCATGTGCTCGTCGATCCATCTGATGTATGAGGTCGAAGAGGTACGTTTCGGTGCCGCTAAACTGATAGTCGAACTTGTTGCAATACAGGATGCGCATGATGACCTTCCGATTGAGGAATGCGGGCCAGGAATTGATCCGCGAAGGAGCAAAGATTTCGCTGGCGGTTGTAAGAGGACGCGATACTGGCGGCGGCTGCCCGTTCGATTCCCGCGAGGGAAGCTTGGTTTGCCTGAATCCAGGTGACAGCGGCGACGCAGTCGGGTAAAGAATCGGGTTGGTAAAGAAATCCCGTACGCTGATGCTTGACCAGTTCCGGGATCCCAGTTATCGAAGGAGCGAGTACGAGCTTCTGATGTGCCATGGCCTCCATCAGAACAACCGGAATTCCTTCGCTTTTGCTGGTCATGACAACTAGGTCGGCATGGCGGTAATAGGTGACGAGTTCGTGGCGAGGTAGGTGCCCGATCAGATAAACCCGTCCCTGAAGGCCCAAGACTGCAATCTGCTTTTCAAGGACAGGGCGATCGGGTCCTTCTCCAACGATCCAGCACGAAAAGTCCAGGCCATGGTCGCGCAGGGTGGCGCACGCCTGAATGAGAAAGCCATAGTTCTTTACAGCCTGCAAGCGACCGACTGCAAGAAGACGGAACCGTCTTCGATCGGTCCGAGCCAGATCTCCCTCAGCTGGAGGCGCGGGCGACACCCAGGTATCCACGCGATCAACTCCGAGACGTTGCACGATGACTTTTTCAGCGGGGGTGCCAGGGTAGTTTCTTAAAATGTACTGACGGTTGAAATCGGAGACGGTTACACAAAACTGGCAGGCCCGCAGTTTGGCTGCAAGCAGATCGGCCCGCAGCAGTAGGTCGGAACCGTGCAACGTGAAACTAAAGCCGATTCTGAGGAGCTGCGCCGCGGTCATGGCCATCCACGATGCAAAGTATCCGTGATGAGCGTGAATGTGCTCCACATTGAGAGGAGCCAGTTCCTCTGCCAGCGCCGAACCCATGAGGGTGTGACCGAGAGCGCGAATTCGCCGTGGATGCGAGGCCCCGCGCTCCACGAGCAAAGGACGCAACAACCGCCAGAGCTTGTGACGTTCGGAAGCGAGACGGCGGGCCGCACGCATCAGTTCTTCGTCTGCCAGGGGCTGGAAAAACCGTGTCTCTTTCCAGAACGCGCGTTCGGCAATGCTGAGATCGTTTGCCGAAACGCGTTTCCCGCTGCAACAAACAACTTGTGCTCCGCGACGCCGGAGTTCGGTGATTTCATCCATTACGTAAGGTTCGAGCGCAGAGGGAAACTCGTTAGCGATGTAGGCAATCGTAGTCATGAAGCGTGTTCCTCGGATGCGCAAAGCATTCCGGCAACGGTGAACACGAGTCCAATGACGAACTGGTAGGCCATGTCGACGAAACACGCGTTGAATAGATAAACGCCGAGCAAGATAGGCCAGACCTTGCGAAGCGCAGCGATAAACCCGGACTCGCCCAGCGCCGGGTGCCACGACAGGCGGAAAAGGTTGAAGAAAAGAATGACGTACAAAATCAACCCAGGAAGCCCGAACTCGACCAGCAAGGCAAGGTAGGTGTTGTGGACATAAAACGAACGGAGGTGGTAGCCCTCCATGCGGCGGGCAAGCTCTGTATACATGCCGCCTGCCGCCCAACCAGTGAAGGGCCGTTCCCGGAACATCGCCCAGCCGGCGTTATAGACAGCGAGGCGCGCCTCGACCGGTCCGCGTTCGGCGGTACGGTCCCACAGAGCGTTCTTCAGTGAATGGTCACTGAGTCCAATGGATAGACCGGCCACAAAGCAGGTCACCGCGAGCAGCAAGCCGAGCACTTGCAGACGCCGCTCCACGAAGCGAAATCCAAGGACGATCGTTGAGACGGCGAACGAAATCCAGACCGCTCGGGTCATAGTGGCAAGCACGGCGAGGGGCAGCGCCAGCCACAGAAGTCTGACAAATGGTTTACTCCTCGATGAGAACGCCAAGACGAGAATCCCAAGAATGTTGAGAGAAACGCCGTTGGCGACCGCTTGGAGAAAGGGACCGCGAGCGCGATCAGGATGGAAGCCGAGGCTCTCGTCAAGAATGAAACGCGGAAAGATCAGCATGCGGGTATCGGCGAGAAAGGCAATGGCGATGAACACGAGATAGGCGAGGACAACGATGACGAAGATCTCGAAATGCCTTCTTTGAGACGCACCACGGAAGATCAGTACGGCGATGTGAAACAGAGCGAAAGGGACGATGTACTTGCTGGCCACGATGCTCCAAATCTGGGCATCGAACGGCTCGCGAAGGGCCCTGAAAACGGCGAGCGACGTCAGGCCGAGCATGGGCAAGCTGAGCACGGCGAAGAAGGGAAGTCTGTCGCGGAGAGCCATGGTTCGAAGGGCGACAAAAAAGATCAGTACTACGAATGCGATACGGTCGGCATAGAAAGAAAAAAGATCTGGTGGCCGGAACAAGAAAACGGCCATCGCGGCCACATACAAAACGGAGGGAAAAGCCAATCCCAGATGCAGTGGGCGAAGCACGACGCCGGCCATGTGCCACAGCGGATTGTTCGCGCCATCCCAGGACCGACCTACAGTGTGACCTGTTGCCGCAGTCGTTACGTCTGCGGCCGTTAGCGTTGTCCCGGCACTCATGGCTCGATTCAAATTCCTTCCGGCGCGAACAACACGCGAATTGTGCCGGCGAGAATCCGAAGGTCCAGTTGTAAACTCCAATTCTCGATGTACGTGAGGTCGAGATGCATGTTGAGTTCGAATGAAGGACAGTTGCGTGCCGTAATCTGCCAAAGACCCGTGATGCCAGGTTTGACATCGAGACGACGGAATTCCTGGAGCTCGTAATGGTCAACTTCATCAATCGGATGGGGTCGCGGTCCAACCATGCTCATCTCGCCGCGCAGCACATTCCAGAGTTGGGGTAATTCGTCGAGGCTATAGCGGCGGATGAAACGTCCCACTCGAGTGACTCTGGGGTCCTCGTCGATTTTGAAGATCGGGCCTTGCCTTTGATTATGAGTGCGCAGTTCTTCCTTCAGTTCACCCGCATTGCTTACCATGGAGCGAAACTTATAACAATGAAAGCGGCGTCCTTTAGCGCCAGTGCGTTCCCCGGAGTAGATGATGGGGCCGGGTGAGTCCAATCGGATGAGCAAGGCCACGATCGCCATCAGAGGGCCGGCTAACAGTAGTCCGAACGTTGAGCCGACAATATCGAGTACGCGCTTCAGAAACAAAGCGGCGCTGGGTAAAGGCTCACGATAAAGAGTGACCACCGGTACTTCGCCGATGCGCTCGATTCCAGAGTCGGGCCACGGCCCCGGAGGCAGATCAGGCACTGCACGAATATCAAGGTGATTTTGGAACGCGGCTTCGGCGGCTTTTCGTGTCTCTGCTGGTTGGCCGGGAAGGGCAAGAATAACTTCATCGACAAATTCCGCGCGAGCCAGCCAGTCCAAGTCGCCAATCCGCCCCAGGACCAACGGCGAAAGAGGCTGCTCGTCATCTACAAAGCCGCACACTGTTGTGCGCTTTAGAGGATCATTTCGAAGGGCCCGAGCGATAGAGCGGCCAACCGGACCCGCGCCGACGATGAGGACTTTGCGTGACTCTGTTTCGCGCCTGTGCTGCTGCCATACAATCTGCCGCAGGCGCCGCAACACCGCCAGAGCAGCCACGCTGGTGGCAAATATTCTGCATGCCGTCAGGGGAGTAATGCCATTGAACGCGGTGACAAACACCAGTCCTATGGCGAATAGGTTTGACCTTGCCAGAGCGGGGAGAATCCAAGGCGGTGACGGATCCCCGGCGCGCTTGTAGATGCCGTCGCATAATCCAAAAAGTGTAACCAAAACGGCAAAGATCGGGACATAACGTCCTGGCAATCCCCAAGCCGGGGAATACAGCGACAGCCCGCCGCACACCGCAAGTAGCGCGACCAAATCCGCTGCAATCAGCTGAAAAAGAGTGAATCGATCAACCGAGCTCCACTGCGTGGGTGGCTGAGTCGCTCGCGTGCTAGCCCTTACAGAAGCGGTTTCGCCGTGCAGGTTGACGGAACTTGTTGGGACTGCTTCCGTGGCGATGAACCGAGGGGCAGAAATTGCCGACATCCCGAGGATCATGCGGGTATATTTCGAGGGGCCATTTCTGGGTTTCATGTCCCAAAGTCGATTTGTGATTAGGTCGCCCATAAATCTTTACAAACTCCGATACAAACCCTGCGGCACCGGAAAACGACGATCCGCGAGAACAGTTCCCAACACGGCGACGTGCGCCTTCGATAACTGATCTTTAATGTGCGAAGCGACGATGCGTCTGGTCTTGTTGGCCGTCAGCACAAGTACCAGGCCGTCGCATGTCTGGCCGATGCTTGCCGTCAGCCAGGAAGCTGGGGCGCACCACAGAATGGAAAAGTCGAATTCCGCGGTGAGTTCGTGGAGGCGCGATAGATTTTGGTCGGTGACCCGGTGGCCGCATGGGGCAGGCAACCAGCTCTGACGCGGCACCAGCCAGAGACGTGGACCGATCGTCACGGTAGGCTCATCCCGGCTGGCGACTGAAATCTTCAGTCGAGTCTCCAAAGGCAGAGACTCCGGGTTGGCATCAATCAGTCCCACATCATACCTGTCCTCGTCGGCCAAGACGGTGGCGACCTGCAGACAGAGTGTCGCCGTGTCCGTGAAGCCTTCGACCGTGACAAATCCGACATGTCGAGCGGGTTTTGACTCACGCCGGAAGAAAAGCTGCTGCACCAGAGCATGAATCTGCTGGTTGTGGACTTGCCGCTCGCCTACGGCAGGCTCGGGGCCACGAACGATACGCTCCCGAATCGGGGTTACACGAGGCTGCTTCACGTCGTCCGCCGGTGCGTCGACAAGTAACCCGAGAAGCGTGTTCACTGGATGACCACCTTCGAGCGACCTATTCGAAAAGAAGAAATACTTAAGATCGCCGGCTGCGGCGCCGGCAACCATGCCAAAACTGGGACGTCAAGGAGTGCATAGGCTTCGTTGGGGGTACGGATCGTTGCGTCGAAATACTCAGAAGTGAAACCGACGCCGATGCTAAAACATAGCGCCAACGCGAAAGCGAGCAGAAGATAAAGAAGCGCTGAGTGTACCGGCAAAGCCGCTGCAATCGGCGGTTCGACGACAGCCACGTTGATAATACGGCGTTCATCGAGGGCATCACCTATGCGCGCTTCTTCGCTTTTGTGACGGTACAGCAAATAATCGTCCTCCTCGGCCTTAGCTGTTCGCACCAGATTTTGTTGGTCGACGGCATCGGCCTGCATGTTCTGAGCGAACATTCGCAGAGAATTGACTTGGGTGGAAGCCTCGGATTGCCGCGCGCGTAATCCATCTCGTTGTACCTGGGCCTTTTCCATTTCCAGACGAGCCCATTCGTAGTTGGGATCCTTGTCAGTCGTTTCGTCCCGCATCGGAGTGAGGGCTTCGCCCGCGATCTCGGCCTGAACCTCCGCGATCTCCCGTTCCACTTCCTGCACCGGCCTGTAGGATGGCTCGAAGCGGCTGAGAAAATCGGCGCGTTTGAGTTGGAGCTCGAGTAGGTGGGTTTTCATCTTTTCCAGAACTTCCGGATTGTCTGCCCAGCGCTTCAGGGTTACGGATCGAGAAGGGAACAGCTTCAGTTGCTCACCGAGAGACGAGATTCGGTGGTCGGTCTCGACTCGGTCTTGGTCCATCTGGCGGGAGGCTGCGCCCGCCTCGCCCAGCTTTTCCAGCGCGATATCGCGTTCCAGTACCGCGGAGACCACACCGCGAGAACGAGTAAAGTTCACAAGTTCAGCCTCCGAGCGATGCAGTCTCTTTTCGTATGCGGCGGTTTGCTCGTCGAAAAACTGGATCTGCCCCGGTGATCGCTGCAGATTCGTGTGCTTCTGCATGTACAGGGTGGAGAGCGCTGACAGAATGCGTGCGGCTCTTGAAGGACTCGTGTCCTTATAGGTGACTTGAATCAGGTTCGATTTTTTCAGTGCGTCGACATCCAGGCGTCGAGACAGCTTGCGAGCCGCACGTTCGATCGCGGCGGCCCGTTCTCGTTCGGGAGTGTTCTCTGAAACGAGTCCTGCGACCTGGACCACCTGTTTGAGCAAGTCCTCGTCGCGGAGCAGCTCCACTTCTGAATTCAGTTCCTCTTCGGTGATATCGGGACGGGTGAAATCCATGGCGCTAGTGGGCTGAGAAGAGACCATCGGATCAAAGCGCCCGCGTCGCAGCAAGACCTTGAAATGCGATTCGTACCGCGCGGAGAACCAAGCGAACAATAGCGTTGTCAGCAGTACGAATCCGAAGGAAGCAACCATCAGCCGCGGACGGCGGCACATGGTAGCCGCAAGTTCGCGAGGGCTTGGAGAAAACGTGATTCGTAAATTCCGGTTCAATTCCTCAGTCATGGGGTTAACGGCAAGGCCGATCAAACCCGGCGATCTCTATAAAAACTGGCCAGATTTTGAAGACGCTTAGTAAATGCTGCGATTCCTTTCTCCTAATACTGCAGGGGATTCATGTACCAGCTCATGGAGTTGGTCGGCACATACTTACGAATCTTTGAAATTCGGCTTTGTGGGACAAAAATAAAATCGCCGGGCTGAAGGTGTAGGTCTTCACTAAGGTTGTGAGAATCCAGCATCTTCTTAAGGTCAATCACGTGGGCCTCGGCGACGTAGGCGGAAATCCTGCGAAACAGAACCACCTGCGAATGACGGGCCTGCTGAGTGAAGCCGCCGGCAATCGCCACGGCTTCGGCTGCGGTTACATCGCCGCGCAGCTCGTATTTCCCTGGGCGGGCCACCTCTCCCGAGGCCAGAAAGTACGGCTTGTCGAAATCCTTGAGAGTCACCGTAACCTCGGGCTCGTGCAGGAACCCACGATAGGCACCGACGATAGCCTGCTGCACTTGCGGGATCGTAAGACCCTCCGCCAACAGTGCCCCTGCTCCTCGCAAAGCGATGAAGCCGTCGGGCTGCACGATCAGGCTTTGATTAAAGTCGGGAGAAAAAGTGAAATTTACGTCGAGCGTATCCGATTTCGAGAGCCGATAAAGCGGGTGGCGTTCCCCTTCGATAGCAGGTTCTCCCTGGCCACCCGCTCTGCCGGGTTGTGAGGTCCCTCCGCGAGTTGGACCGCCGGTGCCCGTCTGTGCCTGGCTCTGCGAGCTCTCCGTCACCGCGATCTGGCCGGTTGGCGAAGCAGAGGACGCAGGCGTCGACATAGGCGACGACACGGTTTGCTGAGCGACCAAGGCTAGCTGCAGTATGAGCATGATTGCAGCCCCCACAGCGACTTGTTTGGCGAACACATTCATCTCCGGACTCTCGTCGTTGCTCAGAAACGAGTAACTGAACCAGCTCACGTGTTTAAGCTGATTGCACACCGTAACGTTGCGTCCCAACCGCAACAAGACTCGTAAAGTACTGTCCACAGCAGTACACAGCCCGGGGCGGCTATCGCAGATGTGACAAAGCCGAAAATAAGCCGCGAAAGGCGGCTTTTCACGGCATTGGCTGAAATGAACGAGGAGAGGCTGCAACCAGAGTTGTGCACCGCTGGAGACCTGCGAAAGTAGGTACGAAAGCCTCTATACGTCACCAACCGGTTGTGACGCACCCTACATACGGCCGCCCTGGCGCGGAGCATGATGGTGAAGTGAAGACCAGTGGTTCCGCAAAACCAACCGCCAATTCCGTGCCGATGGAGACGAATACGGTGAGCGTTGTAGTCGCCGATTCGGGCCTCATTCAATCTCAACTATTGGCACGGGCGTTGAAAGGGCGGCGCGATTTCAATGTTTCGGAGGTCGCTTTGGAAATGACCGCCCTCGACAACTTTATTCAGACGAATCCTGTGGATGTGGTTCTGCTCGCCGGAAACCACCTGCCGGATTTCAGTCTGCTTCGATGGCTGCGCATTTCCTATCCAAACATCTCGCCGGTACTGTTGGCGGAAGAAGGGGATCGCGAACTGGTGGTAAACGCCCTCCGAGCGGGCGCCAAGGGAATTTTTCTTTTTAGTCAGACTCCATTTCCCATGCTTTGCAAATGCATCCATTGCGTTTTCAAAGGACAGATCTGGCTTAACACGCAGCAGATGAATTATGCATTGGCCGCATTGTCCGATGTGCCGACCCTTCGCGTGGTGAACTCGAACGGAAAACTATTGTTGACGGCCCGCGAAGAACAGGTGGTCGCATTGGTGGCGGACGGATTAAGCAACCGTGGAGTCGCCGCCGAACTCGGACTTAGTGAACACACGATTAAGAAATATCTGCTGCGCATCTTCGACAAACTCGGGATCTCAAGCAGAGTGGAACTGGTGCTCTATGCGATGTCGCACGGTGAAAATCGTCCGTCGGAATGGATGCCGACCAGCGGTTAAGGGCAAAAATAAGTGCCGACGGATACAATTCCAACATGCCGAAATCCGGGGAGAGCGGCCGTTGACAGGTTCCGAGCCATCTGCCGAATCCAAATCGAAGGTCGCCCGACGCTGGACGGTAATTGCGTCCGGCCTGTTAATTCTGGCCTTGGCGCTGGTGGTCATTTATACCGGTCCCAATGCCTTTTACAGTCCAGTCGCGCTGGTGACGGTGGCCGCGATTGGTTTGGGAGCCTTGCTTCTGCAAGTGTGGTTTCGCCGCGATTTCCCGAATGTCAACTCTCCCCTTTGGCTGAATGTCCTCGGTATTCTCTGTGCCATGGTCTCGCTCTTTGGAGACTACTTCCATCTCAGTCGCGCCGTTTTGGAAATGGTCGCTTTCGCCGCAGTGGTGTGCTTTGGTATCAGTGGATCCCTGATATTGCATACTTTGCGACGGCGGCCGCGACAGTCGACCGATCTCGCGTAGCCTGATTTCTCTCGCTGTTCACCCCAGCTCGCGGACTTTCCCAGCGGTTCTCGCATTTAGAATGCCAATATGCGCGTGACTTTGTTTGGCGCTTCGGGACTGCTCGGCCAGGAATTGGTTCGCGAATTAAAGGGCGAACGGCTGACTGCTCCGTCCTCCAAAGACGCTGATCTCCGCAACCACGGGCGAATTCGTGAAACCGTTCTCGAATCCAAGCCAGATTGGGTGATACTGTCCGCCGCCTACACCGATGTGGATGGATGCGAGGCTGACCCTGACCGCGCCTTTGCGGTGAACTGCGAAGGCGCAATTGGCGTTGCCGAGGCGGTGCGCGAAGCTGGCGCGCGACTGATGTTTCTCAGTACCGATTACGTCTTTGATGGCAGCAAGCGCTCGCCTTACGAAATCAGTGACGCGAGAAATCCGCGCAGTGTTTACGGGGAAAGTAAAGCGCGCGCCGAAGAACGGCTGCTCGAAATCTTGCCCGATGTCTGCATCTGCCGCACCTCGTGGCTTTTTGGACACGGAGGCAAGTGCTTTCCTGCGACCATCCTGAAACTGGCTGCCAGTCGTCCCAAGATCTCGGTGGTAGATGACCAGCGAGGAAGCCCAACTTCAACGCGCGATCTGGCAGTCGCTTTGCTTCAGCTCTGTCGCGCCTCCGCCCGAGGCGTAGTGCATGCCACCAATTCTGGCAATTGCACATGGTATGAGTTTGCCAAGGAGATCCTGGCTGCGTCCAAATCGCCGACCTTTGTCAAACCGACGACCACGGCGGAATTCCCTCGGCCAGCACAACGACCAGCCTACTCGGTCTTGTCACCTGAGAGCTTGCACGCCTACAACATCCAAATGCCGCACTGGCGGGATGCGCTAAGTCGTTATCTGGCACAAGCTGGTATTGCGCCCTGAACCCACGAATTGATCGGAGCTCTACCCAACTCCGCTGTCCAATCGTCCCTGCGTTGATTTATGCTTGCTCTTCTTCGAGGAAAATTGTGAACAAATTCTCCCGGTGGATGGCCCTCTTCTCACTTTGTGTTTTGCTTCCTTCTATTTCCCTTTTCTCTCAGCCTTACGACCCAGCCATGTATCGGGAACTCCGCTGGAGAATGATCGGTCCCTTTCGCGGAGGCAGGACGGTGGCAATCTCCGGTATTCCCGGTCAACAAAATGTTTTCTACATGGCGCCGAATAATGGAGGAGTCTGGAAATCGACTGATTTCGGGCGTACCTGGAATCCAATCTTCGATGATCAACCCACGCAATCCATCGGAGCCTTAGCCGTCGCGCCCTCAAATCCAGACACCATCTACGTCGGCAGCGGCGAAGGCTTGCGCCGTCCCGATCTCTCCGTCGGAGACGGTATGTACAAATCAACCGATGCGGGAAAAACTTGGCAGCATCTTGGTCAAGATGGTTCAGGTCTTCGCGACGCGCAGCAGATCGCCTCCATCATCGTCGATCCCAAAGATCCCAATCGCCTCTTCGTTGCCGCTCAAGGACATCCCTATGGTCCAAATCAAGAGCGTGGCGTTTTCCGTTCCCTGGACGGCGGGAAGACTTTTCAGAAGGTGCTCTATCAAGACGAAAATGTCGGCGGTATGGACTTGGTTTTCGATCCGCGTAACTCGCAGACAATTTTCGCCAGCATGTGGTCTTCGCGCCGTCCGCCGTGGACGACAGGTGGTGGCTACGACGGGACGGGAAGCGGACTCTACAAATCTACTGACGGCGGAAATACCTGGCAGCAATTGAGCAAAGGCTTGCCCGGTCCGGCGGAAGGCATTGGGCGAATTGGACCAGCCGTTTCTCCGAGCGATCCTGACCGCATGTATGCGTGGGTGAATGCGAAGAAGGGAAGCGGCATTTATCGTTCCGACGATGCCGGAGAGAGCTGGCAACAGGTGAATGGCGAAGAGCGCATCTGGGGACGAGGCGACGACTTTGGCTGCGTGCGCGTCGATCCGAAAAACAAAGATGTGATTTATGTAGCCAACACTTCGACCTACCGATCGACGGATGCGGGCAAAAATTTTACGGCCATTAAAGGCGCGCCTGGCGGCGACGACTATCACACGATTTGGATTAATCCGGAGAATCCTGACATCATCGCCATCGCCGTCGATCAGGGCGCGACCATCAGCGTAAACGGAGGACAGACCTGGAGTTCCTGGTACAACCAGCCGACTGCGCAGTTCTATCACGTCATCACCGACAATGAGTTTCCCTACTGGGTTTATGGCGGACAGCAGGAGAGCGGCTCCGCCGGCACAACTAGCCGCAGCGACTTTGG
>Ga0209006_10005730_pt1 | contig 11286 bp, 8 predicted proteins | sample JacPin_JW_Ref_O2_FD_188567 | JGI IMG/M metagenome (GOLD analysis project Ga0209006, IMG submission 188567) | Forest soil microbial communities from Algoma, Ontario, Canada - Jack Pine, Ontario site 1_JW_Ref_O2 (SPAdes) (version 2) | ecosystem: Environmental > Terrestrial > Soil > Boreal... | reverse complement strand
TTGGGACAAGCGGCTTTTAGCCGCCGGGGCGCAGTTCGTCACGGCCGGTTTCAATTCTCTCAGCTGGGCCGGCGTGCCTGAAGGCATACCCTGATACAAGTCTTTTTTCTGCCCGCGCCACGACCCCCATTCAATCTGGATTGATCTCCATTTGCCGGGGCGGTAAAGCCGGCAGATCGGGATGCTGGGGGTCGCGCCAGATCACGCCAAAACATTCACCCTCGCCTTGCGCCTGCCAGATGGATCCATCTTCGTATTTCACAGAAGCCGGGAAGAAGACCCAGCCCAGGACGGATTGCGCGCTGGCGGAGCGCATTGCCGGCTTCTCCAGGGTGAGTTCCTGGCCCGGTGGAATGGGCTTGGGACTCGCTTTGGGCGAGGACCACTCGGTGGAATCGAATGGCCTTCGCAAATCCTGCGGCGCCAGGAACATCTCGGAGGTCAGAGCGAAGCTGGAGATCGATTTGTCGCTGATGTTTTTGACCGTCAGAGTCGACTTCTCCGGATCCTTCCAGAAGTCTCCTCTGGTTACATCGAGCGGGCAGGACCGAGTGGACGGCACGTAGATGGTATAGACCGCCATCATGCCGCTCTCCATGTGATCCTGCACATGGCAGTGGAACATCCAGGTCCCGGGATTATCAGCGAGCATATCGACCGTCGCCATGCTTCCCGGCAGAAGCTCAATCACATCGGTATTTCGTCTTCCGTCAGTGACGGTTTCGCCATGCCAATGCGGGGTGTGCAGGTCGATCTCGTTTCCCATTCCGAGCAAGTACCAGCGCACTTTGTCGCCCTGCTTCATCATCAAGCCGGGAAGATTGCCGAAGATGAAGCCGTTGATGGCGTAAAACATTCCGGCGGGTTTACTGCCCATTTCGTCGAAGACCATAAAGGACGCAACGAATTCACGATCCACTCCCTTGGGAGAACCGTCGGGATTCGCCTTACCCCTGGCGGTCACAACGATCGGCCCCATGAGGCCTGCGTTGACCTCAATACCCGGGTCGACGTGCGCGTGATACCACCACACGATCGAACTGGGCTGGCCCGACCCCGGCCCGCTGGCGGCATTGGCAAACCAGTGGTAGGTATATCGTCGTCCCGGCGCAACCCGGTCGCCTTTGCCGAATGGAATATAGAACGAGCCTTCACTGTTCTTGTCATAGCGCAGACCGTGGGGATGCATGTCATGGGGCAGACGTGTGCGATTGAGGAATTCGACCACCACCTCGTCGCCTACCTCTGCGCGAATGATCGGACCGAGAATCCCCAGCCACTCCGGTTGCGGCTTTTGGGTCGTGAAGGTGTCGTCGGTGTATTCGATGAAGCGGGTCTTGGGCCACTGCAGCTTGAGCGCCCAGGGCTGTCGAATGGTCGCGCCGTTAAGCAGATTATGGCCGCTGGGGGCATAGTTCCAGGTGACATCCTCGGCGGCAATATAGTAATGGCGAGTCGCCGCCAGGCATCTCGGGACGCAGTTCGAGATGCAGTTGGAGACGATGAAAAGCGGCAGGCAAAGCGCAACGGCGCGCAGAGTTCTCACGCCGCCATTATCCCATTATCCATCGCTGGCAAGCATTCTGGAATGATGTCCGAGAATGGTAGTGGGTCAGTTCGAGATTGTTTTGAAAGGGCGCGGCTTCCAGCAGCGCCTTAAGCTTTGTGGAGTGAATGTCGTCCTCAGCCGCTGAGGGAAACGTCAGCCCCAGAACAAGAGTTTTCCCGCAACGTGCTCAGCCGCGGCACATGAAGGGCACAATCAGTACGGTTCTAGAACTTGCTGAAAAACTCACTTGCCGGTCGTCAGCATCCCCAGCGGCTGAGGCCGGTTGATTTTGCGGGTCTTACGGTGCGGCTGGAAGCCGCACCCTTTCAAAACCTGAGTTTTCCGTAACCGCTCCAGCCGTGCCGTAAGCTATGGAGAACTAACAGGGATTTAGCCGCTCACGTCGCCCTTAGTTGCGGCTGGCAGCAAAGGGATTGGGCGCGGCCACGCTGCAGGTTCCGTTGTTGTTTTGCGTCGGCGGCGATGGCGGCGTAGCCCACGGGATGTTCACGTAATCGAAGAACTCGTCCATCGTGGCCACCGGGCTGGTGCTGCTCCAATAGGCATCGCGTGCCGTCAGCGGCTTGATATTGAAGCGCTCCTCGACGAAGTTAAGCCAAGCCGTAGTGTCTCGCACCACGTGCGAAACGAAGTTCTTTTTGGCGAACGGGGATATCACGATCAGGGGTAAACGATACCCGGTCACAGCAAAGCTGCAGGGCCCGCTGCTCTGATTCGCCCCGTCGCAGGCGTCTGTCGGCTGCAAATCGGTGGGCGAGGCATAGCTGTCAGGGACCGGCACGGTCTGGGGCTGAACGTGATCGTAAAAGCCGCCCGGTTCATCGTAAGTGAAGATCATCGCCGAGTCTTTCCAGCTGGGGCTGGTCATCAGGGCGTTGATGAATCCGGCAGCATACGCCGCTCCGGACTGGACATCCACCGGATACTGGTCATGATCGGAGGGATGCTCGTCGAGTTCCTGGGTCGACGGAGGCTCCATGATAATCACCTGAGGCAAGGTCTGATCGTTTTGCACGTCCGAAGCGAACTGCGATGTGGGCCTGATGTTCTGCAACAAATCCGGATTTCCGCCCGCGCTGTTGATGATCCTGTTTTCGTAGTTAAACGCGTTGAGGTAGGAGAAATTCTCCAGTAGACACTCGGACTGCTGATCGCCGGTCTCATTGGCGCACGCTGTACCGTCGCCATCCACGTAGATTCTCCAGGTGATGCCGGCGGCCTGAAGGGCCTGAACAATGGGCTCAACGACAAGCTGCGGCGAGCTCGGGCTCAGGGGATAGGCATGGCCCTGCGAAGTCCCGGCATAGATGAAGTCTCGGTTGAGTTCCGTGCGAGACAGCACTGGAGCGAACCACCGGTCGGACGTGCCAAAGTTACTGGCCATGAAGTAGTAATAGTTCAAATCGGTATCGGTAAAGTAACCCATGGTGCGATACCCATTGACGTCATTGACCGGCGGGTCCTGATCGTAGTATTGCCGGGCATCGTTGGCGCCCGCCTTGACGAATCCATCGCCCTGCCAGTTGACCGTGCTGGGATAGAGGAAGTTAGCGTTCCAGTCGGCGTGGGCTTCATCCCAGAATGGACTCAATTCCTCCGTACACACGGATTGCAGGTGAAAAGACGGTACGGGCGTGGCACTGGAATCGGGCACACAGACGTTCGGCGAAGGCTGAGTCGGATCACACGCCACATTCGTGGGCACGGCACAGGAACTTACGCCGTTGGTGGTGGTGCACTGCGCTGCGGGAGTGAACTGGGGCAATCCGTCGAATTGCTGATCGGGAATGCCATTGTTGGCCCAATACTGGCGCAGGTACCCGAAGTAGTGATCAAAGGAGCGATTCTCCTGGGCGAAGAGAATGATGTGGTTGATGCTTTGCAGCGAGCCGCCGAAGGCGGCGGTAACCGAATTCTGCCCGCTCACGGTAAAGCTGCAGCTTGAATTTCCAGAGCAGACGCCGCCCCAGCCCGCGAAGATATAGTTGGCTCCCGGAGTCTCTGTGAGGGTGACCTGAGTACCTTCCGTGAAATTGGCGGAGCACGTCGTGGGACAGTTAATGCCCACCGGAGTGCTGGTCACTGTGCCCGTGCCGCCGCCTGAAACGGTCACCGTAACGGCGCTCGGCGTATTCGAGCCTGCGACAACCCCCCGGCAACCAGCGAGCCCGAGGCTAGCCAAGGCACACAAGGTCGTCAGCCAGAACATTTTTTGAAGTTTCATGTGGGAAGCTGCTCCTGGACAAGACCGTACTTCGATGAAAGCGGGGACGATATGGTTGTTTAAGTCCTCAGGTGCGAACGCCCCGACTCGGGAATCCCATATTTGGACGGAGGGCAGTACAGGAAAGTCCGGAGCTCGGCCCCATATCTAGGGTTTTCCCCTGCACTCTCTAAGGTTTTTCCTGGAGGCGGTCATCATTCCACCAAAGTTTTTCGAAATTGTTACCGACATCCCGACCGGATTCCGCATCTCAAGCTGGACGTTCTTATCGAGCGTTCTCCGGAGTGTATATGCCCACGACGAATGAACAACCGCCAGTCCAGACTTCTGCCCAAATATCGTACTTTCCCGGACTCACTCCCGAGAAAAATGGCCACTCCAAGGCCCAGCCAGAAGTGCCCCGAGAACGGCGGCTGCTGAGTCTGGCGCGCAAGCTGCGCGAGAACGAGACCGCGTTAGCCCTCATGCGAAACGCGTTCCGCATGTTCCAGCGCATCGGGATCACCGTGAGTCCCAATCACTATTACTGGCCCGTACCTGATTATCGCGAACTCGAGGCCCGAAAATGGCCGGCTGAGGAACAGCCCGTGGCCCTTGATCTGGCATTTGACCGCCAGCTGGAATTTTTGCAGACCGTGGTGCCGCAATATCGGGCGGAGTGGGCTACGCTGTCGTCACCCTTTTTTAGCGTGAGCTACAACCGCAACAATGGCTTCTTCGAGACGATCGACGCCGAGATCGCCTATTGCATGGTTCGCCAGTACAAGCCGCGGCGCATCGTCGAAGTAGGCGGCGGCTACAGCAGTCGAGTCATGGCGGCTGCGCTGGATTTGAATCTCAAGCTGGACGGTGTGCGCGGTGAACTGGTCACCATTGACCCGTATCCGGACCGTTTCCCGCAGAAGGCGCTGAGCGATCGCGTTCATCTCATCACCCAAACCGTCCAGGATGTCGGCATGGACGTGTTTCTCACCCTGGAGAGTGGAGACTTTCTTTTCCTGGATTCCAGCCATGTGGTGGGAATCGGCAGCGATGTGGTGCGCGAATATCTCGAAATCGTGCCCCGCGTTGCCGCGGGCGTCATTATCCACGCCCATGACATTTTCATTCCCGCTGACTATCCAAAGGCGGCGGTCCTGCACAATCTGGCCTTCTGGTCGGAGCAGTACCTGCTGCAGGCCTTGCTGATGTTCAATCCTCATTTCGAGGTGCTGTGGGGCAGCAGCATGATGCAGAGCCAAGCCACCGCTGAGCTGGATAGCGCTTTCCCGCACTGGCAGCGCAGTTATCGCGACATGCCTATCGAGAAACGCCGCTTCCTTCCCACGCGCGACGGTGAACGCGTCTGGCCCTCAAGCTTCTGGATGCGCAAGCTCTCATAAGCTGATAGAGCAGGGATGTTTCAAAGGGCGCGGCTTCAGCAGCGCTACCTTAGCGTCCTTCCCTTTCCGCGGGCCGCGGGAGGAGACTTGATTCTCATTCCTCATGAGGGGACGGTTCGGCCGTGAGAGAGCGGCCCTTCAAGGGCCGCGTTAGAATCCGCAAAAAGGGCGTGGCTTTAGCCCCAGTGGTCTTCTCCCGTCGCAAGGGCGCGAACCCGCTACGGGGGCTGAAGCCCGCGCCATTTTCGCACACCTGCGCGGCGCTGGAAGCGCACCTCTTCCACGTAGCCATGTAATTCGCGTGTGCCCATCATGTTCGCCGGGGTAACTCGCGCTCTACCAGATTCCTTTGTCGTCCCCGGTAAGACGCAGATTCACGAATGCCGCCGCGGCCAATGCCGGCAACAGAGACAAGCGTGCTGCCGCGCGAAAGTTGAGTGCCGCTCCCATCCCAATCAATTGATGCAGGAACAATTGTGAACCCTGGGGCAACATAGGCACCCGCAGAAACTGCGTTCCTACATAAGTAACGTCGGCGCCAAAACGCGCACCTTCTATCACGAACTCGGGCAGCAGCAGCGGCTCCGCGCCTACTCTCTTGTTGTAGTCCGAAGCGATCTTCAACAACGTTGCGACTCCGGGCCAGATCGACCAACGCTGCGTGGAGGTGCGCAATCGCGCGAAATCCAGCCGCGCGGCCCGGACCAATCCACTGAGGTTCAACAGATCGGTAAAGCGAATGTAAAAATGCCGATACATTCTTTGCAGAGTCGCGAGCGTGACCTGTTCCTCGGGGGCCGGGACGCGAAAGCGAAAGTCGCCGATTTCCCGGATCACACTAGTACCTTCAAGATAAGCCGGCAGCGCACTCTGCTCGCCCGTTTGTCCCAGGCAGCCGACATGGATCTCGACCAGTTGCGGCAGTCCTGGAATCCGGAAGTTCCATTTGTGCGCCAGCCGATCTCCCCAACTCTGCCGCTGTACTTCAGCCTGCAATTCACTCTTCATGGCGCCGACGGTCTCGGCCTCGCTGGCAGAAATGAAGAGATCGAGATCGCTGCCGATGTCCGGCCAGTGGTCGAGCGTTTTGATGACCACGGGAGAATGCCCGGTACGTTCGAGACCCTGTACCACCCTCGACAGGGTAGCGAGAGCATATTGGATCTGCCGCTGCTGGATCTGTTGAAGTTCGTCGAGCCCGCCAAACTCCGGGGTAATTGCTCCCGCTTCCGTCCAGCGCTTGAGAAGTTGCAGGGTGCGAAGCGACACGCGCTGCAATTCCGCGAAGGCCAGAAATTCCGTCCAGCCCTCTTTCGACATACCCTGTAATTTCGCCAGCACCGCCCCGACCTGCGGACTCATCTCACCTCGCTGGCCCTCGGACGAAAGACCGTTCAAATGCAGTACCGCCAACATCTCAAACATTTCAGCCGCGCGAGTTTTTCCCCGGGTCATTGACTGCCTCCGTGCGCTGGCGCCTTCGACTCGCCGCAGTGCGGCAGACCGCGCTCAATCGCCGTTCCTTCCTCATAGTCGTTCCACGTAGCGATCAAAATAAATGGGATTGGGTGCGAGGGCTCGTCATTCTCATCGAACAATCGCAGAGTGTCTTCGAAGGTCTGTCCGCAGCGTGCGTCGATGTGCCGGTTCAGACTCCAGGACGCTTTTGTATCGTTGAAACCTGGCCAGACCCCGCCCACCGTGACCTGGTCGGGATGCTTGGTCCGCATGCGCTGGTAGAAGTTGGTGAGATAGTCTTCCCCCCAGGCCTGGCCGTCCGGCTTCCATCCAGCGTGCCCGGGATAAACCCACGCATATTCCCCATCGAACGCCTTGGCGAACGGTGCAGGTGGTTCATCCTCATAGAGCAGGATGGGCGGCGACTCCCACATGTTCAACTGCTGCCGTACCTGGTTCCAATCCGTGTGCCCGCGCTTGGGAAACACGAAAATGACAGGTCGTCCGTTGTACATCAGGTAGGCATCGCGTCCTACTGCGCCGGGGCCGATATATTTCTTGTAAGCCAGTTCCATAGCTTCCATGGCGTCGTCGGTAGCATGGCCGTTGTCATCCTGGGTTTCGTCGTACATGAGCGCGATGTGAAAATGCTGCTCACTGGCGATGCGCTGCAACAGGGCCGTGCTGCGATCGAGAAAGGGCTGCCGCGGACCGTACCAGTCCACCGCGAAGGCATAGATGCCCATGTTGCGCGCGCTCTCAATCTGCTTGCGCAAAACATTCGGATCCTGACTGTTGTAGCCGACGTCGATGTGGTTGGGGTCACCGAACCAGGGCTGGTAGTCGGCAAGGACTTTGGGATTGCCCGGTTCGCTCCCCACGTCTTTCAGCGCGACATTACGTGCACTCTTGTGGTTGCAGCCGCTGGGAGCGGCGCAGACGATCAAGACGTATGCTAACAATGCCCACTGATAAAGTTTCATTCACCATTCCCGCGCAGTTACGATGAAACCGAGCTTCCAGGAGTTGGCTGGAAGCGGCTCGCAGCAAGGCCTTAGAAGGATTTGGCGGAGACTTCCTGAAGATCGCGCACGTACCAGCGATCCGCGCCCGGAGTCATCAGAACCATGTATTCGTGCGGCGCCGTCTGCGTATCCAGCAACTTATCCCCGTCAAAGGTCTGGATCTCCAACTGGGCCGTATCGAAAATCTGCATGGCCGCGCCGTCGGTGGAATAAAAAACTGCCTTCAGATTGTGGCCGTGGTCAACGATACGAACATGCACTCCCGCCTGTGTTTGCTCGTTAACTCTGCGTGTAATGCGTTCCTTTGCGACTCCAATGAACTCATCGCTGAGCGCGGCCGTGCGGCCGGATTCCAACGCTCCAGCCATCTCATGCCACGCCAGCGCGTAGTAGCGCGCGACCGTCGTTCCCGTCAATTCTTCAATGGGCCGCGGAGCCAGCCCTTCAGCGTTCAAATGGACCTGGGGCAATGGCTGAGTCGATGATTGAGCAAGGGCCTGTCCGAGCGCCAGCGCACAAGCCCCAAGGCCGACTCCCAGCGCCTTCAGCCGGGGCCAGAGGTTCCACGCTGGCATTTTGGGTTCGCGGGTATGCTTCATAATCTTCCGTCAAGCGCGACTTCGTTGCCCAGGACCACGCCGCACGCGACCGTAATTTGCGCTCGGCCGTGAACGCTCAATTGCGCTCGCGCGATACCTTTCTTTATCGGTGTGTCCACCGTGCTCTTGCCCGCCTTATCCACTTCGGTAAATGAAACTACGGTGCCATCGGGAAGGGAATTGCCGCTGCAATCGCGCACTGGCTCAGTTTCAACGGTCACGGTATTGTTCGCGCCAGGCAAGGCCTTCATCCGCAGTCCACAGGCCTCGGCCGCGACCTGCTGCACTACCCGCGCTTCTTCCACTTTGCCCAGCACAGCAGTTACGTGAACCGGGCCCTCATGCTGAGTCGAATCCATGCGGATGGTGGCGACTCCGTGCCGGGTGGGAACTTGCCGCGAGAAGCCCGCGCCACTCGCGGGCGTGACCCGGAAATCGACCGCGGAGGAAGAAAGATCCAGATTGAAGTACTGATCAAAGACAAAGGCGGTGGCGTCGATGGAATCGTGAGTCGATACTGGCACGCGGGAAGGGTGTAGAAAAAAACTCAAGTGTGCCGGTTGCGCGGCCTGCACTTCGAAGGTCGCCGAAGTGCAAGGCGATCCACAAAGGATGATCTGGTAGCGACCCGCGGCATGCACATCGCTGGAAGATATCTGCAGATCGCCGCCCAGGTTCACGGTGCGCTTGGCCGCATGGTCGGGACCCAGAAGATAAAGAGTCGCCTGCCCCGAACCCTCCGCCGATATGGAAAAAGCCTGTCCCGCCACCACCGTCGCGGGCACTTGGAGATCCGCCGCGCCTGCCAGGGCCGACCATACACACAACAATCCGCAGACGGCCAGAGCTTTGCATCCCGCGAAGTGAATGAAATTTGAGCGCTGCATGCTAGTTGCTCGACTGCTGCGAGTAGTGATTGACCATTACACGATAATTGTTCAGCCGGGCGGCAATGTCATCTGGAATGTCCACGGCAAACGGCACCGGCACCTGCGGCATCAGGGCCTGATCGACATAACCGTCCGAAACCCAGATCACCTTCCCGCTATTGTCGTAATAGGCGGCCAGCACTTGCGCGATATTGACGGGACGTCCGCTTTCATTCACCAGCTTGCCCTGCAAAACGCTGCGAGCCAGGCCGTCTTTGGTCACCGTCTGGTCGCTGACTGCAATCACGGGATCAGCGCTGGCCGGCACTAACAGCGCACGCGCATCCATCCGCACACTCTTGACTGCATCCATGCGAACGCCGGGGAAGTCGATGCGATAGGGCGAAACCTGCTTGGGCAGCAGCACGTGCGATATCAAATCGAAGCTGCCTTCTTCCTCAATGGGAGAACCGTCAGCCTTCAAGAGCGTCGCATTCACATTCAGATACGCGGGAACGGTGTCTTCGTTCTCTACTTCGCCAAGAATTACCACGCGGCCAGGACGCGAGATCGCGTTCATCGAGGTGATGCGAACCTTCGGCGAGTCGACATCCTGTGCGCCCCAGTTCTGCGACGCGTTACGTCCGATCACTTCCCAGCGTAGATAATTCACTGACACTACCTGCGGCGGCTCGTTCGGAAGTGCCAGCTTGGGCCACACCACGCGCCAGACCGAACCATCGCGGCGCACGTGCACGTCGCGCACATCGTCGAGTGAGCCCAACGCGCTCGACCAAGTCATCCTTAGCCGGACGACGGCCTGATCGTTGTCGGCGTGCAGCGGTGAAACGTCTGCCGATTGCAGCGAGGATAACGTCCGCAGGCTGCTGTCGCTGCCCGCCATCTCGCGGGTGAACGAGGCCAAATCCGTATCGCTGCTGCGATCGAGCGAAGCGTATGCCTGCTGGTAGTTGTGCGACTGAATCTGGCTCATCAGAGATTGCACAGCCTGTTCCGGAGTCGTAGCGGAGAACATGGCGTGCTGCTTCAACCCTCCCGATTGCACCCAGGCAACGGCGACCAGAATCACGGTTGCAGCCGCGATGAAAATAGCCAGGCCCCATTTCATGAGCGCACCTCATCATGATCGTGGTAAACCGTCTCCGGGGCCTCTTGCGGCACCAGCACTACCTCCGGCACACCCAGGCGGGGCTCAACTAAAAAGAACACAAACAGAATCGCCAGGAAGCTGCTGCCGATGGGCAGAACACCCCACAGATATCCTTCCCACGGTGCAGGAATCGCGTCTGAGGGAATAGTGCGCGCCGGCACCGCGTCATCCTTCGACCAAACGGTGATCGACCCAGAATCATAGGTTTCGACCTGGCGCCATCCTCCGAAAACCAGCAGCGGTTCATAGAACGGATCATGCACAAAGATAAACTTCAGCCCGTAATGGTTGGCATGCTGCAGCATGGCGCGCAGCGAATCCATGCCTGCTGTGCCGAAGAATTTTGCGCTGGTTAACTGCGCCGCGCCGAAGCGGGTCATCTCTGGCAGCAAGCGGGCTGAGTTGTATTCGCCGTCCACGCTATTCGCGGTCGAAAACGTTGCGACCTTGGACAAAGCATTGCCGAAGCCGAGCGTGAGATAGCGATATTGATCGTGGCCATCGCGATTCAGAAACGCTACGACGGAATCGACGTTCAGTGAACTGAACGTGCGAAACGGGCTCCATGTCAGCCAGCCCAGCGCTAGCGCCAGGCTCGCGACGGCGGCCGTACTGACGGCGATCGCGCCTCGGCGGGGATAGCGGTCGATGAGTTGTGCCACAAGCAATCCCACAATCGGCAGCGCCAGCACTGTCGCCCACAGGGTGAAACGCTCGTAGGTGAGAATTTCAAAGGCTCGGCCAAAGATCCAGCGCGGAACCGGCGTTGTGCCGCCCAGCGCGATCAGGAATGTGACCCAGAACGCCAGCAACAGAACTCGCAGCCGAGGATTCGAGGCGCCCTTGATCACGATGAAAGGTAACGCAAGCAACAATGCGCCATAGGGCACGAGGAAGTAATTCATCCCGTAGAGCCAGTTCATCAGGAAGTTCGAACGGCTGGCGTGCGGAATGGGCATCTGCTCGATGGGATGGCGGATGATCGCAA
>Ga0209006_10005729_pt1 | contig 11288 bp, 7 predicted proteins | sample JacPin_JW_Ref_O2_FD_188567 | JGI IMG/M metagenome (GOLD analysis project Ga0209006, IMG submission 188567) | Forest soil microbial communities from Algoma, Ontario, Canada - Jack Pine, Ontario site 1_JW_Ref_O2 (SPAdes) (version 2) | ecosystem: Environmental > Terrestrial > Soil > Boreal... | reverse complement strand
CAGCAACGTAGTGTGGGCGTGCTGAATCTTTCGCGACAACCCCGGCTTTTCTGCATTCGGATCCGCCCACTGCACCACGTAATTGTCTTGCACGCGGACAATCGCCAGCCCGTCGTAATAATGCTCCCGTGCCAGTGCCTTCACGTTGGCGACGTGCTTCGGAGCGAACACCGGAGCCAGCTCGATGACGACCCGGCCACTGGCAAGCTCGAGGTAAAGCGTGTTCTCAGGGTCGAGCGGCCGCCAATCCGCGGGAGTGGAATTCGACAGCACTTCAGCCATTGTGGATGGCTTGGGCTTTGGTACATCTGGAGAAGCCAGCAGGCTGGCAGACAGAACAAGCGCCGCGAGACCTGACCCAACAATTTTACATACCAAACTCACAGTTCAATTCTCACAGATTTCAATTCCCGCGCAAGGCAAACCGAGGCATCTGATGGAGCACAATGCTTGCAGGCCGGAATAGCGCCTTCACTGTTCCAATTGCAGCCGGTAAAATTGCTGTGTGTTGGTCGCCGATAGAGTGAGGATGCTCTCCCCGCCGACGGTGTCGGGTATCGTGGGCACTGGCTGCCAGGAATTGGTTGCGGACAAATTGTCGCTGCTCGCCAATTGGTAGGACGCCGCGTAACCTGGCCATTGGAGAGTCAGTTGGCCGTTCCCGGCGCTCAACACGGAAAGTGTTGGAGGCGTGGTGGCTGCAGGATCGAAAACCGTGATCTGACTCATAGCTTGAAATCCTGACCAGGTGAGAGTGACCTGCGAGGTCCCAACCGAGGTAAGCTGCCAGTTCAGCGCATCGGCCACCGAGACAATGGCCGGCTGCGACGAAGCGACAGTAACAGCGTTGGAGGTGACATAGCGCAAGGAGCTCGACCCATCGCTGTAGGTCGCCACCACTTGAGGTGACACGACTGAACCCACCGGCAAAACTATGTTCGAAGGCTCTACTTGCACGCCCGTAAGCGTAACGCCCGGAGGCGGAATGGAGACAACCAACGTCGGCGGAATCGTCACCACCACATTGCTGCCGGAGACGTACGATCCGCTCAAGACGACATCCCCCACTAGCGCGGTGTCCACCGTAACTGTGACCTGGCTGTTATTGGTGCCCCCTGTCAATAACTCCACGCCGTCGCTGCTGATACCGGATGCTCCAAAGACCTGGACAATCCAGACCACCGCGCCCACCGGTGGAAGGTTCGTCGGAAAACTGACTTGGTACTGGTAGTTGGTCTGGTCGTCAAGTTGCTGCGGCAACAACTGCGGCGGATTGAGCAATCTTTGAAAGCTGGTGGTGTTCGCGTAGGAGTCGATGAGCGATTCGATCTCAGGATTCAGCGCCGCTGGCATGGGGAAACTTCCGAAGGTCATCTCGCCCGCAGCCAAGGTCTGGTCCAAAGCGCCAATGACGTGCGTTGCCACGGCTGTCGATTCAGTCTCAGTGCTGACGGCCCCGAAAACGAAGGCGGGTTGCGAGTGAGAAACGTCGTTGTCGGGAGAAAGCATGAACACGTTGTTGGGGATCGGCGTCGGTGGCATGTTGTCAGGAGTGCTGCAAGTCATGCTGTCAAAATCCACCACGCCGTCGGAGCCGCGCGGGATGACCGAGGCTCCTCCCCCGGCCAGACCCAATCCCAACGCGACGTAGGAAAGAGTCGAGTCGCCCAAGCCCGGCGAAGCGCCGTTATCAATGACCGCTCCCGTCACATGGAAACTGGCGGCCGAATCAGGAAACCAAGGCGCGGACGTGACCGGATTATTTATCTCCGCGATCTGATTCCCGAACGGATCGAACTTATCCTGGACGATCGTCGAAATCACGCCCAGCGCGGCCACCCATTGCGGCAATGAGCTGAGTTTGTTTTCCTGGTTCAGCGTCAGCAGATAGTGCAGCAATCGTGTGCCATTTTGCGGCGAGCCAATGGTGACAATGCGATGGAACCTCCCCCGATTGAAATTGGCGCCGTTGCGAAAGGGATCAGGGATGCTCGCATTGCCATTGGCGTTGCATAACATGCGCGTCAGCACGCCGCCCTGGCTGTGGGCCACGACATCGAAACGGGTGAAGGCCCAGGACGCGTGCAACGGGGCCAACGTCTGATTAAACGCCTGTAACGCCAGCGGAGCCAGGTTGTCAAACGACCAAATAGTGTTGACATAGACCGGCGCGCTGCTCAGGACCTGGAGATTGGTCAGGTGATCCTGGCCGTACTTGGCCGTGCAAAAGAAGTTGTCGTTGCTGTTGCCCTCTTCGTAAGGCCGGGAGCCGCCCAGCACCGTCTTGAAATCAACGCCCCAATTGCCGTCCGAATTGTAGCCGTGAATCAAGGCGATGGGCGGTTTGCGCACCGCAAACTTGACGTCCCCCGCCTGCACGCCGCTCGTGTTGTCCATCACGCTGAAATCAAAGTCCAGTTCAGGCACTTCAGGGCTGCCGGCGATGGGCGAGGTCGTGGGGATTATCATCACATCGTCCGACAAGATCGGGAGGACCTGCACGTAGCCGATCGGGCTGGCCGCGGTGAGCACGATGTCGGTGGCGCTCTGCCATGCGCCATTGGTCAATACCTGAAGGCGTTGGAGGAGCGAATTACCGTTGAGCACGCCCCCGCCCAGGATGATGGGCTGCAACGCAAAATCCAGCCCGTTGGAAAATTGCCTCAAGTTCGTTGGATTGGCGGCAAGTTGAATGACCAGAGGCGTGACGTCGTCGGCCACCAGACCGCCGTGGATGAGCGGTTGGATGGCCAGCACGCCAGGATCCGTCACCGGCACCAGCGGCGCATTAATGTCGGTGAGTCCCGCCTGAACACTGCCGGTCGTGAGACCGGATCCACTCATGTTGAGCAACGTCACTTGCACTGGCACCGGCACCAGCGTGGCATAGAGAAGCACGGAGTCCAGGATGGTGGTATTGGTGCTGTCGGAGGTAGCCGTGATCAACAGCGACTTGCGATCCAACACACCGGCGTCCGACATGGGCGCGAGCGAGGCTTGCATATCGATGTAAGCGCCGGCCGCGAGGTCTGGCGTCGTCCAACCGTCGGGACTCATGAGGGCGTCAATGATATTACTGTTGCCCTCCATGACTTGCGCGGTCCAGTTCGACACGGTGTTGGTGACGGCGTGCAGCGCAAAGGTGCGGCTTGTGGTCGAGGCGTTCTCGAGGCGCACGATGTAGCCCGCCACGCCGTTGCTGCCGACCGGGATGGTCAGAATCTGGTCGCTGCCTGGCGTCTGCTGAAACTCGTTGCCGCCGAGGAAGGTCGTGTCATTCGTGGCGGTGGTTTTGACCAGCAGATCGGCTTTGGGGGCGATGTTCACCATGCCGCTAATCGCCGGAGGAGTGGTCACCACTCCCGCCGCACCGATGCAGGTTCCGGCGGCGGTGAAGCTCACCGTGCCGTAGTTTGTGGCCGTGTAAAGATAGGTGAAGCTGGCTGTGCCTCCCGGCGCAAGAGTCAGCGCCACCGTTGGTCCCGTGAATCCCGCTGGAGAAACCTCGCCGGTCCCAACCACCGTGATCGATCCGGCCACCTGCACGTTGGTCACTGCATACAGGTAGTTATTTATCACGTTCACCACCACCTTGATCGTGTCGCCAAGTTGCACAAGCTGGGGAGTTGCCGAGACGGAGGCTACCAGCGGCGTTTGCAACGTGAAGATGTCGTCGGAATTGGCACTGGCGCCGTCATCGGCGATACGGCGAGGCAGGGCGACCACTTCGAGGCCATCGGCAGAGGAGGCCAACGCAATCCAACCGCCGCCGTATGAGCCGTTGGTCGATGCCCACGTCACTCCTGAATCAGCCGAAGTATAAATCACCCCGGTGCCGATTCCCGCCACCAGTTTCTTGCCATCCGCCGACGCGGCGAGACTCTTCCAGAAGAGTGGTTGGAACCTCCCCTGCGGCGCCCCGGGTTGTTCCGTCCAGTCCCCTCCCGAATTCGTTGATGTAAAAATATTGGTGCCCGCCGCAACGATGGTGCTGCCATCCCCTGACACAGCGATGCAGGCCAAATACTGAGGCGGCAGATTGGCTTGCTGCCAGCCTCCTCCCCCGTCGGTTGACACATAGACAACCAGGCCGTTAGAGCATTCGGGGCCTGGGTAAGGGCAAGGCTCGCCCAAGGCGACCAGCGTGTTGCCATCCGCGGACGAGGCGACAGCATTCCATATCCCCTGCACGCCGGACTCATGCCAGCTTCCGCCCGAATCCGTGGAGAGAACAATGCCGCCGTACACGCCAGGGCTGTTGGTCGTGCCATAGAGGGTGGTGTCAATTTCTTGCAGAGCCGCCACCATTTTCGTCCCATCCGCTGAGGAAGCCACGCAATTCCAATTATTGACGTAACCGGCGCCAGCAAACGGCGTTGCGCCATGGGGAGCCCAAGTGACTCCGGTATCTGAGGAAGTGTAGAGCGTGGTTGGGTTAAAACTCGAACCGACACCCGGATCAACAAGAATATCGCCGGCGACGGCCACCATTTTCGTGCCGTCCGCCGAACAGGCCACCCCGGACCACTCGATATTCGGAAGAGTGGTAACTTGCCAGGTTGCTCCCAAGTTCGTCGAGACGCAAACTGGAGCACCTTGCTCATCGAACCCGCCATAATTAGCCCCGGCTATTATCTTGGTCCCATCTGCCGAACAAGCGACCGAGCCAAAGAACCAGACATCCCCTGAGAGGTTCGTGACCTGGTCCTCTTCCGCCGGCACAAGGCGCAAGGTCCAATTTTGCGCAAAAGCCCGGTTCACCGTCGCGAAAAGGACGCTCGCCGTCGCGAGCAGCAGGAGGAGCTTTTTGTAACTCATAGCGCTTGCGATTGAATGGCGGAATTGGTCTCTCATTTGGGTATGTTGACGTAAGCACGGTCGCGAGGGGTTTGGCCGGAATGAGAGAACTCCGTAATGCCTCCGTCAATTACTCGTTTGCGGGAGATTCGCAGGCAAACGACTGCGGCAGTGAACAGGTTTTTCATAGAAATCGTTTCTGCGCCATCGGCTTGTCTCAATGAAAACCGGCGTCGTCAGAGTTAAAGGCTAACAGCCACGAAACGCCAACTCTCGCGCAATTCGCTCCACGCGGCAAGCGCAAACTTTGGCGACCAATGGTTCTCGAATCATGAGGCAACATTTTTCCACTTTTTTGGGGTGTTTTGGCAGAAAAACGGGGGGGTCGCGAAATAAAAATGCTACTTTGCTTTCGGTTTTTTCCACTTTTTCGTGTTTTTTGCTTTTGCAAGCAGTTGCCGCATAGTCACTAGCGACGCGCGGAACCCTCAAAAAAATCATACCAAAAAGCCTACGGTAGGTTTTTTGGTATTTCGGCTTCGTGCTTAAATCATCACAGAAATGATGAGTAATAAGCTCAAAGTTCGAAGCCGGGCGCGCCGCCAATGCGCGGCCCGAGTAATGACAGGCCCCGCGCCGCTCTCGCGACTCGGGCAGACTTGCGTGCGACCTAGCACTGGTAGCGCAGGTTTCCAACCTGCCGTGTCGCGGATTTCTAATCCGCAGTCGTTGCCGTCATCGGGAACCTGCCGACTTGAAGTCGGTGATACGGCAGACTGGAAGTCTGCGCTACCGAAACAAATCGGCGCACGGCTCACTGCTGGTGCTCCATTCTCCCTCTGCCACAACCTATGAATCTCAGCGGCGCATCTCAATTCAACCAGGCTCGAATCGAATGGGCCATCCGGCTCCGTTTCTCGCCCATGCCCAATCTCTCCATGGACTGGGTTTCCGCCAACCTCAACGCCTTCCGCATCGGCGAGATGCGCGTGGTGGGCAAAATCTGGGAGGCCATGATGGAACGCGACGGCGAGCTGGCCGTCAACGCCGACAAACGCGCCTCCGATCTGGCCGGCCTGGATTGGCAGGTTGTCTCCGACGGCAGCCGCGAGGGCGACCGCCACGCCGAGGCGCTGAAATATTTCTACAAGCACCTCCGCACGACCCGCGCGCTCGACCAGGACGCCTGCGGCGGCGTCAGCGAGTTGCTCTACCAGATGGCCTCGGCCCATTCCTACTACTACAGCGTCCACGAAATGTTGTTGCGGATCGACAACCCGGCGGCGCGCGAGGTCACGGCCGAATTCCGCCAGACGCCGATCTGGTTCTTTGAAAGCCGACGCGGCTACCTCGGCTATCTCAAACATATATTTGACGTCTATGGCCAGCCGTGCCTTCAGGGCGAGTGGCTCACCGTCGTCGGACTGGGCTGGATGCGTCCGCTCAGCCTGGCCTTTGTCCTGAAAAATCTTTCGTTGCGCGACTGGATGATATTTTGCCAGCGCTATGGCAGCGGCTTTTTGGAGGCCGTCACCGGCGCGCAAAAAGGCGACCCGGCCTGGGAAGAAGCCCGCGAGGTTTTGCACCAATTGGCCAACGACGGCATGGTCCTGCACAACCAGGGCTTGACCCTGAAATTTCTCGATGCACCCGCCAAAACCGATCTGCCGTTTGAGCCGCTGGTGGAACTGGTCAACCGACTTTACGCCAAGTGCTATCGCGGCGTTGACTTGGCCACTGGGAGTCGGGTGTCCGAAGCGGGCGCTGGCCGCCACCCCATCGGCGCGAGTTTGCAAAAGGAGGAGTCGGGCATTTTCCTGGTGCGCGACGCGGCGTGGGCGGCGGAGTATCTCAACGATCGCGTGGATCGGCCGATCATCCGCTACCTCTTCAACAAGGAGCCGCGCGCCTGGATGACGATCATGCCACCGCTGGATGACAGCGCGGACGAAGATTTGAAGAGCGTGCAGGCGCTGGTGCCGATGGGTCTGCGCATCAGCCTCAAAGAAGCCTACAAAAGATTCCGCTGGACGCCGCCGACGGACTCCGAGCCGTGTTTGCAATCTGCCCTCCAACCCAACCCCGCCGGCCGGGAAGGTGGCAATCCTATGCCTCGCCAACCCAAGCCCACCCTCCCGGCCGCTTCTCCGGAGCAAGATGGCCCGCAGACCCCCATCAGCGCCGGGGCGGATCCGAAGCGCAATCCGCAGACCGCCAATCTGGAGATGCCCGACCCGCAAGTTGATGACGCCGGATTTTACAGCACCGCCGCGACGATACCGGCACTCGGCTACGCCATCCCGAACGAACCGCGCTGAAACCAAATCTGAAACCCCAACCATGATCGAACATTTCACCATCCTGAATAACGAGGCCGCTTTGGACGACGACGGCTGGGCCTTGATCGCTCCTTTCGGCGAGCATCCCAAGACGCGTGTTGTCAAGAAGAACGGCGCAATGCACCGCGAACATTTCATCCAGGTGCTCGACCATCAATCGGCCGACCAGCTTCTCTCGCGGGAGAATTCCCTGTTCCGCCGCATCCGTCGCGCCGTGGTCGGCATTCCCGTGTATAAGGGCCACCCGGATCTGGGTGATTACGCGCCTGAATCGGCCGGCGCTGGCGCGAAAAAGGAAATCATCGGCGCGATTGACAAAGTTCGCAAAACGGAGCGCGGGCTGGAGGCGCATTTCGTCTTGACGCCTGCGGGCGCTGATGCCGTCGAGCGCCAGGGCTGTAAGTATCCCAGCGCCCTGTGGTTCGTCCAACCGGTTGGACGGCGCGGCGGCGCGGTGCTGGCGCGGCCCTTCAAGCTTTTGTCCGCGGGCCTGACCGCCCATCCGAATATTTCCGGCGTCGAATCGCTGGCCAACGCCAGGCACGCCGGGCCAACAACCCAAGAACTCAACAAAACAAAGGAACCCGACATGAAACTGATCGCAGGCTGGCTGCTGGCCCATGGCGCAACACTTGCCCACGCCGACAGTCCGGCCGAATCTGACCTTCTCGCAGCGCTACAACAACTTCACGCCTCTGCCACCGGCGAGGCCGCGGCGCTGAACAACGAGAATTCCACCCTGGGCGGGGAGAACACCGATTTGAAGGCGCAGCTCTCACATTCGCAATCCACCGCCGCCGCGCTCGAAAACGAAATCGGCACCCTCAAAACCCAGTCCGCCGCCGAACGCAAAGGACGCGCCGCAGCCGTGGTGGACCTAGCCATCGCACGCGGCAAACTTGCCGTGTCCGAACGCGCGACGCGCCTCCAAGCCTTGGAAAACGCGACCGAGTTCGACCGCGATGCCGCTGCTCTGCTGGACTCAGCTACGCGCTTCAAGACCTCCGGCAGCAGCGAGAGCGGAAAGATTCTTTCCAACCACGGCGCCACCGGCGACGCGCGCGAGGAATATTGCGCGGCGGTGGAGCGGCACATGAAAGAGACCGGAGAAACCGATCCGGTCAAAGCCCATCACAGCGTCATGCAGCACCATCCCGGCCTGGCGGAAAAGCTCCGAGTCCGTTGAACCAAGAAACACAAACCTTATGCCCAAAGAAACTCCAATCCCAACGACGGCCACCGATCTGGCCGCCGAGAACGCAGCCCTCAAAGTCAAAGTCGCCGAATTCCAGGCGGCCAGAAAACAGGCCGATGCGGACGAAATTCTCATCGCCGAAAAAATGGCCAGGGGACTTCGCCGCGAGCAAGCGGCAGCCGTCCTGAAACGCCAGCGCGAATTCGACTCCAGGAAAAACCCGACAGCACTCAAAAAATAACCAAACCCACCGCACTCAAATAATCCTATGAAACGCAACATTAAAATCCTCACCATTGCCCTACTTCGCGTCTGGGACAGTTGCACCGCACCACACGGCGCGGTCGCACTTCCCAACCAATTGGGCGGCCTCTTCGAGCATGGACGGGAAACGCTCCAAATTGATCCCTCCACCACCTTCCCCGTCGCCAGCAAGTATTTACTTTACAAGCGGGGATCGACTCTCTACTACGCCGCGCTAGCCGATGGCGTCAACCTGCCCTTGGGGGTTTCGCCTGACGCGCCCTACCAAGCTGGCGACTTCCTGGACGTGGAACGCTTCGGCGCCACCGTCGGCACGCAACTGGGCGTTAGCGCCGCCCCGGTCACGATCGACGACCTGGTGTTTTCCGCCGCCAATGGCCTGGTGGGTGATTTGATCACGGCCGGCCACGGAACTTTCTGGGTCATCGGACGCGCCACCAACACCGTCAGCGCAGCCAGCCAGGAAATCGCCTACATTCCCTGCTTCCCCTACCAGGTGACGCAGTAAACGCCGCATGGCAAATTTGAAATCTCCTATCTCGAAACCAAATTTATGAAAGATCCCATTGTTCTCTCCAACGCGGCCAGACAGGCCGCTCTTGAATCCCTGGGCGTCGTGTTGGGCAACGAATTCGCTCCCAACGCGATTGCCTCCAACAACCTTGGCGCGCAGCACGGGCAAGTCTGCATGGCCAACGACTCCCTGTTGCGCCAATCGGAATACATCGAGGAATTGACCACCTTCGCCATCAGTTACGACGGCATGGTGGGCAATCGCCTGAGCCAACTGCGCGATATTCTGGCGCCGCCACGGCCCAGCAACAGCCGCATCGTGCGCTTGACTGTCTATGACGAAAACGAGCCGTGGCAGACGGTCGATTACACCAGCGTCAAACGCGGCGTGCTGGCGGACTTCATGCGCGTGCGCCAGCGCGTTGCGACCAAGGTTGACCTGCAAGTGCCCAATCGCGGTTTGACCGTTCTTCTTGACCGCGATCAGTTGAAGGACAAACCCGAATGGCAGCAAGTCCACACCAAGTGGTTGCTGGACCTGATGATGCGCGCGACCGTGCTGGAAGCCGTCTCGCTGCTGCAAACTTCGGCCATTGTCTCCAACACGACCTGGGACGCGGGCAGCAATCCCGATCTGGAGTTGAAGCAGGACATCATCAATCTGGCCAACACCACCGGTTTCTATCCGCTGGTGGCGGTCTATGGCGATCAGGCCGCGCTCAAACGGCAAAACGCCTACGAAAACCAGCTCACTGCCGGCGCGCTGGCGCGGGCCGGACAGTTCACTGAGGAACAAGTTGCCACGGCCATCGGTGTCAACCGCTGCCTCATTAACGCCGAGCGTTATCAGCAGTCCACCGGCACGTTCAAACAGGAAATCATCGGCAGCAATGTTCTACTCTTCACGAGCATCGAGGCCGACGGTCCGATGGATTCGAGCAACTTGGTGCGCCACGTGGCCAACTCCGCTTACGGCGGCGGCGAATACGCGGTCTATATCACCGATGTCGGCGTCAAACTAATCGCTTTGACAGTCGAGAATTACGAATACCTGCATGTGCAACACACCACCGGTATCCAGCAAGTCACAGTCAATTAAGAGGTAAGAAGTAAGAATCTAGAATTCAAAACTCTGAAAATGAACATTATGAAAAACTTGATCAAACACATCGCAGGGCGAGTGAAGAAGAGCATCATACTTCTTCCTTCTGCCTTCTTCCTTTGCACGCCTTTGGGTGCTCACGCGCAGGCAACCACGGTCGTTAAGCCCCGCCAATATATTCTGTTCAGCGGGTTGTTGACAAACCAGCAAAGCATCGTCACCAATGCAGCGCTGCCAGGGCAGAGCATCGGCGTGTTCACCAATACGCTCACGCCTTACAGCGGATCGCACCCCATTGGTCTATCCGCCATCATCAACTCGACCAACAACATGGCCCATGCTTCCAACATCGTCGTGACCGTTTTTCCGGCCTACGACACGTTGGGCGGCAATAGCAACGGCATCGGCCAGGCTTACGGCACCAACTTCGCCACCGTGCCGATCTACACCTGGACCGTGCCGTGGCAGACCAACGAGATTGTGCTCACCAACTTGATGGCGTCGCAGTGGGAACCAGCCACTTCGATGGGCTTCACCATCAGCAACCAATGCACCAGCAACGTGAGCTTCACGTTTACCATGAGCCAGGCGCCTTAGGGCGCTCCATCCGCTCCGGCGCGGACGGCCGTCCATTCCGCCGCGCCGGAGCAATTTGACCATGCAACACCATCAACACGGCACCACGGGAATCTTGCGAATTCAAAAGGGATTATCAGTCACGGCTCGACAGAGTCTCGCCCAACGAAAAGAGAAATTATGAGTTGGAATACATTGGCAACGACGGACATCACGGCGGAAATCCTCCCCGACGAAGTCACCATGCTCAACACCATCCAGGGCAGTTCGTCCATTCTGTCCACCATTCTTGGCACGATGACAGCGGAAATTTTGGCGCAAATTCTGGTGGGCGGCAATCAGATCGGCCAGCCCGGCACTGTGCCGGACCAAATCCGCTCTGATGCAATTGCCTTGGTGCGATGGAAATGGTTTTGCAGCCTACCGAAGACCGATTTGCAAAGCGAATTCCGCCGTGCGCAATACGACGAGGCTGTCAAGCGCTTGGAAAAAATCCGCGAAG
>Ga0209006_10005728_pt1 | contig 11291 bp, 7 predicted proteins | sample JacPin_JW_Ref_O2_FD_188567 | JGI IMG/M metagenome (GOLD analysis project Ga0209006, IMG submission 188567) | Forest soil microbial communities from Algoma, Ontario, Canada - Jack Pine, Ontario site 1_JW_Ref_O2 (SPAdes) (version 2) | ecosystem: Environmental > Terrestrial > Soil > Boreal... | reverse complement strand
CCGACGGCGATCGTCAGCGCCATCAGCGACAGATTGTCGAGGCTGTAGCCGAGCATGTACATCACCGCGGCGGCGCCCATGAGCGACAGCGGCACGGTCGCCGCGGGGATGAGGGTCGCCCGCAGATTGCGCAGGAACAGCAGGATCACCACGACCACGAGGCCGATGGTGAGGGCGAGCGTGAACTCGACGTCGGCGACCGAGGCGCGAATGGTCACGGTGCGATCGACGATCGTATCGACCTTCATGCCGTGGGGAATGATCTGATAAAGGCCGGGCAGGGCGGCCTTGACCTGGTCGACCGCCAGAGCAATGACTCCGTCGGAGAAGAACGGCTCATTCGAATAGCCGACGTCGTCGTCGATGACATTCGCCTTGCACGCACCCTTCGGATCGGCAAGCTTGAGGATGTTGGCTGCGAACTGCACCTCTCCTGTGAATGCAGTGGCGAAGCAGAGCTTCGATTTCGGTGCGATGTCGTAAACAATCTGCAATATCGCTCGGCCTTCGTCAGTGCCCGCCGCCGGATCCTCGTCCACAACAACCACGGGTGTCGTATCGCCGTACGGGTTACCAGGGCCCGGCAGATCGCCGCTCTTGATGTCCGTCGCCGCAGTGTCCTTGATCGGCGCCGTATCGAAGCTGTCGGAGAGAATTCCGATCGTGACGCCCTGGCCCTTGAGGCCGATAGCATTCAGCTTGTCGGCATGAATGGTCGCAAGGCCCTGGGTCGTTGCCCTGCCGAGGCGCAGCTGCGGCCGGTGCTCGAGAGTGACGGATCTCACCCCGGACAAGCGTGCCGCATCAGCAGCGCGTGCGAGGGGCACATAGGCGGCGATGACGCCTTTGCGATACGTCCCGAGCTCGCCGGAAACATCCGCGCCCATGCCCGCCAGCGACTGATGAATCTCGGCAAGCGGACGCGTGCCATCGAGCCATATATTGACCAGTACCCGACTCTGCGCATCGCGCAGCAGCCGTGGTTCCCAGAGAGCCGCTGCCGAAACCGCCGCCGGGGTAGCCGCGGCGTTCCCCTGCACTTCGAGCAGCTGGCGCAGCCCACCGCCCATGTTGTCCGGCAGCGCTGTCGGTACCGCAGCTCCGGTTGATGCACAGAACGCCGACGCCAGAATCGCAGGGACCCAACGTCCGCAAAAACTCAAGTCGTAACGCATGATTGCTCCCCTTAACGTGCCGCTGTCCGAAGCGCAGCGTGCCGTAGTTTTGTAAGCAGATTGCTATGTTTTTTATGCAGCCCGCGCTGCAAGTCGATTGTGCTGTGTTGAAATCACCAATCCAGATTGGTATCCCGCGGTGGGTTCTTGTAAGCGAACTTCCGGTTCACCACTTGCGGGAAAATATAACCATTCCGGGCCCCGTGCGCCAGCGTGAGTCATGATTGCGGGTGCGCAGCATCAGTCGCAGCAAATGCAGCGCTGACAAGCACCCACCGGCGCAGCGACATTGGACTTTAAGCAAGCCGGGGCTTGGCTGGCTTGTCCCGATTATGTCAGGTCGCCCCGTCATACAATGGCAGGATGTCACGGACACTTACCAAGATATTCGACTTGCAGATCGTGTCTTTGCAACAAACTGCCTCCTCCTTCAGATTCACTTGAACCGCGCAGCCTGTTCCGTTTCAAGGGTTTATCACACTCTTGTTTTTCGTGATCTCGGCGGCCGCATGGCTGTGCGATTGACATGGGGGCGTTCAGCTGCGGGAAACTCTCACCTTTGGTGAGATGGGCCGACGTCGCCTAGGAGAACGGAACCCGTCACGCAATGCCGTAATTCGTGGCTCACTCGCGGGCGCAAAATACGCTTATCGGTGTCATTTCAGATCTGCACGACCTGCCGTTCACTGCCGGTTAGTCAGCGCAATCCATGCCGTCGCAAGCGCGTCGGCCGCGCGCTCGATCTCCGCATCGGTGGTCAAGCGCCCCAGGGTGAGCCGCACGGAACTGATCGCCTGCTCAGCTGAGACCCCCATCGCTAAGAGAACTTCTGACGGCATCTCACGCCCGTCGTGACACGCCGCCCCAGTGGAAGCCGCGACTTCCGGAGTGGCGGCAAGCAGCGCGGTGCCTGAGACTCTTGGAAAGCAGACATTCAGTGTGTTGGGAAGGCGTTCTTTGACGTCACCGTTCAGGATGAGTCCCGATACGCGCGCGCTCAACAGTCCCCACAACCGGTTCCGAAGCTCCGACATCCGCGCACCCGCTGCGTTCACGCTCCGCCTAGCCAGTTCGCACGCTGCCCCGAGTCCCGCAATGGCCGCCACATTCTCGGTTCCCGGGCGCAGGCCCTGCTCGTGACCCGCTCCCAACGTGAAGGGTTTGAGTGGTGTCCCGCGGCGCACGTAGAGCGCGCCGATTCCCTTCGGCGCGTACAACTTGTGCCCGGCGATCGACAGCAGGTCAACATCGAGCGCATTCACGTCAACAGGGATCTTGCCCAGCGACTGCGCAGCATCCGTGTGCGTTAAGGCGCCCGCCGCGCGCGCGGCGCGCGTAATCGTAGCAATCGGCTGCAGCACGCCGGTTTCGTTATTGGAGTGCATGATCGTGACCAGCGCCGTAGCTGCTCCGATATTGGCGCTCAACTGCTCCAGAACTACACGACCGTCGTGACCTACTTCCAGGCGGCAGATGCTCCAGCCATGTCGCTCGAGCCACGCGCAGGGAGCTGCGATCGAGGGATGCTCAACAGTCGACGTCACCACTTGGCGCCGTTCCACGACAGCTTCCGTCACGCCGCGCAGCGCCAGATTGTTGGCTTCTGTCCCGCCGGACGTGAACACGATTTCGTCCGCTGCACATCCAATTAGATCGGCGACTTGCTGTCGCGCGACGTCAATCGCGAGATGAGCGCGACGGCCAAACGCATGGCCGCTCGATGGATTGCCCCAATGCTCGCGCAAATACGGGAGCATCGCCTCGACGACCTCCGGGAGCACCGGCGTGGTTGCGTTGTAATCAAGATAGATCGAATCGTCACGTTGCATAAGAACGCTAGGCCTGTCCATGTTGTTGCGGCTGCTCGGCGGCGACTCGACGCTAATGCGCCCTCCTCTGCACCGCAAGCGTTCAGGCTTTGCCTTGTAGGCGCCGACCGGCAGGCATACACTTCGATGAAATGCAGGCATGCGGAGGGTGTTTCCATGGCTGACATGACCCGGCGCCAGTTCTTGGCCGTAACGGGCGCTTCCCTAGCTGGATCGAGCCTCGCACTCCTGGGCTTCTCCCCAGCAGCGGCGATCGCGGAGGTCCGCGAATTCAAGCTTGCGCGCGCCACGGAGACGCGCAATACCTGTCCCTACTGCGCTGTCGCCTGCGGCATCGTGATGTACGGACTAGGCGATGCCGCCAAAAATGCCGAGGCGAGCATCATCCACATCGAAGGCGATCCGGACCACCCGGTCAATCGCGGCACGCTGTGCCCGAAGGGCGCCGGACTACTGGACTTCGTGCACAGCCCAAGTCGCCTGCAGCGCCCCGAATACCGCGCTCCGGGCTCCGATAAATGGCAACCCATTTCCTGGGACGACGCGCTTGGCCGAATCGCCAAGCTCATGAAGGACGACCGCGATGCCAACTTTGTAGCCAAGACGCCGGAAGGGCTCACGGTGAACCGCTGGCTCACGACCGGCATGCTCGCCGCGTCGGCAAGCAGCAATGAAGTCGGCTATCTCACCCATAAGGTCATCCGCAGCCTCGGCGTACTGTCTTTCGATAACCAAGCGCGTGTGTGACACGGCCCGACGGTGGCAGGTCTTGCCCCGACGTTTGGCCGTGGAGCGATGACGAATCACTGGGTCGACATTAAAAATGCCGACATCGTACTCATCATGGGCGGGAATGCGGCCGAGGCGCATCCGTGCGGTTTCAAATGGGTCACTGAAGCCAAAGCGCACAACAAAGCGCGGTTGATTGTCGTCGATCCGCGCTTTACCCGCTCGGCCTCCGTTGCCGACGTGTACGCCCCGATCCGAACCGGCACGGACATCGTGTTTCTCGGAGGGGTTGTCAGCTACCTGCTGGCGAATGACAAGATCCAGCACGAGTACGTCAAGAATTACACCGACTTCACTTTCATCGTCCGCGAGGACTTCGCATTCGCAGAAGGTCTTTATTCCGGCTACGACGCTGACAAACACAGCTACGACAAGTCCACCTGGGACTACGAGATCGGCCCCGACGGTTTCGTGAAGGCCGATCCGTCGCTCGCTCATCCGCGCTGTGTCTACCAGCTGATGAAGCAACACTATGCGCGCTACACGCCGGAGATGGTCGCGCGCGTCTGCGGTACGCCGCAGGACAAGTTTCTGCAGATCTGCGAGATGATGGCGTCGACCGCTACCCCGACGCGCGCCATGACGATCATGTACGCGCTCGGCTGGACTCAGCATTCAATCGGCTCGCAGATGATCCGCCAAGGAGCCATGGTTCAGCTGCTGCTAGGCAATATCGGCGTCGCGGGCGGCGGAATGAATGCACTGCGCGGACATTCCAACATCCAGGGTCTGACCGACCTGGGATTGATGTCGCAGCTATTGCCGGGATACATCAATCTTCCGAGCGAAAAAGAGCAGGACTACGCTCAATTCATCGCCGCCCGTGCCTTCAAGCCCCTCCGGCCCAATCAGCTGAGTTACTGGCAGAATTTAGACAAGTTCATGGTCAGCATGATGAAGGCATGGTGGGGAGATGCGGCCACGGCGGAGAACAACTGGGCGTACGACTATCTCCCCAAGCTCGACAAACTCTACGACATGCTGCAGTCCTTCGAGCTCATGAACCAGGGCAAGATGAACGGCTTCATCTGCCAGGGATTCAATCCACTGGCGGCAGCTCCGAACAAGGCGAAGATGAACGCCAGTCTGGCGAAGCTGAAGTACCTGATTGTGATGGATCCCCTCGCGACCGAGACATCAGAATTCTGGCGCAACTTCGGTGAGCACAACGACGTGAACCCGGAGCAGATTAAGACGGAGGTGTTCCGCCTGCCGACCTCGTGCTTCGCGGAAGAAGAAGGATCCCTCACGAATTCTTCGCGCTGGCTGCAATGGCACTGGAAGGGCGCCGAACCGCCCGGCGAGGCGCGTTCCGACTTGCGCATCATGGCCGAGATCTTCACGCGTATGCGCGCGATGTATCAATCCAACGGAGGAGCGTTTGCGGATCCGATCGTAAACCTCTCGTGGCCGTACGCACACCCCAATGATCCCACGCCGCAGGAGCTCGCCCGCGAGTTCTCCGGCAAGGCGCTGAAGGACCTCGCCGATCCCAAAGACGCGAGTAAGATTACGCGCAAGGCAGGCGAGCAGCTCGCCGGCTTCGCAGAACTGCGCAACGACGGCAGCACCTCGAGCGGCTGCTGGATCTTTTGTGGTGCCTGGGGACCGACGGGCAATCTCATGGCTCGCCGTGACAACTCCGACCCGACGGGGATCGGCCAAACCATCAACTGGGCATTCGCCTGGCCTGCCAATCGCCGCGTTCTCTACAACCGCGCATCCTGTGATCCGAGCGGCAAGCCATTCAATCGCGAGCGGGCACTCGTCTCCTGGAACGGCAGCGCCTGGGGCGGCGCCGACATTCCGGACTTCAAAGCAGATGAAGACCCCACCCACGGCATGGGCCCGTTCATCATGAACCCGGAGGGAGTCGCGCGGTTTTTCGCCCGCACCAATATGGTCGAAGGGCCCTTCCCTGAGCATTACGAGCCCTTCGAGACGCCACTCGCCACCAATCCGTTAAGTCCGAAGGAGCCGCGCGCTCTTAATAATCCGGCCGCGCGCGTATTCGACGATGATCGCAAGGCGTTCGGAAAACCTGCGCAGTTCCCTCATGCAGCCACGACGTATCGGCTGACGGAGCACTTCCACTACTGGACCAAGCACGTCCGCCTGAACGCCATCATCCAGCCCGAGCAGTTCGTTGAGATCGGGGATGCGCTCGCGAAGGACCTCGGCATCGCCAACGGTGACCGGGTCAAAGTGGAATCCAATCGCGGTTACATCAAGGCGGTTGCCGTCGTCACGAAGCGATTGCGAGCGCTACAGGTGGACGGCAAGACGCTGCATCACGTCGGCATTCCCATCCACTGGGGCTTCAAGGGGCTTGCGAAGCCCGGCTATCTCGCCAACACGTTAACGCCCGTCGTCGGCGACGCCAACTCGCAGACGCCGGAGTTCAAATCTTTCCTCGTCAGGGTCGAGAAGTTGTAGGAAGACAATAATGGCACTGCAGTCCCTCGACATCGTCAGACGCTCGGCCACGACAACTCGGTCGCCCGACATTCGTGAGCCAAGCGGCGGCCGCGAGGTCGCCAAGCTCATCGACACGACAAAATGCATTGGCTGCAAGGCATGCCAGGTTGCCTGCATGGAATGGAATGATCTGCGCGACGAGATCGGCACGAATATTGGCCAGTACCAGAATCCGCACGATTTGAGCGCAAACACCTGGACGTTGATGCGCTTCGCTGAAGTTGAAAGTCCAAAGGGGGATCTGGAATGGCTCATCCGCAAGGACGGCTGCATGCACTGCGCGGACCCGGGGTGCCTGAAGGCGTGCCCCGCACCGGGGGCCATCGTGCAGTACGCCAACGGCATCGTGGATTTTCACGAAGAGAACTGCATCGGCTGCGGCTATTGCATCGCCGGCTGCCCTTTCGATATCCCGCGGATCTCAAAGAAGGACCACAAGGTTTACAAGTGCACCCTATGTTCGGATCGCGTCGCGGTGGGTCTCGAGCCGGCCTGCATCAAGGCCTGTCCCACGGGCGCCCTGGTGTTCGGCACTAAGGATGACATGAAGCAACACGCCGCGGAGCGCATCGAAGATCTGAAGTCGCGCGGATTCGATCGAGCCGGTCTGTACGACCCATCCGGAGTCGGCGGCACCCATGTCATGTACGTGCTGCACCATGCCGACCAACCACAGCTCTATAGCGACTTGCCCGTCGATCCGCACATTAGCCCCGCCGTTCGCCTGTGGAAGGGCGTCTCGAAGCCGCTTGCGCTGGCCGTCATGGGGCTGACGGCGCTCGCCGGCTTCTTCCACTACGTTCGGGTCGGCCCGGACGAGACAGATACAAGCGATGAGGCGGCTGCGCGTGAGTTGGCGAAGAGCCTGGAGAAAGCGCCGTGAGCGATATGGAATTCGGCCCGGAGCGTCGCGATACGGTCTCTGCTGAGCACCGCGGCATGATCCTGCGCTACACCGCAGGCGATCGCACCAATCACTGGCTTGTCGCCATGGCCTTCGTGCTCGCGGCGCTCTCGGGACTCGCCCTCTTCCACCCGGCACTTTTTGGGTTGAGCGGCCTCTTTGGCGGAGGACCGTGGGCCCGCATTCTGCATCCCTTCATCGGGCTTCTGATGGTGCTCGCCTTCGTGCCGTTCGCGCTGCGGGTCGGGTCGGAGAACCGCATGCAGCCGCGGGACTGGCTCTGGCTGCGTCGCTACCGCGACGTCGTGAACAACCGCGAGGAGCGTCTGCCCGAAGTCGGGCGCTACAACGCGGGCCAGAAGCTCGTGTTCTACGCAGTAGTGCTTTGCCTCACGGGCCTGCTGCTTTCGGGTCTGGTCATCTGGCGCGCATATTTCTCGCTTTATTTCCCGGTCGAAGTCATCCGCCTGGCGGCCGTCGTGCACGCCGTGTGTGCGCTCGTGCTCATCTGTACCATCATCGTCCACATCTATGCGGCAATCTGGGTGAAGGGTTCGGTCGAGGCGATGACTCGAGGCAGGGTGACACCGGGGTGGGCGTGGAAGCATCATCGGGCCTGGTTTCGCGAGATCATGACCCGTGCAGCGAGTTCTCGACCCCGCTCAGATTGAATCTTTCGCTCAGCGAACCATTCCTCGTATCCGTCTTCCAGATCCCGCCACCCTTTTCTCGGGGCGGGCCGCGCGCCTGCGGGCGCTCGGCGAGAACCACGCCATCGGTGATTATCTGCGGTTGATGGCGGTCTTGAGCGATGCCCAGCAGGCAGCCGTTGGCGCACTCGCCGCGCAGCCCCTACAAGACGGCGGAGATGCTGCGTCAATTGAGCGCCAGATCACCCTCGCCCGCCGTCACGGCATGCCAATGCTGCAAGCGGTCGGATGGGCGCGCGACGGCCGCTGGCGCGTCGTGCTCAGTCAACTCTGCGACGCCGTGAACGCGCGAGCTGATACACCCGATGCCGTCCGGGGCGTCTGCACTCAGGTTCGTGAGGGGCAAACGGCACACCTGGAAGAGCAGGCCGATTTGCTGCTCGCCGCCCGGGCCGAGGGAGTTCATGCCGAAGCTGCACCCTTCATCATGGCCGCGCTGCAGGCATATTGGGTTTTCATGGTGACCTCGCTGCCCATGAATCTCCTCGCGGACCTGGGCGCCGATCACGGTCAAGCGGCGCAAGCGAATGCGTCGGGGGTCTGCCCTGCGTGCGCCAGCCTTCCCGTCGCCAGCATCGTTCGCGCAGACCAGGGCTATCGGTATCTTCACTGTGCTCTGTGCGCGACCGAATGGCATCTGGTGCGGATCAAGTGCAGCCATTGCCTGACTACCGAGGGCATCCGCTATCATTTTGTCGAGGGCGGCTCCGAAGCCGTTCGCGCTGAAAGCTGCACCCACTGCGGCACCTACCGCAAGATTCTCTATCAGGAAAAAGATGCAACGGTCGAACCCGTGGCCGATGACCTGGGCAGCCTCGCGCTCGATCTACTTATGAGCGAGGATGGTTACCGACGCGCCTGTGGCAACCCGCTGCTCTGGCAGCCCTTGGGAGTCTGATCGGTGGACGCACCGCTCGCCCGAGCCGCTGACATTCCATCGCTTGATCGCCTGCTGAATGGGCCGGCGTTACAGAGCCTGGTCGCGCGCCACGGACGCACTCAGGTCACCGCTGCCCTGCGCACCCATCTGGATGATCTGCGTCGCTCAGCGCTGGCGGGAAGTCTGGATCCAGCAGCAGTGGAAGAAGGCGCGGTCGCAGCAGCCCTCGAGGCGACGCTTGAAGTGTCGGCGCGATCGCGCCTGCGTCCCGTGTTCAATCTGACTGGTACCGTATTACACACCAATCTGGGTCGTGCGGTCCTGCCTGAGGCTGCCGCCCATGCGGTCGTAGAAACCATGCGGGCGCCAGTCAATCTGGAGTTCGATCTTGCATCCGGCCGGCGCGGCGAACGCGACTCGATCGTCGAAGAGCTGCTTTGCGAACTGACCGGTGCCGAAGCCGCAACGGTGATCAACAACAACGCGGCAGCGGTGTTGTTGATCTTGAGCGTTGTGGCCGCACGGCGTGAAGTCATCGTGTCGCGCGGCGAGCTCATCGAGATCGGCGGCGCATTCCGGATGCCCGACATCATGCGCCAGGCCGGTGTGAAGCTCGTCGAGGTCGGCACGACGAATCGCACGCACTTGGCGGATTATGCCGATGCGATCGGATCGCGGACTGCGCTCCTGATGAAGGTGCATACCAGCAACTACGTCATCAGCGGCTTTACGAACTCGGTGGGTGTTGCCGAACTCGCAGAATTGGGACGGGCGCGCTGTGTCCCGCTGGCCGTTGATCTGGGCAGCGGATCGCTCGTTGATCTGACGCGCTGGAACCTGCCCAAGGAACCCACTGTCCGCGAGAGCGTGGTGGCCGGTGCGGATTTAGTGTCGTTCAGCGCGGACAAGCTGCTCGGCGGCCCCCAGGCGGGTCTCGTGGTCGGCCGAGCCGATCTCATCGCGAAGCTTAGGAAGCATCCCCTCAAGCGCGCCCTGCGTGTTGGCAAACTCACTTTGGCGGCTCTCGAGCCGGTGCTCGCGCTGTATCGAACACCGGAGTTCTTGGTGGATCGGCTGACGACATTGCGGCAGCTCACCCGGCCGGCGACGGCGATGCAGGATCAGTCGCTGCGTCTACGGCCGCTCGTGCAGCGCTGCGTAGGCGACGCATATGAAGTATCAGACGCTCCAATGTTCAGTCAGATCGGCAGTGGCGCGCTCCCCATCGAGCAGCTGCCGAGTCACGGCCTTGTCATTCGCACGGCCAAAGGAAAACGCGGCGGTCTGGATCGCCTGGAAGCCTTGCTGCGTGGTCTGCCCCGGCCCGTGTTAGGGCGCGCCGCCGAGAAAGCGCTTTGGCTGGACCTGCGCTGCCTTGACCCGTCCGACGAAGCGCAGTTCGCTGCACAGTGGAGTGAGCTCGCGCAATGATCGTTGGCACTGCCGGGCACATTGATCACGGGAAGACCACGCTGGTGCGTGCCCTGACCGGCGTCGACACCGACCGCCTCAAGGAGGAGAAGGCTCGGGGCATCTCCATCGAGCTCGGATACGCGTACGCACCGCAAAATAATGGCGACGTCCTCGGCTTTATCGACGTCCCCGGCCACGAACGCTTTGTGCACAAGATGGTCGCGGGCGCATGCGGAATCGATTTCGCGCTGCTACTGGTCGCGGCCGACGATGGTGTCATGCCGCAGACGCGCGAACACCTGGCGATTCTCGAGCTGCTCGGTATCCGCTTGGGTGCCGTGGCACTCAGCAAAGCAGACCGCGTCGATAGTAAACGGTTGAAGGAAGTGCAGGCTGAGGTTACCGCGGCGCTTGCTTCCACGACACTGCGCTATGCGCCAATGTTTCCGGTCAATGCCACGGTGGCGGACGATCCGGGTACGGCATCGCTGCGTGGCTATCTACAGGACATCGCCGCGCGCTTGCCGCCCCGCCGTGACGAGCGCCTATTCCGCCTCGCCGTAGATCGTGTGTTTACGCTCGCCGGCCGCGGTACCGTTGTAACGGGGACCGTGTTCTCAGGTCATGTCCGCACCAACGACACGGTGGCTGTGATGCCGGCGGGCACTCTGGTTCGGGTACGAAGCATCCATACTCAAAATCGCGCCGCGGAGAGCGGCGGCGCCGGCCAGCGCTGCGCCCTCAATCTCGCCGGCGTCAAGAAAAGTTCGCTATCGCGCGGCGACTGGCTCGCCGAGCCACGCCTGTTTGCGCCCACAACGCGCGTCGATGTGCATCTTCGGCTGCTCCCGGGCAGCGGCTTGCACCTGAAGTCCTGGTCGCCGCTACACGTGCACCTGGGCACGATGCGCCGTGTGGCGCACGCCGCATTGCTGGGCTCCGCGGATCTGTTGGCCGGCGAGTCAGCGCGCGTGCAACTGGTCTTTGACACTCCGATATGCGCGATTCCCGGCGACCGCTTCATCGCACGCGACGCGCAGGCGGCGCATACCGTGGGCGGCGGCGTCGTGCTCGATCCGTTCGCGCCGTCCCGAAAGAGACGTTCACCGGCAC
>Ga0209006_10005727_pt1 | contig 11291 bp, 15 predicted proteins | sample JacPin_JW_Ref_O2_FD_188567 | JGI IMG/M metagenome (GOLD analysis project Ga0209006, IMG submission 188567) | Forest soil microbial communities from Algoma, Ontario, Canada - Jack Pine, Ontario site 1_JW_Ref_O2 (SPAdes) (version 2) | ecosystem: Environmental > Terrestrial > Soil > Boreal... | reverse complement strand
TTTCATCACAGACACTCCTTGACTGGCACTCGGCAGACACACAGCCATTTATCAACTCCGACTGGTCATGCCAGCGCCTCCCCAATTTCCCGATGAATGATCTACTGGTACACAAAGATGGCACTTGTACATACACAAGCAATATTGGCATGGAGAATCTAGGCAGGCTATCATGGACATTTTGGTGTGACACTGCTTGTGTGTCTTGGTATACTGTCGTTAATGACAACATCCGATGTTCATCCCTTTTGTATACTATCTGATTCATGAATTCTTTACTTCGAGATAGAGGTGTGTTTTTCTTCCTTTCCGAAGAACAAGGACCTGTGCATGTGCGCATCATCAGTGGTTCCGTATATAATAATAAATAAATGAAAATGACTTTAATTACGACAATCTACGCCGATAAATAAATAAAATCTAAAAAGTCAAACAAAAGGAAGTCTGTAAGCGAAAGCGAATCTCCTTGTCTATGTCTATATCATTCCAAATTAATACAAGGATCAAGATTGGCGGTAAACTATCCACCAAATCAAGCAGAGCGGTCAGTGTGTGGGGTGGAATAAAGGCATTTACAGGGAAAGTAGTGTATACAAACCGCAAGTACGTATGTTGGAGGGGTTCCGGGGAAGAGAACGAAAAAAACTCTATGCTGAGACGGGAAGCCGCGCCGTTCGTTTTGGGGTTTGGATATCGTGATTTTTTTTGCTTCTTTTCTTCTTTTTTTTGTGTTTTTTGTTTTCAAAGACCGAGCATAAATGGATCGGGGGTTACATAAGGTATTGAGAGCCTTGTCCTTGATCGGCACCAGAGAATGCGCCATCCTCTTCGCCCCTTGTGACGGACCACCTGGGATCCGAGGACGAAGATGCCATCTGGTTGGGGTACTGAGTATGAGTTGGACGAGACATCGCATACCTATACGCATCGGATTGCGGCACGCGATACGACGAAGATGGGTGTGGGAGTGCATCCATGATTCGTGGGGATGTTTCGTAAGGGGCTTGAGCCGGATACATGGGTTGTCGGGGATTCATTGCCGACATTGGGCTTTGAGAGGGTAGAGATGCGATAATCAAATCAGGGAAAGGTAATGAGAGGAATATGACGCCGATCAGAAGAGCGGTCGAATTCTGAGCGGGGTAAAAGACGACACCGCCTCCAGGAAGTCTATTTGGGGCATTCCAGGGTGCAATGGCAACCTGGATCACATGGATGGAATAAGATCGAGGGAGTTGAATGAGATAAATGTGTTAACGGCGCTCACCAACTGATTTTCAAATAACATTCGGGAAAACGAGCGGAAGGCGTTTTGGTTCGCTGTTGTTTCATTAGGATCGCCGACGCGATCTGGGATAAACGTGCAAGTGGGCGGAGAGTGTCGCGTGACCCAAGCCATGAGATCGTTCAAGATGGGCCTATTGTAGGTGGGGTAGACGGAGAGGTGAGAGGGCCAAAGATCGACCCTACTGGAGAAAGATTGGGCACGTCAGTGAATTGGAAATGAAATAGAGTATATAGAGGACTAACTTGTCACCGTCGGTTTCGACGGCGGTGGCCCAGAGCTCTTGAGTACGCCTTTCGATTGAACGGACGTTCACGACCAGAGTGCCTCTCCATGGTTTTGACTGAGGTAGCTGCTGAGAAGGGGGTGGAAGGAAAGGTTCAAGGTGAGTTGGGAGGCGGAAAACCATTTTTTGTTGAATAAATGATGAAGATAGTTGTGCTTTTTATAAAGAGATTGAAGCAAAATTAAAACATACATTATTAACGGGATCAAGGAGATACTGTTCAGTAAGGTACAAGTCAGTGTTTGCTATGATGTGAGGGAGTCAACGAAATAATTTTGAGATTTTAACCTTTGTTGCTATAAACTTGAAACACGTGGTTGCCTCTTACGACGTTGATCAGGGCCAGATTCCGTTGCGAAGCAACACACGTGGCAATTTCGATCGTACTGAGTCCATTCCGATCCGCTTCTTGTTTTACCGGGTCACACTCACCCTCGCACATATGTGGGTGCTACGGTTTCATCTCAAGTCCCAATTACCACATCCCCATTCGGATCAACCAATCCCATTGCTCATATATCAGTCTACGCCGCTGCCGAGACACAACTTCCTGTTCTCCCTCATATCAGTGACTGACAGCCTTGATCACCCCTGTCACTCGTCCACCTGGGGTACCCTCCGGGTTCTTCTTCTCATCATAATTCTCATCCGCAACCGAATACTACTTATAAGCTATGACAAATTCCAAATACTTCTACGACGTCCAACGTGGATGACAAACATACTTTCAATCATCAACCTCCTGCTAGCGCTAACTCCATGCGTGTGCCAGGTCCAACCATAGCGCTGGCAGAGCCATCTCAGTCGCCACATCTCCGGTATGCAAGTCATACTATTCGTGTTCTGCATTCATAATCTCCAGCTGCCCTGGCTTGTGACGTCGCTCAGAATCTCAACTCCTCGTGGATTTCCATGTAGACGCACAGCCGTCGTCTCTTTGTGTGTGTCTGATCCAATCCGGTCCACTACAACCCAGTGCATACATCTTACTGCCCTAAAGTGTCCTATCATCTCTCAATTACATCTGACTGCTGTGTCATTGCTCTCGTAAGGGGTGCATACACTGTCTATCTCATCCATGCCTGGCTCGATCGCATTCCGGATTCATAAAAGTCTAATGTGGCTGTTCTGTGAAATGCGCTCCATCCGTTTCGTCGTGACCGTCGCTGCGAATGTTTTCATCTCCTCCCAGTGTCCCACGAGGTTTCGCACAGATATACACTGTCTTGTTTACCCGATCTTATCTCCATGAAAAAGATAACGGCGTCCACAACGTGGAGTTCCTCCTCGTAAATAATTCATCCTCAGTTCCGTCTATGGCTGCCCTGCGGTGCCGTAATTTTGTTGATTAGCGCACGGAGACCATCTTCCGTCAACGCCTCATCAAAAGAAAGGAGACAGGTACACACACACACGGCACCCCCTCGTATCTATCCATTCATCAGACCTACGAATGCATCCGGCTCTAATTATTCATGTGAGTCCATGCTTCACTTGCGGCACTTTCAAGTCGCCCTGGGCGTATCTCCGTTGGGGGTTCCAGAAACGTAAGGAAGCTTTCTGGCAGCCAGAGTCGCTCGAGCGCGCAGTCATCGTCACTGCGCATCGAAACAGGATAGTTGTTTGACGTTTCATGTACGTAATACCCTTCAGAATGGATGGAAGGTTGCTCAATCGGACAGTGCCTGCCCAATGGTGAACATGGCAAGTCCTGGAATGTGTTACAATCACCTTTTACCTCCATTGTGAGTCGCCCATTATCACTTGACTCCTTGCTGGTCTCCGCATAGACTTTGATCAGTGATCACGTGATGAACGACATCCAATCAACGAGTTCTCGGTCCAGGGTGTATCGTGGTATGATCCCTGTCGCCGTTGGAATAGCTATCATCGTTTTCTATACCCCCATAACAGCCATAACATTTGCCTACGCTTTCGGCATCAAGGACGCAACCTGGATATTCTTATTCTTATTTTCCCTCGGTGATCGCCCACTAGCATACGGTATCTTTACAAGTGCCATAACTCCTTAATTTTACAGTCCGGATTGTAAATGCATCTTTGGTTATTGCGGCCGCTCAGCAAAGTCTACCAGCGGCCAACAGGCTCAATATCGCTGTTGACATCTTTGATTCAGCGGGTCTATCTCTGCTTTACCTTGCGGTAATCGGTTTCCTCGCCCTCGTGTATGCTCCTCTCCAGCCATGTCCCCTTTAAACCAACTGATTCAACGTTGCTGAACAATCTCAGGCGCCGAAACGGTAGTTACAACGACAACGCAAACTTATCACGCGTCTTTCTCACATCTCCGACTGCGCCGGCCTCTTCATTTATTGCCCTCCTCACCTTAACAGCCTTCTGTTTGACTGCAACCTGTGCGGCAAAGGATGGCGACTACGCAACCTACCCAGGCCATTACTATCAGTCCATCCGTGGGGCTGGAACTATCCTGTTTGCGATCACATTCGGCCTCCTCGTAGTCGCTCACATACTCCAAGCGGTAGCTTATCGTTTACGGCCAACCCTTGGCACCACTCGCGGAAGGGAGGTGTGTGTGGTTCCTGCTTCTCCAACGCCCACAAACATTTACCCACCCAGCTCCTCATTTTCATTTCCCTCGTCCTCCCTTTCCTTGCAGTTCGCGTAATTTATTACGTTTTCTCTACCTACGGGCGCTCACATAATTCACTTTCCAAGTACAATATTATCACTGGGGACTGGAGGCTCTTCTTGGGCCTGTCCGTGGTAATGGAATGCATTGTCATTCTGATCTACAACATTTGTTCTATCGCCGCATACTTGCTTTATGGGAGCCAAATTTAGGACACGGGAAATATTTAGATCTAAGTCAATACAAATAAATTGTTCCATTGACTCAGGTAGGTATAGACCAGCACTGCTTCTGGAAATTCGGAATGTCAACATTCAACGTTCAACGTGCGTGGGTGCGAGGCACTGACTGAACTGAAATCTATTGGTCTGGCGACAGTATGAAGTACAGCCGGTGCATTCGCCCAGACAACTGCACCGCACCAACTCTGTCCTCATCGATACTAATTTGTTCACGAATGTCCGCGAAAAAATAGCACAACTAACCCGCGTTCTCCTCTTTCGTCTCTAGAAGGCTTGCGATACATCCAAGTTCAGGACTTCTACACATGGAAATGGCAGCCTTCGAGATTTAACGAAAAGATAGAAGGACAACTGTCAACCCATTAATTGAGAGACATCTTCCGGGGGATATTTCGTTTGTGAAAATGTCAGTAACCTGTGCAGAAGTCAAAATAAATTGCAACACACGATAGACGACGACATACCTTTTGAGGCTCTGGATATACTTTCGGCTCACTTCGTCGTTTAATACATGTGCTACTTGATCCGACGAGATTTTTTCACGTGCAGAACGCTCGTGGATACTGGAGAAAGGCGATATGTATAAGCAAAAGGGTGGCATACACAAGTCTGAGAAGTGTCGAGACTCACCCAACCATGGTAACACCGATAGGCCAAGGGGCGTTCCCAATAGAGAGGCGAAGGTAGGAGTCGTTCGCCTTTTGATACTGTCGCTTTTGCATGTAATGCACAATTTCAGCCATGCGGGCGAGAACGTCTGGGGCCAGTGACTATAAATGACATCAGCAAAGAAAAATCAGCTATCGAGGAGATCTAACAAACCCTTGCACGAAGGGCTTTGAAGAGTGGTTTGAGATATTCCGCAGATTGTACCTGAGTAGCAGCTGCCAGCTTGCCTTGGGTGGAGCGTTTGATCGTTTCTGCAAAATTTTAGTGTCCGTTTCTCGTTGATATTTTGGCTACTCACCTGGTCGCTCATCCATGGCCTCTTCCCATTCTTTCAGGGTCCTCTTTAGCGCATAGTATATGATGGGGTAAAGCTTGTCGGGATCAGTTTTAACGAGAGCCAAATCCAATATTGCGCTTGAAGAAGACTCTGTTTCACCCTTCCTCTTTTCTCGGTTCTTATTCTTCATCTCCCTCTCGACATTCTCAACGTCCTCTAAGGCTTTCTTGAAGTCGTTCTGGCCACCCTGTCGATCATGACCTTTTTCTTCAATAAGTTCAAGGGCTCGTAATCGGAGACGGCGTTCCTTGTCGGACTCCGCAAAGAGGCGAATAGGTTGGCTTTTGGCCCTTAGGCGACGGATGGTTTCTTCGTTGGAAATATTGAAGACCTCCGGTTTGGAAGGATCTACAGTTGGCATCGGAGTTGGGTGGCGTGATTGCGCGTCAGACCGAGACTCGGAGGGCGTCTGTCAATCATTCTCGAGTTAAGCTGGGATACACAAAAATCGCAAGGTCGCAACGCACTTTGTCCCTCTCTTCAGAATTGTGTTTGCTCGATGATTCTTGTTCCCGTCGTATCTTTTCTCTGTCCCCTCTCTTAACATACTTCGCAGGTCGATCCGTGACAGGGGTGTCGCTTTGAAGTGCCTTACGCTTAGCAGCAATCTCAGCTCTGAGGACCTCCATCATCGTTGATCAACTTACGTAAGTGTTTCCGAGAACATACTACACCCACCTCAACAATCATTGGGGGAGTTTCAGATACGCCGCTGGGTCAACGTTTCAACGTACTGTCGGGCAGACCCTATTGTGACATTCAAAGCGAAGTTACTTCCGTGGATTATGCTTGGGTAAGTAGCTATCGCTGTGTGACAATGTTATATCCTTCAAAGTACCTTGATAGCGTCAGGTGTATCAGACAATACAGGAGCCGGTGTTACGCAGTTCAATTTGAACAACAATATGTACACTGCTGGTGCAAGTCAATTCTTGGCTTCATGGGACTGCTGGACTGCTCATATGGTCAACGGTGGAAATGCGGGCAGTATCTTCGCTCATGCGATCAGCCCTTCTTTCTAAATTTGATCTCAGATCGACTGATGGATCGTTTTTATCCTTTTATGATGGGGTTCCATGGAGGTGATTACAACTGTTCATCATAATCGACTCGTGCTTTCTACTGACCCGGGTCTACTCGTGTCTCAGCTGACGGTGGACCTAATACAAGACACACATCTGGCTGACGGCGTCATTGAACCTGGTCGAATGTCGTGCTCTCTGGGCCACTGGTTGACCATTCTTTTGGTAGCGTGCACCTTCCTATACGTCACTACGGTATCTTCTTCCGAGACATCTGGAACTGTCACTCATTCTCGTCCTTCAACTTTGTCCAACGTTGTGAAAATTCTTCTTTGTCGTGCTGTCGCGGAATTCTTATCCAACAGATCTCCTAGCAACGGGTGCCGTCATATCATTGTAATTGCCGCCGGAGTATTTCTTTCTTGGGACGCTGTTCTCGCGAGGACGAATAAATCGGACTGATGTTTCACCACCAATCATCTCTGCTTGAGCACATTGCCTTGGTCACACGTACTACCATTCGGGTACGCAATCGTTTTAATAGCCTCAACTCCGTGAAGGAAGAAGGTAAGGCAACAACGGGGAAACCGACGTCTTCGGCCCAGATGAGCAATGATGTAGATGCTGAGATCTGAGACGCCGTCCGACGCCCTTAGACCCTTGGTTATATAAGCAACTGGCCTTCCTCGACGTACGACGAATCAGGAGACGGATCTCAGCCTCCATGCTACCTATCGATGGATCTTTTCATCAGTGCTACCCTTTACATCGAGTTCGTGCTGGATTATCCCGGAGATGGTCGCACCGTCGCAATAACCGCCAGCACGCGTCTCATGGCCTTCCTTGTATTCCGTGTGCTACTTGAACTTCCACCTTCACACTTTTACACACCTCTGGAAGGCACTGTTATTACTAATGCCTTCGGGTCTGAGGGCAGCGTTGACCGCACGCAGCATTGCTCCTGCCTCTTTCTCCTGCCTCCATTTGGTGTGTCCCCTTACTTGCCGGATATGAGGAACCTATTCTTCCGAAGCGTATCTATGGTGCTTGATTCCGTCATTGTTCTTATGGATTTCGTTGGGAACAACCTGCGAAAGGCAGCTATGGACTGTTTCGTGTCATTTACGTATCATAAATAAATGACGATAGTATTAGTGTTCCACCATGCGTGCCCAAATTGAAAGAGGACCCGTTGCAGTGGAATACCTTGATCGGAATTGCATCCATCAACTCTCTTAGAAAGCCGTTACGTGTACATACTGTATTATTTACAGCGAGGAATACCCAGCAAGTCGGTCTCGTTACCAAGTCAATTCCGGTTCGGAGTCATGCATGCAGCTGGTGATGGGCATCACAACGTTTCCACGATGATGACGGATCGTCGATGTACTTATTGAAGAGGGCAAGCACCATGCTCGCTCATCGTATGATCATCGGTCCATAAATTATTTTCCGGTCATCATAGCACAGCCATTGCAACGCGTGGTGCCGCCGCATGGCGATGAATCACTGTCTCGTTTTTAGACTTACATACTGACTGGTCGTACACGAAACATTAACCGATTATCCGACTTTCCCCACTTCTACGCTGCGTGGTACGGGTGAGTTCGTATCGGGCTGGGCGACTTTCCAGAACATCCATGCCCTCGCAAGGTCCTATAAAAATAGTGAGGGTTGCTCTCTAGCGCCAGAAATACACACACCTTCTGGGATCCGAAAATGAGTAAAGACGCCACAGCGACTGAATAGGGGAGTTTATTTAAATAATGAGCAAAACTTGAATAATTGCAACTGACGAATGGCCAGAATAATATCGTGGAGCGGAGTGTTGGGCGCGGCAAAGAGGACAAGGCTGACGCTGAAGGGAGATGTTGGCCTTGTCAAAAGGCAATGACGGAGAGCAGTACTCACACGAGAGCTAAGATGTCGAACAATGTGAATACACCAACGCGGATCAGTATTGTGAGAGATTGGCTGCTGCGTGCGCCGAACTGTCTGAAAGTCCTCCAGTTTCGGTACAAAGTATAGGCGATGAAAACTGGAGAATCGTGAATAAAACGATATTAGGAGAAGGAAGGGGCTCACTTTCCATTGCCGCTCCTACGAACGTGGCAACGGCGACCCATGATGCAACAAGGCTACCGCTATCGTCACGTCAGGGTCAGTTCTATGTAGGCGCACTTGAAAAATCATGGACACTGACGGTATGCCAGTTTCAATAACGCAATAGGCGCCAATGTACGACTTTTGAACTTGGCTACGGTTTGAAATGCCGTTCTGCGGAAGGCATCAGTGAATAAACTGGGCGCGTATGAAAAGATATTGACCGCTAATGATACAGAAAGTACCACTAAGGCCATGATATAGGGAAGTGCCACAAGCTATGTGAGCTGTCAGAAGAAGTTCACGAGTTCGTCCAGAAGGGGGAGACTGACACCAATTTCCCTCCATTCCGTTTTGGCACTTTCATCGGAAAGCATGGAACGCAAGCTCAACCTCAACTTTGGATTGGCTAGTGAGGATGTTGAAATTCGGGAAAGTTTGAGTGACATACATGAATCACGAGAGCTAGTGCTGCCGATGCGGTCCTAGAGTATGCATCAGACGCACTGCAGCCGTAGATGACAAAAGAATAGAAAATATACAAAGTAGGGGCGGTGTATATCATGATGGCTTGAAGTAGGCAGAGCCCTGAGTCAGGATTGGGGTCAAGTTGCTGGCCGGTGAGTGTTCTTGGGAGGGCAAGGTTAGCAGCGGATATCATAAATTTCTAGAGCGTGGAACTGAGACTTACAAGAGTGAATAGGATGCGCCGGAAAGCACCCAAGAGGAGCAAAAACTATACCATGTCATATGCCTGCGGACGTTGCGGGAGAAGAAAGCCGTCATCAAGACGATAGAGAAGCCAATGCAAGCGGTAAGTTGACAGGCAATAAAGAATTTAATGAGTGAAGGTCTCTCATCTGGAGAGGATGATGAGTAATCGAACGGTTGGAAAGGGTTGGACTGGACTCACGGGAAACAAATTTGAAGTGGGTCATGACCGTTGCACAACTTGAAGAAAAAGAATCGCCGTCGAGGCGGAGTCAGCGAGAACTTGCAGCAGCAGAAAGGCAAGAAAAGGTCGGATGTGCCGCTCACTATAAGGATCGGCTAAGAGTGATGGAAACCGTCAATGCGTCAACGGCCATTGCGGAACAATCAAACACAGCCATTAATTAATGGATTATTTCATTTCTAAAGCAGCCATCGACCAAGCAGTCTGGCATACTGATTCTTGCAAGTTTCAAATTTCAATTAATAGTAATTATCAGTGCCAGTGAGGTGAGCAATTTACGCCTTGAGTTTGAGCATTTACAAGGCGTAGTCAAGTTACCTTGAGATCAATTTACTTAAATTTTGATCAAGATCAGAAGTAAGTACCGTGGGAAGTAGAAGAAAATCTACTAAAAAATATAATCAGTATCCCGGGTTCGAACTCTCGACTTCTGGTCTGTGTCAATCCACAAGTGTCATTTGATGTCCTCAGTTGTAGAAAGGTGAGTTTCATGATAATGGTGTCTGACAAAACTTTGGGACTGATAGCAGAATCCAGGTAGTCTTGATTCCACAGGTCTCATCTCCAGTGCTCGAGAGCCTGGCAGATCAGCTGCAATCATTCCTTTCCACAAGGCCCAGGTTTTTTGGCTATTGTTACGGCATCGACATCGATGACTTGATGCAGTCTGCATAGGAGCTTGCATCCTATATGGCAGCCACAACGGCTGCATACAAATCCCGGAGTCAAACTGGTTGAGCTGATATTCACGTCGAGACCATCCAAAATAAATCATGGATTTACAACCAGAGTTCGGTCAACACTATCAGACGGGTCTTTTCTCATGAGCATATAACCATGTACATGGAATTCCCGCAACACCGGCGGTACCTCCACATAGTAGTTAGTGTCGTTCCGGACAGGAGTAGTTTAATGTCTTTGCAGACGAGCGTACCTCACTCGGAACGGGCGTGAGTGCTCACCTAGGGCTTGCATTCCCTTAGCGTCCACACTTTTCTCCTTCCCTCCCTTCCTCTCTCATTCGCATCCTTCCCTTGTCACTAGGCAGGCAGCGGCATGTGGATGAGGTGGTTGTTGTTGAATAAGGTGGTAGGCGTTGTCCCATCGTGCTTGCATGATCCACGGGTGGATCGACACCGATTCGGGTCGTTGCTGCTCCCATTCACCCCCTCGAACCGAATCTGGGTCGATATCGGTCGTCCTGGTGTGAATCGTGCACATGGTGGTCGGGAGTGCGATTCAGTGCGCTCCTGATCTGCGTTGGCTGCCCTAGCCTTCGTACCTCCTTTAGTGACTTCTCTCACCTCCCCTTCCTCTTCGCAATCCCTCCATTTCGACGTTCGGGGCGTTCTCTCACCCTCACCCCCTCGAACTGGACATCGTTGTCACTCGATTTCCATTCGTTCGGGTCGTCGTTGCCGCTGTGTGGCTTTAAACGACTTTGCGTAACCGTTCTTCATCGATTTCATTCGGCAGTGGATGTCGCTGCTTGCCTTGGGTGGGTTCGGAGGACTGGAATGAACTGTGTTCAGACATTTGATGTGGCCATCACAGATTGGTTTAGCTGATCCCATCGACAGTTACCAACGCTGTGTTCAGGGTTGATATATATATAAAAAGGCTGAATACGCTGATTTTTTTTCCAAGGGCAGGTCCTTTCATCTCACTCTACAGATTTATTTCTTTTTTATTCACGACATTGCACGAATATTTCACTCATCATGCTCACTCTCCGGTATTCCGCCCTCCTTGCATTTGTTCTCCTCGCTCTTTCCTCTCAA
>Ga0209006_10005726_pt1 | contig 11293 bp, 8 predicted proteins | sample JacPin_JW_Ref_O2_FD_188567 | JGI IMG/M metagenome (GOLD analysis project Ga0209006, IMG submission 188567) | Forest soil microbial communities from Algoma, Ontario, Canada - Jack Pine, Ontario site 1_JW_Ref_O2 (SPAdes) (version 2) | ecosystem: Environmental > Terrestrial > Soil > Boreal... | reverse complement strand
CCCATACGGCAGCCACTTTTTCAGCGACCTGACGCATTACGTGCGAAGCGGAGATTTTGTGCAAGCATTGCTCCGCGACGCGAAGGACCTGGACGAATACGCGTTCGCCGTTGGCGCGCTGGCCCACTATGCGGCCGACAATGAAGGCCATCGCCTCGCCACGAATCGCGCCGTGCCTCTCCTCTACCCTAGGCTGCGAAAAAAGTTCGGCGACACCGTTTCTTATGAACAAGATCCTCTCGCTCACACCAAAACGGAATTCGGCTTCGACGTCCTCGAAGTGGCGCACGAAAGCTACGCGCCGGACGGTTATCACGACCTGATCGGCTTTGAAGTTTCGCAAGACCTGCTCGACCGCGCGTTTGAGGAGACCTACGGCCTCCGGCTGAGGGATGTTCTCGTCGACGAGGACAAAGCCCTCAACTCCTATCGTCACGCCGTCAGCAAGACCATCCCGACCGCGACGAAGGTCGCATGGAGCCTCAAGAAAGACGAAATCCAGACGGAGTTGCCAGGCATTACCAAAAGTAAGTTTCGCTACAATCTCTCCAAGTCCAACTATGAGCGAGAGTGGGGCAAGAATTATCAAAAGCCGACTCTTGGCGAAAGATTTCTTGCTTTTCTCTTTCGATTGATTCCAAAGTTCGGCCCGCTCAAAGTTCTCCAATTCAAGACCCCAACGCCGGAAGCTCAGCGCATGTTTCGCGTAAGTTTCAATGCAACTCTTGACCGGTATCGCACGCTGATCGCAGGCGTGACAGACGGCCGGCTCGATCTCCCGAACGATAATTTTGATGTTGGCGAAGCCACAGGCCCGGGAAAATACGCTATGAATGACGATGCCCACGCCAAACTTCTGGATAAGCTCGCGAATCAAAAGTTTGCCGGCCTATCGCCCGAGTTGCGCGGCGAGCTCATACACTTTTATTCCGAGCCTGACGCGCCTTACGCGACAAAGCGCGACCCGAAGGCCTGGGCCACCGTCGAAGCGGAACTCGCTCTGTTGAAAAGTACTGCCCTTTCGGCGGTTCCCCGACGCACTGGACATGCCGTAGTTTCAGAGCCTTCCGTCTGTCCGCGGATGTCCTGAACACACCTTCTTGCCGCATCCCGTCGGCTGCATTCAAAATGTTTGCCCTGTGCATCGAAAAAAGTGCTCCAATCGCCCCGCTCACGCATGAAACAATGTAAAGTTTCGCGTAAGGTTCTTGCCAGCTCAGGAATGAATAAGAACAAACCCATCCGAAAACTGTTGGCTGCCAATCGCAGCGAAATCGCCATACGCATTTTCCGCGCAGCGAACGAGCTAGGTCTCCGCACCGTCGGAATTTATTCGCAAGAAGACCGGCTTGCCCTGCACCGCTTCAAAGCGGATGAGGCTTACCAAGTCGGCGCAGGCAAAGGTCCAGTCGAAGCATATCTCGACATCGCCGGCATCGTCGCCTTGGCAAAGGAAAAGGGCGTTGACGCCATCCATCCCGGCTACGGCTTCTTGTCCGAGAATCCCGAATTTGCCCGCGCCTGCCAGGAGGCCGGAATCGCATTTATCGGCCCAACACCCGAACTGCTCGAACTCCTCGGAGATAAGACCGCCGCAAGACGCCTCGCGGATTCGGCCGGCGTTGCCATACTCCCCGGAACGGAAGAATCGATAAGCTCAGGAGCCGAAGCGCAAAAGCTCGCCGCCTCCATCGGCTATCCGGTCATTGTAAAAGCCGCTATGGGCGGCGGCGGCCGAGGGATGCGCGTGGTGCGCAGTGAGGCTGAACTCGAGCAAAAGCTCGAGGAAGCCCAGGGCGAAGCAAAGTCAGCGTTCGCCGATGCCAGCGTCTTTCTCGAGAAATATTTGCCTCGTGCGCGCCATCTGGAAGTCCAGATTCTCGGGGACAATCACGGAAATCTGCTGCACCTCTACGAGCGCGATTGCTCCGTGCAGCGGCGTCACCAGAAAGTCGTCGAAGTAGCGCCCGCCGCGAACTTGCCGTCATCCATTCGCACAGAACTATGCGGCGCTGCGGTACGACTGGCGCGCAAGTCCAACTACCGCAATGCGGGCACAGTCGAATTCCTGTACGACGTCGACGCCCAAAAATGGTATTTCATCGAAGTAAATCCCCGCATTCAAGTGGAACACACCGTAACGGAGATGGTGACGGGCATCGATCTTGTGCGTTCTCAGATTCTAGTAGCCCAGGGCCACAAGCTGCATGACGAGCCGCTCGCATTGCCGGAACAAGCAAACGTCCCGCTCTACGGCGCTGCCCTTCAGTGCCGCGTCACTACCGAAGACCCGGAAAAGAATTTCGCTCCGGATTACGGAAAGCTTACGACCTATCGATCGCCTGCGGGATTTGGAATTCGTCTCGACGGCGGCACAGCCTACGCTGGCGCAGTCCTTGCCGCCCACTACGATTCTCTTCTGGTAAAAGTAACGGCTTGGGGAACAAAGCTTCCGGAAGCCTGCCAGCGCATGGACCGCGCCCTCCGCGAGTTCCGCATTCGCGGCGTAAAGACCAACATCCCTTTCCTCGAAAACGTCGTGAACCATCCGCGCTTCCGCGCTGGCGAAGTCACCACTTCTTTTCTTGATGAGTCGCCGGAGCTGTTTCGGCTGCAAAGCCGCGGCGACCGGGCCACAAAGCTTCTCTCTTATTTAGGCGACGTGATTCTCAACGGCAATCCCGAAGTGAAAGGCAAACCAGTTCCCAAAGCACTGGAAAACGCGACGCTACCGCGCGTCCCCGGCATCGATCCACCGCCTGGAACGCGGCAACTCCTGCAAAAACTAGGGGCGAAGAGATTTGCCGTGTGGGCAAGAAAAGAAAAGCGTCTACTTATCACCGACACGACCTTTCGCGATGCGCATCAATCGCTCATGGCCACGCGCGTCCGCACGCACGATTTGCTAGCGACCGCGAGCGCCGTCGCTCAGCGTCTTCCGAACCTCTTCAGCCTCGAAATGTGGGGCGGCGCAACGTTCGACACTGCCATGCGCTTTCTGCATGAAGACCCTTGGCAGCGCCTTCGTGATCTGCGCCAACGCATCCCCAACATCTGCTTTCAAATGCTGCTCCGCGGCGCCAACGCCGTTGGCTACACCTCCTATCCCGACAACGTCATCGTCGAGTTCGTCCGCGAATCCCACGCCCAAGGTATCGACATCTTCCGCATCTTCGACTCCCTGAACTCGATCGAAAACATGCGCGTTTCCATCGACGCCGTCCTCGAAACGGGCGCGGTCTGCGAGCCTGCCATGTGCTACACGGGAGACATCTTCGATAAATCCCGCCCAAAATATTCGCTGAAATATTACGTCGCCATGGCCAAGCAACTCGAAAAGCTCGGCGCGCATTTCCTCGCGATCAAAGACATGGCTGGTCTTTGCAAGCCCTATGCTGCCTACGAACTAGTAAAAGCACTCCGCGAAGAAATCGCCATCCCGGTCCACTTTCACACCCACGACACGAGCGGGATAAATTCCGCCTCGGTGCTAAAAGCAGCCGATGCCGGTGCCGACGTCGCCGATGCTGCAGTCGCCGCCATGAGCGGCGGCACCAGCCAACCTAATCTCAACTCCATCGTCGAAGCGCTGCGCCATACTCCGCGCGACACAAATCTCGACATCGAAGCCCTCAACGAGTGCTCCGACTATTGGGAAACGGTGCGGACTTACTACCTGCCCTTCGATTCGGGCCCGAAAGCCGGCTCCGCACGGCTCTATCAACACGAAATCCCTGGCGGTCAATACACAAACCTGCGCGAACAAGCCGCCGCCATGGGGTTGGGCCACCGCTGGCGCGAAGTAGAAAAAATGTACGCCGAAGTGAATCAACTTTTCGGCGACATCGTGAAAGTCACGCCCTCGAGCAAAGTCGTAGGCGACATGACGCTCTTTCTAATGGCCAACGAACTGCAACCGGCCGATCTGCCCAAGCTCGACGAAAATCACGATCTCTCTCTGCCTAACTCCGTCGTAGAAATGTTTTCCGGCGTCCTCGGCGTTCCCCCAGGCGGATGGCCGCGGAAGCTCCAGAAAATAATCCTGCGCGGAACCGCTCCACTCAAAGGCCGCCCAGGAGCAAACCTGGAAGCGGTCGACTTCGCCGAAGTATCTGTTACGCTCGAGAAAAAACTAGGTCAAACCGTGCGCCGCGACGACCTTTTGAGCTATCTTCTCTACCCGGATGTCTTCATCAAATACGACAAATTTCGCGGGACCTACGCGGATGTCAGCGTTCTGCCAACATCGGCGTTCTTCTACGGCCTGGCCACCGGCGAAGAGATCACCATCGAAATCGAACCGGGAAAAACGCTCATTCTCAAATTTCTGACGGCCAGCGACCCGCACCCCAACGGCACGCGCACTCTTTTCTTCGAATTGAACGGCCAGCCTCGCGAAGTAAATGTGCGCGACCTTGCATTGCGCGTCGTCGAGCGCGCGCACCCGAAAGCTGACCCATCCGACCCCGGCCAGGTTGCCGCTCCAACGGCCGGCGTGATCAGCGGCATCGCCGTCCAGACAAATCATCCCGTAGAACGCGGAGCCAAACTCTTGACCCTCGAAGCCATGAAAATGCAATCGAACATCTACGCGCCCATCGCCGGCCGCATCGTAAAACTTCTGGTCACGCCAGGACAGCACGTCGAAACCAAAGACCTGCTGGTGACCATCGCGCCGTGAGCGATCCCAACCTCCGCAAGCACCAAGGCTTCCGCTCGCGCTTCCTAAGAAACGAGCGCGACCTCGTCGTCTATCTCCCGCCCGGCTACGACGATCAGTCCTCGCGCCATTTCCCGGTCCTGTATCTCCACGACGGCCAAAACCTATTTGACCCCTCCACTTCCTTCATTCCCGGTATGGATTGGCACGTCGGACAAACCGCCGACCGATCCATCATTGCGGGCATAGTTGAACCGCTCATTATCGTCGGCATCTACAACACCGGAAAAGCCCGCATTCGCGAATACACTCCGACACGCGTCCCCAAACTCGGCGGCGGCCGCGCCGATCGTTACGCAAAGTTCCTGATTCTGGAGTTAAAGCCCTTCATCGAGCGCGAATACCGCACTCTTTCCGGCCCTGAAAAAACCGGCATCGGCGGCTCTTCGCTTGGCGGCCTGGTATCTCTCTACTTAGGGCTGAGGCTTCCGAACGTCTTCGGAAAACTTGCCGCTCTCTCTCCTTCCGTTTGGTGGAACCACCAGGTCATGCATCGCTTCGCGGCGGCTGCGGACGTCTGTCCGCGCCCCAGCATCTGGCTGGACATCGGCACACGCGAAGGCCCGCGCATCGTGCAGGACGTCGAACAATTTCGCGACGTGCTCTTGCAGAAAGGCTGGCAACTCGGCAAGGACCTGCACTACCAGCGCATCGAAGGCGGCGAGCACAACGAAGCCGCTTGGGCCCAGCGCGTCGGTCCCTTTCTGCAATTCCTGTATCCGGCCCGCTAGACCGAAGTATAATCCGCACCTATTGCACGGCCAGCGAGTGGCGTTCGCGCGGGGTTCGTGCAACATTCCGGGGTATCGATGCCAGACAGCCGTCCTCTCACCATCCTCTGTGTGAGTTCCTACGAAAAAGGCCAGGAATTCCTGCGTACCTGCAAAGCGATCGGCTGCCGTGTTCTCCTACTAACCGTTGAAAAACTCCGCCACGCCGATTGGCCACGCGAGTCCATCGACGAAATGTTCTTCATGCCCGAAGAACTCCCCGTGCAAGACCTCATCAACGCCGTAAGCTTCGCAGCCAGAGCGCAACCGATCGATCGCATCGTCGCCCTGGACGAATTCGACATGGAAAACGTCTCCGCCCTCCGCGAACACCTGCGCATCCCCGGCATGGGCCTGACGACCGTCCGTTATTTCCGCGATAAACTCGCGATGCGTGCCCGCGCAAAAGAAGCGGGCATTCCGGTCCCTGAGTTTGTGCCTGTTTTGAATTACGATGCCTTACGCGAGTACATGGCCCGCGTCCCTGCGCCCTGGCTGCTGAAGCCCCGTTCCCAAGCCTCCGGCATCGGGATGAAAAAAATCCACCACCCCGCCGAACTCTGGCCGTGGCTCGATCAACTCGGCGACAAGCAGTCCACTTATTTGCTCGAACAATTCATTCCCGGCAACGTGTACCACGTGGATAGCGTGGCCTCAGAGCGCGAAGTTGTTTTCGCGGAAGCCCATGCCTACGGCGCACCCCCGCTCGATACTTCTCATCAAGGCGGCGTTTTCACCACCCGCACACTTTCCCGCGATTCCAAGGACACAAACTCACTTCTCGAACTCAATCGCCAGGTTCTTGGAGAGCTGGGCTTCCTCCGCGGCGTCACACATGCCGAATTCTTAAAAGCACACTCCGACGGAAAGCTATATTTCCTTGAAGTCGCCGCGCGCGTCGGCGGTGCCTACATCTCCGATGTGATTGGCGCCGCCACCGGCATCAATCTCTGGCGCGAGTGGGCGCGCCTCGAAGTCGGAGCAGGGAAGCAACTCTACCACCTGCCCCAAATCCGGCAGGATTACGCCGGAGCGATCGTCTCCCTGGCCCGCCAGGAACAGCCCGACACCTCCGGCTACAACGACCCAGAAATCGTCCAGCGCATCGCAAAATATCATCACGCCGGCTTCGTCCTAAAATCGCCCGAATCGGAACGCATCCGAGAACTCCTCGATTCCTACTCAAAAAGATTTCAAGAAGATTTCTTGGCAACAGCCCCGGTCCCGGAGAGGCCGAGCTCGTAGCCCCCCAGATCTCTTCTAGGGGCACAGCATGCTGTACCGCAGCTCGCTCAAGCGTAGTCCGTAGGGCTCCTTTCCTGTTTCCCCCGACCGTCACCAAGAATTTACAGAACCTTAACCGCGAACACGGGACGAACACACTGTCCAAAGGTCTAGTAACTTTCACGAACGGCCATCGAAGACTGCATTTGCCGTCCGCCATACTCAGGACTACAGTTTGCAATACCCCTAGCGGTTTCCGCGCGGGGTGGTGCTACCCTTTGGGAGGACCGATGTGGGGCAATAAAAAACCGGAAACGCCGCAAGCCGCGCCACCGGAGCCAAAAAATTTTCCAACGAATCAGTCGCCGAAGCCCGCTCTGGCGACTTGGGAGGATAAACCCGCAATGAGTACAGATGCCATGCGTCCATTGGGTGCAACCGCGGACCGCGCCACCGCGCGGCTCGGGGCCAGCCTGCACGTGAAAGGCGAGATCTCCGGCAATGAAGATCTGCTGATCGACGGCTCGGTCGAAGGACTGATCCAGCTTGATGAGCGGAAGCTGACGGTCGGAACGACCGCGAAGGTCACCGCCGATATCATCGCCCGCGAGGTGGTGGTCTACGGCACCGTGAAGGGAAACCTTCGCGCCAAAGACCGCATTGAAATTAAGAAGGATGGTTCCGTCAACGGCGATCTTACGACCGCCCGCATCATGATCGAAGACGGCGCCTACTTCAAAGGCTCTATCGAAATCGATAAGAGTTCTGAAAAGGACACCGCGCACAACGCGTTTGCAAAGAGCTCCAATGCTCCCGTTGGCGCGCCAGCAACCAAAACTATTTAATTCACTCCCAATATTTTAGTTTTCCTCGGGGCGGCGCGGACCTTCAGTCCTCGCCGCTCTTCGATTTTTCTCCCTCCCTCTTTCTCTTTGAAGATATTCCTTAACTTGATCATTAACAGTATTGGATTAGAGTCAACACCGTAGTCCGCTGAACTCCGCGTGTCCAGGCTCTTGCCGCTTTGGGACCTAGAGCCCGCGAACGATTCCGCAGCCGGCGGCACGATCGTGACAATTCGTGCCAGCAGTTTTCAGAGCGGCACCACTGCCACCATCGGCGGCAAGCCCGCAACCGTCAGCTTCAAGGACATGAACACGCTGACCGTCGCGACAGCGCTCTGGCCGCGGGTGCGCAACGCGTCACCATCACAAATCCCGATGGCGAAACCGTCTCGTGGGACGCCGCTTTCCTTGCCAATCAGCTCCGAGAATCCTCGCGGTCAACTGATGATTTTTCTAACCAATCCCGCCTCGCCTTCATCTCAAGAAATGTACAATTCATTGGCACCATGAAGCTCGCGAAGCAGCGCTCTGCATAGACGCGAGAGGAGTAAAAATGGAAACGCGCAAGCTAGGAAACTCTGATTTGCAGATTACCCGGGTTGGCTACGGCGCCTGGGCGATTGGTGGCAGCGGCTGGGATTTCGCCTGGGGACATCAGAACGATGAGGACTCCATCGCCGCCATCCATCGCAGCCTCGAACTCGGTGTGAACTGGATCGACACCGCCGCCGTTTACGGCATCGGCCATTCCGAGGAAGTGGTTGCACAAGGGCTGGAAACTTGGCGCGGCCCGCGTCCTTACGTCTTTACGAAATGCGTTCTCCGCTGGGACGACAAAGGCCATGTCACCCAGAACCACACCGCCGCGTCCATCCGCCGCGAATGCGAAGACAGCCTCCGGCGCCTACAAGTCGAAGTGATCGACCTCTACCAAATGCACTGGCCGCCCTCCGACAATGGCCCCGGCCTGGAGGAAGCCTGGCAAACCATGGCCGCCCTGCAAAAGGAAGGGAAAGTTCGCTGGATCGGCGTTTCCAATTTCGACGTCGCGCAGATCAAGCGAGCTGAAAAAATCGCCACCCCCACGTCGCTGCAGCCGCCCTATTCCCTAGTTCGCCGCCAGGTGGAAAAAGAAATCCTCCCTTATTGCAAACAGCAGGGAATCGGGGTGATCGCCTACGCGCCCATGGCCTCAGGCCTTCTTACTGGCGCAATGACTCGCGAGCGTGCCGCCGCCCTCCCGCCCGACGATTTCCGCAGCAAGAGCCCAGAGTTTCGTGAGCCGCGCCTGTCAAAAAATATCGAGCTCGTCGAGCGCCTCCGAACGGTAGGCGCCCGCCACGGCCGCAGCCCCGGCGAAGTCGCCATCGCCTGGGTGCTCACCAATCCTGCCGTTACCGGAGCCATCGTCGGCGCCCGAAACGCCAAACAAGCCGAAGGCGTCATGCGTGCCGGTGAACCAAAACTAACGCCCGAAGAAATCGCGGAAATCGAAGGTGCTGCGGCCGCCGTCGCAGCTAGATAAGGCAGAAACCTCAGGAAAGGAATCGCCTCATGGATTTCGGCCTAAAAGGCAAGAAAGCCGTGGTGTCCGGCTCCACAGCGGGTATTGGTCTCGCCATTGCGACCGCGCTGGCTGCGGAAGGTGCGAAGGTGGCTGTTAATGGCCGGACCGAAGCGCGCGTCAACGCGGCGCTGGCAGAAATTCGCCATCGCCACAAATCCGCAGATCTGCAAGGCGTAGCCGCCGATCTGGGCACAGCCGGGGGCGTCGAGTCTTTCGTAAAACAAGTTCCGCACGCCGACGTCCTAGTCAACAATCTAGGAATCTTCGACCCCAAGCCCTTCGCCGAAATCCCCGACGCCGAGTGGCTGCGTTTCTTCGAAGTCAACGTGCTCAGCGGCGTTCGCCTCTCACGCCACTATCTGCCCGGCATGCTCAAAAACAATTGGGGCCGCATCATTTTCATTTCCAGCGAGTCCGCGTTCCAGATTCCTGCGGAGATGGTTCACTATGGCATGACCAAAACCGCCCAGGTCGCCATCGCTCGCGGCCTGGCCGAGTCCGTAGCAGGCACGGGCGTCACGGTAAACTCCGTGCTCCCCGGTCCTACGGCCTCTGAAGGGGTCGCCGGTTTCCTTGAAAGCATTGCCAAACAGCGTGGCATCTCAACCGCCGAGGTGGAAAAGGAATTTTTCAAAACTGGGCGTCCAAGCTCGCTCCTCAAACGCTTCGAAACGCCCGAAGAAATCGCCGCCGTCGTAGCGTTCGTCGCCAGCGCCCAATCTGCCGCCATCAGCGGCGCCTCAGTCCGCGCCGAAGGCGGCGTAATCCGCAGCATCTAATGTTTTATCGCGAAAGAACCTACAAAACTTTGTAGGGGTGGGGGCTTGTTTACCCCGCAAGGTCCAACGCGGCCGGTGTAGCAAACGCCCCGAATCAAGCCCGCGCAAAGTCCGGTCGCCAGGTTTTGATCATCTGCTTGATCGCCTTTCGATCATTCAGCTTTTCATCCAAGACCTTCCGCGCAAGCTCCGGCAACTCCGCATTACTCGCAAATCGCAGCGCCACAAGCTGGTCGATCGTAAACTCCCCAATCCGCGGGCGCATATCCGCGGGGAACACGCGTTCGAAACGCACTCGCTCCTCAAGGCGAATCACCCGGTCCTGCACTTTCATGGCCATCACCCGGGCCATCACGAATCCGATCGGAACTGCCGCCGCGAAAAGCACGGAAATTACGCCACCCATCGTGAGTCCTGCTTTCACGCACCAATAAATCTGGAAACCCAAATTAATCAGCAACACCGGCAACACAAAAAAATGAAACGCGGGCACCCATTTCGCGTGACTCTCGAAACTCTGTTCGGCCATTTCCATCCTCCTGCTGCGGGCCGATTCTAACAGAAGCGCTCGACCGTACTGTTGCCCTTCGCGCATTTCAAAAAGGCGCTGAAATCAGCCGCTCTCACTGCACCGTTTCGGCGGCCTCCGCATCCAATCTTTCAGGTAAACTTAATTCGATCGCGCAGCAGCCGCATTCGAGCAAGAGGAGCAAGCAACATGGCAAAAGCCATCTGGGGCGGCAAGGTCATTGCCGAAAGCAACGACACGGTAGTCGTCGAAGGGAATCAGTATTTCCCGCCCGACTCGGTCACCAAAAATGTCTTGAAATCCAGCACACACACATCCACGTGCCCGTGGAAAGGCACAGCCCACTACTATCACGTCGAAGTAGATGGAATGAAAAACGAAAACGCCGCCTGGTTCTACCCGGAACCGAATCCTGCCGCTGCGGAAATCAAGGGCAGAATCGCCTTCTGGAAGGGCGTCCGAGTCGAAACCGGAAAAAACTAATACCACTCACTTCAGAAGCTCATTCTTAAAAACCGCCCCATTGTGCATCACAAAATGCACATGCTCGAGCTCCTCCACGTCCTTTAACGGATCGCCAGACACCGCAACGATATCCGCATAAGCTCCCGCCGCCACCACGCCAATCTCGCCCTTCATGTCCAGCATTTCGCTCGCGCGCACGGTAGCCGACTGAATAGCATCCATCGGCGTCATCCCCATGGAAACCATCCGCGCAAACTCCTGCGCTATCGGCTCCGTCCAGGGAATCCCACCCATGTCCGTCCCATACACAATCTTCAAATGCGCCTGTAGCGCCTTCCGAAAAGAAATCTCGTGCACCGCCGCCCGCGCACGATCGCGCTTTCCCCCCGGCGTA
>Ga0209006_10005725_pt1 | contig 11295 bp, 5 predicted proteins | sample JacPin_JW_Ref_O2_FD_188567 | JGI IMG/M metagenome (GOLD analysis project Ga0209006, IMG submission 188567) | Forest soil microbial communities from Algoma, Ontario, Canada - Jack Pine, Ontario site 1_JW_Ref_O2 (SPAdes) (version 2) | ecosystem: Environmental > Terrestrial > Soil > Boreal... | reverse complement strand
CGTTGCCTTCAGGAACCGGACGAAGGTGTTCCCGAGCCTGCTCACCAGGTTCAGCGGGTAGAGGTACTGGGTTCCGATCGGCTGCCAGCCAAGTCCCTGGCTCTGCCAGCTCACCGACAGCGTGGTCTTGATCGAGGTCGCAGTGATCGTGATGGGCACCAGTGCTCCGGCCGTCAGCGAGATCGGGCCGGTATTGCTCCACAAGCCGTTCGCGCCGACGGGCGCGGGCGGGCCAGTCACGGTCACGCCGCCGAGCTGGAGCGAGATGGCCGCGCCGGGGTCGGTCGCGATATTGAGGTCGTACTGGCCGTCGGCCGGGACGGTGATGAAGCCGCTCCAGCTGGCCGCGATGGCAGCGCCGCCCGGTCCGGCCGGGAGCTGGCTGCCGGCGACGTAGGTTTCGGTGCCTCCGGCCGGTGGAGTCACGGCCAGCGTGAAGATCGCGCTCGCCCCGGACGAGTTCAGGCCCGCGATCGCGATGACACTCGCGGTGGCCGAAGCAGGCGGCAGCACCGATGCCGTCACGACCTGGTTCATCGGGAGCCCGCTCACCGGATCGGCGGCGGTGGCCGCGTTGATCGCGGCCGCCACGCTGCCAGCTAGCGTTGCCAGCGTTGTGTCAGAGTCCAGGACCTGGTAGGCGATGCCGACGCCGTTGATACCGCCGCCAGACGGGATGGCTTGCTGGCCGCCGGAGTGGAAGCTAGTCGGTCGGCCCGAGAGGGTCACCTGGTGAGGCTCAGCAACAATCTTCGCGACACTTTCGGTGCGCAGAGCCTGGAGAAACGCTAGGAAGCCCCAGCTGCTGTGTATCACGCCGGTAAGCACGTTGGCAGTGCCGACGTTGCCGGCCAGTGGGCCGTGCAGACCGCCCTCGGGGGTCATCAAAGCATCCGGGAATTGACCCGCCCCGGGGGGCGGCTGTTCGAGTCGCGACAGACCATTCTGGACAGCGTCGCCCGGAGTAAGTATTTGCGCCTGGTGCGGCCCATGGGAGCGCTTTATTCGTTCGTGGAGGTTCGCGCAGACGTACTGCCTGACTTCGACGATCAGGTGTTCGCGCTGGAGTTGCTGGAGAACAAGCATGTGTTGGTGGCTCCCGGCGTGAGCTTCAACGTGCCGTACAAGAATTGCTTCCGGATCACGAATCTTCCCGAGTCGCAGGTTCTTTCCACGGTATTTTCCCGCATCGAAGAACTGCTCGACGCGCACGCGGCGGCGGCGCCGGCACCGGCACTTCAAGTCGTCGCCGGCAAGGGCTGACGGGCGGGAGCCTGTCGCGGCCACGCGAAATACTCCGACAGGCTCCTAGCGTGCAAAGCGGGGCGCGCGGCTTGTTCGACGCCGCCGGCGCGGGCCATACCATCCTTGTTCCCAACACCGAACTTGCCGCGGCGCTGTTCGATGCCGTGGAACGGATGCATGTCGACGCCGGCCATGAGCTCTGGCCGACACCGCGTATCCGTGATTTCGGAAGTTGGCTGCGGGAACGCTACGGCGAGAGGCAGCGCTCGGATGCCTCCCTGCCGCGGGTCTTGAGCGACATCGAGGAGCGGGAATTATGGCGCACCGTGGTTCAGGGGAGTGCGGCCGGCGGCGAATTTCTCGAGCCTGGCGGAGCCGCGCGCAGCGCCCGGCGCGCCCGGCGCGCGATGTTCGAGTACGGTATTCCGCTCGAGTCCCTGGCCGCCTACCCGACGGAGGAGACGCTTGCCCTCATCGACTGGAATCGAGGCTTCGAGGACCGCACACGGGACCTCGGATGTATCGCGTCCGATCGGCTGCTGGACGCCACGCTGCCCGACTCGCGCGATTTGGTTTGGATAGAAAGCCCCATCTGGCGCCCCGTTGCGAGAAAGTGGCTGCAGCAAAACGCCATCGCCATGCTGCATCCGGCGGCGTCGCGCGAGCCGGCGCACGCCCGGCGTATGCAAGCGGCCTCGCTTGATGCGGAACTCGCGGCCATCGCCGAGTGGGTGCGCGACGGTCTGCGGTCGGCAGCCGATTTTCGCGCGTGGATCTGCATTCCGGATTTGAATCTGCGCCGAGCCGACGTGGAGGATGCGTTCGATGCCGCCTTGACGCCTCAACGGTTTTCACTGCGACTGACCGCGGGCGAGACGGCGCGCTCCTATGCCGTCGCCGGCGGCACGCCGCTCAGCCGTTATGCACCGGTGCGAGCTGCGCTCGATGCACTGGCGGCGACCGCGGGGCGCGTGTCCTTCGAGGCGTTCAGTTCCTTGCTGCGCTCTCCCGAGCTGCAGTCCTCGTCGGCCGACGCCGCTGCTGCCGCAGCCCTGGACATGACTCTGCGCCGCCGGGGACCTCATGAAGCGGATTTGACGGAGTGGATTCGCATTGCGGAAGCGGCGCAGGGCGGCAAGCTCCCGGGTCCCGTTGCCGCGATCTCGCGACTGAAGGGTTTTTCGCGCGCCATCGAGTCGGTGCAAGGCCATCATCCCTTCAGCCGTTGGGTGTCCCACTGGGTGAACGCTTTCGAAGCGGGACCGTGGGCACACAGATCTCGATGGTCCAGCGCGGAGTTTCAAGCGGCTGAGCGATTCCGCGAGCTGCTGGCCACGCTGGCAACCGCCGATGCCTCGTTCGGCGCTCTCCCGGCGGCCACCGCCGGCCGCATACTGGCGCGTGCCGCCCGCGATACTGCTTTTCAGCCGCAGACGGGCATCCCTCCGGTTTGGGTGACGGGGCAGCTCATGGATCCATGGCTCGCTTACGACGGTCTGTGGATCTCCGGCACCAGCGAGGACCGTTGGCCCCCGCCGCTCGATCCCATACCGCTGCTGCCCATCCGATTGCAGCGGCAGTACGGGGTGGTGGCCGCGAGCGCCGATGGACAAATGCACCTCGCCGAGGACCTGCAGCGCCGCTGGTGCCTCCGAGCACCGAGGAACGTCTTCAGCTGCGCGGACCGCGCCGAAGGCCGGCCCGCCGCCTTCAGCCCCCTGCTGTCCGCGGCCTCGCCGCCGGAGGACGCCGCATCCTCCCCGCACCCTCATTGGCGCCTGTCGGCGGCAGGCGCGCCTCGCCTGAATGGTTGTGACGACGAACGGGCTCCGCCTTTTGCGTCACCCGAACGCATGCGCGGCGTAGCGACCCTCCGCGCGCAATCGCGCTGTGCATTTCGCGGCTTTGCCGAGACCAGGCTGCTGGCGGAGACGCCCGAGAAACCCCTGCCGGGATTCAGCATGCGTGAACGCGGAGACATGCTGCATCACGCGCTCGAACACATCTGGTCCGACTTGCGTTCCTCGGCGCGGCTCCGGGCGATGGCGCCCGACGCGCTGGATGAATTGGTGAGGGAGGGCGTCGAACGCGCCGTCGCCCGGCAGTGCCGCCGCCGGGACCCCGGCCTGCGCTGGCAACGGCGCGAAGTCCCGCGCCTGGCGGCGCTCCTGCGCAAGTGGCTGGAAACCGAGGGAGCCCGGGAACCCTTCGACGTCGAAACCCTGGAAGAGGCGGTGCACACGGCGCGCTACGGCGGACTCGAGTTCGACGTACGAATCGATCGCATCGATCGATTGAGCGACGGCGGGCGGGTGTTGATCGACTACAAAAGCGGCGTGGCGGCCACGGACTGGCGCGGCGATCGGCCGGACAATCCCCAGCTGCCCGTCTATGCCGTATTGCAGCCGCACGCGCTGGTGGCCGTGGCCTATGGCCGGGTCAATGCCGGCGAATGCGGTTTCGTGGCGGAAGCGGCGCGCGGCGGAATATTCAAGCCTAGGACCCGCCCGACGGCGCTGGAAGGCATGCCGGACTTCACCGCGTTGGTGGCTCTGTGGTCGCAGCGCATCGAGAGAATCGCGGGCGAATTCGCGGCCGGACATGCCGAGGTTGCGCCGACTCCGCGGGCCTGTGCGTCCTGCGATCTACAGACACTATGCCGAGTCCCCGCGGCGTTCGACGACAGTGGGCCCCGCGATGACTGACCAGCCCCTCGGCCAGACACTGGAACTTCCCCTCGATTTTCCCCTCGATCAACCCATCGACCAGTCCGCGCGTCGGCAGGCGGTCGAGACCCGCGGGTCGGTCTTGGTACAGGCGCCCGCGGGTTCCGGAAAAACGACGTTGCTGGCGCAGCGCTATCTGCGCCTGCTCGCAACCGTCGACGCCCCGGAGCGCATCCTGGCGCTGACGTTCACACGCCGCGCCGCGCAGGAAATGCGCGAGCGCGTGCTACAGGCCTTGCACGCGGCAGGCTTCCCTGAGCGCCCCGCGCAAATGAACGCCCAAACCTGGGAGCTGGGGCTTGCGGCAAGACGCCGGATGAACGAGCAGGGATTCGATCTCGGACGACATCCATCGCGCCTTCGCATCGAGACCATCGACGCCTTCAACACCTGGCTCGCGGGCCAACTACCGGTGATGGCCGGAGCCGGCTCGCGTTTGAATCTGACCGACGACCCCCGGCCGCTGTACCAAGAGGCGGCGCGCCGCGCCATGGCGTATGACGAACCGGACCAGTTCGGTCACGCGGTGGAACGGGTGCTCGCGCAGGACGATCAACGCTGGGAAAGCCTGGTGAACTTGATTTCCGGCATGCTGGCGAGCCGGGATCGTTGGCTGCCGCTGCTCGCCGGGCATCTTCGTGCCGCCCGAACGCTCGATGAGGAGCAGCTGCGCAACATCCGGCGGCACCTGGATGAGGATTTGCAACTTCTGTTGAACCGCTCCCTGGCGGCTGCGCACCAGGCATTTGGACGCGAAAGGCTCCAGGTCCTGTCGCAATTGATGCATGCGGCGGCGTTGCGTTTGGAAGGTCCGCCGGCGCACGCCTCGGCGTGGCGCCTGGATGATTCCGCCTTGCGGCCGGACGCCGGCGATTTGCCGCGGTGGCGCGCCGCCGCTGCGCTGCTCATAACCAACGAAGCTGCGTACCGCAAGCGGCTCACCAGGCAGGAGGGTTTTCCGCCGCTATCCGCCGATAAATCCGTGATGACGGATCTCATCGACGAGTTGCAGCGGGTGCCCGCCATCTTGCGCGCCCTGGTTGCGATTCGCGGGCTTCCCGCACCAGCCTACGACGATGAACAGTGGGAACGCGTCCGCGAGGTCGCGCTGGTGTTGGTACTCGCGGCGGCTCAGTTGGAACACGTGTTTCGCGACCGGGGGACCGTGGACTTTCCCGCCGTGTCCATGGCTGCAGTGCGCGCCCTCGGAACGGCCGCGGCACCGACCGATCTGAATTTGCGGCTCGATTACCGCCTGCAGCATATCTTGGTGGATGAATTTCAGGACACCTCCAGCGCGCAGCTCGAGCTGGTGAAGCTGCTGACCGCGGGATGGGAGCGCGGCGACGGGCGGAGCGTCTTTTGCGTCGGCGATCCCATGCAGTCGATCTACGGATTTCGCCAGGCGGAAGTGCGGGCGTTCCTGGAACTCGCCGAAGAAGGCATCGGAGACGTGCGCTTCGAGGCGCTGCGTCTGCGCAGCAATTTTCGGTCCGCCAAGCCGTTGGTCGAATGGATCAACCGGTGTTTTTCGGCCATCCTGCCGCACGCCGACGATCGAGATCGCGGTGCAATCGCGTTTCGGCCCAGCGAGTCGGCGATCGGGCCGCAGGCCGGGAGCGGCAGCGCCGTCACGTTGAAGGGTTTTTTGAGCCGCCGCGAGGAAGCGGATGCGATTGCCGGCTTGATCGGCGGGCAGTCGGCCTCCCACCCCGAGTGGCGCATCGCCGTCCTGGTGCGCGCCAGAAATCATGCGCGCGACATTGCCGCGAGTCTGCGCTCCCGCTCGATTCCGTTTCGTGCAGTGGACATTGAACCGCTGCAAGACCGTCCGGTCGTGCGCGATCTCGTTGCGCTCATTCGTGCGCTGCTGCACCTCGGCGACCGAACCGCCTGGCTTGCGGTGCTGCGGGCGCCGTGGACCGGTCTCACCTTGGCCGACCTGCTGCACGTGGCACGCGCCGCGCCGATCCCGTGGGAGGCGCTGACCGACGATTCGGTGCTGTGCGGATTGACCGGCGACGGCCGGATCCGCTGCGAACGGCTGCGAAATACGCTCGATGCCGCGTTTCGAATCCGCACGCACGGCACCATATCGCGCTGGGTGGAACAGACCTGGTTGGCGCTCGGCGGCCCGGCCTGCGCCACGGGTGCGGAGGACCTCGATCAGGTGCGGACGGTATTTGCGAGGCTGGCGCTGCTCGAGGAGCGCGGCCTACCGGACCCGGCGGACTTGGAATCGGGTTTTGGCGATTTGTTCGCCGAGTACCGTACCCCCTCGGCGGTCGAAATCATGACCATCCACAAGGCGAAGGGGCTCGAGTTCGACATGGTCATCGTGCCCGCTCTCGACCGGCATATTCCGCTCCACCGCGATCAGTTGTTGTTGTCGCATCAGTTCTCGCGGGCTGCTCGCGATGGCTTGGTGTTGGCCGCCCGGCCGGGGATCGGTGCGGAGCCGGATCGTTTGTTCGAGTTTCTGCGCCGTCAAACCCACGATTCGGCGGCACTCGAGGCGGAGCGATTGCTGTATGTGGCATGCACGCGCGCAAAATGGCGCCTGCATTTGTCGGCGGTGATCGGGCGGCCGGACGATATTGCAGACCGGGAGGAGACCGGCGGCGAATCACAACGGCGCGCCCCGTGGAAGCCGCGGACCGGAAGTCTGCTGGGGGTTCTGTGGCCGGTTGCCGGCGCGGAATTCGCACTTGACGAGGCGAGCACGCTGCGGCAACTCGACCCAACCATCAAGCATCTTGAAGCGACCGGTGATGCGGCGCCTCGCGGCGGCCCGCTATTGCGCCTGCCGTGCGATTGGTCGCCACCCCCCGCGGACGACGGCCGCCCCATCGGCGAACAGATTCCGGCATCCACCGCGCTTCGCGAGGAAACACCGGTCTTCGATTGGGCCGGCGAAACCGCCCGGCGAGTCGGCAGCCTGGTGCACGCCGAACTTCAAGTCATGGATCTGGAGCACAGCGACGAGGGCGCCATCCAGGGCCGCGGGCCGCATTTTCGGCGTTGGTTGGGGCTGCACGGTGTGCCGGCGGATCGATTGCAGGGAGCAAGCGCACGGGTGGTGTCGGCGCTCATCGCCGTCCACCGCGACGAGCGCGCGCGCTGGATATTGAAGCGCAGGGCGCGGCACGATTTTCGCGAATACGCGCTGTCGGGACGATGGCAGGGCGAGGTGGTGCGGGTGGTATTCGATCGCAGTTTCGTGGACGATGACGGAGTGCGATGGGTGATCGACTACAAGACCAGCCTGCACGCCGGGGGTAGCCTTGACGAATTCCTGGACCGGGAGGTCGAGCGCTACCGTCCGCAGCTACACCGGTATGCCCAGTTGGCCCGCAAGCTCGGACCCGAGCACGTCCGCGTGGGGCTGTATTTCCCGCTGATGCGCGCATGGCGGGAGTGGGAGCCTTGAGGTCCGGCTACTTGTAGTCACGCAGGAAATCGAGAACGGCGCCATTGAATGCCGAGGGGCCTTGCAGCATGGCGAAGTGACTCAGATTCGGAAGAATCACCAGCCGCGCATCCGGAATTGTGGCAACGAGGTAGCGGAGGTGTTCGGGCTTCATGCCTTCATCAAATTGACCGTCCGCGATGGTCGCGTGCACGCGAATCGTACGCAGTTGCGGAGCAGTGTACGTCGGCAACGTGGTCCACATCGTGTTCATGGCGGCGTTGAAGGAATCCCAGTCATTGGGCGCCGGCGATAAACGCCGGTATTCCAGGCGGGTGCGCGCGAGATAAGCCGCGACTACGGGATTATTGACGAAATCGTCGCTGAATCCCGATACATCCGCATTCGAACCGAACGTGAAGATGCGCTCGAGGCGATCCGGATAGTTGATGGCAAGGTCGTAGCCCGTGCATCCGCCGTCGCTCCAGCCGACGAGGCTCACTTTCCTGACGTTCAGGACGTCCAGGAGTCCAACGAAGTCCGAAGCCATCAAGTGATAAGTCATCGGCTCATTTGTCCTCCCACTGCGTCCGTGTCCACGGCTGTCGACCGCGATCACGTGATAGCCGGCTTTGATGAGCGCGGGGATGAGAAACCCGAAGTAGCTGCTGTTCGCGTACCCGCCATGCAGGAGCAGTACGGGTGTTCCGGGGTTGTCCGCGCCCCATTCCGCGTACCAGAGCCGTGCGCCATTCACGGTGACATGCTTGCCAACCGTGTGCGGCGGCAATTGCGGCGTCGGCGGCAGGCCCTTCCACGGCTCTGCGGCATGCGCGCAGAACGCGGCGACCAGAAGCAGGGCGCCGAACCATTTGATCGTCTGGGTATGCATGACTACTTCTTTAAGTACGGTAGGGTATATTCAACGCGTTGCAATGCGGAGATTCTACAGATCCTATGGATCCCCATCCCGGTACCTACGCGTCTCCGCCGCGCGATCGGTGAGTTCTTGCTGTTCCTCTGGACGGCAGGGTTCTTCGCCCTGGCCGCCCATTCGGCCGAGGACACCTCCTCGCCGCCGGATATCGATGAGCGTTTTGCGATCCACGGCCAATTCACGTATGTCGAGCAGGACGCCGGTTCCTTTAGGGCGCCCTACGCGGGCCCGCACAGTCTCAGCCCGCGCCACGGGCGTGAGACGACCGACGCTACGCTTTATCTGGGAGCGCGGCTCTGGTCGGGCGCCGAAGTCTGGATCGATCCGGAAATCGATCAGGGGTTCGGCCTCGACGACACGCTCGGTGCTGCCGGATTTCCCAGTGGCGAGGCCTACAAAGTCGGCAAGAAAAAGCCGTATTTTCGGCTGCCCCGTTTTTATGTACGCCAAACGCTGAATCTCGCCGGCGAGCGTGAAGCGATCGAGGCAGATGCCAATCAGCTCGGCGGCAACCGGAGCCTCGATCGGTGGGTGTTCACCGTCGGCAAATTCGCCGTCGTCGACCTTTTCGACGTCAATCAGTACGCGCACGATCCGCGCGGGGATTTTTTGAACTGGGCTGCCGTCGATGCCGGATCATTCGATTACGCGGCGGACGCCTGGGGCTATACCGTCGGGGCCGCGGCCGAATGGTACCAGGGGACCTGGACGATGCGCCTCGGGGTGTTCGACTTGTCGAACGTTCCCAACAGTGTGCATCTCGATCCAGGTTTCCATGAGTTTCAGATCATTGCTGAACTCGAAAAGCGGCACACGCTGTTCAGTCATCCCGGCAAACTCATGGTCACGATATTCGATAGTCGCGGGCGCATGGGATTGGTCAATTCGGCTGTGGAACTCGCTCAAGCCTCGGGGCAACCGGTGGATATCATTCCCGTGCGCCAATACCGCAGCCGCTTAGGGGCGAGCCTCAACCTCGAGCAGCAACTGGTCGAGGATCTCGGGTTTTTTGCCCGCGCGGGCAAAGCGGCGGGCAATGTGGAAGCCTACGAGTTCAGCGATATCGACCGGTCGGTCGAGGCTGGACTCTCGCTCAAGGGTAGCGGCTGGCAGCGTGGGCGCGACACGGTGGGCCTAGCGGGTCTCGTGAATAATATTTCCGCCGATCGTCAGCGCTTTTTGAACGCCGGCGGCCTCGGCATCCTGGTGGGCGATGGGCGGCTGCCGCATCCGGGTCCTGAGCAAATTCTCGAAACTTACTACAGCGCGCAGCTCCTCACGCACGCGCAGCTGACGCTCGACTATCAGTGGGTCGATCACCCGGCCTACAACCGCGATCGCGGGCCGGTGTCGATCTATGCTGTACGGTTGCACGCGCAGTTCTAAACGGAAGTTCTGCCGTCCAAGGCTCATCCATGAATTTCTATCGTGATGTGCGACAGAGAGCGGTAGCGTGCCAATTTCGCCCGGTAATAGTCGACGCTGCGGCCGTCTTTCGGACATACCGACACGATAGCCCCCAAATGCCCGGGTCCAAGGCGCCATAGGTGCAAATCGGCCAGAGTGCTGCCGTCGCTCTCAATCGTCTTGCGTACGTCGTCGGCCAAGCGACTGTCAGGAATTCTATCGAGCAGGATGGCGCCGGTATCGCGGATGAGTCCATAGGACCAACTCGCGATCACGCAGGCGCCAACGATGCCGGCCAGGGGGTCCATCCACAGCCACCCGAAGGCACGGGCGAGCAACAGTCCGATAATCACGAGGACAGACACGGCCGCATCTGCCATCACGTGGATGATCGCAGCTCGCATATTATTGTCACGGCCCGCCGCACCGTGCCCGTGCCCGTGGTCATGGTCGTGCCCGTGGTCGTGTTCCTCAAATTCGGTCGCGTACGTTTCGGCGCCGATCCGGATCTGTGCGCTGAAAGCGTGCGGTTCCGGAATCTCCGCAATCGACTCCAGAAACTCACCGCGCGCGACCAGGGTGAATTCCTGCCGGGTGCCATCCGGACGCACCGTCGTGATGAGCGTAGTTTGGGGGGAGGGCGCAGGCCCGACCGCGGCGCGCAAGCGGAACCGCGGCGGTACCCCGTCCTCGAAAACTTCCAGGATGAGATCCCCGGACGGCGTCTCGATCGAGTGCGCTTCGTCGTGTTCGTGGTGCCCGCCATGACTGTGCCCGTGGTGATGACCGCCGCTGCTCAACAGCCATGCGCTGGCGATGTTGACGGCCAAACCGACGCACGCAATCGGGATCGCCTCGGCGAAGTGAATCTGAATCGGGGCCAATATGCGGGTCACGGATTCGTAGCCGATCAAGAGCGCGATCATGGCGAGGACGATTGCGCTGGTGAAACCGGCGAGATCGCCGAATTTGCCCGTCCCAAAAGTGAAGTTGGTATTTTCGGCATGCTTGCGCGCGTAAGTGTAGGCGAGCGCCGCGAGCAGCAGCGCTCCCGCGTGAGTACTCATGTGCAGACCGTCCGCCACCAGCGCGATCGATCCAAACAGGAGGCCGCCGACGATCTCCGCGCACATCATCGCGCCACAAAGCCAAATCACCGTCCAAGTCTTTCGCTCGCTCTGCGAGTGGCTTTCGCCGAGAAAGACATGCTGGTGGATCGGCGGATCTACGATTTCGGTCGTCACGGTAACGCCGCTACGGTGATTCGCCGCTCTGCGCGCTCAGGCCGCCGAAGCGCCGCTGCCGCCCGGCGTAGTCCGACAATGCGTGCCGAAAGCGAGCTTCGTCGAATTCGGGCCAAAGGCACTCGGAGAAGTGGAGTTCTGCGTATGCGCACTCCCACAGCAGAAAATCGCTGAGGCGCCGCTCATTGCCCGTGCGGATCAGCAGATCGACCGGTCCCGCCGCGCGTGCCGAATGATCGACGTCGTGCAGCGATCGCTCGATGTCGTCGGCAGTCAGTTCCGTGTTCGCGGCGGCGGCGCCCCGTGCGGCCAACTCCGCGGCCTTGG
>Ga0209006_10005724_pt1 | contig 11296 bp, 7 predicted proteins | sample JacPin_JW_Ref_O2_FD_188567 | JGI IMG/M metagenome (GOLD analysis project Ga0209006, IMG submission 188567) | Forest soil microbial communities from Algoma, Ontario, Canada - Jack Pine, Ontario site 1_JW_Ref_O2 (SPAdes) (version 2) | ecosystem: Environmental > Terrestrial > Soil > Boreal... | reverse complement strand
CTGACAGCAGCAGATGGTTGCCATTGTCGATGACGAGGCCAAGCGTTGGGTCAAGATAGGATCGGCAACGGCCGCCGGCGAACGACGCAGCCTCGTGCAAGATGACCTTGAGCCCGGCATCGACAACGCGCACAGCGGCGCTCAAGCCCGCAATTCCGGCGCCAATGACATGGACGGTCCGGCCGCTCATACGACGCCATAGCGCAGAAGCGCACCCAGAATGCTGAGCCGGCTGGCCTTCGCGCGTCGCCGCGGTGGCGCGAAGCCGTCGGCGAGCATCCTGTCGAGGATGGAGTTATATGCGGCGGCCATGAGTCGCGGCGCTCTGACCGCCGCCCGCGGCGCCGCCGCCATGATCGATCTGGAGTTCTCGAAATGCTCGCGAGCTCGAGCAGCCACCTCGACGCAGGCGGGGGCGAGCTTTGGATCCGCCGCCGCCGCCAGCGGTTCGTCGGTCGTCACCCCGGCGGCCGCTAGCGCCTCGCGCGGCAGGTAGAGGCGGCCAAGGCTCGCGTCCTCGTCGATATCGCGCAGGATGTTGGTGAGCTGAAGCGCCCGGCCGAGATGATGCGCAAGCGCCACGCCGGGTTCGTCAGCCAGGCCGAAAATCCGCACCGAGAGCCGACCCACGGCCGAAGCCACCCGATCGCAATAGAGGTCCAGCGTCGCCCAGTCCGGAGCGCGGATGTCCCGCTCGGCGTCCATCGCCATGCCGTCGATCACGGCGTCAAAATCTTCATGGCTCAGACGAAAGCCCCGCGTCACCTCGTCAAGGGCGGCGAGATGGGGCGGCGCGTGTCCGGCGAACATCGCGGCAATGTCGGCGTGCCAACGCTCCAACTCGGCTAGGCGCTCAGCCGCTGTCGCCGGACCGCGGTCATCGGCGATGTCGTCGACCGCGCGGCAGAAGCCGTAGAGCGCGAACATCGCCTGACGCTGACGCTCCGGCAAGACGCGCATCGCGGAATAGAAGGAGCTGTGCGCCGCGGGAGCAGCCTGCGAACTCATGCGGTCGCTTTCGCCCGCCCGCGCCCGAAGCGCATCATCGCGGAACCGAGGAACCGCGCCGCGCCGAGGCCGCCGACCAGCGCGAACCCGGCCTTGCTGAGATGAACGCGCTCGCTCAATGGGTCGCGGCTTTCGAGATCGCGCGCGAGACGCCGCGCGAGCGCGTGGATCGCGGCGATTTCCGCACCGAGCCGCACGTCCCTGATCTGCGGGACAAGCGCCGCGCCGCGCGCCGCAAGTTCGCTCGTGCGGCGGGCAAGCTCCCCGAGCGCGCTGCGCAAGCCCGGCGACGCCCTCGGCGCATCCAGCATCTCCACTGAGGCGCCACGCGCGGCGAGGGTGTCGAGCGGCAAATAGACGCGATCGAGGCGCCGATAGTCTTGCGCGCAGTCTTGCAGGTGATTGATGACCTGCAGCGCCGCGCATAGGGCGTCGGAGGCCGGCCAGATCGACGGATCCTCCTCGTGCACATCCAGAACGAAACGGCCGACCGGCGCCGCAGACAGCGCACAGTAATCCATCAGCTCCGACCAGTCAGCGTAGCGGTTTTTTCGCACGTCGAGCCGAAAGGCCTTAAGCAGATCAAGGGCGTGCTTCGGGCTCAAACCGCTCTCGGCGAGCGCAAGCCTCAAAGGCTCAGCCTCTTGAACCGGCGGTCCGCGCCCGCAGAGCGCGTCGTCGAGATCGTCGAGAAGCTTGAGCTTCGTTGCTGGCGGCAGCGTTGGGTGATCGGCGACATCGTCGGCCGCCCGCACGAAGCGATAGAAGGCGAGAATCGGAGCTCGGCGCTGCTCGCTCAGCAGCCAGGAGGCGACGGGAAAGTTCTCGTCCCGGTGGCTCTTGCCGGAAAGTGCGTCACTCACCGTCGTCATGCGCGCCCCGTCTCCCGCATCGGTGCCTGGACTCGCCCTTTCCAGTAGCCGCCGCGCCCCCGCCAATATTGTAACGCGGAGTCGAAGGTGAAGGCGAGAAAGGCTGCGGCTATCCCCGGAAGGGCGAGGCCGCCAACGAAAGGCCGTCGATAAAGCCGAAGCGTAGGCGCGAGCGCTAGCGCCATCATCGCCCACGCAACCGCGCCGGCCACTTGCGCCCCGCCCCGCGCGAAAATGGCGAACAGGGGCGGCGTTACATAGACAAGCGCCATTCCGCCGATCGCGCCAACTAGGCGCAGCGGCGAATAGCGCAATTCGGCGAAGGCGGAGCGCGCCACCATCCGATGGAAATCGGCGAAGGTCGGATAAGCGCGCAAGCTATCGACGCTCTCGGTCAGGCCAAGCCAGATTGGCCCCTGCCCTTTCATCAGCGCGCCCAAGGCGCAATCGTCGATCAGAGCGCTGCGCACCGCCTCCAGACCACCAGCCGCATGGAGAGTCTCGCGCCGCACGAGCATGCAGCCGCCAGCCGCCGCGGCCGTAGGCCGGCGCGGATCGTTCACCCAGGCGAAGGGGTAGAGCATCTGGAAGAAGAACACGAAAGCCGGCGCGAGCCAGCGCTCAGCCGCGCTCTCGCAGCGCAGCTTCACCATCAATGACGTGAGGACGCTGTTTTTAGCGCGGGCGATCGCGACCAGACGCGTGAGCACGTGGGGCGCATAAGCGATGTCGGCGTCGGTGAACAGGACGAATTCGGGCGCCGGCGCGCCCGCCTCGACCTCGGCCAAGCCCTGACGCATCGCCGACAGTTTGCCGGTCCAGCCGGGCGGCGGCCCGTTTCCCGTAACGATTTTTAACCGCTCGGCTGCACCGGCGTCGCTCGCTGCGGTCGACGCGACGGCTGCAGTGCCGTCCGTACTCTGATCGTCAACAACGACCACCGAAAACGGCCCGGAATAGTCCTGCCTAAGGAGTGAGCCGACGCTGTGAGCAATCATGTCGGCTTCGTCGCGAGCCGGGATGATCGCGACCAGGCTGGGCCAGACGTCCGCCTCGTTCCGAACCTTGTTCGCTGCAGCGGCGGAGTCGTCCCGCTCGCCGCACAGCCAGAACCATCCCCTGCCGAACAGAAGATAGGCCCAGATGGCGAGCGGAATGAGGGACACGGCGACGGCGATCATGTGAGATAGCCGTGCGAGCGAAACCAGGCGATCGCGGCGGAAAGACCCTCGCCGTAGGGCCTCGAGACATAGCCAAGCTCGCGCCGCGCCTTGGAATCGTCAAAGAACATATGGTGGCGCGCCATTCGCAAGCCGTCCATCGTGATGAATGGTTCGACGCCGCGAACCCTCGCCAACAACTCCGCTCCGTAGGCGATTGGGTAGAGCAGGGTCCGTGGCAGCTTGAGCGTAGGAGGACGCCGTTCGACGAGACGAGCGATGTCGGCGAGCATATCGGCAAGGAAGACGTTCTCGCCGCCAAGGATATAGCGTTCGCCGATTCGGCCACGCTCGAGCGCGGCGACATGACCGGTCGCGACGTCATCGACATGCGCGAGATTGAGTCCGGTGTCGACAAAGGCAGGCATGCGCCCTGATGCGGCCTCGACGATGATGCGGCCGGTCGGTGTCGGCCGGACGTCGCGCGGACCGATCGGCGTCGACGGGTTAACGATCACCGCCGGCAAACCATCGCGATGGATCTTCGCCTCGACCAGACGCTCCGCCGTGACCTTGCTACGCTTATAGGCGCCGATTCCTTGGCCGTCCGCGAGCGGATTGTCCTCTGTCGCGGAGGCGCCGTCCGTGAGCTTCAAGGTCGCCACGCTGCTCGTGTAGACGATACGCTCGACGCCGGCTCTGAGCGCCTCCTCCATGATCAGGCGCGTGCCCTCGACATTGCTGCGCTGAATCTCTTCCGGATTTCGCGCCCAGAGTCGGTAATCGGCGGCCGCGTGAAAAAGGTAGCGAGCGCCTTTTAGCGCCGCCGCCAACGAGGCGCGATCCCGGAGGTCGCCCTCGCAAACGACGTCCGCCGGGTTGAGATTTGTCCGCGGGCTCGATGGACGCGCGAGAACGCGGACGGCGTGGCCGCGGGCTCTCAGCGCAGCGGCGATTGCCGACCCAAGAAAGCCGCTCGCGCCTGTAACCAGAACGGTTGCCGGAGCCGCGTAGCGCTCGCCCTCGGCCTCGATAGCAACATCGTCCAGGCAGCTGGTAGATCCAGGGTTCGCATGAGCCACGGGTGGTCTGAGTTCAGGATTCATGTGCTTTGGAGCTTACCAGACGGAGAAGCGATACCGAAGTCGTCGCACCGCAGGCCAATGTCCCATCGACTATCAGGTCGGTGTACGAGATGATGGAACCTAGCCGTTAACAGTCTGATATTACATGGTAATCTCGAGAGGAGCGCCTTTTCTTGTACTTTTCGACATATTGTGTTAGTATTTCCAATCAATAGAAATCCTTTTCGAAGACACTCACCATATAGGGCTAGAAGCAGGGTCGGCGCGGAAGCGACTCGGAAATGGCGCCGCAACCAATTGAAAAGGCTCGATTGCGACTCCCAAATTGCAAGGCGCCCTTGGGCCACGTCTTCGACGTGGTTCGGCTATGATGGAGAAGGAAAAGGTCCAAGGGTAGACGCCCGGGCTCGAACCCGTTCCATTGGTCAGCTCGCCAATTCGATGGCGGCGCTCAGAAGATTGGCGGCATCCGCGCTTTGGCCGACATGGATTTCAAACCGTCCCGGCTCCAGGACGCGGTCGAGGCTTTGGCCAACGAACGACAGATCCGCAACCGGGAGCCGCCACATCACATCCTTGCGCTCACCGGCCTTAAGAACGACCTTCTGCACCCCCTTAAGCTCCAACAGCGGTCGAGCGATACTCGCGACTGGATCGCGCACAAACAGGAACACCGTCGCCTCTCCGTCCAAAGCGCTCTCGTTATGGACCGCTACGGACACATCAATCGTGTCATCCCCTTCCACGCGGGTCGGCTCGCAGTGAAGATCGAAGAGCGCAAAGCGGCTGTAGGACAGGCCGTGTCCGAAAGGAAATTGCGGCGTCGGCGGCGCATCGAGATATGTGCTCGAGTAGTGCACTCCGGGCGCAAAGGGTCGGCCGGAAGGAAGCTCATTGTAGAATATCGGGACCTGCCCAACGTGGCGCGGCCAGCTCACCGGCAATCGTCCCGTCGGGTTGAATTTTCCGGTCACAACGTCGGCGATTGCGCGACCAGCCTCTTGTCCAAGAAACCACGTCGCGAGCACTGCGCCGGCCCGCTCGAACAGCCACGGGAGGGTGAGCGGCCGGCCAGAGGAGAGGGTTACGACGACCGGTTTGCCAAGGCCAAGGACCGCTTCGGCAAGCGCGCGCTGGCGACCAGGCAAGCCGAGATCGACTCGGCTTGCGGCCTCTCCACTCATCGCCGCGCTCTCCCCAAGGCACAGCACAACGGTTTCGGCCGCGGCACACAGACCGACGGCGGCCGGTATCCCGTCCGTGTCTTGTCCCGCTATGTCGACACCAGCCGCGTGATCGATCCGGCATTGCGGTAGAGCTGCCTTCAGACCCTCCAGAATGGACACAGCGTCGTCCGGACGGCCCGCCGAAGCCCATGACCCCAGCATCTCGCGCGGCGCCGCGGCCAGCGGGCCAATGACGGCAATGCGCCGGATCTCGGGAGAGAGAGGCAAAACTTCAGTGCGATTCGACAAGAGCACGATCGCCCGTCGTCCTGCGTCTCGCGCCAGTTCGCGGCGTTCCACCGCTGACGCTGCCTTAGGCGGGACCGATCCGCGTCGATACGGGTCATCGAAGAGGTCGAGGCGCTCCTTCAGCTTGAGCACGCGCCGTACGCTGGCGTCGATCGCGCTCATCGTTATAAGACCGCGCTCCAGCGCCTCGGGCAGGCACTGCATGTAAGCGCCGCTCGTCATGTCGATGTCGACGCCGGCGTTGAGAGCGAGCGCCGCGGCCTCAACGAGGTCGGCCGCCACGCCATGATTGAGGAGCTCCGCGACGGCGTTGTAGTCGCTGATTAAGACCCCGTCGAAGCCGATGACTCCCCTGAGCCAACCCTGCAGCAGCTTGGCGTTCGCTGTCATCGCCGCACCGGCGACATCGATGAATGCGGGCATGATCGCCGCGACCCCCGCAGCCACGGCGGCTGCGAACGGCGGCAGATAAATCTCCTGCAACGTTCTCTCGGACACGTCAGCCGAGGCATATTCGCGGCCGGCGGTCACCGCGCCATAGGCGCAGAGATGCTTGGCCGTGGCGGCGAGGCTATCCCGAGCCCCGAGGTCTCGTCCCTGGAAGCCCCGCGTCTTGGCCGCCGCCATCTGCGAGGCGACCCAAGTGTCCTCCCCGGGACTTTCGATAATGCGTCCCCAGCGGGGATCGCGCGCCACGTCGAGCATCGGCGCAAAGGTCAAGGCGACGCCGTCCTCTGTCGCCTCTTCGGCCGCGACGCGCGCTGTTTTCTCCCAAAGGGCAGGGGCGAACTGGCAGGCTTCCGCCAGGGAGACGGGAAAAATCGTGCGGTGGCCATGGATGACGTCGAGGCCCATGAGCAAGGGGACGCCGAGGCGGGATTGTTCCACCGCGAGACGCTGGACAGCGCGCGTTTCGTCTGCGCCCCAGAGATTGAGCAGGTTTCCGATCCGCCCCGCCCGAATCCCTTCGTGCAGGTCGTGAAGCTCGCCGGGGCCGGTGACCACGCCCGACGAAGCGACCATATTGAGCTGCCCGATCTTTTCCGCGACCGTCATCGTCGCGAGCAACGTATCGATGCGTCCCATGCTCTTGCCTTATCCTGAGCCGCCAGCTGATGGTTCCGATCCGCGATCTTCTTTAGATCGGAGACAGACTTCGCAAGCAGCGTCCTTCGATGCAACAGTTAGCCCCTGGGCCCGCACTACCGCCAAGACGGCGAGGCCGGATCATGCGAAAATGAGCGGCGGGAGAGCGAATTCGATGGCGGAACAATCCAAGGAACCAGCAAAAGGCGCAGAAGACTCGGACAGCCCGTCGCTGAAAAGTCTGATCTCCGACTTCGTTTGGATGGCTTCGGCCTTTTGGGCTTCGCAACAGCGCAACAGACTTTTGGCGCTGGCAGGCGCGTTGATCGTGGTCGTCGGGACTACCGCCTACATGCAGATCCGGCTGAATTCCTGGAACCGTCCGTTTTACAATGCCCTGACCAACAAGGATATGCCCGCCTTCCTGTCGCAGCTCGTCGTCTTCGGCGAACTGGCGGGGATACTACTCGTCCTCAACGTCGCGCAGATGTGGCTCAATCAGAGCTCCAAGGTCGTCTTGCGCCAAGGCCTGGTGAACGATCTTCTAGGCGAGTGGCTCAAGCCGAAGCGCGCCTTCCGCCTGTCGAATTCGGGCCCACTAGGCGCCAACCCCGACCAGCGCCTTCAGGCGGACGCACAGCATCTGACCGATCTGTCCACCGACTTGGGCATCGGCCTTCTGCAATCGAGCCTTCTCCTGCTCCTGTTTGTCGGCGTGCTCTGGGGGCTCTCGCGGGGCCAGTTTCTGCCGATCGCTGGCCGCGACTTCGCTCCGCCCGGCTATCTCGTGTGGTGCGCGCTGGTCTACGCCGGCTTCGCGTCGTACCTCAGCTGGCGCGTCGGTCGCCCGCTAATCAATCTCAATGCCGAGCACTATGCGAGAGAGGCGGAGTTCCGCTTCGCCCTTGTGCGCGTAAACGAGCAAATTGACGGCATTACCCTTTATGGCGGCGAAGCTGATGAGAGGGATCGCCTGAACGGAGTGTTCGCCACCGTCCTCGACATTTCACGGCAGATTGTCACCGCCGTGACGCGGCTGACCTGGGTTACAGCCGGCTATGGCTGGTTTACGATCATCGCGCCGATTCTGGTCGCGGCCCCCGCCTATTTCCGGAGCAACATAAGCTTCGGCGAACTGATGGTGATTGTCGGCGCCTTCAACCAAGTGCAAACGGCTCTTCGATGGTTCGTGGACAATTTCTCCAACCTCGCAGACTGGCGGGCGACGCTTTTGCGTGTGGCCCGGTTCCGAAAGGCGATCTTGGGGATGGATGACCTCGGCGAGGCGGCGAGCCGCATCAAATTCGCCGAGGCGGAAGATCCATCGATAAAGATCGACGATCTTCGCGTCGCCTCGCCGACAGGCTGTGTTACGCTGAGCGAGCCCCATTCGGCAATCGACGCCAAGGAACGTGTTCTGATCGCTGGTGAAAATGGCGAAGAAAAAGCTTTGCTGTTTCGCGCCATTGGCGGGCTGTGGCCGTGGGGGAGCGGCCAGATAACGCACCCTGCGCGCCACACGATCATGTTCATGCCAGTGCGAGCGTATATACCGCCCGGTTCGCTGCGCGAAATCGTCGCTTATCCGCATTCAACCGATTCTTTTGACCACCCGGCTATCGTCAATGCCCTTGCCGGCGTCGGACTTGAGCACCTCGAGCCGCACCTCGACAAGGTGGATCGATGGGACCGGGAATTGACTGACGACGAGAAACAATTGCTCGCCTTCGCCCGGGTCGTCCTGCAAAGGCCAGGCTGGGTCGTGGTGAACGACGCGCTCGACATTCTTGACCCACCCTCACGCCAGCGCATCAGAACACTCTTCTCGAACGAATTGGCCGAAGTCGGCCTCATCAACATCGGGCATGACCAGCCGGAGATCGGCTTCTATCTCCGCAAGCTGCGTCTGATTATGGATTTCGCTGGCCAGAAGTTCGCGCCGGAACGAGAACACGCCATGGCTGAACCGCCGAAATCCGCCGCCGAATCTCTTCCCACAGAATAGACAGGACGTCGATGCCACATTCCACCAAAACCAAGCCTCACCACAAGGAAGTCAAGCGCGGGGAAAAGCTGTCCGACGAGCGCTTGCTTGACCTCGTCCAGCGCCAGACCTTCCTCTATTTCTGGGACGGTGCGCAGCCAACGAGCGGGCTGGCGCGCGATCGCGTAGGACGACTAGCGGACCCGCCCGACGACGACGTGGCCATTGGCGGCTCCGGCTTTGGCGTGATGGCCATGATCGTAGCCTGCGAACGCGGGTGGGTGACGCGAGATGAGGCGCGCGCTCGTCTGTCGAAATCGCTCGACTGCTTGGAGAAAGCGACCTGCTATCACGGCCTCTACCCGCATTTCATGCACGGCAACACCGGCGCAACAAAGCCGTTCAGCCGCAAGGACGACGGCGCTGATCTGGTCGAGACCGCGTTCCTGTTCCAGGGGCTCCTATGCGCACGCGCCTATTTCAATCGCGATGCGCCGGAGGAAAAGCGCATTCGCGATCGCATCACCTATCTCTGGCAGGAAGCAGAATGGGATTGGTACACCCAGGGCAGCCGGACTGCGCTCACCTGGCACTGGAGCCATACCAACGGCTTCGCACTGAACCATCCGGTCCGCGGTTGGAACGAGTGCCTGATCGCGTACGTGCTGGCCGCGTCGTCCCCGCGGTATTCGATGGCGGTCGAAGCCTATCACGAAGGCTGGGCCCAGGGCCGTCAGTTCCTCAACCGACGCAGTTTCGAGGACGTCGAACTACCGCTCGGGCCCGACTGCGGAGGACCGCTCTTCTTCACCCACTATTCCTTCTGCGGCATCGATCCGCGCGGATTGAGCGACGCCTACGCGGACTACTGGAAGCAGAACGTCGCTCACACCCGCATCAACTACGCCTACTGCGTCCGCAACCCGCACGGGTACAAAGGCTACGGACCGAACTGCTGGGGCCTCACCGCCGGCGACTCGGTGAATGGCTATGACGCGCATTCGCCGAGCAACGACAAGAGCGTCATCACGCCGAGCGCTGCGCTTTCAAGCTTTCCCTACGCGCCCATGGAGGCGATGGCGGCGTTGCGGCACTTTTACGACAATCTTGGCGAGAAGATTTGGGGGCGTTTCGGCTTCATTGACGGTTTCAGCGAGGAACATGATTGGTATGCTGACAGCTACCTCTCGATCAGTCAGGGGCCGATCGTCGTCATGATCGAGAACTACCGCAGCGGCCTCATTTGGAAGCTGTTCATGGGCGTTCCCGAGATCCACGAGGGTATGACAAGACTCGGTTTCCGCAGTCCTCATTTCGATTTAGCGGGATCGTGACTGCGCTCGACGACTGGATAGACAAAGAAGCGCGCTTCGCCGCAGGCGCGGGGCTGCGCGCTGTCTCGGCTACCAATCTGGTCAAGGATCGCCCCGGGTTTGGACAACGCATCGTTCCACGGCCAGGATCGGTGCTGGCGTCGCCGGTCCCGGCCGCCTATGATCCCGACCCAGACTATTTCTTTCACTGGTCTCGCGATTCGGCGATCGTCATCGACGCGTTGCGCTTGGCTGAGACCGAGGGACTCGCGAAGCGAATCCCTGTCGAGCGTTTGATGGAGTTCGCAGAATTCAGCCGATCGCTGCGCGGCCTCGACGGCCGGGAGTTTCTTGGTGACGGGCGCTTGCGTGAGAAGGTTCAGCCGTCTTTCCTGCAATATGTGCGGCCCGACGCCGAAATCGCGGCGGTCTTTGGCGACGCGGTGCTGGCTGAAGCCCGCGTCAATCCGGACGGAACGATCGATTTCACCCGATGGGCGCGTCCCCAGAACGATGGTCCGGCGCTTCAAGTCCTAGCGCTCACGCGGTGGCGCAATGCGCGCCCGGACCTGGACGACCCGCTCCAGGCTGCCATGCTGGAGCTTGTGGTTGACGATTTGGACTTCATCCGTTCGCGGGCGAGCGAGCGCTCTTTCGACATCTGGGAGGAGGAATTCGGGTATCACTATTATGCCCAGCTGGTGCAGGCCGAGGCGCTGGCTCGCGGCGCCGAGTGGGTTGGGGAAAAACACAACATGGCCCAAGCCCGCTCATGCCGTTCCGCTGCGGACGACCTCGCTAGGAGCCTGGGCGCCTTTTGGAGCGCGGAAGACGGCTATTACCGCTCAAGGACCGGCGTCGTCGGCGGCGTCCGGGAAAAGGAGCTCGATAGCGCGGTCATCCTAGGCGTGCTCCATGCTGGACGCACGCAAGGAGCCCACAGCGTTCTCGACGCCAGGGCTCAGGCGACGCTGACCGCACTCGAAGACCTGTTCGACAAGAGATACGCCATCAATCGTGGGCGCCCGCCTGAGCGTGGCCCAGCGCTGGGGCGCTACGCGAACGACGCGTATTACGGTGGCAACCCATGGTATCTGGCTACGCTGGCCGCGGCCGAGTTCTACTTCCGGCTGGCGATTGCCCTTCAATCAGGCGCCGAGATGCTCGCGACGAGCGAGAACGCGCGCTTTCGGGAACGCCTGGGCGGCGAAAACCCCGCGAAGGCCGCTCTCGAACGCGGCGATATGTTCATGCGGACTGTGCAGGCATTCACTCCGGCGAGCGGCGATCTTTCCGAGCAATTCGATCGCGCG
>Ga0209006_10005723_pt1 | contig 11298 bp, 6 predicted proteins | sample JacPin_JW_Ref_O2_FD_188567 | JGI IMG/M metagenome (GOLD analysis project Ga0209006, IMG submission 188567) | Forest soil microbial communities from Algoma, Ontario, Canada - Jack Pine, Ontario site 1_JW_Ref_O2 (SPAdes) (version 2) | ecosystem: Environmental > Terrestrial > Soil > Boreal... | reverse complement strand
TTTCAGAGCCGCGACCTGCGGGAGCGGTCAGCTGCACTTGTTGGACTGTAAAGGAGTGACATGCTAACAATGTGGTATCTCGCCATTCTTCATCACCTTCCATGCGGTCACGGCTCCCTGTGCTGTGTTCATGCGAATCAGTTTCGGGATCAACGTTAACTTTCTCGCATTCGCTGCTAACAGGCTTCTACAACCATCGCTTCATTTTTATGTTGTTGACACCGGGGCGTGCGGCTGATAGGATCAACGAAACGATTTCAGCTCCGTGACGAGCCTAAGGTGGGGATTTTAGGTTTGGAGTAGCCTTACTAAGACTCGCCCACGTCGGTTCGGCCGTTCTAACAAGAGGGGTAGATCAATGACTCGAATGATGTGCGCGGTTTTGTTGTCCTTGGCGGTTGCCTCCGCCCAATCGATCACTACGGGAAAAATCGTCGGAACGGTCACCGACGCCAGCGGGGCGATGGTGCCGAAGGCGCAGGTTCAGTTAGTGGATACCGACACCAACGCCACCGCGGTTGCCACGACCGACGACTCGGGCGGCTACGTATTTACGAACCTCCAGCCTGGACCCTATAAGCTGACCGTGACCATGGCGGGATTCCGCACAGCGACCATCGCGAGTTTTGCAGTCGAAGTCGATAAGACCACCAACCTGCCGGTGAAGCTCGAGGTCGGCGGATCTACAGACGTGGTCGAGGTTACAGCGGCCTCTACGGCACAGTTGCAGACCACGGACGCGCAGATCGGCAATACTGTTTCCACCGAGAGTATTCTGCACCTGCCTACTTTGCAGCGCAATGCGACGGAGTTGATGAACCTGCAACCCGGCGTTGTGGCGGGCGGCGCCGGCCTGATTATGCGAGTCAGCGGCGCTATCGACGATCAGAATACGGTGACCCTCGACGGCATCGATATTACCCAGAACCTTGTCGCCACCGGAACCTCGGTTCCCACGCCGGCCGATAGCGTGGAAGAGTTTACGGAGAACGTCTCCAACCCCAGCGCGACCATGACGCGCGCATCCGGAGGGCAGGTGACGCTCATCGGACGCCATGGCGGGAACGCTTTCCATGGCGCACTCTATGAGTTCCTTCAGAACAACGATCTGAACACCAACACCTGGGACAACAACCGCGCAGGATTGGCCAAAGCGATTATCCACGACAACCGCTATGGTGGCCGTCTTGGTGGTCCCCTCGTAAAAAACAAGACCTTCTTCTTCGCCAATTATGAAGCTCGGCGGTTCAGCAGCACCGTCGGGGTAAACCGCACTGTTCCCACTGCACTGCTGCGGCAGGGCATTGTTCAGTTCACGGGCCCCGGCGGAGTGGAACAGTTCAATTTGAAAACGGCATCGGTTTGTAACGCGCCGACCGGTTCCACCGGCAGTACTCCTTGCGATCCGCGCGGCCTGGGTCTCAATCCATCCGTCGCTGCTCAATTTGCCGATATGCCCCTGCCGAACCTGGCCGGGGGCGACGGCTTGAACACGATGACCTACTACGCCAACATCCCCACGCCGCTTCAGACTGACTATGGCGTCCTCCGACTGGATCACATGATCAATTCGAAGGTGACGTTGAACGCCGCGCTTACCTATTACCGCAGCGACGCGGTGGCATCTGGAGACATTTCGATTCTGAACGGCAAGCCCGCCTCGGCCGAAACCACGCCCCAGCGGGCCATGGTGCCGAGCCTGTCGGCAACCTGGCAGATCTCCCCGAGTCTGTTCAATGTGGCGCGCATCGGCTGGGTGCGGGACACCAGCCAGACCAACGCAACCTCGCCGACCAAGGCCGCTGGAATTTTGAACATCCCCGGGTCGCAGACCTCTGCCGGACCTGTCGCTCTGGCGATCGGCAGCGGCGTTAGCACCTTCCTCGATTCGCCGATTGATCTGGATACGCAGCGTGCCCGTTTCCAGGCCGCGTGGCAGCAGAACGGACAGCTCGGCGACGATCTGACCAAAGTGTGGGGCAAACACGAATTACGGTTCGGGGTGCAGATTAACAAGATCGACTTTACCCATGCGCGTGCCGACAAAGTTGTGGGGTCGATCACTTCGCTGGTGGCTCTGATCGACGGCGACCAGCTCAATCTGAGTATTCCGTCGGTGAACCAACCTGCCGTCTGCAGTGGGAGCATTACCGGAAACTGCATTCCATCCAACCAACTGACCAACTGGGATCGTTACTACGCGTCGGTTCTCGGTCTGGTCGACAACGTCGGCATCCTGGCAGTCCGCAACTCGAACTTACAGCCACAGCCTTTCGGAACTTTTCTCCGTGACGTAACCAACCAGTACGCGACTTACTTTTATGCGCAGGATTCCTGGCGCATCAAGCCGTCGCTGACCTTGTATTATGGCCTGTCCTATGGCTTTCAGACCGCGCCGACTGAACAGAACAACCTGCAGACCATCATGATCAATGCCCAGACGGGTGGCCTGATTTCGGGCCCGTCGTTCCTGCAGCAGAAGGAGCAGGCGGCGCTGGCAGGGAATATCTACAATCCGACGTTTGGTTTTGAGACCGTCGGTGCGGCGAAGCGGCCGGTTTATAACACCGACTACGGCGATGTGGCGCCGCGCATCGCTCTCGCCTGGAATCCTACTGTCAGCCACGGTTTCATGAACTCGCTGCTAGGCGAGAAGAAGACCGTCATACGAGGCGGCTTCGCCATGGTTTACGATCGCTCGAATACCGTGCAGAGCGTCGAGATCCCAATGCTCGGGATCGGCTTCGACCAGAACATCGCGGTGAACGCTCCGGCTTGCAACGCGACAGGCGCGGGCGGTCCGGGCTGCAACGCCGGGGGGTCAGTACTCTCGAATCCGGGACTCGCCGCTTTCCGTGTCGGAACCGATGGCACACTGCCGCTTCCGGTCGCGTCGGCCGCTACCTCGCCGATCATTCCCGGCGTGGGCGCCGAAGTCCTGTCGTTCCAGGTCGACCCGAATACTAAGACCGGGCGAAGCTACAATTTTGACTTGAGCGTCCAGCGCCAACTGCCTGGCCGCATGATCCTGGAAGTTGCGTTTTTGAGCCGCGAATCCCGGGACCTGCCGCAGGCGGTGAACGTGAACTCGGCGCCCTACATGTTCAAGGATCCGCAATCGGGACAAACCTTCGCCCAGGCGTATGATCTGGTCGCGAACGCGCTTCGGGCCGGTCAGACTGCTCCTACGGAGCCGTTTTTTGAGAACCAGTTTCCAGGTCTCGCGACCGCAAAGGGCACGGCCACCGCGACGGCATATATAGTCGGCGCGAACAAAGCAAATATCACGGGAGGTAGTGTCGGGACCCTGTTCGCAAACCTGGACACGTACCGCCGAAGCCTCGGCCTGCAGGCCTACGATAGCGATCAGGCTGGAGTAGAGTTTATCAGGACCTACGTCGGATACGGCAACTATAACGCCGGAATCGTCACGCTTTCCAAGAGAATGTCTCACGGCTTCAGCATCACCGGCAACTACACTTTTTCCAAAGCGCTCGATGACGGTTTGGCGAATCAGAACAACGCCGGGTTTTTCTCCAACAGCTTTAATCCGGGCGTGCAATACGGACCTTCGGCCTACGACCGGCGGAGTGTCGTCAATGCTTACTATCAGTACGACCTGCCCGCAGGCCAGGGACACCGCTTCCACACAGGAAATTTCGTGGACCGGGTGATCGGCGGCTGGTACACGTCCGGTGTTTTCTCGGCCTGGACCGGACTGCCGCTCAAGGTTACCGAAGGCAGCCAGGTTTGGGGCGGAGGCAATTCCAGCATCGGAGCTACGGAGTACATGGTCCCCAGCGGCCCTCTGCCGTCGACCGGAGTGAATCACAACGTGCCGAATAACACCACTTGCTCCAATAGCATCACAAGTGGGACCGTCGGCGCGAACGTAGGCGGCGCATCCGGAACAAACCTGGATATCTTCAGCAACCCCGGCGCAGCGTATTGCGATTTCAACTACGTCCAGCTCTCCTCAACGGGCCGCACCGGAAGTGGAGACCCGATGCGTGGACTGCCGTTCTGGAACGTTGACATGCGGCTCGCCAAAGACACCAAGATCGGAGAAAAGGTGAAGCTGGGATTCTCGGCGGATTTCTTTAACATCTTCAATCATGAGAATTTCGCCAATCCAACCACCAGCTTTAGCAGTCCGGCGACCTTCGGTGTCATCACCGCGACCTACACTCCGCCAAATCGAACCAATGCCGGGCGATGGATTGAAATGGGCTTGCGGCTCGATTTCTAACGAGCTCTCGCTCCGCTCCTGCTGTCTAGCAGGATGCTGAAAAAGCCATATCAGCCGCCGATAAACGCAGATGAACGCGGATACAAGAACGTCAAAGCCTTTGTTTTCGATCTGCGTTGATCCGCGTTTATCAGCGGCTGACATTGTCTTGAATTTTTCAGCAGGCTGCAAGCGCGGACCTGAAGACTTCGCCGGATGTTTGCCGTTGTCCCTATTACGTAGTACTACAATTTGCTTAGATTAACCTTGCATAATTTTTAGAAAATCATGTTAGGATTTCAGTGCGGAAAGGCTGATTATCGCCTTTCTCGACGGAAGGAGTTTACATGCAAACAAGAAAAACGGTTCCTTTACCAGGAAGCGAACACAAGCCGGTTATCGGAGTCCGCGTCAAAGGCCCCATCAATGGCGACGAGCCCGTCGAGGTCCGGATCACCCTCAAAATACCGGCATCCATGGAGCAAAAAGCCGCCGAACTGGCCAAAACTCCGATGGCGGACCGACAGTATATGACCCACGCCGAATACGAAAAGGCTTTCGGCGCTGACGATGCGACCATTCAGAAAATTGAGCAGTTTGCCCGCGATCATAATCTGGCGGTAAGCAACATCGATCGTGCGCGAAATGCCATCTATCTCACCGGAAATACGCGCGATATGAACCTGGCATTTCAAACCAACCTGGAGTGCTATGAGCAGCCGGACGGTGTAACTTACCGCGGCCGCACAGGAGCGCTGCACGTTCCGGAAGATATAGCCGACAAGATTCTCAGCATCAATGGCCTGGATGAGCGCCCAGTAGCGACCCCGAAAAAGAGGCTCCGCATGGCAGCCAGCCCCCACGCCGCGCAGACCATCGAGTATAAGCCCCAGCAGATCGCGAGCCTGTATTCCTTCCCGACCGGCGTCAACGGAACCGGCCAGTGCATCGGCATCGTGGAACTGGGCGGCGGCTTCAAGCAGACCGACCTGAATACCTATTTCGGAAAGGCGAATCCGACGGTTACGGCGGTATCAGTCGACCGCGGACGTAACGCTCCGACCGGCGATCCGAACGGACCGGATGGCGAAGTGCTTCTCGATATCGAAGTGGCGGGCTCGATTGCACCGGGCTCGAAAATCGCCGTGTATTTCGCGCCGAATACCAACAAAGGGTTCCTCGACGCGGTAAGCACGGCGATTCACGACACCGCGCGGAACCCGAAGGTGATTTCGATCAGTTGGGGAAGCGCGGAAGACGGCGGCGGCTACAGCTCGTCTGTACTGAACAGCTTCACCCAGATATTTCAGGCTGCCAGTCTACTTGGCGTAACCATCCTTGTTGCGGCCGGAGACAATGGTTCGAGCGACGGAGTCTCGTCGGGAAATCACGTGGACTTTCCCGCATCGAATCCCTGGGTTACCGCATGTGGGGGAACCACCCTGACGGCGCCCGACATGCACACGATCCAAAGCGAAACCGTGTGGAACGATGGAGCGCATGGCGGCGCGACGGGCGGAGGCGTGAGCACGGTTTTCCCGGTCCCGGCCTACCAGCAAGGCTTGCAGGCTACGCTTTCAAGTAATAAGACGCTGGCGCTGACCGGCCGCGGCGTGCCCGATCTGGCGGGAGATGCCGACCCCAACACTGGCTACGACGTGCTGGTCGATGGACAGAGCTTTCCCATCGGCGGCACCAGCGCCGTCGCGCCACTGCTTTCCGGCTTGGTCGCGCTGCTGAACCAGGAGCTGGGTAAACCGGTTGGCTTCTGGAATCCCCAGCTCTATCAGGCGATCGGGACCACGGCGTTCCGCGATATCACGAGTGGGAACAACGGTACCTACGCCGCAGCCAAAGGGTGGGACGCCTGCTCGGGATTGGGCGTGCCTGTGGGAACCGCGCTTGCTTCGGCATTAAAAGGCCAGGCCGCGAAAGCCACTTCTTCGCAAGCCCGTCCTTCCGGCCGCAAGTGATCGGGATCACTTAAAATCAAACCCGGCAATCGCGTGAACGTTACAATGATTGCCGGGTGACTCATGTTCCTACGTCGTTCTGCTTCTGCCGCGATCTTCCTCTTTTCGATAACTTCGGTACACGCGCAAGCTGCAACTGCTGACTTCGATCGAATCGCGCGAGAAGTAATCGCGCAACAACGAGTCGTGGGCGCATCCGTGCTCATCGCGCGAGCCGGCAAGATCCTATTCGAAAAAGGATACGGTTTCGCCGATCTCGGATTGCAGGCTCCGACGAAGCCCAACACGGTCTACGGCGTGGTCGGACCCATGATGCCATTCACTGGCGTCGCGATCATGCAACTGGTGGAGCGCGGCAAGTTGTCTCTGAATGACGACGTGGCGAAATTCATCCCGGAGTTCCCCTTTCAAGGCAATCGCGTCACCGTGAGGCAGTTGCTCGATCACACGGCGGGCATTGTCGATTATCATTATCTGGGCGATCCGATAGAGGCTACCAGCCGGCAGCCGAAAGCGCTGGACGAGGTGATGGCGCTCTACGCGGGTAAACAGTGGGTCCACAAACCAGGGGAAAAGTGGGACTGGTCTATCTCAGGCTTTCAACTGTTGGTCACGATTCTGGAGCGCGTCTCCGGCGAAAGCTACGAAGAGTATGTGCGGCAGAATATTTTCGATCCCGCCGGCGCGAAGGCAACTACCTATTGCGACGATTCCACGCTGGTGCGCGGGCTCTCGCATGGATATCGCAGATTCGGCGAAGGCCACGTCCTGGCTCACGAGGATGGCATGGCGTACAACACGGATTTGAGATATTGCAGCACGGTGGGCGATCTCTATCAGGCGTGGCGCGCTGTCGCCGAAAAGAAGCTGCTCAGCGCCGCCACGATTCGAACCATGCGTACCGCCGAAGGCGCTGCGACAAAAATGAGCGCGCAGGATCCGAAGATGCATTATGGATTGGCGCTCACGTTGAATCATGAGGAAGATCATCGGAGCGTCGGGCAGCACGGCTCCCTGCTTGGCTATAGCGGCAGCATGTACGAATTTCCGGATGACCAGCTAACCATTGTGGTCCTCACGAATACCGAAGGACAGAATGCTTATGCGATTTCGAGAGCGTTATCGCGGAGCATCCTCGGCTTGCCGGAACTTCCGAAGCCGCGTGAAGTGGAGTCGGCGCCAACGTTGTCCGACAAACCCGTTTCCAGCTCGGAGATCCAGCGCTTAAGCGGAACTTTTCTGTTAACTGCCGGAACGGTGCCTTCGAATCTGCATGATTCCTACGCGCAATACCGGCGCACTTACCGCGTGTTCAACGAAAACGGACGGCTCATGATCCAGGCGCTGGGACAAGGCGCGGAGCGTCTCTTGAAACAAGATGACGGTAGCTTTGCGATGCGATCGACGGCGCGCACGAAGATATCTTTTGCAATCAAGAACGAACATACGCTCAGCATGAAGATGGATTCCGAAGGCGGTCTGCCGCTCGCTGGGAATCGAGTAGGTGACGGAGACCCGCAAACCTTTCACCAACAGTTGAGATAGTGAAAGCATGTCCTCTATAAGCAGGCGTTCTTTCCTGGAGATAGCGGCGGCTACTGGCGCCACCGCGGCTTGGGGCGGCCAGATTGGGAAGAAATCGCGGAGCCAATGGCGCGAGCGTCGCGATCTTTTTCCGGAAGGAGTCGCGTCGGGCGATCCCGATAGCCACAGTGTGCTGCTCTGGGCCCGGCGCCCTTCTGGCGGCCGTCTTCGCGTTGAAGTCGCAGAGGATGAGGCTTTCGATCACGTCGTCGCGACAGCTGACGCACCGGTTTCCGCCACATCCGATTGGACCTGTCGCGTGCTGGTTGGCGGCTTGAAGGCGGCTCACGTTTATTGGTACCGCTTTACCGATCCCGATGGCGCTGGCAGCCGCATCGGCCGGACCATCACGGCTCCGGCGAACGACGACGCGAGACCCGTTCGCTTCGCGTTTGTCAGTTGCCAGAATGTCAACGATGGAGCGCAAAACGCGTATCGGCGAATGATATTCGAAGACGAACGTGCCTCGCAGGAAAATCAGCTTGGCTTCGTACTGCACCTCGGCGATTTTATTTACGAGATTGTCTGGTACCCGGAAGATCGGCCTCAAGGCATGTACGACCGGCGGGTGCGTGACATTGTGCGCTATAAGACCGGCGAGAAAATTCGCGACTTTCACATCCCCACGACGGTCGACGATTATCGCGCGGTCTATCGAGCCTATCTGAGCGATCCGGATTTGCAGGACGCGCGGGCGCGGTGGCCTTTCGTGAACATGTGGGACAATCACGAATTTAGTTGGCTCGGGTTTCAGTCGCTCCAACAGTTCGATGGGAAAACGCGGCCCGCCCAGACCCGCAAAGTGGCCGCCAATCAAGCCTTTTTCGAATATCAGCCGGCTCGAATGTCGAAGCCCTTTACGTCCTTCGATCCGCCGCATGTGATCGATACGCCGATCACTCGCTTCGACGAACAGGGACTCGGTCAAGAGCGAAACAATCTTGCGGCGATCAACAGCCTCCGAGGGTACCGCGCGCTGCGGTGGGGGCGAAACGTCGAATTGATCGTCACGGATCAGAGGAGCTATCGGTCAGAAGAACCAACGGTGCAGCCCGAAGCGAAGGCTCTCTCGACAGAGGAGTTCCCCCAATTTATTCCGGAGGAGGCGATGGAGATCTGGGATGCAGGTCGCGACTACAACGGCGGCAAGCCTCCGGCATCCATTAAATTCGGTGAGGTGGAAGTCGCGAATTTTTGTAAGGATCGTCCTGCGCAATCGATTTTAGGCGCGGCGCAGAAAGCGTGGTTTTTCGATCGATTGCGGAGCTCGCGAGCGACCTGGAAGATCTGGGGCAACACCACCGCGACGCTCGACATGCGCGCCGATCCTCAGAACCTTCCGGCGGGGATCACCAAGCCGTGGCCGGGCGCCGGGTACGCCGGTTTCAGCGGCGGCGACCATAGCACCGCTTACACGGAGCGCGGCGAGATTTACGATTTCGTGAAGGCTCACGGGATCACCGGCTTCGCCACCGTGGCTGGGGATCGACATAGTTTTTGGGCGGGATTAGCCGCGAAATCGCTGCCTCCGCGGCCATTCGATCCGGTCGGAGTGGCATTCGTCACAGGGTCGATTTCCGCTCCGGGTATAGTCGAAGCGCTGGAACATAACTTGCCGAAGGACCATCCGCTACGAGGGCTCTTCGTTGGCGGCGGACAACCAATTATGAATATGTTGCTGCGCCATGGAGTGCGATCGTGTCTCGAGTATGCGAAAAGCGGCGACGTGAAAAAAGCACGTGCGCTTTCGAATCCGAATCTGTCGCCTCATGTGTCCTTCGTCGACATGGGAGGACACGGATATTCCGTAGTTCGCGCGACGAGCGATTCACTCGAAACTGAATTTGTGTGCATACCCCGTCCGCTTGAACGCAGCGAGCGCCCGGATGGCGGTCCCCTCAACTATCGCGTCAAGGTCCGTGCAGATCTGTGGAAGAATGGCGACACGCCAAAACTGGAGATGCAGATTCTGGAAGGCGATCCGAAGTTCTCAATCTGAGAAAATAGCGAGAGCATCCATGCCCAACCACGCCAATGCGCAGGATTTGGAACAATATGTATCCGGCCTATTATCCGACGCCGACTCCTCGGTGGTTCATCAACACCTGGAAAATTGTGAGGAATGCCAGAACCGCTTGGCAGAAATCGCGATGGAAGCGCAATGGAAAGGTCCGGAACGCCGAAGTGAGCCTCGCGTTCCAGTGAGTTTTCCGGGGCGGCTGAAATGGCTTGACCCGGTGACTTCGGTGGGTCCTCCTCATGACGTGCACGTCATCGAAATCTCCAGAAACGGCTTGAAGATCCGCACGCCGCGCTTCTTGATACCGAACACACTGATCCAGATCCACTTCAACGGCATGGCGATGCTCGGCAAAGTAGTGTACTGCCAAAAGTTGGACTCCGGCTTCCATGTCGGCATCAGACAGGTGCAGGATTTCCCATCGGCTTAATCAGAATCCAGAGTCGTAATCGTAGCCGTTCTCCGCCCAATAATCGCGCGGGCGAACATCGGTAAAGGCGATTTTTCCAATCCGCTTCAGATTTTTAATTCCATACTTCACCGGAATCAGCAGGCGCAGCGGAGCGCCATGATCGTTGGTCAGTGGCTCGCCATTCATCTCATAGGCGAGCAGCGTCTGCGGATGCATGGCGGACGCGCGATCGAGCCCGACGTAATATTCGCCATCCGGCGTTTCGAGCGCGACCCAGGGCTTTTCGGTCAATCCCGAAGCGTGCGCCGCGGCGAAATCGGAGAACTTCGCGCCGCCCCACTTCATAATGAAATTCCAGCCTTCAATGCACTTGAACTGAGTGATCTCTTCCACTTTCGGCAGCGCTTTGATCTGATCGAGTGAGACCGGATCAGCCCCATCGACTGTCAATTTCCAATCGGGCTCAGGATCGTCGCCGAGGCCGATATCGCCATTGGCGCGAGCCTCTCCGATATCCGCGGCATCGAAGGTCCGCGCGAGACGTGTGTTGCCGAACAGAGCGTGTGAGAATACGTCGTCCGCTTCCTCGGCACGTCGGAGCGGTCTGGGAATGCCATCATCAGGGAGGCTTTCGCGAATCGACATCCACATCGCGAAGCCTGCTGCGGCAACAAGGCCGCCGGTCAAAAAGCTGCGGCGGGTCAGGCGGGAAATGTCACGAGAAGTCGCAATCATCGACGACCTCGAATCCCGTGACCATCGCACGAAAATTATTCCAACCCGCGCGAATCACCTGCGCGATGTGAACCACGAAGAAGCCGACGTAACCGAGCGTCAGTATAAAATGTTCCACTCGCGCCGCAGCGTATCCGCCCAGCATCGCGGTCAACCAACCGAATTGGACTGACTTCCAGATCGCGAGTCCGGTGAGCAGCGATCCGAGTCCCATCACGATGATGCTGGAATACGCGATCTTCTGCGCACCATTGAATTTCTGGCGCGGCAGAGGCGCGTTGCTCAGGTGCAAGTCGTGCAGCACCACCTGGATCGCTTCGCGCAGCGTGTTGCGGTCGGGAACCAA
>Ga0209006_10005722_pt1 | contig 11298 bp, 12 predicted proteins | sample JacPin_JW_Ref_O2_FD_188567 | JGI IMG/M metagenome (GOLD analysis project Ga0209006, IMG submission 188567) | Forest soil microbial communities from Algoma, Ontario, Canada - Jack Pine, Ontario site 1_JW_Ref_O2 (SPAdes) (version 2) | ecosystem: Environmental > Terrestrial > Soil > Boreal... | reverse complement strand
CCTGCGCTTGATTATACAGGCCGCACTTTGCCAACGGCTGACGAAGCATACAACGCCGCCGAATTAATGGCGCTCGATCTGGCAGTAAAGCAGGGAGACGAGGTGATTGGATCGAAGGTCACCGTATCTGACATGTACGGACGTAAGCTTTTCTCAATACCGATCAAAGAATCGTACCTTGCAGCTGTCCCCATCGCCGCATGATAACGGCTTGCGGCACCGCCCGTTGATACCCGCTGAGCATATCGACCTGAATAGGTATGTGAGCAAGCGCCCGGCTCTCACACTTGGAAGGGGCCCCCGGTCAGATCGTACACACTGGCCGGGGCTTTTCATTTCGGTGCTCGGTTCATCCGGTGCAACGTTTCGGTCGGGGTCGGGTCGTTGGCTGGGCGCGCGGGTTCTACGCCTATGGCGAACCGGGCTGGGGGGCGAGCCATCGTCCACTCCATGCCCACGTCGGAACGGGCTATCGGACATGGGGTTGGCGTCGTCCGATGTATGCTTATGCGGGACCAGCACAGGGACTGGATAGGCCACTCGACGCAGCCGCTGTCCCGCTTGGCGCGGCGACGGCCTCTACGGAATCTCCCCGCCCGTATAGCAGTAATTGGGGCTGGGACGGTTATGGCTACGTTGGTCCCGCCTGGAGCGCCGGTTGGTGGGGCGATCGCCGGCCATGGTGGGTCCGCCGGTCTCGTCTTCGTAGTTGACGTACCGGAGCGCGTGGCCTTTCGCGTCGCGAATGCAGAAGCTTACGGTGGACGTGTCGTCGACGACCCAAGGCGACGCAAATATGCGCCGCGTCATGTCGAATGCGGTGGCGCGACTTCCTGAAACGAATTTCAGAATCGCGACTTGTTACGCCGTTATTCGCGGTGTCCGCCGAAGCGCGAATGCTCGAGCAGCTATCTGCTCAGTATACCATGTGCTGTGTTCGCTGATCTTTAATGTAGCGTCGCCGGAAATCACGCGAACATCGCCATCCGGTTTTTCGCTGTGCGTGATAAAGCCAGGTCATGGAGGACTAATCATGCACAGCTTATTGCGAATGATTTGCGCTGCTGCCGCGGTTGGCACTGCCTGCAGCCCCGCAGGCGCCGCCGAGAAAACCATGCCGATAGATTTCGTCGGTGATTGGTGCTTCTCATCCTTGGAGGGCACAACAACCGAGTACAAGTTGCCGAGCTGGATAGAGGATGGTCATTGCACCAAAATCCTCTCGATCAACCAATATGGCTTTTACGGAGAAGGTAGGTCCTGCGAGCCAGTCAATTTACGGCTTTCAAAGAACACCGCCCCGTCCGGCACCGCGTACACGGCCGTGGTCACGGCGCGTTGTCAAAAAGACGGCCCAGTGACAGCAGGTGTGCTTCAGACCTTCGAGTTCCTTCGATACAAGGGCACTCTGACCGTTACCACCAAATGAAAATGCCGCGGGCCATCGCTCGCTCCACATCTCCGACGGTTCCCCTTTTCGAATCAAATAACGCCGACGCGAAAACGTGACGGTACGGATCTACCTTACGCCGATCGGCGGCATCCGCATCGCCCGACATAGATGGCATCACAGGAAATTATCTGTTGGTGTTGCCGTGCAGTGACACCGTGGCGAAAACTTCAACATGCGTCGATGGCGGCTGGGCAATTAGCCATCACGCTTCGAAGCTCGGAGCAACGAAAACGGGTTCTGAAAGCCGCCCCAGCGTTGACACCTCGCGGGGAATTAGGCTGAATATTCGGAGCGACTTTACAGAGATCGCATTGGGCTATCGAGCTTCGGCCGGCGACTACGGAAGAAGCGCGAAACAATGGGGGATGGCATGAAGAAACTCATTTTCGCGATCGGTGTGCTCGCGCTTGGCCTTGCTGCCACCGCCCCAGCACATGCGGACTACGCCATCGTGAAGTTCAAAAGCGGCTATTGTCGCATTTGGGACAATACGGTTGTGGCGCCGCCGGACGGAACGTTCGTATGGTTTGTTTGGGGATACCACCGCTACTACCGCCTACCGACCTTGGCGATCGCTCAGCACAAACTGGGACATGTGATCGCTCGGCACCTGTGCTGGCATTACTGATAGCCGATTGACTCGCTGAGCATTCGGCCCACTTCGCCGTGAGGTTGGTCCTCAAGCCGCCTTGCACGCGAGTGCACAGGACTAACCCCGGCTAGACCCCATGCTGGCCGGGTTTTTTCGTTGCGGCCTTTTGCGGACGATTCCTGGCTTGCAAGTTCGCCGCCAGCTTTGTTGCCAATCCCCTGCGCAGCTTTCGAAGCGCCCAAGCGCAAAATGAATTGCGTCGGGGGGATCCGTCGCTTTAGCCTTGGTGTAAATCTCTTGGCGTAAAGTCTTTGCCTAGAGTTTTCGCGTAAATTCAGTTCCCCAAGAACTTGACGCAGCCTTCGACTGCGCTGTTAGCTTTTTCCACATTGCCTTTAGGGTGCTCTCCATGGCCCGCATCGCGCAAATTGTCTCCACCGCCCGCTATCTGCCGGAACAGGTGGTGCCCAATACCGAGCTGGCGGCGCGCTTCGCGGCGCTCGGACGGCCCGGGACCATCGAAAGGCTCGCGGGCAAGACCGGCATCAACCAGCGCTTCTATGCCCCGAAAGACTGGGTGACGTCGGATCTCGCCCTTGAGGCCTCCAAAGAGGCGCTCAAGCGTGCCGGACGACAACCCGAGGACGTCGACCTGGTGATCGTCGGTACGACGTCTCCCGATTACATCGCGCCGAACACCGCAGTCGTCCTGCAACATAAGCTTGGCGCAAAGAATGCCGGCACCTTCGACATCGATTGCGCGTGCGCGGCCTTTCCGGCGCAGGTCGCTGTCGCGGCCGGGCTGATCGCCACCAATGCGGCGATGAAGACCGTCCTCGTGGTCGGCGTCGACATGATCCACAGGCTCAGCGACCCGACCGATCCGGGCATCTTCTTGTGGGGTGACGGGGCGGGCGCCGCGGTGATGGAAGCGGGCGACCGCGAGGGCTTTATCGGCGCGGCCTTTCAGGCCGACGGCACCTACGCCTTCGGCTGGGGCATCGCCGCCGGCGGCACCTACGAACCGGCGAGCGTCGATGCGGTCAACGCGGGGCGCACGCAGATGCGTCGCGAGAGCGGCAACTATCCGGCTTCGGTCAACGAAGACAATTGGCCGCGTCTGTTCAAGCGCTTGTCAACGGAATGCGGCTTCACCGCCGATCAAGTGGACCAATTGATCTTCACCCAGATCAGCAAAACCACGGTCGCGATCGCGGCCGAGCGCTGCGGCGTGCCACTCGAGAAGTGCCATACCATCATGCAGAAATGGGGCTACACCGGCTCGGCCTGCATCGGCATGGCGTTAGACGATGCCGTCGAGGTCGGTAAGATCAAGCGCGGCGATCTTGTCGTGATGATCAGCTCGGGGCTCGGTTGGAACCAGGCCGCGGCGGCGGTGCGTTGGACCGCGTAGCACTCACACGCAAGCCTCGTAGCGCTCAGGCTTAAGATGTTTACCGCGGCAAAGCCCCGGGCGCTCTCATCGCTGCATCTGCATCATGTGATTCATTGTCGGCATCATGCGCTCGTCGAGATGGCTCATGATCCAGACCGAGCCGCCGATGATCAGCGCGACGATCAGCACGCCGAAGGCGAGCGCCAGCACGTTGTTGGTGTTGTCCGGCGCCGTGGTGAGATGCAGGAAGAAGGCGAGGTGCACGCCGATTTGCGCCACCGCCAACGCGGCGAGCGCGATCGGAACGGCCGGCGCCCAGATCAGATGCGTGTAGACGACATAGAACGAGGCCGCCGTCAGCAAAATCGCTAGTACGAGACCCAGCAGATAGCCTTGGATGTCCTCCCAGACGGTATATCCCTGCGGCTCGGGAAAGCCGGCAGCGACATCGCCGGTGTCCAGATGGTCGCTCATCGGCCCGCTCCTATCAGATAAACGATGGTGAACAGCGCCACCCAGATGATGTCGAGCACATGCCAGAACAGATTGAAGCACAGCATCCGCCGCAGGATATCGGCGCGGAAACCCTTGACGAAAATCTGCGCCATCATGGTGCCGAGCCACAGCAAGCCGGCGGTGACGTGCAGGCCGTGGCATCCAACCACGGCAAAGAACGACGACAGAAAGGCGCTGCGCTGCGGGCCGGCGCCCTCTCGCACCAATTCGGCAAAATCGTTCGCCTCCAGCACCAGAAACGCAACGCCGAGCAGACCGGTGACCAGGAGCGAAAGCTGCGTCCACATCTGGCTGCGCAGGCCGCAGGCCACCGCCGACATGCCGCAGGTGAAGCTCGACAGCAGCAGGCAGGCGGTTTCGATGGCGATGTTGACCGGCTTGAAAAGCTCAGCCCCGCCCGGGCCGCCGGCCGTCGCCGTCTGCAACACGGCATGCGCCGCAAACAGGCAGGAAAACAGTATGATGTCGCTGAGCAAAAAGAGCCAGAAGCCGTAAGCGACAACGACCGTCTTTGAGGCCGGGCCGCCGGCGCCGCGTCCGGTCACGGCCGCATGGCCGAGACCATATTGGCCGCCGCGGCCAAGCAAATAAGGATCGACCTCGCGCGCGTGGCCGGCGCCTGCTGCGTCGCTTGCGCTCATGCCGCCCCCCCGGCTTGGGCATTGGCCGCAAGCCATTGCCGGCGCGCGGCCCGGCGCGCCCGATCGATCCGCGCCACTTCTTCCGCCGGCACTTCGTATTCGGTCACGTCGCGCCAAGCGAACCAGACGAAGACCACATAGGCAGCGGCGACGCCGACGGCCACCAGCCACCAGATATGCCAGATCAGCGCGAAGCCGGTGATCGTGGCGAAGAAGGCGGTGATGAATCCGACCGGACTGTTGCGCGGCACCTCGATCGCCTTATAGACCGGCTCCGGCGCCAGTTGCTGCCGCTCGATGGCGAGCTGCTTGAGCGCCCAGTATGGCTCCTCGCCGCGCACATCGGGCAGCACCGCGAAATTGAAGGCCGGCGGTGGCGAAGCGGTCGCCCATTCGAGCGAGCGGCCGTCCCAAGGATCGCCGGTCTCGTCGCGGAGCGAATCGCGCTCGCGAATGCTCACCACGATCTGGATCACTTGCGCGGCCGCGGCGAGCGCCAGGATTAACACGCCCAGTCCGGCGATCAGCACCCAGGGATGCCAAGCGCCGACGTCATAGTGCTGCAACCGGCGCGTCATGCCCAACAGGCCGGCGATATAGAGCGGCACGAACGTCACATAGAAGCCGATCAAATTGAGCCAGAAGGTGACCTTGCCCCAGCCCTCATGCAGCCGAAAGCCGAACGCCTTGGGAAACCAATAGACGATGCCGGCGAAGCCGGCGAACAGCACGCCGCCGATGATGACATTGTGGAAGTGCGCCACCAGGAACAGGCTGTTGTGCAGCTGGAAATCTGCCGGTGGAACCGCGAGCAGAACGCCGGTCATGCCGCCGATGATGAAGGTGACGATGAATCCCATCGACCAGAGCATCGGCGTATCAAAGCGGATGCGGCCGCCGTACATGGTGAACATCCAGTTGTAGACCTTCACGCCGGTCCCGACCGCGATAATGCTGGTGGCGATACCGAACACAGCATTGACGTCGCCGCCGGCGCCCATGGTGAAAAAGTGGTGCAGCCAGACCGTGAAGGAGACGAGACAAATGAACAGCGTCGCAGCGACCATCGAGCGATAACCGAACAGCGGCTTGCCCGAGAAGGTGGAAAAGATCTCCGAGAAAACGCCGAAGGCCGGCAGCACCAGAATGTAAACCTCGGGGTGGCCCCAGGCCCAGATCAGGTTGATGAACATCATCATGTTGCCGCCGGCTTCATTGGTGAAGAAATGAAAGCCGAGATAGCGGTCGAGGATGAGCATCGACAGCGTCGCGGTGAGCACCGGAAAGGCGGCGATGATCAGCAGATTGGCGGCAAGCGCCGTCCAGCAGAACATCGGCATGCGCATGTAGGTCATGCCTGGGGCGCGGACTTTCAGAATCGTCGTGACGAAATTGATGCCGGTCATCAATGTGCCGACACCGGAAATCTGCAAGGCCCACAGGTAATAGTCTACGCCCACGCCGGGCAAATAAGTGGTTTCCGAGAGCGGCGGATAAGGCAGCCAGCCGGTGCGCGCGAACTCGCCGATGACAAGTGAAAGATTGACCAACAGCGCGCCTGTCGCGGTCAGCCAAAAGCTCGTCGAGTTCAAGGTCGGAAACGCTACGTCGCGCACGCCGAGCTGCAGCGGCACGACGATATTCATCAGGCCGATCACCAGCGGCATGGCGGCGAAGAAGATCATGATAGTGCCGTGGGCCGAGAAGATTTGGTCGAAATGCTCCGGCGGCAGATAGCCCTCGGCGTGATAGGCGACGGCCTGCTGCGAGCGCATCATCAACGCGTCGATGAAGCCGCGCAGCAGCATCAGGAGCGCCAGCAGCAGATACATGACGCCGATGCGCTTGTGGTCGACGCTGGTGATCCATTCGTTCCACAGATACGGCAGATAGCCTTTGATGATCACCCAGAGGATGACGGCGAGCACGATGACGATGACGACACCGCCGGCGACCAGCGGGATCGGCTGGCTCCAGGGGATCGAATCCCAGGTGAGCTTGCCAAGCACGTTAGTGGCCTCCTGCTGCCGGGTGAACGGTCTGGCCGCTTTGCGCCTGCGGGCCCGGGCCCGGCGGCAATTTTTGTGTAGCGACGTTGTCGAACAGGTTCGGTCTGACCGAGCTGTAGGTGTAAGGCGCAACGTCCTGGCTCGGCTGCGACAGCGCGATGTAAGCCGCGGGATCGAGCGCCGGACCCTTCTGATGTGCCGTCGTGATCCATTGCTGGAATTGGTCCGGCGGCAGCGCGCGCACCGTAAATTTCATCCCGGCGAAGCCGCCACCGCTGTATTGGCTCGACAATCCGAAGAGTTCGCCGGTCTGGTCGGCCTGCAGCCATAGCTGGGTGACCATGCGATTCATCGTCGCCACCATGCTGCCGAGTTGCGGCACGAAGAACATATTCATGACGCTTGCGGAGGTGAGCGAGAAGTGCACGGGCACCTTGGCCGGCAGCACGAGATCGTTGACGCTGGCGACGCCGGCCTCGGGATAAATAAAGAGCCATTTCCAATCGAGCGAAACCACCTGCACCTCGAGCGGTTTCTCCTGCGATTCGATCGGCTCAAAAGGATCGAGCATGTGCGCGCCGATCCAGATCACGCCGCCCAAGAACAAAATGACGAGTAACGGGATCGCCCAAACGATGAGCTCGATGCGGCCAGAATAGACAAAGCCGGGTTGGTAGCGCGCGCGCGTATTGGAGGCGCGGAACCACCAGGCGAACGCAAATATGCCGACGATTGTCGGCACCACGATCACCAGCATGATGGCCAGCGCATTGAGTAGAATTTTGCTGTTGGCGGCGCCGATCGGGCCGTGCGCGTCAAAAATGCTCTCAGAGCAGCCGGCCAAGGCGCTGGCGATGATGAGGAGGACGAAAAGACCGGCGAAGCGTTTAGGTGCCTTCACGCCGACAAATCCCGAATGTTGAACGTCAAAAATCCGTTGTCCACGCGCCAAGTGTCTACGCACCAACGTACGATGCGAGACGCCAATAAAGAATCGCCTCGCTTGACAGTATACTCCGACTAGACGTCAAACGCGTTACCTCCGGAAGAAACGTTGTCAGCGAAACAGCACTGACTTCTACGGGCGCGATCTGCGCTCTGACATCTCCAATGGCCACGAAAGCCCATTGGGCGACAGCGGAACTTCCGGCCTCGATCGGCCAACTGGTACGCGTCATAAAAAGTCGCCGTGCGCCCGCACGCAATATGACCGTCGCGCCTCCAGTGCTTATAGTCACAGGCTGGATAACGCGATGTCACAAATGGGATGAAAAACGTCGGACAAGCCTCAGACAAGCTGATGGATCATTTGTCCGATAAATGACACTCGTGTCTGCCCCGACATGCGGCCTGCAATTCATGTCATGAGATTACAGCGGTAACGGTGTGTTGCTTGGCCGGTCCGCCGCATGGATGGTACTAAGAGCGACAGCATAGCGAGCCACGCGCAGGGAAGAGCGACAGCCACTCAAAAAGGACAGCCACGCAACATGGCAATCAAGTAACAGAGCCAATGCAGCCAGTAACGCGCCGCGCCCTCATTGCCGGCTCAGTGTCGGCAGCGACCCTGCCACTCCTTTCCGCCAACGCCGCGTCACCAGCCGCAGGCGAACAATCGCCGGGCATCTATCGCTATCGGCTCGGGAGCTTCGAGCTCACCGCGTTGTATGATGGGATCTGGTATCGTCCCATCACCGACAAATTCATTCGCAATGCGCCGTTCGCCGAGGTCGAAAGCGCCCTCACCGCCGCGTTTATGCCGGCCGACAAACTGGCGACGCCGTTCACCACGCTGATCGTCAATACCGGTCAGAAGCTGGTGCTGATCGACACCGGCACCGGCGGGCAGATCGCCGCTTCCGCCGGTGTACTGCGCGCCAATCTCAGCGCCGCCGGCATCGATCCGAAAGCGATCGACCTCATCGTCATTTCGCACTTCCACCCGGACCACATCAACGGCCTCAAGGACAAAGACAACGAGCTCGTTTTTCCCAATGCCGAGATCATGGTGCCGGAGGCCGAATGGGCATTCTGGATGGACGACGCGAATCTAAACGCGGCGCCGACCGACCTGAAGCTCACGTTCCGCAACCAGCGGCGGATATTCTCCGACATCGCGCGCAACGTGACCCGCTTCGAGCCCGGCAAGGAGGTCGCGTCCGGTGTAGTCACGATGGCGGCGCCGGGCCACACCCCGGGCCACACCGTTTTCGCCGTTCATTCCGGCGATCAGTCGCTCCTTGTCCTTGGCGACACCGCCCAGCATCCGGCCGTATTTGCCCGGCATCCCGATTGGCAGGCGACCTTCGACATCGACGGCAACGCGGCCGTGGCCACGCGAAAAAAGTTGTTCGATCGGGCCGCCGCCGACCGCATGCTGGTGACCGGCTATCACTTCCCCTTCCCGGCCTGCGGCCACCTGATCAAAACGGCGAGCGGGTACGAGCATGTTCCAGTCGAATGGCAGCCGAGGCTCTGAAAGGTGCGCCTTGCGATTTATTCCCGCGCCACGGACATTTTATCGATGATCACTTTCGCTCGATAATGCCGGCGGCGCGCGACAACGCGTTGCGTCCGTGTAAGATGGTCATATCGACATAAAGGAGAGGCCGCATGAAACCGACCCTCGCACTGTCCGCCGCTCTGCTCTTGTCTGTCATTCTGGTTGCGCCGGAAATCGCAGCCGCGGCCGGGGAAGAAAACCCCACGCCGCCCGCCAGCCAGAACAAGTCGAACAAGGACACCCAGTCCAAGAAAAAGAAAGACAAGAGCAGCTCGGCTGAAGATTTTCTGAGCGGCTATCACGCCGCCTACAACCTGATCTACGACAAGGCCGACTACGAAGCCGGCATCGCCGCGCTGCACGATCTCGGCTACGACGACAATGCCGATGTGGCAACGCTTCTGGGCTATGCGAGCCGCAAGCTCGGCCGCTATGACGACGCCAAGATGTGGTACGAGCGCGCGCTTGCCGCCGACCCCGACCACGCGGTGACGTGGTCCTATTACGGCATGTGGCAGGCCGAGCAAGGCAATGTGCTCAAAGCCAAGGACGATCTCGAGAAGGTGCGCGTGATCTGCGGCACCGATTGCAAGCCGTACAAGATGCTCAAGGACGTGATCGACGGCACGGAGACGTATTGAGCTTCGTCGAAGCCGGTAAATTGCGCCGTCTGTAAATCACTCCGCATCACGAAATAACTCCGCGTCACCGCCGGGCTTGACCCGGCGGTCCATGCGGCATTTCCGCTCAGTCGAAGAAACCGAGGCTACGGCGTTGGTGCCGACCGTCAGCATGGATTGCCGGGTCAAGCCCGGCAATGACGATTTAGTTCTTTGCCTCCATCATGCAAGCGCGCAAGATTCGCCCGCCGTCGTCAAACGTCCGCCTCGGCGGTCTCCGCCTCGATCCAAGCGTGGTAGTCGGGATCGACGCTTTCCAGCGGGATGACCAGAATGGCGGGGGTCGCGTATGAGTGCATCTCCTTGACCGCCGCCCTCACCTTTTCGGCTAGGCCGGCGCGGGTTTTGACGATCATCGTCACTTCCTCGCCGCGATCGATAGCCCCCTGCCACCAATAATACGAAATCATGCCGGGATAGATGTTGACGCAGGCACACAGTCGGCGCTCGACTAGTGTCCGCCCCACATGCTCCGCCTCGACAATCGAGGGATAGGTCGTATAGACGAACACCGCGCGCTCCATCCTAACCTCCCGCGGCGCCGCGCCGCCGCTTGTTCGTTCATATTGTTAGGCCGCTGCCATTAATCCCATGCCGCGCCGCACCGCCACGCGTTACAAGACCATCGCCTTTGTGGCGAGCGACACGCCGGCGGCGCAAAAAGCGCGCCGCCTCCTGGTCCGCCGTTATGGCGACGCGGAGCCAGAACAGGCCGACGTCGTCGTCGCCCTTGGGGGCGACGGCCTGATGCTTTCAACCCTCCAGCGACTGATGAATTCGGGAAAGCCGATCTACGGCATGCACCGCGGCACCGTCGGCTTTCTCATGAACGAATATTCCGACAAGGATTTGATCGAGCGGCTGACTGCGGCCGAGGTCACGGTCATTCACCCCCTGTTGATGCGCGCCCGCGACGCCTCGGGCCGGGTGCATCGCTATCGCGCCATCAACGAGGTGTCGCTGTTCCGCCAAAGCTATCAAGTGGCGCGCCTGAGCATTCTGGTCGACGGTCAGGAACGGCTTGCCGAGCTGGCCGCCGATGGCGTGCTGGTGGCGACGCCGGCGGGCTCGACCGCGTATAATCTGTCGGTGCAAGGGCCGATCATCCCCATTGGCGCGCCTTTGCTGGCGCTGACCCCGATCAGTCCGTTCCGGCCGCGCCGCTGGCGCGGCGCGCTCCTGCCCGATCGCGCGCAGGTGACGGTCGAAGTGCGCGAGGCGCAGAAGCGTCCGGTGGCCGCCGTTGCCGATCATTACGAAGTGCGCTCCGTGCGCTCGGTCGAGATCAGCATGGACCGTAACATATCCATGCATATGCTGTTCGATCCCGGCCACAATCTCGACGAGCGGATCTTGCGCGAACAATTCGGCTATTGAGCGCGTCGCCGCAGTCGATTGCCGCCTTATACTTAACCCCTGCTTAACAGCAATATATTACCGTCGACGCCTTGAGAGAGCGCTGCGATCCCCTGCGCACGGGGTTATTATGGTCCGCATCAATTTCAATC
>Ga0209006_10005720_pt1 | contig 11301 bp, 7 predicted proteins | sample JacPin_JW_Ref_O2_FD_188567 | JGI IMG/M metagenome (GOLD analysis project Ga0209006, IMG submission 188567) | Forest soil microbial communities from Algoma, Ontario, Canada - Jack Pine, Ontario site 1_JW_Ref_O2 (SPAdes) (version 2) | ecosystem: Environmental > Terrestrial > Soil > Boreal... | reverse complement strand
GCTCACCGCATTTCTCGCCGGTGTGGCGCGCTCCGTCGCCGCATCCAATGTCACCATCAACTTCCGCTGCCGGGCACCTTCGACACCGAACGCCTGCGGTCCAACATAACGTCAAATGCCAAGAACAAAGGCATCTCGTTCGACGAGGCGAAGGCCGAGCGCATTGCAAGCGTCCCGGCCAGGCGCTTCGGCCAACCCGACGAACTCGGCGCCGCCTGTGCCTTCCTCTGCTCGGCCCAGGCGGGCTACCTCACCGGGCAGAACCTCTTGATCGATGGCGGGGCATTCCCTGGCGCGCTCTGAAGACGGAGCCCCGCAAACGAACAAGGCCGGCTTGCGCCGGCCCCGCCGCTAGGATCTGTCGAACGATCCGTCGACGCGTCTCAGCCCGCGGTGCGCGAGCGGATCATGAAAGTGTCATAGGTATATTCGGCGACCTGCCACCAGAAATATTCCTCGTTGCGGAACGCCACGATGTCGTCCCAGGTCTTCTTGAACGGCGCGTTCTTCGCCGAGGTTTCGGCATAGACCTCGTTCGCGGCCTTGTAGGACGCCTCCATGATGGCCGGCGTGAACGGGCGCAGCTGCGTGCCGCCCGCGAGCAGGCGCCGCAGCGCCGCCGGGTTGCGCGCGTCGTAGCGGCCCTGCTGCTCGACATTGGCGAAGCCGGCCGCTGCCCGCACGATCGCCTGATAGGACTTCGGCAGCTCGTTCCACTTGCCGCTGTTGATCATCAGATGGTTGGCGGTGCCGCCTTCCCACCAGCCCGGATAGTAGTAGTACTTCGCGATCTTGTAGAAGCCGAGCTTCTCGTCGTCGTAGGGACCGACCCATTCGGCCGCGTCGATCGTGCCCTTCTCCAGCGCCGGATAGATGTCGCCGCCGCCGATCTGCTGCGGCACGACGCCGAGCTTCGTCAGCACCTGGCCGGCGAACCCGCCGATGCGGAATTTCAGGCCCTTGAGGTCGGCGACGGTCCTGATCTCGCTGCGGAACCAACCGCCCATCTGGCAGCCCGTATTGCCGGCGACGAGGGAGACGCAGTTGTACTTGGTGGTGAACTCGTCCATCAGCTTCGAGCCGTTGGCGTCGTAGAACCAGGCATTCTGCTGGCGTGCGTTGAGGCCGAACGGCACCGCGCAGAACAGCGCGAAGGTCGGATCCTTGCCGACGTAGTAGTAGGTCGCGGTATGGCAGGCCTCGACGGTGCCGTTGGTCACCGCGTCGAGCGCCTGCAGCGGCGGGACGATCTCGCCGCCGGCGAAGATCTCGATCTGGAACTTGCCGTCGGTCGCTTCCGCGACGTACTTGGAGATCGTCACGCACGAGCCCCACAGCGTGTCGAGCGATTTTGGCCAGCTCGCGGTCAGGCGCCATTTGACGGCGGGCGACGACTGCGCGACCGCGGGCTTCGCGATCGCGGCGGCTGCGACGCCCACGGTCGCGGCCTGAATGAATTGACGGCGTTTCATGCGATCTCTCCCTCTCCGACCCGCGCAGGGTCGGTCCGTGCGGATTCGCCCTCCGCTTCTTCGCCGCGGAGGTATCCAGCACCATGGCGCGGAACGCACGCAAAATCCAGGGGGCCGATGCGGCTGCGGCCGCGTGAACCGCGCCGTTTCTCGACAGGGCGCGCCCTTGTAGACTCAGGACTCGCAAGAAACCGCCCAGAGGAGGAGACCATGCCCAACGACAGCAACGAACATCGGGTGGCCGGCACTTCGCCAAGCGAACGCGAGGGCGGCCTCGATCGCCGTGCGCTGCTCGCAGGCGCCGGCAGCGCGGTCGTCGCCGGCATCGGCGCGCCGGCGCCGGCCGCCTCGGCGGCGGTGGCGGCAGCGCCTGCCACCTATCGGCGCATCGATGCGCACACGCATTTTTCCTCGCTCAAGGTTCTCGACGCGCTGGAAAAGGCGGAAGGCAAGCCGTTCGTGCTCGGCGGCATGTACCGGGCAAAGCCGGCGCTCAGCGACGCGGCGGCGCGCCTTGCGCTGCTCGACCACAACGAAGTCGACACGCACGTGTTGGTCCCGGTGCCGTGGCTCGAGGCCTTTCCGCGCGTCGTGCACGACCGCGCGCTCGCGCCGCAATTCGCCCGCATGATGAATGACGAGATCGCCGCCGTGGTCTCAGCCCATCCGAAGCGCTTCAAGGGCGTCGCGCTCATCGCCTCGGTCGATCCCGACGCGATGGTCGCGGAGCTGCATCGCGCCGTCAAGGAGCTCGGCTTCGTCGGCGCCTATCTGCCGATCGGCCCGACCGCCAAGCGGTTGGACCATCCCGACTTCGAGCCGCTCTATCGCGCGATCGTCGATCTCGACGTGATGCTGTGGCTGCATCCTTCGCGGCCGCCGCTACCCGAATACGTCGACGAGAAGACCTCGATGTACCAGGAATGGCTGCAAATGGGCTGGCCCTACGACACCACCTCGGCGATGTACCGCATCGTCTTCTCTGGCGTCTTTGCCCGCCACCCTGGTATCCGCATCATCACCCATCACCACGGCGGCTTCATACCCTATTACGCCTCGCGCATGATCGGCAGCTGGCTCGGATACGCCGAGGAAGGCACGCAGGTATCCGACAAGATCGCGCCGCCCTACATCGATCACTTCAAGAAGTTCTATTGCGATACCGCATGCAATGATTTTGCGCCGAAGGTGCTGGAGCTCGCGCTCGACTTCTTCGGCCCCGAGCGCATGCTGTTCGCCTCCGACGCGCCGTTCGGCGCGGGCGACGGCCAGAGCTTCACCAGCGGCGTGCTGCGCTCGATCGAGGCGATGCAGATCGCGCCGGAGGTACGCGCGACGATTCTCTCCGGCAACGCGCAGCGCATTCTCAAGCTGGCGTGACCGGCTCCAGCTGCGTTCGCCTGCAGTGCGAGCACGCACGCACGATGACAATAGGTATATCGCCACGCACCGGTAGCCGCCGGATACGCTACGCGCGTGAATCGCATACGTATCGCTTGACACGACGCAAGCGCAACGATGCATTCGGTAAAGGCGATTCGCTCGTTGTTCGCGTGCTTGAAACGGTGGGCAGAAATCTGATGCAAGGAGAAGCCCCATGGCACGCATACTCGTTGTCGACGACGAGATCCTGGTTCGTCGCACCGTAAAGACCATCCTCGAGCGCATCGGCCACACGGTCGTGCTCGCGGAATGCGGACATGACGGCGCCACCGCGATCGAGGCCTATGCGTTCGACATCGCGATCGTCGACATCTTCAAGCCGGGCCTGGACGGATTGGAAACCATCCGGCTGTTTCGGCATAGTGCGCCGAAGCTGCCGATCATCGCGATCTCGGGCTACGCGTTCCGCGAAGTCGGCGGACCGGCGCCCGACTTCTTGCGCATGGCCGTCGGCCTCGGCGCCACGGCTTACCTGCGCAAGCCCTTCACGGCGGCGGAGCTCATGAATGCCGTGCAGGCGTGCGACGTCACGCGGATGCGCAACGCGGCCAAGCCTCACGCCTCGATCACGATCTTGGGCGCCGCCCGCCCGGCCGCGCCGACCCCGATCTGATCGCGCACCCGCGCGGCGATCTCGCGATAGATTTTCGCATGCGGGCCGTCCGGCGCGGTCGCGACCACGGGCCGTCCCGCATCCGATGTCTCGCGGATGTCCATGTGCAGCGGCACCGCGCCGAGGAAGGGCACGCCCTGGCGCTCGGCCTCGTGCTCGGCGCCGCCGTGGCCGAAGATGTCCGAGCGCTCGCCGCATTTCGGGCAGACGAAATAGCTCATGTTCTCGACCACGCCGAGCACCGGCACGTTGACGCGGTTGAACATCGCGATGCCGCGCCGCGCGTCGATCAGCGCGAGGTCCTGCGGCGTCGACACGATCACGGCGCCGCGCAGCGGCACCTGCTGCGCCATGGTGAGCTGGGCATCGCCGGTGCCGGGCGGCATGTCGACCACCATCACGTCGAGCGTGCCCCACTCCACCTCGCGCAGCATCTGCGTCAGCGCCGAGATCACCATCGGGCCGCGCCAGATCATCGGCGTCTCTTCCTCGACCAGGAAGCCGATCGACATCACCTTGAGGCCGTAGCCGTCCATCGGCTTGAGCTTGTTGCCGCCGAGCGTTTCCGGCCGGCCGCGGATCGCCAGGAGCTTCGGCACCGAGGGGCCATAGATGTCGGCGTCGAGCATGCCCACGGTGAGGCCGAGATCGCGCAAGCCGAGCGCGAGATTGACGGCGGTCGTCGACTTGCCCACCCCGCCCTTGCCGGACGCCACCGCGATGATGGCGCCGACGCCCGGCACCGCCGGCTGGCGCTCGGCCGTGTGCGCGGCCGGTCGTCCGTGCCCGGCGTGCGGCGATGGCGCAGCTTGCGGCCGTTGCGGCGGCGTCTGCGCTCCGCGCGCGCCGGTGCGCTCGCCCGTGAGCGCCACCATGGCGGAGGTGACGCCCGCCACGGCCCGGACCGCCGTTTCGGCCGCCTTGCGCACCGGTTCCCACGATTGCACCACCGCGGCGTCGACCGTGATCGAGAAGAACACCTTGCCGTCCGACACCACGATGTCGGACAGCTTGCCGGTGCGCGGCAGCGGCGTCCCGTCCGGGCTCGGCACCGCCGCGAGGCCCGCCATGATCGCATCCTTCGTCACGGCCGTCGTCGCTGACATCGCGTCGCTCCATCGCGGACGCGGGCTCCGCGCCGCCGGGGAATTGCGCTCAACATAGGCTGGCAGGCCGGCCGGTCAACGCCGGCAGATGCCCTGGCGCATGTTCCGGCGAAAGCCTGCCCCCGACTTGATCCGGGGTGGACGCCGGTTCGCCGACAAGAACATGCGCCAAATAAAGAAAGCTAGAGCATGTTCCGATTCCGTAGGAACGGAACATGCTCTGGCCGGCGGGTTGACGACACCCCCTCTGTCGTCGCAATGAGCGGTCCGGATTGCGGCGCGGCGGATGTCCGCGCGAGGGAGGACGACATGGCGAAGGTCGCGTTTCTCGGGCTCGGCGTGATGGGTTTCCCGATGGCCGGGCATCTCAAGCAGAAGGGCGGGCACGACGTCACGGTGTACAACCGCACCGCCGCCAAGGCCGAGCAGTGGGTCGCCAAGTACGGCGGCAAGAGCGCAAGAACCCCGAAGGAGGCGGCCGCAGGCCAGGATTTCGTCATGGTCTGCGTCGGCAACGACAACGACCTGCGCGAGGTCATGCTGGGCGAGAACGGCGCCTATCGCGGGATCCGCAAGGGCGCCGTGATGGTCGACCACACCACCGCCTCGGCCGAGATCGCGCGCGAGCTTTACGCCGAGGCAAAGAAGCACGGTTTCGATTTCATCGACGCGCCGGTGTCGGGCGGCCAGGCAGGCGCCGAAAACGGCGTGCTCACCGTCATGTGCGGCGGCGATCCCGAGCCGTTCGCACGCGCCGAAAAGGTGATCGCCGCCTATGCGCGCGCCTGCAACCTGCTGGGCAGCCCCGGCTCCGGGCAACTTGCCAAGATGGTCAACCAGATCTGCATCGCCGGCCTCGTGCAGGGGCTCGCCGAAGGCCTGCACTTCGCCAAGAAGGCCGGGCTCGACATCGAGAAGCTGATCGCCACCATTTCCAAGGGCGCCGCGCAAAGCTGGCAGATGGAGAACCGCTACAAGACCATGGTGGCCGGCAAGTTCGACTTCGGCTTTGCGGTCGACTGGATGCGCAAGGATTTGGGCATCTGCCTCTCCGAGGCGCGCCGCAACGGCGCGCATCTGCCGGCCATCGCGCTCATCGATCAGTTCTATTCGGAAGTGCAGAAGATGGGCGGCAAGCGCTGGGACACGTCGAGCCTGATCGCGCTCTTGGAGCGCTGATCCGCGCCGCACAGTCTCGTCGGGATAAGCCCTAACGCTTGCAACCGCGCCCCTTGCATGGCGCCGGCGCCTTGGGCGGCGGGCCCGGGTGCGGCAGGTTCTGCACGCGCTGCTGAACTTGCGGGTGGAACTGCGGGTTGTTTTGCCGGAAGTTCGGCTGGCCCTGCGTCTGCCCCGGCCCCGGCTGGTGGAAGTGCGGCCCGGTGTTGTTGAGATTGTTGTTTGGTCCCGTCACGTTGACGGCATTCTGCCGCGGGACGTTGGGCGCGAAATTCGTGTTCGCGTGAAAGGTGTTCGGTCCGTTCAGGCGGTTGCCGGTGTTCGGATTGAACCCGGGCAGGCGCTGGTTCGGCGCAAACCGGTTGGCGTGCTCGAACCGGCCCGGCCGCGAGAACACCACCGGCCGCAGGATCGATGTCCCGAACGGCCGCCGCACCTGCAGCACCGGCAGCGCGATGCGCACCAGCGGCGGCGGCGCGAGCATGCGCGGGGCGAACACCACGTCGATCGGGCGCAGGCGCGGACGCGCCTGCAGGCGGGTCGCGAGATCCACATAAGCGCCGCCCGGATAGCGCGCCATGTAGGCCGCATAGGCGGCCGGCGTGTTCACGACAGTGGCATAGCGCCATGCCATCGCGTCGACGCGCAACGCCAGCGTGGTGCGTACCCAGTCGGCGCGCGGATCGTTGGGGTAGAGCAGCAGGAATTCCTCGTATTCCGGCACCGTGTCGTCCTCGACCACCATGTCGTAGGCATCGTCGGGTGACATGCCCTGCATGGCGACGACCGGCGTCGCGGGCGGCGGCCCGGCCGCGTAGTTGGCCGGCGGCGCGCCGTAGTAGGGCTGCGGTCCGTAGTTCGGCGGGGGGCCGTAATTGGGCGCCGCGTGGTAGCCAGGCGGCGGCCCGCTCGCGTAGCTCGGGCCCGGGGCGTAGGTGGGCTGCGGGGCGCCCGCGTAGCCCGACGGCGGCGCGTAGGTCGGCTGCCGGGCCGTCGCGGTCGACGCCGGCGGCGGTGGCAGCGAATTGTTGTCGTCCTGCGGCACCGTTGTGGTCGCGACCTGCGGCGGCGCTGGCGGCACCGGTGGCGTAGGCGCTTGCGGCGCATTCGGCGCCGTGACGGGCCGCGTCAGCTTGGCCGTCATCGGCGAGGTTGGTGTCGTGGAGGCGACGGCGCTCGGCGGCGGCGCCGGCTCATCGGACGGCTGGAACCAGAAATTGGCGGTGAGCGAGGAGCTTTCCCACGGCGTCTGCTGGCCGTTGGTCGCCTGGTTGACCTTGAGGCGAACCTCCTTGAACAGTTGCTCGATCTGCAGATGCGGCTCCTTGGAGACCTCGACGAAGGCGGCCGTGTAGGGACTGTGGCCGCCGGCGCCGTCGGTCGCCTCGGTGCCGGGCGCCGTCGAATAGGCGACGATCGAGCCGCTCGGCGCATCGACGATCGCGAGCCCGCGCGTCTGCTTGCTGGTGGCGAATGGATTGTTGCGGCAGGCGTCGAGAATGACGATGCGCATCTTGCTCTGCACCGCCGCGAGCGCGCTCATCACGTCGGCGAGCCGCACCGAGGCGATCGGGATATCGGACTCGCGCTCGATGTGCGCGTCGATGGGAACGAGGAAATTCTCGCCGTCGACCTGGACGCCATGTCCCGCGTAGTAGACGAGCGCGATCGTGTCCGGCCCCTTCTTGGCGACCTTCGCGGCGAAACCCTGAATCGCGCGGCGCATGTCGGCCTGGCTCACGTCGAGCGCCGTGGTCACGTCGAAGCCGGCGGACTTGAGGTCCTCGGCGACCGCCTTGGCGTCGTTGACCGGATTGGGCAGCTTGTTGACCGTGAGGTAGTTGGAATTGCCGATGACGAGCGCGAGGCGCGTCTCCGCCTGCGCGGTCGCGCCCGCGAGGCACGCCATCAGCGCCGCAAAAGCAACCGCAATCCGCCAACCACCCGCCATCAGGCTCCCCATGGCGTCCGCCCATCCGTGTCGCGGCCGAATACTGGCGTACATTGGAGCGATTTTACGACGCAATTCGCACCGAATCCGGGCTGCCATGCGCCGCGGGGCTGCCGATCGCGGAACGATGGGTCAGTAGCGCCAGACCAGCCGGCCGTTGATGGAGTGATCCTGGGCGCTGCCCGCGAGCTCGCCCGAATAGAACACCCCGAGCGTCGCCTGCCGGTTGATGCGCAGATCGGCGCCGGCCTCGACCAGCGCGCTGTCGCGCGCGAGCGGCACGCCGGTGATCACCGTGTTGGCGCCGGTGCTCTCGAAGGCGAGCGCTGCCGCGGGCGTGACATTGCCGAATGCGTGCTGGTAGGCGAGCGACGCGTGCGGCGTCAGGACCATCCCGTTCGCCAGGAATTCGCGCGTCGCGATGCGCGTCCCCAGCGTCGTATAGCCGACATCTTCATCGGCGGCGGCGCCGGCAAGTGCCGCGGCGCCGCCCGACTCGGTGAAGCTCTGAGTGCCGAGATGCACCCAGGCGAGGCCCGCGAATGGCTCGACCGCCAGGCGGCCGAACGCCATGCCGTAGCCGATCTCGCCGAACAGCTGGGTCTCGCCGGCGCCGTAATCGGCGTGTGCCTGGTCGGCGAAACCCGGAAACGCAATCGTGCGGTCGGTCGAGATCGTGTTCCAGGCGAACGCGGCGCCGGTGCGCACCTTCCACGCACCGAACCCCGCGGCCGCGTAGGCGGCGAGATGCGCCGTATCGATGTCGGCCGAGCTCGCGCGCGCATCGACGCTCAGGTCGGAATGGCTGTAGCCGGCCGCGATGCCGGCGCGCCAGCTCTCGCCGAAGCGGCGATCGACGCCGGTGAGGAAGCCGGCGAGCGTGCGGTTGAGCTCGGCCGCGTTGCCATCGCCATCCACATGCCCCCACGCGCCGACGCCCTGCGCCCAGAACACGAGGTCGGGCTCGCCGGCCGGCGCCGCCGCCGATGGCGCCTTGATCGGAAATTCGCGCCGCCTGCTGTCGAGATAGGCGAGCTTCGCGTCCGCATAGGCCAAGGTCGGGCCGCCGGCCCCGAGCGCTACGAGCGCGCCGCCCTCCCCCGCATAGGACGCCTGCAGCATGCGACCGAGCAGCGCGTCGCGCACGAACAGGGCGTCGTCGATCATCGCGGTCTGCGCGCTCGCGTGGATCTCGCCCGACAGCGCGTCGAAGGCCTGCAGCGCCTGTGCGGCGCTCAGCGGCAGAATCGCCTGCACCAGCGTGCTGGCGAACGGGCTCGCGCCGAGCGCTCCGGCGACGCTGCTCTGGTTGGGCGTCTGCGCGACCGACGAGAACGAGGCGGCGTTGCGCGTCAGCGTCAGCACGACCTCGTCGGTCGGATAGCTCAATGATGGCGTCAGGAACGCAGAGCTGCTGGTGGCATTCGAGAAAGTGCCCGTCACGCCGCCGGTCGTCTGCACGATGACGTATTGGGTCGTCGGTCCGTAGGCGCCGAGGAAGGGCAGCACCTGCACGGTGCCGCCGGTGAGATGCGCCGTCGTCGCGACGATCAGGTCCGACTGGCCGGCAGCGTTGACCTGCACCTGGTAGATCGAGCCCGGATGGAACGCGATATCGCCGGCAACCGTCAGCGTGCCGATCGAGTTGCCCGGCGCGACGATGCCGCCGGCATTGACGGTGGTCGGACCGACCGTGCCGTTGCCCGCGAGCGTGCCGTTCGCATCGACGGACACGCTGCTCGCCGCAATCGATCCGTTCACCGACAGCACGCCGCCGTCGATCAGGGTATTGCCCGTATAGGTGTTGATGTTGGTCAGCGTGAGCGTCCCGGTGCCGACCTTGTCGAGCGAGCCGCCGATGCCCGAGATCACGCCGTCGACCGTGGTCGACAGATTATTGCTGCCGACGATAAGCTGCTTGTCGCCGAGCACGTAGCTGCCCGCGCCCTCGATCGACCCCGCCGTCATGCTGGCGGCGACGAGCCCCGACATGTCGAACGTGCCGCCCGTATTGGTGATGAAGCGCGCGCTGCCGCCGGTCGTGTCGTCGAAGAAGAAGACGTGGCCGCCGCTGTTGGTGGTGATCGTCGCGTTGCCGGCGGTGGTGAGCGAGTTGAAGCTGACCGTGCCGTTGTTGGTGATGGTCGCGTTGCCGCCGGTCGCCGTGTCGGCGAGGCCGGGCGTGACGAAACCGCCCGAGGTTCCGAACTCCACGAAGCCGCCCGCATTGTTGAGAATGACGGCGTTGCCGGCGGTCGTCGCGGCAAGGAAATTGGTCGTTCCGCCGCTGTTGTTGGTGATGTGCGCGTTGCCGGCGGTTGCCGTGTCGGTGCCGACGAGACCGAGGCCGAAAGTGGTCGTCCCGCCGTTGTTGTTGACGATCGTCGCGGTTCCGGCGGTGGTCGCGGCGAGAAAATTCGTGTCGCCCTGGGCGTTGTTGGTGATGTTGGCGTTGCCCGCGGTGGCGGTGTCAGTGGAGTTGAAGCCGAACTGGGTCGAGCCGCCGTTCTGGTTGACGATCGTGGCGTTGCCGGCGGTGCTCTGGTTGACAAAGAGGGCGACGCCGGCGCCGCACACACCGACGCCGCCGCCGCAGATACCCTGGTCGACCGTGATGTGCGCCGTCCCGGCGGTGCTGTTGTCGAAGAACTCGAGATAGACGCCGTCGGTCCCACCACCTGGAACGCCGGTCGTCCCGACAATCGTGATGGTTGCGCCCGCGGCGGAGCTGTTCTGGTGAAACTCGATCGTCCCGGGGAAGCGCGCATCCCCGCCGATAGTGTTCGTGATGGTGGCCGTGCCGGCAGTGCTGGTGTTCTCGAAGCTCAGCAGCCCCGCCTCGCTCAGCGCGAAGCTCGCGTTGGCGGCGGTGCTCGCGTTCTGGAACGTGATGGTGCCACTGAACGTCCCGGTCCCAGTGAATGTCGGCGCATTGGCGCTGTTGTTGATGATGCCGGCCCCGGTGATCGTGAGGGCATTCGCCGAGCCCAGCTCGAACGTGTAGGCGGGCGCGCCGGCGTTGAATTGGATGGTGCCGATGCTGGTCGAGGCCGCCGAATAGGTCACCGTCGTCGGGTTGGCGCCGGCGAAGATCGCCGTCGTCGATGGCACCGTCTGCGGCGACCAGTTCGTGTTGGTGTTCCAATCGGCGCCAGGGCCGGCCCAGGTCGATTGGGCGCGGGCAACCGAGTGGCCGAAGCATGCGGCCACCAGAACGCCCATCGCAGCCGCGGCGGGCCGCAGCCGAAACCGCAACGTTTTCATGATATTGCCTGGCGCCCCCGCGCCTTCACCTGTGATCACGGTACCACGCGCGGCGGCGGCATAGTCAATCGTCGGACCCGCGGCCAGGTACGCAATCGGACGAGCGTGGCAACCCGGCCACAGTCCTTACCGCTCGCGGGCGACGCTCGGCCGCGCCGAGACCTCCCGGTGCCACCGCTGGATATTGGCGAGCCCGTCCGGAACCGCGAGCTTCGCCGGCTTCATGAAGTCGACCGCAACCACCGCCGTGATGTCGGCGAGCGAAAAGCGCGG
>Ga0209006_10005719_pt1 | contig 11302 bp, 6 predicted proteins | sample JacPin_JW_Ref_O2_FD_188567 | JGI IMG/M metagenome (GOLD analysis project Ga0209006, IMG submission 188567) | Forest soil microbial communities from Algoma, Ontario, Canada - Jack Pine, Ontario site 1_JW_Ref_O2 (SPAdes) (version 2) | ecosystem: Environmental > Terrestrial > Soil > Boreal... | reverse complement strand
TCCTTGACTTTTTGAACGCCTTCCGCGACGACCCGGTCGCCCGCCGTCAAGCCGCCGGTAATCACCCACATGCTGTCGACGCGCTCGCCGGTTTGAACGGTGCGGATGGAAACCTTGTTATCCGCCCCCACCACGGCGACTTGAGCTGATCCTTGCAGTTGCGATACGGCCCGCTGCGGAACGAGCAGTGCGCCCTTGAGGATCTGGGTTACGGCACGCACTTTGGCGTATTGCCCCGGGCGCAGAATGTTGCCGGGGTTCGCAAATGCCCCGGCAACTCTGATCGTTCCGGTCTGTGGATCCACTTGCCGGTCGGCGAAAAGAATACTGCCGCTGCGCGCGTATGTGCTGCCGTTCGAGAGTATCAACTGCAGCGGGATCGGCGCGGCGCTCGACAGCAGATTCACGGTATCGGGGTGAATCTTGTCGGCAATCCGCAGGTAATCTTCTCCGCTGATTGGAAAGTATGTCTTGATGGGATCCACCTGCGATACGCCCGTGAGCACGGCGGATGGCGTAACGAGATTGCCGACTTGGACCTGCGCGATGCCGGCAATGCCGCTGATGAGCGAGCGCACCTTCGTGAAACTCAAATTCAGAGCCGCCTGTTCCACCGCAGCACGGCTGGCCGCCACGGTCGCTTTCGCAGCCAATTGCGCCTGCGTGTCGCCCTCGAGCTGGCTTTGCGCGATGGCATTCGCCTCGGCTTCCGGGATGTCCCGATTCACATTGAGCGTGGCATTGCCGAGCTGCGCCTCTGCCTGCGCGAGCTGGGCTTTCGCTTGGTCCAAAACGGCCTGGAAGGGACGAGGATCGATTTCAAAGAGCACGTCGTCTTTATGAACGAAGGACCCTTCCCGATAATCCTGCTTGATCAGGTACCCGCTGACCTGCGGCTGGATTTGCGCATTGACGTATCCGTCGAGAGTCGCCACCCACTCGCTGGAGATGCTGACATCCTTTTGCACCACCGGCACGACCTGCACCTGCGGGCCACCCGCGGGGGGCGTAGTCTTTGGGGCGCATCCGGCGCACAGGAGGGCAATAAAGAGACTGCAGCGAAGCGCCCTTCCCATCCGCAATGAAATCGGCGAGCCAATCACTCCGTTCTCCTCATGTACCGGGATTGTTTTGCGATGCGTTGAAATCAATGGCGGAAACGCGAGGTCACGAGCTCGCTTGCATCGGCAAAGAGTAGTGTCGAATCCTCTAGCTCGGTAGCCTATATATTTCGATATAAACTATCGAGTCAGTCGATATAGGCGGTCGTTCGCGATTCCACTTGAGCGTGCTTCTCGACAAAAACGTAAGGGTTGATTCGCTCGCCGGCGCCTGGCGGCCCGATTGCCGCCATCAGGGCCAGACCGTCACGGCGTCTAATTGTAGATAGCTGCCCCCCGTCTTCGTGAGGGTGAGCGTATGCGTGCCTGGTGTTTGATTGCGGATGCCCCAGTAGTGTTGCTGTGGGGTGTAGGTTCCCGAATAGATCGCGGTGATAGTCGATACCTGCGCACCATCCAGCTTCACGTTCGCCGTGGCGTCGGCCGACGACATCGGACCAGTCACGTCGATCCCCGTCCCGGTGAACGTGATGCTGACCGAATCGCCATTGTTGGCGGTGTAATGAACGTCGTTGTCAAAATCGCCGGCGCCGCGATTGTTTCCATAGGTCCAAGCTCCCGTATAGACAATCGACGAGTTGGTATCGTTCAACTCGACCGAATTCGGAACCACGCGAAATGCGTCGACTTGAAAATAAGTGCTCGACTCTTTGACGAGTTGTATGGTGTGTGTGCCTGGGGCGAGGTGACGTGCACTATAGATCACCGATTGCGGCGTGTAGGTATTGGCAAATTCGCTAAAAGTACCAATCAACGCGCCATCGACCGAGACATTAAATTGACCGCTCGCGTTGCTCTTGGGGCCGAGCACATCGACACCCGTACCGGTGAACGTGTAACTGACCGAGTTACCGTTGGACGCAGTGTAATGAAGATCGTTGTCGTAATCGCCGGCGCCGCGATTCGTGGAATATGACCAAGAACCAACATAGCTAATTGTGGAGCTATTGTCGTTGACCAGCACTGTCCCTGTGGGCACCGTTTCGCTGGTTGCGTAAACGCTCTGCCGCACATCGTTCAGAATCGCCAAATCACTGTCGGCGAGCGTCCCATCTTCATACATCATCAAATCGAAGCTCAGCGGCACTCCCCGGCTGCTGGCCGATGCCACCCATCCAATCGACTCGTTGCTCTCGATGCCGGTACTTATTTTATTGCCACCCTGGGTGTGCACTCCCCAATCGCCGTCCATGATAAACATGCCGTGCTGCAATAGCCCCACATCGGGACCCGAGGTGAAGATTCCGTTGCCGCCGATCGGCGCGCTGCCGGTCGTCGCCTGTCCTTGCGACCCCTCACCAAAAGTTAAATCTTGAAAGTCGGTGTAACGCAAGCCTCCAACCACCGAGCCGTTCCACGAGATCAATCGGTTGGGATTCCCGGAACGCGCGCTCGCCTCGAACGCTTCAAAAGGCGCGGGATAATAGATGGCGCCGTCGTCAAACAGAAATCCGTCGAGATTGGCGCCATAGCGATTTCCGATTTCGGCAATCACCCTTTGCCAGTTGGCGAAGAAGGTGCTTCGATCGCCGGTTCCCGTCGCCGAGAAACTGGTGGGAAAATCTTGGTAGGGCCACCAATCCCTATCCTCGTCGCCCGTATGGTAATAAAGCATGAACCGTATGCCTTGGGCATGCAGTGCGCTGGCCACGTTGCCGATCAGATCTGTCGTTGCGGCCAAGCCAGGACTCGTCGGGCCGCCGGCGGCGGCGACGATTGCGTTGGGCGAAGTCAGCGGCCCGTCCATGTGATACGTCCACCAACTTATCGACCATATCACGTAAGAAGCCCCGGATTGTTTGACCACGTTCACGAACGCGGGAACATTGAAATCCGCGGCCTGCTGATTGAGGCTCTTTGCGGAGCCGACGTTGTTGGGATAGCCCCATGCCCCGTACTGGAACATTAGACCGTAGGGTAGTTTGCTGAGCCAAGCGGTGCTCGCCCGATCGGCGGTCACGCGCGAGTTGTAGGCACTCACCGCGGACGACTCGAGCAACTCGAGAGATTTCACACTGACATCGCCGCTCAGCGTGCCAGTACGCGTCAACACCAAACGGCTTGTGCCCGCCGGCAGAAAAACGGTGCCACCGACCATGCGGTCCCATTGTCCGTCAGCGGTGAACGACGCCGCGGCCGAGCCATTGACGCTCAACGACAATTCTTGCCCGCCTCTCGCGTTGATCAAAGCCGTCGGCTGGTAGTTGGCGCCGGTTGGTACCGTGATGGTCCAAGCCAAATAGTCGGCCGCCGTCAGGAAATTATCGATGTTGAAGTTCTTGCGGCCCTCGGTTGGATTGACAACCTGGATATCGCTGGTGCGTTCGGCCAGCGTGGCCAACAGAACTTGGACATTGTCGGTCGTCGATGTTTGGTTGATCGGTATCGGATTCGGACCTGCCTGCGGAACGATCGACGCGTAGGCCGAATGCATGTAACTCAGAAATGCGCCGCCAGCGAGCAGCAAAACAGTCACCCTGTTCATTGTATAGAGCCCCGATTAGCCAGCCTTTCGAGTCGTACAGCGCGACATGACCGAGCCGGTGTTGGTCGCACTGCCCCCTTTTATACTTATCTCACCAATAAAATAGTACATCAAATATGAAAAATCAAGAGCCAAGGGCCAGCAATGCTGGCGACAGGCAGCGCAATCATTGCGATGGGACGGGCGGTCGGTGAAAGGAAGCGAACGGGTACTTCCGTTGCTCTATACCGACGGGGCAGGGAATCGTTTTAGGGGAAATGGAAAGGCGGAATTCGGGCAAAAGCCTGCGAATATTCGCCGAACACTACGCCGAGTCGAGCGGACGATTTCCGAGGCTAAGTTCCTCCGAAATCTCCTTCGCTGCGAGCACGATCATGGCCACCGTCTCTTCTTCCGACAGCGCGCGCGAAGTCTTTACGTAAGGCGTGGTCAACGCCGCTACAACGGCCCCCGACTGGTAGATCGGAGCAGAGAGATCAATGACGCCCTGTACCGCGTGACTTGCCATCTTCACGAACCCAGCTTTACGGGCAGTGTGACCGGCTTTTTCGAATTTGACCCAGTCATTTTTGGCGACACCTGCCGATAAGCGTGACTTCCATTCCGCGCGCACAAGATCGAATTGGAACGCATAGAGAACGAGGCCGGATGTTGAGGCAAGCAGCGCGCGGCGATAACCGATTCGCACCGAAAAGCCAAGATCTCCCGGAGCCTCCACCCTAGCAACGACAACCATCTGATCGCCCGATGCAACGACCAAGTGACACGACTGGCCAATCTTGGCGCAAAGACGGTGCATGACGGGTAAGGCGACATCGAGTAAATCTTTCGTAGGAGCCCTCGCCATGCCGAGCGCGAATAATTTGTTGCTCAACACGTACCCTTCGCCCGAATTGGATACTTCCAGGTATCCGTGAGCCTCCAAAACTTGAATCATTCGAAAGAGTTCGCTGGCAGATCTTTTGAGATGACGGGAGATGGCGTTGAGAGACATGGGTTCCCGCACGCCGGCCAACAATTCCAGCACGGCCAATCCCTTTTCAAGTGCCGGAGCCCGATACTTCGAATCTATTGAGTCTGCCATGGGGCCAATGATGTCCAATGGCAATGCATTTTGCTAGTGAAAAGCGCTCAAAAGTAGCCGCGCCCAGGTAAACCCGGCCCATGGACCGTCAGGAGGCCGGTATCGGGGCGCCACGTTGCTCATCGCCCCTGCTTTTGCCTCACGAAACCCTGGATGCTTTTCCATTCGGGGCCATCCGGAAAGTTGAATCGAACCAAGGACTCTGGCCGCATCTCAGCGGAAAACCCGGGGCGGGTGGGCGCGAGATAGCGACCGCCTCGGATGCGAACCGGGTCGACGAAATGCTCGTGTAGATGATCCACAAATTCGATCGCGCGATCCTCCATCGAGCCGCTAATGGCAATGAAGTCGGCCATCGCCAGATGCTGCACCAACTCGCACAACCCCACTCCTCCGGCATGCGGAAAGACCGGAACGCCGAATTTGGCGGCCATCAACAAGATGGCCAGGTTTTCGTTGACGCCGCCGACCCTCGCCGCGTCGATCTGGATCAAATCTACGGCGTGCGCCTGAAACAGCTGTTTGAATACAACCCGATTCTGAGTGTGTTCTCCCGTCGCAATCGGAATCGGCGCGATTGCACGGCGGATCGTGGCGTGTCCTAGAACATCGTCCGGGCTCGTAGGTTCCTCCACCCACGCCAGATTGAAGGGGGCGAGTTCCTTGAGCCAGGCGATGGCGGCGTCCACATCCCACCGCTGATTGGCGTCAACAGCCAGCGAAACGCTCGGGCCGATAGCCTGACGTGCCAGTCGGCAGCGGCGAAGGTCGTCGTCCAGGTTCAGACCCACCTTGAGCTTGATGGTACGAAAACCAGCCCCGACCGCCAGCGTCGCAAGCCGTACGAGCTTGGCATCGGAGTAGCCCAGCCAACCTGGCGACGTCGTGTAAGCCGGATAGCCATTCGAGAGCAGCGTCGCCAGCCGATCGGCCTTACCTGCCTGGGCAGTACGTAAGATCGTCAATGCTTCCGCCGGCGTAAGGGCATCACTGATATATCGAAAGTCGATCAACTCGACGACCTGCTCAGGAGTCATGTCGGCGATGAGTTGCCATACGGGCTTTCCGGCACGGCGGCCTGCCATGTCCCACGCCGCATTCACCACGGCGCCGATAGCCATATGCATGACGCCCTTTTCGGGACCCAACCAGCGCAGCTGCGAGTCGTTTGTCAAAGTGCGCGCGAATGAGCCGAGATCGTTTACCACGTCGTTGACGTCTCGCCCGACGACCAGGTGGCGCAAGGCGGCGCAGGCTGCCGTTTGCACCTCGTTGCCGCGTCCGATCGTGAACACGAACCCGCAACCGAATAATCCACTCGGGTCATCGGTGCGCAGTATCACGTAGGACGCCGAGTAATCGGGATCTGCATTCATGGCATCGGAGCCGTCCAGATCTCGGGATGTGGGAAATCGGATGTCGTAAGTCTCCAGAGAACAAATGATAGTCATGCCGATTCCGTCCCGCTACGGAATACGTCGTCTACATCGATAGGGGCGTGGCAGGCGCCGAGGCCCATTTTTCGGCAGTATGCAATGTTCAAAATTAATTCCCTGCAACTTCGAGGTGATAGAATCGCGCGGCATTCGCACCGAAGATGGCCTCCTCGCCGCCGGGAGCGTGTCGGCGCACCAACTCCAACGACATCTGCAGCCACTCTCGATACGATGCGCGCAACGTCACTACCGGCCAGTCGCTGCCCCATATGACTCTTTCGACGCCGAAGCACTCGAAAACGTGGGCAGCAACTGCATCGAGCTCGTCGATCCCGGCGCCTTGATTGGCTTGCGTAAGCAGGCCGGATAATTTGCAGTAAACCTTCGTATCGCATGCGAGCTGCTCGATCTGCTCCGCCCAAGGCTCGAGGTTGGCACCGCTGATATCGGGTTTGCCGGCATGATCCAATATCGCGCGAAGCCGCGGATGCCGCTGCAGGCGTTTCGCGATCAAGCCAAGATGTTTTGGCGTCACCAGCGCGTCGAAGGCCAGATCGTTCAAAATCATAGCTTCAAATGCCGCATCGAGCCCAGGACGATCCAACCAACCGGGATCGCTGATGTCTTGGACCATCGGCCGCAGTCCTTTGAGCATCCCTCTCCCATCCCGGACGAGACTGCTGATTCGCTCCGCGACATCGCTCGCTTCAAAATCCACCCAGCCGACGATTCCGGCGATCGACGGATGCCGACGCGTGAGGTCCAGTAAATAGCGCGACTCCTCCTCAGTGGGTGCAGCCTGGACTAACACGGTTGCCTTGACCGCGCACTGCGCGAGGTCCTGCGATAAATGTTCCGGCGCAAAGTCTCTGTAAAGACCGGTCTCGATCGGTGTCAGCCAAGCATAGTCTCCCCGTCGCAGGGACCAATAGTGTTGGTGAGCATCGATCCGGATCATATTTGCAACTCTTCGGAAACACAGTGTCTGGATTGCGACTTGCCATGAGCATTTGAGCGAATGCGGCGTAAACGCGTTCAAGAAAACGGGTGCCGGTCGCCCGCCGACCGGCGCCACTTTTCGAACATCGCTACCCGCTAACGAAACCGGTACCTGGCCCCCAACAGAACAGTCGTCCCATCGGTTTCGTAGCCTCGGTTTATGCCGTACTTATCCACATCGATCAGCGCATTGTCGGTTACGTTCAATGCTTCGACCGTCAAATCGAAGTTGGAGAGCACATGGTAGCTCGCCGAGACATCGAGTTGGCCATAGGACTTTCTAAAGTCCCCGTCGCCGAAGTAGCTGAGCGGATCGATGACGTAGCCACTGCGGTAATTGTAAGCCACCCGTACACCGAATCGTGGTGTCTCGTAGAACCCGACGAGGTTGTACGTAGTTTTCGACACCCCGGACAATGGCACCGACGGTGAACCCTGAGTCACAACGAGTTGCGATGCATCCACATAGGTGTAATTGAGCACGACGCCAAAATTGTCGAACGGCGCGGGCAGGAAGGTGAACGCCTGCTGGTACCCCACCTCCACGCCGCGAAGAATGGCCGTCCCGCCGTTTTCCGGCTGAAGCACGCTGAAGGTGATGGGAATCGTGCCGCCCTGCACCTGAGTGACGTTCAAGGTCTCCGATGATGATCCGTTTTGAATGAAATTCTTCACATCCTTGTAAAACACCGCCGTCGACAGCAAGCCGCCCTTGTTGAGATACCATTCCAACGAAAGATCGAACTGGGTCGCCGTATAAGGCGTCAAATTCGGATTGCCCGCGCTGATGCTTTTGACGTTGGCGTTGACCGTGGTATTGGGCGCCAGTTGCGACAAATCCGACCGTGTCATGGTTTTCGCGGCGGCAAAACGCAGCAGCAAATCCGGCGCAAAAGCGTAAGTCAGATTCAGGTTCGGCAGAAAATTATTGTAGCTCTGCCCCACCGACGTCGGCGTAACGTTGGGAATGAGCGTTTGCGCGCCTTGCTGGTTGAACGTGATTTCAGTCAGGTCGGGCGAATATCCCGCGGAGGTTTGCTTCGTACTGACCATGCGAAAGCCCACATTGCCGGTCAGATTGGAATTCGGCACCCGAAAATCCAGCCTTGCATATCCGGCATAACTGTCTTCTTTGACGGAGTACGTCGACGCCAGATTTTCCGTCAAGGGTGTCGAGGCAAGTAACTTGGACAGCGGCACTTTGCCAAGCAGGGAGGCTATGTTGGCCGAAAGGTACGTGATCGGCTGCCCGAAGAAGTTGGCACTGTACTGACTCATGTACGGGGCTGAACTAAACGAGCCGCCTTCTATCGTCGCGCTGTACGGTGTACCCAACAATCCCGCGAGCGTTTGTGCGCTCACATTCAGCGATTGCGAAGCGGCGGTGTTGACCTCTTGCGCGTACCGCACACCGAACTTTATCTGGTCGACGAAGCCACTGCCGATGTGCCAGGTACCGTCGAGCTTAACGGCCTTGATTTTGTCGGTGGTGGGCTGGTTGTATTCGCCATTGACGCCGAGCGCGTTGAACAAGTTCGGGTTCAACGGATTCTGACCTGGATCGATGGTGACCACCGCCGGCAGCCCGCTGATCGTGGAAGTCGCGTTGATGCGGCCGATGGCCTCGAGCGCGAGAGTTGAAGCCACTTCCTTGGCGAGGGCTGTTGAGGCGTCCAACCGAAGGCTTACCGGCCCCTCATCGAGGGTCGCGCCGACGGCGAACGATTCGAGCGTATTCTTATAGTCATTGGTGCGCCCGTTGTTGCGATAGTCGATTCCGCTCGCGTCGAGCGTGGTCAATACTGTCGAGGGGGTGGACGGCGAAGGCGTTGAAGAAATGATGCCGCCTACCGGGGGCGGCGCCAGGTTTGTCTGGCGATAGGCGTCCGTCACCGAGACGTCATTGTTGGTGAAACGAGAATACAACGCCTCTCCATAGAGTTTGAAGTTATCGGTCAATGCGAAATTGAGGGACCCGAGAAAGGTGGCGCGCTCGCGGTCGCCAGGAATTATATTGAACGTTTGAGCGTTGTCGAAGAGTCCACTGACGGTGAAAGGCCCTGCGGGCTGCGCCGTATACGGTTGCAGGCCGAAGGCCTGGTATTGAAAATTTTCGAAGTGACGTTTGCTGTAGTCGGCGCCGAGAACGACGCCCAGCCGTCCATCGAGGAGCTTGTCCGCGTAAAGGCCGGTGAAACGCGGATCAACGTTATGCGAGTTGAGATCGTCCGATCCCTTGGCGACAAGCACTATCTGCCTCTCCTTCACCGACGCGGGATCGATGGTGCGAACGTTGGCAACGCCCGCCAAACCGCCCTCAGTCAGATCCGCCGTCGGACTCTTGTACACGTCGACCGCATTGACGAAATCCGACGAGAGAATCGTGAAATCGAACGTCCTGGTCCCTGTTGGGGTCGGCAGCGTTCGACCATCGAGGTCCACCTGAGTGAATTTGGGATCAAGGCCGCGGATACTAACAAACTGGCCCTCTCCGGCGCTGCGCTGGATCTGCACGCCGGTGATTCTTTGCAGAGATTCCGCTAAATTCTGTTCCGGGAATTTGCCGATATCTTCCGCAGCAATCGTATCGACGATCGCTACCGCCGTACGCTTATCCTCGACGGCGGTGGCCAAGCTTGCGCGAAAACCGGTCACGACGATCTCCTGAAGTGCGTCGTCCTTGGTGGTCGCGCTTGCCGGTGTCGGCCCCGCCGCGCTCGCTTCAACAGCGGCAGCATAACTCGATACCCCCAAGCACAGCATACCGGCAAGAAGCGATATTTCTAACGTTTTCATGACTCCCCCGTTCCCTGCGAACTCTCGCGTTACGCAGAACTTTAATAATATTTTTTGTTTCTACGGTCGATCGGTCATCTGCCGCCAAACCAGATGAGTGGCCATCCATTAATTCACTGGTGCAGTGTGCTTCTACCAGTAAAATAATGTCAAGCACTATTTGGCGCGCCAAATCGTCATCGACGCTTATGAAGCGCACACTTGCACCTGCTGACGCGCAACCGCTCGCAATCGCGATCTCGATGAGAATTATTCGGCGAAAGCCAATCAGGGAAGATGGACTCTCACGGTCATCTTTCTCTGCTGGCGCCAGATCTCGAATACCATTTCACCGCGCCAACGTCGCCCGGCATGTGCGGCCGTCAGTTCAGCGGCGGTATTCGTTGGGTCTGAATCCCCATATTGGTCGTCTACGATGCGAAGGATCACATCGCCGGACCGAAGGCCCGCGCGATCTGCAGGACTATCCTGTGCGACGGCCAGCACCAGTACGCCTTGGGCGTTGGGCAGCCCCGTCGCCGACTGCTCACCGAGCGTTTCGATGGACTTGATCGTCATTCCCAGCAGTTCCCGCGGCGATTCCGGTCCGCTCCCCTGGTCAACGAAAGGCTCGGGCATCATCGGGCGTTGCGCGCGCGCCTTGAGAAACGGACTCACCACACCGAAGTCATCCATTGAAAAATTGCTAAATCCGATCGATAGAGCGGGCGAATCGGCCGCCACGGTGAAATTGCCCTGTCGCGGATCGACGAAACGCGCGGAGCCCGCCGCTGAATGGGCATCAGTTCCTCTTCGTTGCGCACGCTCCAGCGCGGTGGCGGTGGGAAAGAGATTAAGATCAATCGACTTCCCCCAATCGTTCATGAGAATCGGCTGGTATCCAGTCATCACGATATTGTGTTCGAACACATCTGCGCTGTTCGCGAACCAGACATGGGGATGCAATGTGTTGTTGACCATGATGTTGTTGCGTACCCTGCGATTGAACCCTTCTCGCAGCTTGAGTCCCCCGGCCAACAAGAGATTGTCCTCAATGAGATAGTTGCTCGATCCGTCGTCGAGATCGATGTCCCAACCATGGTCGCAACGCATGCGGTTATGGCGAATGACAATGGGAGCGATGGCGTCCAGCGCAACAAGTGAAGGATCTGCAGCGACCCGCCGGTTCATTTCCTCGCGATCGGCAGTCCAATACCGATCTCTGCCCCAGCTATTGAAGGAGCCGTGATCTCCGGTCTCGAGGACCGTGTCGAAAACGTCGTTGTCGGTAATTAAATGGCCACCCCATGTCCCGTCCCCGATGTTGATGCCTGCGCGAGGCACACGATAAATGCTGTTGTGACGCACCGTAATCCGGGCCGCCATCGAGATTTCTATTCCG
>Ga0209006_10005718_pt1 | contig 11302 bp, 7 predicted proteins | sample JacPin_JW_Ref_O2_FD_188567 | JGI IMG/M metagenome (GOLD analysis project Ga0209006, IMG submission 188567) | Forest soil microbial communities from Algoma, Ontario, Canada - Jack Pine, Ontario site 1_JW_Ref_O2 (SPAdes) (version 2) | ecosystem: Environmental > Terrestrial > Soil > Boreal... | reverse complement strand
TGACGAACCAGGGTATTGCGGTAGCGCTGCGGCATCCAATCCTTGGGCTCGATTTTCTCCTCGGCGTCGACGCGCGCGAGAAACCGCCGTTCGAGCGCACCCTCATCCAGCCGCGGCGCCTCCGCGAGCTGCGTATCCAACGCTTGCGTATACATACCTGCCCCGTGGATTTAGCCAGCTCGGGATATTCTGATACACAAAACGTACAAAATCAACATTTTCTGTGTCATAAAGGGCAACCCATCGGGTATCCTCTTAAAATGGCCCAAAATGACCGCTGACCCCGCCAATGCCGCCGCGCAACTGGTCGCGCGCTATCGCCGTCAGCGGCCGCTGCGCGGCGGCTCGCTGATCGTGACCATTTTCGGCGACGCCATCCTGCCGCGGGGCGGCGCCGTCACCCTCGGCAGCCTGATCAGCCTGGCGGCCCCGTTCGGCCTCAATGAGAGATTGGTGAGGACCGCGGCTGCGCGGCTGGCGAAGGAGGGCTGGCTGGAGGGGCGGCGCGCCGGTAAGCGCAGCGAATACCATCTGTCGCACGACGGCCGCGAGCGCTTTGCCGCGGCAACGCGGCGCATTTATGGCGCGGCGGAGACCGCATGGTCGGGCCGCTGGACCGTGATCGTCCTGCCGCGCATGCGCGCGGCAGACCGGAAGGGGATCAGGCAAGAACTGATTTGGCAGGGATTTGGCGAGCTGTCGGGCAATGTATTTGCCCATCCTGAACTCGACCATCATTCGCTCGGGCTGCAGCGAAGTCCGGGAGGCTTGGGTTCCAAGGTCGTCATTTTCGACGCCGCTCTCACGGCGGACGATGCGCCGCAGCGACTGGCGGGACTGGGATGGAACCTCGCCGACTTGGGGATGCGCTATCAGCGGTTCATCCAGAGGTTCGAACGTATCGAAGCCGCGCTGAGGAACCACGCCGCGTCGCACAACCCGGGCCTCCTCGACCCGCAGGCATGCTTCATCGTGCGAACGCTTCTGATCCATGAATACCGGCGCCTGCATTTGCGCGATCCGCTGTTGCCGCCGCAGCTGCTGCGCGCCGATTGGCCGGGAGTTCGGGCCGCGACTCTCTGCCGGGACATCTATGCTCGCGTATTCGCGCCGTCCGAAGCGCATCTGTCGCATTGGGCGACCCGGCTCGATCGACCCCTGCCTCCCCCGGATGCCTCGGTAATGCAGCGGTTTGGCGGTATTGATCTCGCCTAATTACCGTAAAATGGTTGTCGTGAGCATCCGATCATTTCTGTCCAAGCTCGCGCAGCGTAAACGCACGGCCGGGCTCGATCGTGCCGAGCAGGCGTATGTTCAGGGCCGCCAGGCGGATGCAGCAACGCAGTTTCGCACGCTGGCCGAAGCAGGCTTGGTGGCAGCGCAGCTGCGCCTCGGACAGCTCTACGAACGCGGCGACGGCGTGCTGCAAAATTTTGTCGAGGCGGTACGGTGGTATCGCAGTGCCGCCGAACAGGGCTCGATTCCGGCCATGGCGCGCCTCGGCGAACTGTACCTGACCGGGATGGCGGCGCCGGATACGGCCACCCCCGCCGCTCTGCTGCGGCTCGAAGATGACCCGAGCCAGGAGTCGCTGCTCGCGCGCCTGTATCCGCGCGGCCTCGCAATCGCTCGGGACCTCGAGCAGGCCGCCCATTGGAATGATCGCGCGGCACAGGCCGGAGACGCGGCGGCACAGGCGCGCCTCGGCCATCAGTATGCGAGCGGGCTCGGCGTGGCGCGGGATGACGCGCAAGCCGAACGGTGGTTTACCGCGGCCGCCGAACAGGGGCACGCAGCCGGACAGCTCGGACTCGGCCTGCTCTACGCGGGCGGCTACGGCGAGCGGCGCGAGCACGCCCGCGCCCTGCAATGGCTCGAGCTTGGTGCCGCGGGCGGCAATTCCACCGCCCAGCTATGCCTTGGCCTGCTGCTCCTATTCGGCGACGGCGTGAGCCACGATACCGAGCGTGCCGCTGAATGGTTCGAGAAGGCTGCCGCCGCCGGTCAGCCCGCGGCCATGTTTCATTTGGGTGAGCTGTACCGGCGCGGCCACGGCGGCGAAGACAGTGAGTCGAAAGCCGAGACCTGGCTGCGTCGCGCGGCGACGCGCGGTTACCTCAAGGCGTGGTTGTCGCTGGTGCGCCTGTTTCGGTCCGGAGTCAACGCGGACTTCAATACCGCCGCGGTGATGTGCCGCTACGCCGCGGATCTCGGCGATTCTGAGGCGCAGTATCTGCTCGGACAGTTCTATTTGGCCGGAGATGGGGTGCCGCGCGATGCCGCGGAGGCGGCGCGCTGGCTTGCCAAGGCGGCCGAGCAAAACGTGTCGGCGGCTTTCGATCGACTCGGAGCGCTGTACGCCGAGGGCTTGGGGTTGCCACAGGATTTTCAGGCCGCCGCAGACTGGTTCCTTCGCGGCGCCGCCCAGGGCGACGCCAACGCGCTGTACCACCTCGGCTCGCTTCAATTGGGTGGTCTCGGCATGGCGCGCGATTCGAAGGCCGCGCGCCGCTGGTATCGGCAGGCAGCGAAGCAAGGCAGCGCCGCGGCGTGCCTGCAGCTCGGCATCCTCTACGCCACGGGCGAACAGGTTCGCAAGGATTATACGGCCGCTGCGCGTTGGTATGCGCAGGCCGCCGCCCTTGGGGAGGCTAAGGGACGCTACAACCTCGCCTACTTGCATTTTCGCGGCCTCGGGGTCAAACAGGACAGCGCGCGGGGCGTGGCCCTGTTGCGGCAGGCCGCCGATGCCGGCAGCGTAGAGAGCGCCTGCGCCTTATATCGTGAGTACACGGATGGCGAGTACCTGCCTGCGGACGCCGCGGCGGCGGCACGCTGGCTGCTGCGCGCGGCTGATCTCGGCAGCGCCGCAGCTGCCTGCATGTTGGCGCGCCGGCTCGAAGACGCCGACCCGACCACGCCACGGGCGGAACGCATCCTCGAGGCGCTCGAGTACTGCGCGTCGCAGGGCCATGCCGATGCCCAGACAGCCTTGGGGCTGGTGTACTTCGAAGGCAGGCACGTTGAGCACGATCAGGGGCGGGCCATGCGCTGGTTCACGCGCGGAGCGCAGGGCGGCGATGCGTTCGCCCAAGCCTGGCTCGGCGACATCTTGGTTCAGGGGCGTGGCGTCCCGAGCGACCGGGACGCCGCCGCAATCTGGTACGAGCGGGCCGCGCTGCAGGGGCACGCCGGCGCAATCGCGGCGCTGACCTCGCTGCGCGTTGCCGCCGGAGCCAGCGGCGAAGAATTAGCGCAGGTGTTCCAACTGTGGCTGCGCGCCGCGCGGCACGGCCATGCCGACGCGCAGCACAGGATCGGCGATTTCTATCTGCGCGGCGTGGGCACCGAGGCCTCGGTCGAGGAGGCGCGCCGCTGGCTAAAGGCCGCGTCACTGCAGGGGCATGCGCCCGCCATGATGCAGCTCGGCGGCATCCTGCTGCAGCAATCGTCCGGGGCGGCCGATCAGTCGCAGGCCGTCGAGCTGTTCCGGCGCGCCGCTGCGCAAGGCAATATCGACGCGCAATACAACCTCGGAGTGTGCTTGCGGCGCGGGCTCGGCGTCGAACGCGACGACGCGGAGGCGGAGCGGCACTATACCGCCGCCGCGCGGCACGGCCACCGCTCGGCACAATTGGCATTGGGTTCGCTCAAGGCGCAGACCGCCGCCAGTGAGGCGGACTGGGTCAAAGTCGCGAGCTGGTACCGTCTGGCCGCCGATGCCGGCCATCCGGCCGCGATGATGTCCCTCGCGCAGCTCCACGAAGACGGCCGCGGCGTCGCGGTCGATCGCAACGCAGCGCTGACTCTGTACCGGCAGGCGCTGGCCGCCGGGAACGATGACGCCGCGAACGAGGTGCGCCGCCTCGAGGCAGATTTGAGCGGCCTGGAGTTTGTGCGCTAGGCGCTGGCGGGCGATGAACGGCGCCCCGCATCGGGGTGAGGTCGCTCAACCGGGCGCCGGTGATTGACGATGTCATCGAACAGCGCGCTCCAACGCGGCAGCAGCAAGCGTCGCAAATCGAACCGCGTCACCGCCGTGCTCACCGCCGCGCTACGCAGCCGCTGCATCTCTCCGGGATGATCGAGCGCGAATTCGATGCGGCTCGCGAGGTGCTTGTGCGCGAAGAAGTCGACCGTCAGCCCGTTGCTGCCGTCGCGCAGCACTTCGAGCACCGGCGGGGTGGCCGAGCCCACGATGAGGCAACCGCAGGCCATGGCTTCGATGAATGACCAGGACAGAACGAACGGATAGGTGAGATAGACGTGCACCGAGGAGACCTGCAGCAGCGACAGGTAGTCGCGGTATTCGAGCATGCCGACGAAGTGCACGCGGGAGAGATCGAGCTTGGCTCCCAGCTCCTGCAGCATCGTCTCCCGGAAAGTCGAGCGCGGCGGCGGCGGCGTGCCGTAACTCACCCCGTCGCCGCCGACGATGACAACCTGTGCTCTCTTGCGCCGGCGCAGCAACTGCGGCAACGCGCGCATGAAGACGTGAAAGCCGCGATAGGGTTCGAGGTTGCGCGCCACGTAGGTGATCACCTCATCGCGACGGGTCAGTACCTGTCCCGATGCGGGCAGCTTGAAGCGGGCGTCCGGGCGAGGACGCGCAAGCTCGGTATCCACCCCCTCATGCAGCACACTGATTCGAGATTGCATTTCAGGGGGATAGAGGCCGCGCTGCCACGCGGTGGCCGAGTGACCCCAGTCGGCCGCCTGGAAGGCCAGGAGGTTGATGGCATTGCGCGCTCGCAGGCGCGAGGGATCATTGAAAATGGAGGCAAATTCGGGATCAAACCCGACGTCCACGCCCTGAGCATGATAGTAAAATTCAAAATTGGCCAGCAGCGGCACCTCGGGAAACACATCTTTGACGAACAGGGTCTCGCCCCAGCCGCTATGCCCGACTATGAGATCCGGACGAAAGCCCTGTTCGCGCAAACGCCGGCACACGTCGGCAACCGTCGCGCCCGTATGAATTGCGCGGTCGATTTCCACCGCGTAGGCGTGGCAGTTGACGGGCCCCCGCGCATCCTTCGGGTAGGTCACCTTGTACACCCCCGACATGGAATTCTCGTTCGGCTGGGTGATGAAGTAGATTTGGTTGCCAGGCTGGCCGGCCAGATGACGAACCACGTGCCGGTACTGGCCGGGAAAATTCTGATGGATGAACAGGTAATTCATAGCTCGAGTGCGGCCATCAGGCTCATGCGCTCGGCGTCGTCCCGGGCCGCGGTCGCACGCGCGACCGCCACGAGTTCGAGCGCGGCGCTGCGCCGGCGCAGCTGCACTTCGCCGAAGGGCAGCTTCTCGAAGCAGCGCTGCAGCATTCCCGGCGTAAAACCGCAACGGTGGGCCATGCTGGTGCGGCCGTTCGCGATGGCGGCGCCGAAACCGAACAGAATGTCGTGCGCAGTGACCGGACCTGCCTCGGACTCGTAGAGAGCTTCATGCAGGCGGTCTGCCACCAGATAGTGCGCCACAGTTTGCAGATCCGGCACGATGATGCAGGCGAAGCCGTCATGGCGCAGCACGCGCCGGAATTCCCGCAGCGCGGGGGCGACCTCGTGCTCGTACAGGTGCTCGACGCAATGCGACGCCCACACGGCGTCGGCGCTGCCATCCGGAATGGCCGATAGATCCGTGAGATCGGCCAGGATGTCGGGTTTCACGGCGGCATCGACATCGACGCGCACTTGCTGCCAGCCGTTGAAGTAGTCCGGCAGTTTGCCGGCATTGAGCGGACCGCAACCGACGTTGACCAGCACGCGCTCGCGTCGCAGCCCGTTCACGGACCGCGCGTGGATTGGCGGCGGCCCCCGCGTGAGCCGCGGCTTGCCTTGAGCGAGGCCGCGGCCTTGGCCTTGCGATGGCCGGTCGGAGTCGAGCCCTTGGCGGGGGCGCTCACGCCTCGTTTCTCAGCGACCGGTAGGGATACGCCGGGGCGCTTGACGAGGCGCAGCTGGATACCCTCGAGCGAATCGTTTGCGACACTCGAGCGGCACGGAGCGCCGTTGCGCAGCGGGCCGACCGTGGTTCCGGACTGGAAGTAGCCGCTGTACTCGCAGTCGTAGGCCGCCGCAGCCGCGGCAGCCTTGAGCCGTATCGCGAATCCGACCAACGGCGTGGCCATCCCCTTGGTGCCGCATGCCTTGTCGTCGCTCACCCAGGGAGTCTCGAAACCGCTCCCGGTGAGTCCCTTGTATTCGATGTCCTCGGCGCCGAACCGCTCGAGCGGCCGCACCGAAAAGGATTCGATCCAAAGCCCCGGTGCAACGCGCCCCGCCCAAGGTACATCGGCAAACGTCATATCGCCGCGCGTGCGAAGATGGGCTCCGATCTGCACACGCAGCGGCAGTTCGGCATCCCCGGCATGGAACACTGATCGGCTCGGCGCCTGCACCTCCCCTCGGTCGTCGCGGTTGGGCACCGGCGGGGCGGCTGACGTCTCCTCCGCTCGGGCATCGAGAGATTCCACCTTGATCGACAGCACTTCCCCGCCCGGCGCACGCACCGAGGTCAGGATCAACGTCGCACCGGGGCCGCTGATTTTGGCGACGAGCAGATCGCGCGCCGCGAACAGCCACGCACCGTGGGTGGATGGATGAGATATGAATTCCACCTGATCCGATCGTACGCCCGGGCCCAAACCTACGTGCATGGCGGGCAACGAGAGTTGACCGGCGGTACTGTGGGGCGTCGGGGCGGCGGCTTTCACCGAAAACAGATACAGGCCCGGCGGCAAGGGCAGCACCTGGACCGAGGCGCTCAGCCCTTCCGCAGGTTGAACTTCCCGTGCGGGCTTGCCGGAGGAGGTCTTGATCATGCGCATCCCGTGAGATTTCTCTGGCATCATCTTAGCGTCATCGGGGGCGCGCGGCAGCGCTGATTGAACAGAACGCGACGCAGTTACCGGCCGAGGCTTCGCTCCGGCGCCGAGTTGTAAGAGACGATCGTTGATGTGACGCGGTTCCAACCCCAACGGCAGCAGTTCTCCCAAACCCGCCGTACGCAAGCGCTCGGCGATGGCACCCAGATCGAAGGCCGCCACCGGCACCCCCAGCCCTAGCGCATAGTCGAGCGTGTAACACCAGGTCTCGGGCCATACCGACGGCAGCCAAGCGACATCGGGCTGTTCGCGTTCAAGCAGGTGAGCGGCCTCGGTTTCGCCATAGCGGCCGGTAATGAACACCTTGCCGGTTGCGAGCAGCGGCGCATCGTTCTCGGTGTAGCCGATGACGACGAACTCGATGGGTAGGCGGCGGGCCCGCGCATCGCGCGCACAGCGGAGCAGGATGCGGAAACCCTTGTGTTGGCCGATGGCGCCGATCAGCGCGACCCGCAGCACCTTGCTCGAGGCCACCCGCGCCGATGGAGGCGGCAACGCGACGGGAAGCGCATGCGGCTGCACATCCACCTGCAAATCGCGGAAGTGCCGCCGCATCCGCGCCGCCGTGTCGTGCGTTGGCGCAACGACGCGACGCGCAGCCCGGAGCCATTTGGCGCTGCGTGCCCGCAGCGCCGGCACCGTTATGTTTTCCCCGAGATGCGAGCCGTTGCGCCGTACGCACGCTTGGCAGACCGACACCGCGGGTTCACCGCAATAGCGGCCGCTGCCGTCAATCAGCGTCACGCGCGGACAGATCCAGGCATAATCGTGGACGAAGACGTCGTAAGGGACCGGCAGTGCACGCACCGCATCGATGACGCGCGCATCGAGGTGCAGAAAATGCTGGATTTCGACCGCCTCGATGGGTAGCGCGCGCAGCAGTGCGCTGAGGCTCGACAAATCCGCCGGAATCTCATAGCGCAAATTCGGCAGCTCCAGGGCGTCGGTCCACAACTCGCAGCGGCGTGCGTTACCGGCTTCGATGGGGCGGAGCACGAGGGGGAATAAGCCCTGCGCCCGCAAGCCGCGGCAACGCTCGGTGACGAAGCGCTGCACGCCTCCGGTAAGCGCCAGCGTCACCATCAGCACGAACCGCCCCTCGAACGCCGCCAAGCGCCGTTCATCGAGCCGGCGCCGCAACCGGTGCAGCGGATCTTGCGTCAGAAACTTGCCGACCAAGCGGTCATAGCCCGGGTGGCGTAGATTGAGCAAGCGCTGACTGCGATGCAGCAGCGCAGCGCGCCGGCCGCCGAACGAGACTGCGCCGGCGTGGTAGACGAAGACATCGGCCGCCAGCACATGCGACCAGCCGCGGCGCCGTGCGCGCAGGCAGAAGTCGCTCTCCTCCCCATAGCCCTTGCCGAACACGGCCGCATCCAACTCGCCGACATCGCGCAGGCAATCGCGGCGCAGATACAAACAAAAGCCCACCCCGACCGGAATCTCGGCGCGGATCCCGCCATGCACCGATGCCGCGAGTGCGTGCAGCGCCGCCGCAGCTTCGGGGCGGATTGGGGCGCCGCCCTGCGCTCGCGGGTAGCTCGCGATCGATCCCTCGTTGCTGAAGGGCGTGGCCGTGCCGACGCTGTCGCCGCTGTAGGCGGCCAGGCGCAATCGTGCCAACCAGCCATCGAAAACCCGTGTATCAGAGTTGAGCAGCACGGCATCATGGGTCGGCTCGAGCGCCAAGGCCCGGTTCACCGAAGCGACGAAACCGCGGTTTTCGGCGTTGCGCAGCAGTCGGATCCGGCTGCGCGCCGCCAGAGCGTCGAGCGCGGCGACGAGCACGGGATCGTCCGTGGCATCGTCCACGACGACCAGCCGCGCCGTTTCGTCGAGCGTCGCCAACACGGCATCAATGCAGGCGAGCGTTTCCTCTCGGCCGCCATGCACGGGGACGATCACGTCGGTCAGCCTGGCGTGCCTGCCGGCCAGCTCGGCCGGCCGGGCCCGCGAGCCCGGCCGTCGGACCAGGCGCACCGCCGGCTCGAGCAGCAACGGGGACTCCGGCAGTGGCTGCCAGCGTCCGTTGGGCAGCCGGGCCGAGATATGCAGCCGGCTACCGCGCAGGCCGGCCGTGCGCAGATCGATTGAGAAGCGCCAGCGCCGGCCGGATTCAGGCACACGGTCGGTGCGGAGCGTGCAGCGATGACCGTCTTCATCCACGACGCGCAGCCGCGCCGGGTGTAGCGGCGACCAGCCGACGCGCGCCCAACCCGACACGCGGCGCCCGCTGCTCTCGACGCGGCCGTCGAGCGCGTAATCCGGCGGGATGCGCGAGCCGCTGCCGAGAAGGGGCGCGCCTCGACAGCTCACCTCGAGTCTCGCGTCCAGATTTCGCTGTGCACCCTTGAGGCCGAACGCGCGGCGACCTTCAGCCGGTACGGGTCTGATGAGCTGTGCGAAGGCCGGGCCTCCATCGAGCCCGATATCCAACACATTTGAGGGCTCGTCCTCGGCGAGTTCGCCGACCAGTTCGAGCTTTGGCCCGCGCCCGATCCAGCCCGGGACGTCGATGGCGGGATGCTGCATGAACAGGCCGCACACGCCGGAGAGCAAGCCGTCGGGTGCTACACAGAACTGCGCCAGGGCCGAGTCCAATTGCCGCCGCGCATCCTCGGGGCGATCCAGGCGCAGCGTCGCGAGCGCCGCCAGCGCCGCCACCTCGGGATCGGGCGCCGCGTCGAGTGCCCATTGCAATAAGCCCAACGCGGCATCGAAATCGCGGCCTTCCAGCATCAGCAGGCGGCCATAAATCGGCGCGAGCGTTGCGGCATCGACAGTCAGGCTGCGCCAGGCCCGATCCACCCTGCGCAGCGCCACGTCGAGTGCATCGGCGCGGAGCGCGTCCCCCACTGTCCGCAGGCTCCGGGCGGCGGCAACGCCCGCGGGAGCACGCAGGCTCTCGTTCAATACCCGGAATAAGGAGAGTCGCAGCCGGGAAAACAGCCCCGCACTCACCTCAAGGCTTATGCGTAGTGATGTCCGAATGGTTGAGGCCGGTAAACCCCTTCAACTCGATCATGGTCTTTCCGCCATCGATGCTGATGTAGGTATTTCCGCCGCTTTCGGTGATGTCGTGATGCGCCTGGAGATAGGAGAGCGAGTGGCCTTCGACATACAGCTGGTCGCCGGACACAAAGTTCGCGATGACGTGCTGCCCGCCGCTCTCGGATTTCAAGAACTCGAAAACATTGTGCTTGCCGCTGCCGGTCATGGTGTCCTGGCCCGAGCCGCCGACGAATGTGTCTCTGCCGGAATGGCCGATGAAGTCGCTCGAGCCCGAGCCGCCGACGAACTCCGTGTGCGCAGAGCTGCCCACCAACGTCATTTTGCCGCTGACGGCAATGTCCTGCGTCACGCCCGAGCCATGTTGATGGTCGCCACCGGAGCGGTCGTCTCCGTGACCGTCTCCATGGCCGTCTCCTTGGCCGTCTCGCGAGCCGCCCGACTGCAAGATTTGCAGCTCGCCGCCGGCAATCGTGGCGCTGCCGAAGGAGCCCATCACGGTAGCGCTGCCGTGTTCGTAAATCGTGTCGTTGCCGCTGCCGAGATTGATCGTGTCATGACCCGCCGACCCGGTCTCGACGATTTTGCCGCCCTGGTGCAGGCTCAAGGTATCGTTGCCGCCGCCGACTGAGATGTTGCCCTGGCCGTGGATGCTGATCGAATCGTTTCCCGAGCCCGCTATGACGGTTCCCGGTCCGAAAATCGTGATGGTATCGTTGCCGCCACCGACGATGACCTTGGCTCTGCCATAGACGATGACGTCCAGGTTTTCGCCGCCGGGAATGCTGATTGTGGGCATTTATGTCTCTCCCTGAAACGTCACTCGTTGCTGCCGCCAAGCGCACAACGAACAGTGCGAATCGCTGACGCGGTTCACACTTTCGGTGCGTGGACCGTATCAATCCCGAGGCTGCGCGCACAAGCCTCTCTTTTACATAATAGCCGGTCTCACTGCGTATTTTGCGGGGGAAAAGACTGCATATATGGCCGTGCCTGCCGGCGCTCTCAACCGGAGCCGTGCAGATCGTGAATGCGCCGCGCAGCGTCCTCGAGATCCGGCACGACAAAATCGGCTAGGGTCCTCCCGGCGGCGGGCGCGCCGGCCGGGCCCGGTGCGCCGGCCGGGGACAGCAACATGGTGGTCGCACCGGCGCGCCGGCCAAATTCGATATCGGTCGGCTTATCCCCGATCACGATCGAGGCTCTGGGCTCGAAGCCGAGCTCCACCGCCGCCCGCGTGAGCAGTCCCGTCGCAGGTTTGCGGCAGGGACATCCATCCTCGGGCAGATGCGGACAGAAGTAGATGCCCGCAAGGGCTGAGCCGGCGGAGAGCACCATGCCGGTCAACCTCCGGTGAATCTCGTGCAGTCTGTCCAAGGAGAAAAAGCCCCTGCTGACGCCGGA